>Ga0179591_1239134_pt1 | contig 13559 bp, 8 predicted proteins | sample CZOMad2_1_08_16f_FD_182891 | JGI IMG/M metagenome (GOLD analysis project Ga0179591, IMG submission 182891) | Vadose zone soil fungal communities from Angelo Coast Range Reserve, California, USA - CZOMad2_1_08_16fungal (PacBio error correction) | ecosystem: Environmental > Terrestrial > Soil >...
AACTGGTGCCTCAAACGATTCGGCCTGCCAGGTTAAAGAAACCAGAGGAGAGGAGCTTAAGGAGAGGGTGAAGCCAACCATGTCCGACGAGAAAGGCAAACCTACCGGGAGGGCACTTCCGGGACATCCGCGGCTCGGATGAGGATCGTTTTCTTTTGGAAAAGGAAGCCGGAATTGTAGAAGTGTACGCAAGGGACAGAGAAAGAAAAGGACTCGGAAATGAGAGGATCACCCATCTCTTCAATTAGGAAAATTGGCGTTATGTGTCTCATCCTGCAGCTTGAAAAGGGGAAGAAGTCCGGGGCTGAAGGATATCAGTGGCTAAGGTGGCTACATAGGATTCACTACCTTCACGCAATATGATTATTTTTATTTCGTCAGGGAAAAAAAGTAGAGGTAAGAGAACCTCGGATCCGACTATTCGGCCGGCGGTTCAAACAAAAGGAGGTGGACCAACGTACAAGAAAAATACAAGGCGGGAGCAGTAGAAGGAAGGCCAGCTCTGTGGGTAGTGCTTTTATACCGCAGGGGAAAAAAACAAAAGTGAGAAGGAAGGATTCACGCGACAGAGGATGACAAAAAAAATACCTCAAGGTTTCCTTCAACGAGGGGAGAGGGAAAGAATACCAACCCTCTTCATTCGACTTCTTTGCCGAGGAGAATACTCAGGAAGGGCAGCGTTATCAAAATTGCTCGTCGAGGCAGAGTTCTAGGAAGGGTAGCAGAAATATCCTAAATCCAAATACCCCTAAAAGATCCTGGATCTCATATCTAAAACCCTGAACCGCTGGAAACAGAGAAGAAGAACGCCTTCGGAAAATCTAGGCCATGGGTCAACTTTTCACTCATTTTTAGGTAGATAACTTCAGCAGGAGGGGACCTTTAAACTCGCGCCCGAACAAAGAGTTATAAAGGAGAGACGAGTACGAAATTACCAATGACGGATCACAGTTTGGTTGTATGAAAAAGCAAAATAGCGTTGCAAGGCGGACAATCTTGGAAAAGGCTGAAAGGAAGAAGGAGAAGTTTCGGGGAGGGGAGGATTAGGGAGGTGAGGGGGGTGAATGCAAAATTTCCGCCGCGAAAGGGAGCAAAATTAGCAAAACCACCTTTCGCGAGGAGAATGGCTTCTTGATCTAAGAAGCGAGGAAAAAATCGCCAAGGAACGCGGGAACGAGGAACGGGAAAAACCGGTTGTTGAAGGGGCATGTGGGTCAGCGTCGGTCTTGGAAAGAAACAGAGGGAGAAGATATGCCCGCGACAATTCAAAGTGGGGGGTCCGAAAGTTGTGATAACAAAAGAGGCAGGAGAAAGTTCGAGCTGGGTCGGCTGTGACGGTTTGTTGGTGGGAAAGGACGGAAAGATGACTGAAAGGGGGCTCGGCTAGTGTGTTTGACTACTAAGAGGAAACGAGAATGACGCATTTTCATTCGAACCTCTGCGAAAGCATCGGGCCCAACGGGAGACCCCAAACGAGTTTGGGCTTTTATTAGGAAATGGGGAGGAGAAGGGAACTCAGGAGAGTCAAAAAAGGTGAAAAGAAAATTTGAAAAAGAAAATCCTGATACTTGGCACGGGACTCAGTCCGTTGGGGAATATTCGCAAAAGAGGGGGGGGTCAAGATCGAGCGTAGGCTGTGCGGCGGTAGGTTGGTGGGCGATTCCCCTGACAATCGCACCGCGCAAGGGTAGATGCATCTTTTAAAAGGGGGGGGGGAGCGGTCCTCCTTAACGAGACGGGGTGGAAGGGAAAAAAAAAGGGGCGGTGAAGGCTTATTGACTTGAGGGGTTCGAAAGGGAAGAGGTACGGGCGGTAGAGTCGGTTTCTGAGAGAAAAAGACTTGCCGGTCTCGGAGGAACACAAAAGAAGGGTGGATCAGATGGCGAACAGTTTTCTAGTCGGGGACGGGGGGAAAATGTCCAATGCAAGGCGTTTGGTGCAGCGCTGTGACGGAGTCCGGCTGCGGTGAAAAGACCAGGAGGTAAGAGAGTGTCTTTGGCGTCGCTCCAAACTGGAGGTGGAGAAGGTCCGCCCTATGGAGGTGAACAGGATTGTTCTATAATCCAGAAAAAAGGATCGGAGTGCAAGAAGACAGGCATAGCGTTACATAGGAGAGGAGCATGAAAAACGTTATGATTGGAGCAGGAAAGGAAAGTTAACCCTCATAGAGAAGCAAACCAAAAAAAGTTAGGGAGAAAGAGAATGCCGTGGAAAATCTCCCATCATAGAGGGGAGACCGGTAGGAAGTAATACCGAAAAAGGGAGAGAATTCCTTTGGGGGATCAACCGATGTAAAGATGCGGCGCGTGTACCTCCACGCAGGAAGAAGGAAGAGAAGAAAGTATTGGAGAAATGAAATATTCAGCGCAAGAAAAACAAACGATCGCAAAGAGACAAACGTCGTTCTCCATATACATAAGGTACGCAGAAGAAAAAAAAAAAAAATCCTTGCAGTGGACCGGTGACAACAAACGGACTTAAGATGAAACATGGACGGTGGCAAGGGCCTCACTATTAAGAGTCAGCCTCACTCAAAACCGGACCAAAATCATCAGAGTGGGCTACACAACAGCCAAATCAGGGAAAACTCTACCTTTTCAAAGATCACCAATAAGGGAGGAGACCGCTCAAAAGAGAGGGAAACTACGAGAGAGAAGTAATGCCGAGAAAAAAGGGAGACTAACTATTCACGGCATTTAAACCAGGGGGGATGCAATGACAAACTGCGGCTTCGAATCTATCGAGAAGAAAGGGGGATGAAAGTATCCTGATAATGGGAAAAAACATTCCTGGAAGTACCTTTGCAGAAAAGCCCCACTAGTTTGGGTGGTCTTCACTGGGGACCAATTGAAGCTAGGCGTTCTTGAAAAGAATGAAGAAAAAAATTCACTTCCAGTTTTGAGGAAGTTAAAGAACGAGCATTAATCCATGGGTCTACCTTGCCAAAAAAACGTCAAACGCCAAAGACAGAGGAAAAGGCGTCGGCACCCTCTTGGTAGAAAAAGGGAAACAAACAAGTATTGTCCTCGGAATACTTCTTCGTCGAGGCAAAGGGAAACTCCGAACTCCCTCTACGCTTTGACTGAAAAAAGGGGGGGGGCAACTAACTACCTAAACAAGAAACTCCCTTCTTAAACATAAGGTAGGTCAAGGGAGGAAAGATCAGCCCTCGAGATGAGATAACGTAAAAGGGAAGGTCAAGATTTTTGTGAAAACTAAGGGACTGCGGTCGGAAGCAATGAATAAACCCAAAGGCTAAAATCAGCTCAGCCACTGGGAACGATAGGACCTGTGTGGCAAAGGGGGGCCGTCTAACAGATAGTTTGAGGGAAACCAACCTCAGGATTCCCTTCTGGTAGGAAAAGGAGATAGAAAGAAATGAGTAGAAAGCTCGGTGGGGAAAAAGGATGGTGTGAAAAGGCTGCCCTATCCCATACGTTACGCCCGCACATCCAAATCTCCTGACCGGGGGAAACCGGGAGCGGGAGGTCGTAGCGGTTGAGGGCGGGAGACAGGGTCATCTAAGGGTTTCTGGTCTGGTAAACTATAGAAAAAAAGAAACAAAAGGGACGCTGGCATGTCGAGATTGGCTCAATACCGAGGACAAGAAGATGAAGCGAAATTGGCGAACTGCTGCCAAAAAAATAGTGATAAACGAAAATCGCGAGAACGCCTCTCATTCCGCGGGTTGACGGGTCTACAGGAATGGGCTGATCTCGTTCGCTTACAGAAGGAGGGTGGAAAAGGTTCCATCTCGTATCAATCATAGACAAAGAGGGGAGAAGGAGGTGTCATAAGGTAAAATACACTCCCTATTCAAAACTCCTTTGCAGGGGGGGAAAGCAATGCCGACGTGGCTCTGACCGTGATAACAGAGACGGGTTGAAAAGAAAAGCACTCGTCGGAAGGGGAAAAGAGGGATTATCTCGAACTGCCTAAGTTAGGAGAAAACCACCCGAAAAAAAAGAGGTGGCTACAACCAAAAAAACTTGAATTATCCTCACCGTCAAAAAAGCCGACTAGCCACTCGCAGATCCGACTGAGAGGAAGGTTAGAGGGGGGGCTGCGAGGAGGCTTCTACACGAACTATAAGCGTAAGGTGAAAGTACAAAGTAGGGAACTGCCTGCAATGAGAAGGGTCAAGGAACGACTTCAACATATGCAATCTGCAATCTTGAGGGAAAGGAAAAATAGAGTTCTAGAATTATCGTTGAACAACTACCCTAAGAACTCTAAAGGAACTAACGAGCCTCACCGCCAAGGGTCAATTGTCGCAATGGACGAGCTTACCTGGTTTGATAAAGAAACAGACGCTAACGGGGCAAGAAAAAAGGGTTCGTTCCCAGCCGGAAGAATCGTTGAGGACACCGGCGAACGACGCCGAAGGGACTGACTTCATCACTCCGACACTCAAGGAGGAGGAAGCCAGGGGAAATGAACCGACCCTCGATTAAAGTAAAGAAGAAAGAAAGAGTTCGGCTGGTCTCTCCCCCAATCTCTCGAAAGGGACAGAAAAAGAATCAGAAGGAGCATGAAGCGTACATTTAGCCAAAAAAGTATAAAAAAACGGAGAGGATTCGATTTGGCATTGCCTCACTAAAAGAGAAGAAAAAAAAGCGAATCGTCGAAGAAGGGGGGGGGAGAACGGCAGGCGATGTAGATAAGCGTTCGAGGACGAACAGAGCTCAAAACACAAAAATGTAAAAAGGAATAATGTTCGAAAGACACCTGCCCGAACGAACAATGCCGTCCCACGTCTTCGACCGAATACGAGGCGGACGGAGCATCTCTGCTGACCAGATGCAAAGAAAAAATATCGAAAGAAGAATGCTCGTAGGCCTCTACTCCAACGATAACAAAATCCAAAAGCGGCAATCTAGACCTGTCGGTCTGGAGTGGGAAAGGGGAAGAGCGGGAGAGACCGCATACGCGGCCCGCTAATCGGGCTAAAAAAAAGAACGCAGCGGTCTAATGGAACACTGGCTCGCCGCGCCGAACTAGTATATGAAAGAAGGCCGTCCGTCAGAGCTTGGAGAGAAACGATGTCTTCAGGCAAAGTTGCACCTGGGAAAAGCTGGAAAAGCAAATAGTGACATTGGCTCGGTTCGAAAAAGAAACCGTGGAAGACATGCGAAAGACTGACGACACACAGACCTTTGCACAAAAACAGCAGGAAAAAAAAAAAAAAGGGAGAAAGAGGAAAAAAAAAAAGGAAAAGCAAAAAAAAAAAAAAAAAAAAAAAAAAAAAAAAAAAAAAAAAAAAAAAAAAAGAGATAAAACCAGAGAAAGAAAATAGGGACCAAAAAAAAGAAAAAAAAAAGACGTTAGGAACAGGAATGGACCGCGAATGAACAGAATTGGGAAGGAAAGGGAGCTGCAATTATTTAATTATCCGGAAGAGAAGTAAAAAGAAATCTGCCGAGTGAGGCAACTGACCACAGCGGGACTGGGGTTCGAAATCCGGAGCAAGAAAAGTAAAAAAGGCAAGCCAAACCCGAGGCTTAGGCTTAAGGCGAGCTTCTGGAAAAAACAGGTGGGAGCATTCGTCAAAACTATACCAAAAGAGAATATGTGGGGGGATGGTTCAGCTACGAAAACGTTTATCCGTAGAAGAAACACCTCTATCAGACTATGCGGCCCGGGCTTGTCACACACGGAGATCCCTTAGATGAAAGGAAATCGCAGTCAGGGTGGATGCAATTCAGAGGTGGAGGAGGGGTGGCGGAGTCAAGGAAATCTAATGTGTACGGAGCTTGAGGGTATCAGATGCCACGGCCTACAGCCTACGGCCAAGGAAAAAAAGGATCATCTAATGGCCGTTCGACGACAAACGCAAAAAGAAATATCGGCGAAAAACAGGAAGAGGGGAACTCAAAAAAAAAAAAGGGGCGAAATTCCAATACGAGAGTCATTCGCTTGCGTAAAGTCAGGGGAAGATGACATGCTACAGCCAGAGACAACCGAGCTCTTTCTCTCTAGACGAAAAAACAGTAAAAAAAATATGATACCAGAGAGACGAATTCAACGCTCTCAGAAAAGAGAAAAAAAAATAATTACATGGGAGTGAGGAATGTAACGGGTCGGGAGGGATATAAAATCCTTTTAACACTCAGACCCCCTTTTCCCAAAGAGAAGGCGAAAAAAAAGTAATGAACGCTTTAAGAATTACCCAGGAGGGAGAAGAGGTTGGTTTCTTTACATCAACAATAGAGTAGGGCAACGGCAAACTTAAAACAGGCATGACAGAAATCGCGCAGTGTTACGGCGCTGGGGGTTGGAAAAGGGCTAAAAGGGTTGGGGGGGGGAAGGAAGGATGAAACTGAAAACCATCTCAGGCAACACCCATTGTCAATCGGGTAAAGTGCGTAAGGGGAGAAGCCTGCCGCTGTCTCTGACGCCTCATGACTAGAAAAGAGGGGGTTCAAAGTAGTGAGGGACCTTGTTTCGTGATTTATCGACCCGATTGGCGAGGGACGAAAATAGGGAGGAAAAAAGAAGCTGGCAACTCCAATAATTTTTGTTTCGTACACGTGGTGAGAAAGAAGATTGGAAGAGAGAATGTCGAGCTGGGTCGGCGTTAGAAAGGTTTGTTGGTGAACCGTTTCACGAAAGATTCATCAAGTCGGGGGCCTAGTTGGTTAACGATAAAAGAGAAGAAGAATCCAGCATCTGAGGCTTGAAAAAAAAAAATCGCAGACAATTTTCGGGAAGTGAAGACCCCAAATAGGGGATTAGTCCCCAGTCATTGTCACGGGTTTGAGTCAAAAACAGGGGAAAAAGGAAGGGAAGAAAGGCAGCCAAAAGTTCATAGGGCAGAATACTGAGGAATACCGTTTAAACGGCTCTCAAAAAGGGGAACGACGTATTCTGTAGGCAATTTGCCTTGCCATGGGTCTCGGCCTGAAACATCAGTCGAGACCGAGTTAAGGGGAGTGGTCGCGGAAACTTCCGAGACTGTTACCTAGCCTGGGGAGGGGGGGAAAGGAGGGGGAGAAAAGCGATTTAGGCGAGTGAGTTCGGGCTACTGAAAGCAGGGGAGGAGGAGCGGAAAAAAAAACCGGTGTAAGAGGAAGACGCAAGGTCTTTTCCTGAAGGCAACGGGTGGAGGGAAAAGGTAGGGCAGAGGGTTGTTTCGCTCTGGGACGAGGAAGGATGGTAATGGCGCCGACTTTGACGCTCTCTCTGTTTCATCGAGGAAACTTATAGTAGAACCCTAGGCTTTATTTCTACATCAGCGGGGGAGGTGGCAACAGCCCAGGTATCAGGGAAAAGAAAAGGGTCTCGGCTTGCCCTCTCTGTGGAGAAGGGGGACGACAAAGGGAGTATTGGCCGATGCAATGATTAGGGGGCCAAGTATCAAAAAAACAACAAAGAGTTTTAGGTGAAAGAGAAAAGGAAATGGGAAAACGTCCCGTCATCGCTAAAAATGAAAAAACTGAAGTCATTGAAAGGAAAAAACCGCCGATTGCACGCGAGCAGGGTTAGCCCTATGATCAAATGGGGATGTCTTCTCTATTCAGAAAACCAGTATCTTAACGCAACCATGGTCGTCTGTTAAACATAGGGTGAAAAAAAACCACCAAAAAACGAGGATCAACGGAGGGCTCAAAAAAGAAAACCAAAAGTCAAAAAAAGAGGGCAAAAAACCTGGCCTGAATTGACCAAAAAGGAAAACGGGTCACAAAGGGCTGGGTTCCTGCCTAAGAGCAGATGCAAATAAGACCTCCCTGCATACGCCAAAATCTTGTGCTCAAAAAGAAACCATCATGCCTATTAACCGATACAAAAGGGGGAAAGTCAGAGAAAGGCGGCAAACGCCACAAAACCTTACCAATGAAGCTCACTTCTCGCTGGGTTGCAGACGAGAACCACATAAAGGCCAATGGGAAAAAAAGAAAATAGAGACAGGAGATTTGCTTGTAAACAAAGGGAGAAGCAAGGACAGAAGGGCTTCTTCCAATATATAAGGAGTGAAAATGGGATTGTCTGACAGTATCATTCTTTCCCTGATAAAGCATGCAATTGCAAGGAGAGCCCCCACCAGTTGGGGGGGTGAGTCCCTTGGTGGCAAAAAGGTCAGACATCTTTCTGGGCCTTAAAGGAGTGAGTCGGGTCAGTGGGGAGAAAAAAGAGGAAAAACAGCAAGAGACATGGATACTGGTTTCTAGACTGGAACCAAAAACCGTCACAGCCGCCCAGCTCTAACCCTTACGATAGGGGCCCCAGGTTTAGGAAAAAATTGTCCTAAACAAACAGGATTGGTCGAAGGAAGATCGCCTATTAGGGAAAGGAAAACTCACCAAAGCAGGAAAAAAATACACGCCACAAGGCCGCTACCACAAACAGAAAAGGGAAGGGTTGCACTGAGGCGACTTCGAAAAAGCGTTCGGAAGATCATACAGAACGTAGGACAGCCTCGGAAGGGGGTTTTTGCTAAGGTAAATATTTGCTTAGAGTACAACAGGATAAACAATAAAGAACTACCTATACTCAAACTGGGAGAACCGGCGAAAATGGAAGGGCATGCCCTGTGGCAAAAGAGGGGGCAACGACTTGGGGCCACCAACCTCAAGTAGCAAGGAAGGTGAGGAAGGGATACTCTAGTGACATGGGAGCAAATCAGATTTGAACCCGGGAAATATGTGTTCCCAAGCTGCAATAGAAAAGAGATACTGCAAAAAAAGAAAAAAAAGGAGGGGATGTGACCTACTCCTGCATGGCGAAGGATTTGGAAAGTCCTGTGGATCATCTCCGGTTGACGGGGGGAAAAGCTCGCGAAAAAAGAGAAAGAAATCGGTGGGTCCGCTGTAAAGGCGGTAAAAGAAAGATAATAAGTGGAATCACAGCGGATTGAATCGCATGCTACCGCCGCACAAACCCGGGCGTGGATGAAAAGACTCTATTCGCCGCGCATGTCCCTAAGAGGAGGAAATGTACTTCGATGATCTCTGGGCACATGAAAGAAAATATGGGCTTGATGCCCTTTTCCTCTGAGTATCAAAAAAACAAGACGAAAAAGGTATCTGGTGAGTTGCCGCCGGTTGAAAATAACTTACCACAAGCCTTTCCTTCACACTATATTCCTCCGGGATCAGAGGGGTCAGAGGTTTTACCCGCCGGACGATACTGAGAGAGGGAAGGGGAGGGATGGTCTCAAAGGATCCAGTCCGGCTCTCCATCAACCGAGCAGAGGAGGAAAGGGGGGAGGAGAACGAGGTCATCACCTGTTCGCAATCCTACTAGAAAGAACAGGCTGCATTGACGTTTCCGGAAAAAGGACGAGGAGGGGGAGAACATACAGATAAAGCCGTCCAGGGGCCGGAGACGCTGACGGGAGAAATTCAACTTCAAAAAACCGCTTCAGGAGACTGACATCATTGCAGCGAATCTTTCTTCCCCGGAGAGACAAGAAGGGGAGAAGGGAGGAGCGTTGACCAGACAAGGGAAGCGGAAAAAAAAAATATAATAAGTCCTACCTGCCAACAGTAAGTACAGGGACGATGCGGACCCTTGTGAGGAGAAAAAATCAAAGAAAAACGGGGGAGGGAGGGGAAAGATGGTTTCGTGCCAAGCCGTAAGAATCGGAAAAAATAGACTACAAAAGGGACTTATCGATCGTCAGCCTAAGCTCATCAGATCGGCAGGACCGTTTCAATTTCTGAACTAAGAGGGATAAGACTCAAGGCGGCCGCTCGGCGGGGGAGGTCCAAAAGTCGCCGCTAACCCGGGACCCAAGAGTAAACGACTAGTACGGAACACTGTCATCTAGTCAGGACCGCTGTCCGTACGAAGAAACAAGAATATTATATGGAGGGGGGGGGGCCTCGGGAACACAGATATTGCCGCCGGCGCAACTCTAGGATGAAAGAAAAAGGAAAGGCTATTGTCTCAAAAAAGAGGGTTGAATAACATAGAGAACAAAAAGGAGAGGGAAAGAGAGAGATGGTCGTCCTCGTAACTTCCAGCGAAAGTCATGCTCTCCACCGAGTCGACCTCGAGGGGAGCCGCTCCATCGAGTGACTTCCCGGATAGAAAGGCAGGGAAAGATTCGTAGACGACAGCTGCTAAACTACCCGCCTCAAAATGAGTCAAATCTCTCAGAAGAGAGAATATTTGTTGGAAGGTGAGAGTCGCGTCTGGGGAAAAAAAGGCGGAAGGAGATCAAAGCAGCCTCATGCGGCGTCGGTCGAAGGGGAAACAAAAAAAAGCGGATCGCGAAGGAATTACTATCTATCGTCACCAACCTCTTATGGAAAAAGGTGCTCGAACACGTGTCTGCCGCAGCAGAAAACATCGTCAAAAAAGAGTGGAGAGGGGGGGGAGGGCAAAAACATTTTTCCTCAATCCGAAACTTTCTGACAAATAAAGGGGGGCAAGGAGAGGGGGGCTCGGCATCTGCGCGCTCGGATGAAATCGTGGGTTGACTGGGGGCAAATCGAATCCACCGACAGGAGTATAAAGACGCAAGATGCAGCGAGATTAGTGAGAAGAAGCGGAAAACGATAAAAGCGCTTCCTAGGTTAGGGAAGGGCGGGAACGTCTGGAGAAGTCAGGCCGGGCCGGGAGAGGCAAGCCCTACCCAGGGATATGCGCGTTAAGAGAAGGAGGGTGAACCAGGGGAGGAGAGAAAGAAAAAAAAAAACAAAATAGGAAAGTACGCAGCATTCGAGTTGGAGGTCTAGTCCGAAAAATGTCGGAGAACGTGTACACCTCTATCGACGAACTGGTCAAGGAAAACGGTCAAAACCCGGGCCCTTTATCAACCGGGCAAGAGAGGAAGGGAGCGGCGGAAGGGGAAGCGGCCTCGCTGGGAAATTGATTGGGGAACGGGAACCGCCAGCTCCTGTTTTCGGACCCGAGGGGGGATTACGTCGGGTGAAGAAAACAAAAAAGACCTCTTGGCCGGAGAACTAGTAAAAGAGAAGGGACGTGCGAAGACAACTCTCGCATGCTCTTTCGTCAGAGAAGGAGCAACACGGGGAGGGAAGAGGTAGCCAAGGCTATTCGTCTAGGAGAGGAACGGTAGGGAAAGAGAGAATTTACATGGTACCCGAAAACCCGAAGAACTGGCGCGCTATATAACAAGCCCAAGTAACCGAGCGATGAAAAAAAAGACTCAAAAATGACACCAAACTGCGTGTAGGACATTTAACAGGGGTGTATTTCAGAACGTAAATTTTAGGGTCAGCCGTTGACATCTCGCAAAGGGGAAAAAACTAGGGGAGAGGAAAAGAATCTCTACGCGTTTTACGCAGGAAAAAGAAAAAAAAATGAGGGAGGTGTGACGTTACCCAGAACAATATCTGGAAAAGGCCAATCTTGGTGCCACATGGCATTACCTTCATCGCAGAGGGGTAGGACAGGGGGGGGAAGAGGGAAGGTGTTTATTGATTGGGAAGCAAAAACAGGACCATCAAATCCGGACAAGGGGAGACTGGGCGTCTTGATCTCACGACGGCAGTTTCTCCTCGAAATTCAGAAGAAGGAAAGAGGTAAACGGTTGAAAGAAGGACTTCCTTGTGGCGTGTATTGAAAAATCGACAAGGGGGAGGTGTGAGAAGGGAAAAGCAAAGCGAGCATGCTAGACAGCGACAATCCTGTTTTTTAGAAAGAAAAAAAAAAAGAAAAAGAAACAAAAGTTTCCGATCAAAGCAGGTGAGGCGGCGGGGGGGAACGGGTTGTTGGGTCCCCGTTCCGACCGGGGAGTGATCGGATTGTGTGGGGATACTAATAAAAAATTGAAGCAAAGAATCCAGGAGGGTCATGGCGTAAGACCTCTCAGATCGACATTAAAGGAAAACAGGAAGAAAAAAGAACTAGTTTGGGCTGTTTATGTCCCATAATTTGAGTTGTAAAGTGCTTCAGGGAGTCGCGAGCAGAAAACCAAAGGGGTTCCAGGGAAACGAAAGTGTCTTCTATCAGAAGAAATTGGGGAAGGACGGGGTAAAAAATGGGGTAAAAAATCGAAGCGAGTAGGGTCGGGGAAAGTTCCTTTAAAGTGTTGACTCAACCCTGAAGCGAGCAAAAGGAGAGCCTCTTTGGTACAGTGCTTGGGGGCGAAACGCTGGATACTGTACGATGTACGGGGGAAGGGTCAACTATGCATGGGAGGGGGGACACAACGATGGAGCTGTCGTCTTAATGAAAAAAATGTTGAGGGAAAAAAGCTCTCCGGTCATCGGATGAGACAAAAAGGGTGTATTAGCGCCGTTTCTTCACTGGGTCTGGGTCAACCTAAAACAAGAAAAAAGGTTCCTCGCTTTGCCCGTCGTCCGCGGGGTCGAAGGGCGACGAAGAAATGAGAACGCGGGGGGGGGAGGGCTCGTTTCTTCGCCGCCGCACCTTGAGGGAAACAAAGAAAAAAAGCGAAGTTACGCCGACGGCGGTAGAAGAGAGCAACCCACTGGGCAGAAAAATTACTCGGTCGGTGCAAGAATCAAATACAAAGGGGAGAGTGTCGCTAATGCCGGTCACGGTTTCAACGGCATCTCTCTAAAAAAAAACAAAGGGGAAAAGGGGGAAGGGGGGAAAGAGATGCACTTTAACAGCGCCCCTTGCAGAGAAAAAAAAAGAGCACGGTAGGAAAAGGAAACTACCTCTGCCGATGGACCAAAATGGACCGGGTCTTACCTCTTAAAGAAAAGTTTCTTCTGTAGTCCGCAAACGCCGTGAGCGTAACTCACTCCAATAGGGAGAATGGTGAAAGAGGGGGAGGATCGCCTGCCACCTACGCTCGAGAACACTTCGGGAAAAGCTACAAGACCGCCGCAGGATAAACTCACCACCTAAATGCCTTGGACGCGGGAGGACCCTAAAGACCCTCTTAAGTCTCCAAAAATGGAGGGAAAGCGCAGAACGGGATTCAGCCGAACAACCGCAGACAACCTGACAAAAGTACTACAACCAAGACCACCCGCCTGCAAGAAACAGATAACAGTTCAAAGAAAAAAATCGAAAGTCGGACGCGCCAATCACATTACACAAAAAACAACGCAGGAAAAGAACCGGAAACCACATAAGCCCCTTGCCGGGACAAGATAAAGAGAGGTGACACAATTTGGCGATGGCACGGAACGGGGAGGAACTCGAGAGATCAGGAGTCGTGCAATAGGGCAATTGGGAACAGGGGACCTTAGCCGCCATTAGGAAAGGTAAGTTAAAAAAAAGGTACCCAACTATTTGGTGGCCTTCCAAGTTGGGAAACTTGTCGAAATCGCACGTTACGGAGACGGAACGATTAGGGACGCTGAAGTTTTGAGACGTAAAAAACAGACCAATAAGAGGCAAAATCCTGGAGAAACGGAAAAAAACAAACAATTCCCGCCGCCAAAAGAAGGAACAGGAAGGAAACGAGGTGGGTAGAAAAATAACACACAAGATGGAAAGGGAACGATCGCTAGGCTTTCCACTACCAAGCCAAGAAGGGGGTCAAAAGAAACGCCACAAGACATCCCAAGGAAAACATACGTTTTCCGGCAGGTGAATCAAGACGAGCCCGACGAAGGGGGGAATCAATACTAAATTAAAATCGAAAAAGGGGGGTTTGCTAAGGGGGAGAA
>Ga0179591_1325694_pt1 | contig 13559 bp, 18 predicted proteins | sample CZOMad2_1_08_16f_FD_182891 | JGI IMG/M metagenome (GOLD analysis project Ga0179591, IMG submission 182891) | Vadose zone soil fungal communities from Angelo Coast Range Reserve, California, USA - CZOMad2_1_08_16fungal (PacBio error correction) | ecosystem: Environmental > Terrestrial > Soil >...
AGGGGGGGCACTTTGGCGTTCAGGACAGAAGGATTAGCCAACAAGGCGGAGTAAAAAAGGAAGATCGAAACCGGGGAAAAAGAAACAGTGGTGGCTTGATCGGTGAAAAGAAGTCAAAAGAGGGGGGGGTGTTTGGGGAGTCGGAAAAGTAGGGGGGGGGTTGAGGAGAGGGACAGAGAGGCGGTACCTCCCCGAGGAAAGGTACGATTAGGGTTTTTGCCTCCAATTACGGTCTTGCTCCATGAGGAAGGGACGGGGGGAAGGGCGTACATTGAAAAGTCAGGGGGGGCATAACAATTCCTGGACAAGTTGGCACTGCAATAGGATCAAGTTGCACGTCTGGAAGCGAGGGGGATATACCCGGACGGGTAAGAAGCAGGGGAGGACTGCGCAGAAGGTGGACCGGGCGCACGGGGCAACGGAAAAACAGGAATCGTAAAAGGAGAGGCTAAAGACTGGTAGCGAAGGCAACGAGGACAATGACGCGTAACCGTCTCTGGGGGTCTTAAGCGGAAACCCTTGTACACTACAGCCCTCCAGTTGCGGGGAACGTAAACTCATCAAGAAAAGGACTCGCATAGGAATCGTTTGAAACAAATCAGCACAGATAGTTCTGGACGGAGCAAAAGAAGATACTACGGCTCCGTGTAGGACCGGGGGCATACTCCACAAAATCGGCAGCCGCGTTGCAGAAAACCATGGGGCGGTTCGATGTGACGGTCGAAGAATTTTATTCAGAAAAAAAAAAGAGATTAGGGCCTGAAGGAAGTCTAAGCAACGAGGGCGGGTTGCCGGAAAAGGAATTGCTCTCTTGAAGCCAGGGCGGAAAAAAGGGGTAGTAAAAAGCACCGCCTGGAAAAACAGCAAAAATAAGTAAAAGGATACGAGGGTAAGGTCTCTGGGAGGGAAAAGTCGCGAAAGGGGGGGGGACACTATTCAGAGGAAGCTCTAATTCAAAAGGGTCACCGAGCCGAGAAAAAAACTCAGGGGGAAGGGGTTGCCGGGGGTATAAGGTTTCAAGCGAAGGGGAGAAACTCACTTCGCGCTCGGGACCAAAGGGTGCGGAGGGGCACATGCCGAGAGGGAAAAGGAACGTCGCAAAACCTTTCACGGAGATCAAGGGCCAGGGACACGAAAAAAAGAGGGGCATCGCAACAGGAAGAATCAATGTCTAGGCAGAAAAAGGGGAGAGGACGAGAGAAAACGGGCCCACATGAACACGAGGGTGAGGAAGAAGTTAACGGGGGGGATGTGGGTAGTCTTACTTCGGACGAACTCGAAAAGGCCTCAAGGGAAGGTAAAAAAGGATGGAAAAAATCCTGGAAGCCTGACACTTGCTCCCTGGAGGGCTTGCCTCGAAAAAAAGGTGCTGGGGTCGGTGGAGCGCCCTGATCACAAGGAAACGAAGCCAAAAGGCTGCAATGGGGGCCTGCCGGGGTTCCCGGAGAAAAACGAGACCCCATGAGAGTACGATATGGAGGGGAATAGAAACTCTAAAAAAGGAAAGGGTAATTGGGAAATTCTTTTCTCACTTCAATTGAACCTTGTAAGGGAGTGGCGGGGGGGAGCAATCTCTTTCCTTAGCGAAGGGGGAGATTGAGGAAGGACTATTACACCGCAGATCCCGACCCTGCAAATTAGGAAAGGGTTACGGGGGGAACTTGGGTTCATCAATCGCCACAGGCGAAAAGCAGTGTTTAGAAAATGCGGAGAAGGCAGGAGCACATAAAACTGCCTGGCAGATGGGCGCTGTTTCCGAACGCGCAAAAAACTGGAGGGACGGGCTCGAAGAGAAAGCGAACAAAAACATCGGGATCAGGGGGGGGGGGAAAACGACGTCCGTACAAAAAAAGGGACTGCAACAAGCGATGGAGAAGAAATCGATAGGAATATAAGCGGCGTAGGTCATCCGCCCGGTCAAGGGAATGAGCCGAGTTTCCATCAAATCAAGACCGAACTTCCCCAGCCGAAGGGGGAAAAGATTACGGCAGGGGAAAGATTGTGCACGAGGGCTGGGATTCGGGGAGAATCTGCGCGGACTCAACGTGATTCGTCTTCCGCTGGGTGAGAAAATAACGAGACTGGACGGGTTTATCGACAATCGGCGACAAAGTCGCCTGAGGGGGTTTCACCACGGAAAGAGGGCTCTTTGGGAAGGACCAGAAGGGCAGTGGAATCGGAAGGAGGGAGGGGAGGTGCTTATTTCGAAAGAAAAAGGAAAAGGTTCACTCAAGCGTTCCAGGGCAGGAAAGGAAAAAAGTTAGACCAATGCAGATGGGACTCCTTTTCCGTGAGCCAGACAACAACAATCGGCGTCTTCTCTATTCAGAATGGCCAAATCGCGGCGACGCAGGAGCAAAGAAGGAAAAAAAACACAACATCTCTTATTTAAAGACCAAAAAAGAAAGAGAGAATTTTTATTTTCGAAAAAAAATGGTTCATCGCTGTCCGTAGGAAACCTGGGGGAAGAACAGTAGCGCAGGATTTTCGAATCAGGGGGGGTAAACGGAAAAGTGGCCACCAATCACACAGCAGAAAAAAAGGGAGGTCGCTCAGGGAGTGAATAGAGAAGGAGACGAGCCAAAAAAAACTCTTTACTATTACACTGGAACCCAAAAAACTTGGGGGGGAAAGGAAGCACCCGATCGACGGGGAGGGTGAAAATCAAGAGAAAATCTTCTTTACATCAAAGGAGAAGACACAAAAACCACACAGGGAATACAGACTAGAGGTGTTGTCAAACCTCTTCAGGAGACTAGAGCTCAAAAAACAACTTAGTATGAGAAAAGATGGAGGAATCGTGGGTTTAAAAAAGATCACTGGAGGCGGCGGTGGGGGGGGGGGGTTAAAAAGCAAAAAGGGGGATTGGGGAGGTATTCATCAGGGGGGGGAAGGGACCCTAGGACCCGAAAACTATCCGTGCTAAGATAAAAAAAGTGGATAGGAATTGTCGGCTCACAGAACGGGGGGGAGCAAGAAGAACCTTCTTGACCCAAAAAAGGGGGGGGAGAGGGGATTGTGTCCATTCCGGAGAAACTACAGAGGTAGGGCAGCAGCGCGGAAATTTTCTCAAATGTCGAAGGAAGCATATAGCGCTACACCGGTTCGTGCGCGAATCGAGTCAGCGAATGAAATTAAGGGGAAGTCTTAACGACAGGGAGAGGGCAGACGGGAAGCCAGCATCTTAGATATAAGGGGACAGAGGAAATGAAAGTATAAGGTTAGAAAAAAAAAGATTGGTTGTTTGGAAGGGTAGTACAATTTCGATAGAGCGTGGGGGGGAGGAAAACTTTTCAAGGTTCAAGCGGAAGCTTCAACCTTGGAGGAAGAGGACTAAAACGCACGGCCGACAAAAAAAAAAAGGAAAATGCGCTGCCTAAATATGTTCAAAAACCAAGCACCTCTTTCCATGCCGGGTTTGAAAAAAAAAAGGCAAAGGGGCCTGGCGACGAGGGGGGGAAACGCGCAAAAACGTACCAGTCGGCTTATCAGTAAACCAAAAGCGAACTACTGCCCGCTCCCTCCTCATCAAAAGACCTCCATAGGGATGCAGCTGGAAAAAGGGAATTTTAAAAGAGGTAGGGTAGGTGGGGCTAGGCTTACAAGGGAGTGGGGCTTAAATCGGTCTTCATTCAAAAAGTTACCGGGGGAGGGGTCCCGAGCGCCCCGCGGGGAGATACTCAGGGTGGATTGAGGAAAATAACGGGGGAAGGATGTCTTAAAAGGGGGAGGAACTCTGATCAGACTGTCTTACTAGCATCTGTCGAATAAATAGATAAGGGGGGAGAACGTGGCTCACGCGAGGGGAAAACAGCCCAAGGGAAGAGGGTGACTGACCTAAAAGTCGTCAGGGAACGTGGGAAAATACCTTCAGTTCCATGTCTGTGATGAAATCGGCAAGGAGAAACAAAAGGAGGTAGCGGAGGGATGAGCCGGCGCGGAAGTTTATTACGATGAAAAAAAATTTTCTGGGCAAACCTCAGTCTGGACTTACCCCATCAAAGGGGGGAAAAGGGTTAAATGAGGAGAGCAAAACCGTGGAAAAGAGGAAAAGGGTCCGGGGGGGCGGGGAGAAATGGGTCGTAAAAGGAAGCATAAGGTAGCGTTTCTTTGCTTTTAAATCGCGCCGGGGGGAAGGCGGGCTGATAGGGGGGGGAGGGGGAAAGTTTGATCCGGGGAAAAGAAAAAAGGCCTCCAATGGGAAAGAGGTCAAGTAAGAGGGGAAAAGCCGAAAGGCGGGGGCCCTGGCATCCTGTGTCTGGGGGGACAAGTCTTTAAAAGGGTCCACCTTGAGGGTTAAGAGGGAAGGTTCTAGCGCAAGGAGGAAAGGAAAAGGCCGCAACAAGGACCGAAGCACAACTCATGTATGTTCCATCGGGGATATTGAACCGGCGAACGCGGAAAAAGGGTAGCTCGGAGGGAGGCATTGGCGTGGCGACTGGTGCGATCCGGGATAGGGGGAGGTGCAGGACAGAGAGAGAAGGTGTGGGAGGAATTCGGGGGACAGCTAGGGAGGGCAGGGGACCGCGTGCTAACGCGAGTTTAAAAACAAAGAAAAAGAACCACCGGTACCGAAAAACGGCGCACACTGGCGAGGGGGGATCTCAGGACCTGGAAAGGTTAGGGGAAATTTCCTCTCATCGCGGCAGGGGAAAAAAAATGAGACCGTTAAAAGACCCCCGACCGACGTATAGTCAGGGTGGATCGGGGGAGGACTTTAGTTTGGAGGAGGGCCACTAGGCCGGGGGAATCCCGGAATGCAGCGCTATCCTCGGAGGGCAAGGGGACCAGAAGAGGAGACGCCCGAGAAAAAAGGAAGTCTACAATCACCGGAGGGGAGAGATGACTCGATAGAAAAACCGGGGGTATCAGTGCACTCAAAGGGGAGGGGGAGGGTTCCTTTCTACGGCCGATCTTAGTCTCAAAAGCTAAGTTCTAGTGTGCAGTAGGTATGGGGGAAGGGAGCAAGAGAAGGGAGGTGCAGGGCCAGCAGAGAGGAGTGCCAAACAACGGCGAAACCCAGTCGTGCGTCGTCTTGGGAGCTTTTGGTCTAACGAAAAAGAGCCACAGGGTAAAGGGAGGGACAGAGGGTTGGGCCGCGGGGGGGCAATGAGAGGAGAGATCGGACGTCAAGGCATCGGAACGTCCGGGCGTTGGGAGGGCAAGGCAACTGGGAGGGGGGGGACTTAAAAGAAGGTAGGCGACCATCACTTGCGAAGAAATGGCGCGGATTTGCATCCGCGTCTTTAAACGGGAAAGGGGCTGGGAGAAAAGACATTGCCAAGAAAAGAAGGGGGTCAAACAGCCTGACTTAAGGGAAGTGAAAAGGAAAGAAACGTCAAAACTACCATAAGGGGAAACACAGGAAGGACACAATTCTTCCGTGCCTAGCGCGCCTGGGAAGAGGGAGGTAAGTAAGAAGAAAAAAACATTCAGGGCCGGGAAAAAATACATCTAGGGGGGGAAAAGACCTGATCAAAAGAGGACAAAAGGTCCCCACAGCGCAAAGGGGACTAGCGTCTCTGTCGGGGGTTCTGATAAGAGTTCAGATTGAACGAAAGGTCTAATCAAAATAGCAGACCCCACGAAGGGGGGAGGGGAAAAAAAGATAAGTGGTGTCCGGCGGGAGTAAGAATTTTAAATATTATAGCACCCAGGCCGATGAAAAGTATAGAGAAACCGGGTGCTCTTGCAAGGGGGGACTAGAAAAAGGTGGGAAGGTCCTTTCATCGGCAAAAAAGAGGGGTGGGTCAACGGGGGCAGGGAGTTGGGCAGAAGAAAGGGGGAGACAATCTGTAAGGCTTAAATGTGAACCATGGGGGGAAGCCTGAGCTGCTCAAGAAAAAGCCAGGCCGGCTGGAAGGGGGGATCCTTGCGCACAAAAAAAAAAAAGCCAAAAGAAGACTAAGGAGAAAAGTACAAAGGCTTACAGCGAGGATGAGATACTCGGAAGAATCCAGCAGGGGAGAACTTCTTATACCAGCAGCCAGCAGAAGGGGAAAACATGGAATCTTTACGTCGTACGAGGAGAAAAGAAGGGGAGATGAATACAGGCCCTCAATCGGAGCAATAAAGGGGGGGGGAGGCTTGCTGGGAGGCAAACGTGGGACCAAAAAAAAAGGTAACCAACTGGGCGCCAGGAAAAGTGGTTCGCCGTACCGAAAGATCAAACGCGACGGAGCAACAACGCAGGAATCGTGCGGGAACGTCACACTAGAGGAAAAGACAATAAGCAGCGAGAAAAAAAATCGCCGAAGAAGGTGGACTAAAGAACTCCCGATGCCACATCAGGGTCTGCAGAAGAACATCTAGTCGATCATCGGACTGCAAGGGACGGCGAGGAACGGACGGGAAAAGAGAGGAGTCGCGAGCAAAAAAAGAGAGACCAGTAGACCGTTGCCGCCCGGAAAAGAGAGGCAACGATTGACTGCGAAACAACGCGAGGGGGCCAGCACAGCCTGACAAGCATCCCGTACCGGTCATAGGTTCAGGAGGAGATCCTTCGTAAAGAGGGGGGGAAAACAAGATCTGACGAGGTCGGGAGAGAAATAAAATTACAAACGTCCCCTAACGCAACAGCCGGCGGCCGCGTAGAATAAAGGGGGCATCTGGCTGGACAAAAACCAGAAAGCGCTTCTCTAAGAAAAGAGGGGGGAGAGAAACTACGAGAGGGAAACAAATCCTTCTACCTGCGCGAGAGCCGTTGACGGAAAAAGATAGAGCCGCAAAAAAATCGGGAACATTTGGGAAGCAAAAAAAAAACACGATCAGGGAGGAGAAGGTAAAAAGGTCTGAAAGAAAAAAATAGAAACCGAGGGAAGGAAAAGGAGGGGGAGGATATTGGGGGGTGGAGGGAGGAAAATTAAGGAACTGGGCTGAATCTCAAACATCGAACCATCCTCCAACGACCGAGAAGTAACGCAGATTCCTCCAATAGCAGAAGGCAGGACAACCTGCAGAAAAACGCGGGGGGGATTCCATATCTGACCAATTGCGGTGGAAAAAATGATAAAATGTGGGCCATTCAGAGGGCAAGATGACGTGAAGCCAAGAGAAACTCGCATGGAGTCTAAAGATGGGGGAGGGACAATCGAAAGGGGGAAACCCGAATTGGGCTTTCTAAACGTAAAGGCTGGGGTGGAAGTCACGTACAAAATCAAAACGCGCAAAAGGGCTTTGGTAGGGAGCAAATCGTCGGGTGGAAAGACGGGCACCTGAGATTGCCATCGGCGGGGAAAGAGGGACTCACGATCACTGAAAGAAAGCGGTCGGGGGTACTGGGCAACTATTTAATCACCGGCCACATTCTGACGGGGGGATGTTTAGGGGGGAAGAATGCCAGGGGATAGGGAGGAAAAAGGAGGCATCGGTGGGAGGGTTTCCCAAGCCGGCGCCAAAAAATCATAAGTGCAATGGAAGCGGCATCCGCGCTGAGAACCGAAAAGAAGGGGGGTCCTCACCCTAGAGAGGACAAGGCGCAATGGAGAAAAAAAGAAAAATAGACTAGAGCCAGGAGGGGGCGCACGAAAATGCTCAAAAGAATTAAAGAGGGGAAAAGGTGGCCCGACAAATCACGTGACTTACCCACACCGGACCCGGCGTTGAAGAGCAGGACCGAAAGGTGAATAGGACTTTGGAAGAGGGGTGCAGAGAAGAAGAAGAGCGCGTCGGGGAAGGCCGCTTTTTATTTCTGAGAAGGGGGAGGTTGGGAGGAGAACACTTCTGCACCCGCCGTGGTGGGACCACGACCAGGGAGAAGAGAGGGTTTCACAGAAAAAGATCGAGGAAACAAGGGGGGGCCTCTTGGAGGAGAGGCAAAGTACGAGGAAAAGACTTCCGCCCTAGAATTACAGGAACCTCTTCGCCAAATGCCTCGTCGCCCAGTGGCATAGGAAAAAGGAGAAACACACGGCGGCGGAAACCAGATTGAAAAAGAGGGACAACAGAACTCTGCTAAGGGGGGCTCTGGGAGCGCGGGAAAAGGGGGGAGGGAGAGGTCGGGCACACGCCACCCTCATCGCGAGTGTTAGCCCCTACCGCTGTTCGCGAGGGGATATGAGGAACGGTAGAGGAAACTTCCCACCGGTCGGAAGATTTACCGAAGAGGGGGAGGGGTTACGCTAAAAAACCCAAAATCAAAAACCATGGGGAGGGATTCGAAAGGGGAGGGCGTAGTCTATCAGAGTCTAAAGAAAAAAGTACAAAAGGGGGACCCGCCCCTTTTTCTGAGCTGAGCAAGCGAGAAAACGGTCAGTGGATTGGGAAGGAGCAATCTAATTCTGAAAAGAAAAGGGACTCCGGAACAACAACCCCCAGGAACAGGGCTCTCTGGGAAAAAAGATACACGAGATCTAGCAAAAAAAAAAAAAGGAGTATTACAAGAGATATGAATCTGGGAACAAAATCTGCTCGAGGGTTTTAAGGGGAAATGATTGAGGAAGGAACGGCTCCGGGGTTGGAGCTTTACAAATAACCGACCCCGCGGATCGAGCAGGCCTCGGGTCAGTACACAAACCAGGGGAGTTGAATATAGCGTTGAGGACAAAAGGACTTCCCCCACTCTTCGCGAATCACCAAAAAACCGGTGGGGGGGAGGGGGGTCTTGGAGGGGGACACGTTGAAGCGGCTCCAGAGGAAAAAACAAATCGGGGGATCCTTTTTCTGAGTGACGACGGAGAGAGAGTAATGGTTGCTAATATCAAATAGAGAAAAAGGAGGACAGGGGGGTAGGGGGAAGGAAGCGCCTGGCGCCGCAGAAGAAGCCGTCGGGGGGGGCCTCTTTAGTTGGATAAGGGGGTGAAACCTCAGTTTTTGCTTCAGAGAGTAAAAGAACATTGGCGAGCGGGTCAGGGTGGGCCGCTTGACATCTTCGGAAACAGAGGGGGGCTTCAAGAGGAAGAAGGGGAGGCCCTCGCCGAAAAAAACAAGGACGCGAATATCAGGCCCTGTCTTTGCAAAAAATTAAAAGAAAAGAATGAAGGACCACACTTCACTTCGCACGGCGCCGTCGGAATCAAAAAGTCCCCTAGTTGATCCTAAATCAACAGAGCCAGCTCGAAAAAGAGCTGTCCGGCCGGAGAGGAGGGGGACGCATCCAAAATTCATATGGACTTGAACGCCTTGGACAGGTCGGATGTGTGCAACGTAGGGGGAGGTTCCAGAGGGATTGGCATGGGGAAAAACGGGAAGAGGACCTTCTCAGCCAGGACGGGGAGGAGATCTCCCGATCTAACGGAGGAAGTAATATCGGGGGATCTTAGCCATAGCAGAATGGAATGGGACGGCAGCGGAACCTTCACTTAGAAAAGGGAAGAATGCGCACGGGCCGGAGGAGAGGAGCCGTGAAACGCGAAAAAAACGAACTAAAAATCAGGGTCTGACCTCCCAAGCCGGGAAACCACGGAAGGGAAAAGGAAGGGTGCTTCTTTTATGGAAAAAGAAAAAAGACAACCCCGTCGAAAGGGGGTCAGGAAAAAGTCTACGGCGCTGGGACTTGTAATCGAACTATTACCATATTCGTTCAAGGAGCAGGAACCGGCTTGTTGCAAGAATGAACCAGCAACGTCATTGGGAAGTGGAAAAAGTGACAGCGCCAACAAAGAGGGGGTCACCCATAAGCAGGCATTGGGTGGCGGGAAGGGGGGTGTCTACATATCGCCGCTAAAGGTAGGAAAGGGGTTTAGCAAAAAGAGCCTGGGTAAACTGGAGGAAGAGGGGTGTCAGGTTGGGGATCAGGGGCCACATCTCCAAAGAAAGAACTGGCGATATGGGGGAAACGCCGGCCTTTCATCCCAAGGGGGGGAAAAGGGGGGGTCATAAGGTGATTGTGTGAGACATTGAAAGGGTGGGTCCCCGGAGGAATTTCTAGGTTGTACCTTTCGATTTCAAAACTCACTCTGACGAAAGGAAGAAATCCGCAGGACAAGAGACAAGAATCTTTCCTGAGAATGTATGGGAGGGGAGGATACGATAGTCTATTCCGGGGGGGAACCGATAAGGGGGGCATGGGCTTCCTGTGGCGATGTAAAAAGAGCTCGTCGTGAAGGGACAAGGATCCGCCTCCCAAGGAAAAAGAGGGTGGTGCACTCTCGGGGGAGAAAAAAGATGGTTTACGATCTATTCGCTTTCTGGCAATTTTGGAAAAAGGCAAAAAGGGCCGAATGCATATCCCGGAGGAAGGCAAAGGGGGAACTTATTAGTGAGCGAGAGGGGGGGCAAGTGATTTCCTATCAAAGGCAGAAACAATCGAAGCTGGGGGTCAAAGTATGCGCCTAAGGTCAAGAAAGAGGGGCAAGGGGACCTGACAGGAAGAAACCAACCTGTCGGTGGTAGACGACGGGTTTCGCGTGCGGCAAACAGTCCAGGGTTACACATCAATCAAAGTTCATTAAAAGGAGGATGATAGGAGCATGGCGGACCTGCTCGCTGGAACGTACCTTTCCGAAAACTGGGACATCGGTTTATACCTGTCGGAGAGAAGGAAAAGGAAACGATCGAGAACCAACGGGCTCTATTCCTGAACTCGTGAGCGTGGAGGCTGTCTGCAACTCCCGACCCGCGAATAAGTGGGAGAATAATGAAGCTTTCATGGTAGGGGGGGGAATGTTGTCAGGGTGGTGCCTCTGCTGAAACTTCAGTGAAGGTTCTAAAGGATGTCTTGTTCTGTCAAAGGGAAGGGGAAACCATGAGAAGGAGAGGGAAGGAGGGTTACAAGGTGGTCACGAGAGAGAAACCAAGCTGCAACTGGGTCATCTATTACCGCGGTAAGGACTAGGACCACCTCGAACTTCTCAGATCGGAGAGGATCCGGTTGGGAAAGGGCACATAAGGTTGGCGGAAAGATCAAAGATTTATCGCCACGCGGATTGAACGTGAAAAGCTCAATCTCAGAATAGCGAGTAAGAGGGAGAGTAGTGACAGCCAAGGCCATTTGACATGCAAGGAGAAAAAAGTCCGTTAACTTCACTTCCGCCGTAGACAGAAAGGAATTTATACATGAACCCAAGGATGCCTGAGTAAGCGCCGGAAAGGGGACTCGGTGGCTACATAAACGAAGGGGACGAAATCATCAAAAAATAATGAAGGTGCAGAGACGGAAAAGAACTGGAACAAACGTGCAAGGAAAATAACACAGGTTAGGGGACTACGCGTGACTCGGCGGGTGCTATTCCAGACGAACGAAAAGTAGGGCTCAAGAGGAGACTCACAAACGGGGAGAGGAAAATAGAGTTGTGACGGAAAGGAGTTAGAAGAGGGGGGAAAGGTCGTAGCCAAAAATGGAAGAATGAATAGAAACGACCTTCCACACTCTGTGAGCGTATGCTGAGAGGGGAGAAACGTATCGGGTTTTGGAGGGAGAAAAGGGAGGGGGGAGGGCTTCAACTTGGTCCTGTCAGCTTTAAGGGGGACTACGAAAAGGGTGGCTACTGACATGTTTGGAGAAAGCGGGTATGGAGCCGCGTCGAAGGTGGAATCGTCCTTGACCTGGCAGCGATGCAGCCTCAAGGAGTGAGGGAAACTGTGTAGGGAAGGAAAATAGCAAAAAGGGAAGGGGGGGGGGGGGGGGGGGGGGGGGTCTGGGGTAGTTGGGGTGGTTCTTGAGAAAATATTCAGGGGGAAAGGGGGGAAATCCATGCAGGAGAATCAAATCGGTGAGCTGCACCGGGAAAAAAACGGGAAAGGAAACCGACTCAAAACGGGGAAACGATTAAAGGAGTTAGCGATTATGCCATCGAATCAATAGGAAGGTCAGGTAAAAGGGGGGGAGGGAGATCGGAAGGGGGAACCGGGACCCAAACGACCCGGAAGCTGAAGGTGGTACGTGAAAAACATCAAACAGCCTTCGCCAGAACAAAGCGCTTGCAACGGGTGCAAGAGAGTGCACCGATAGGGGTCAAAGAAAAGACGCGGATTCGGGGGAAAGAAAAAAACGTGTCTCGGCGGAAACGGGGACCTGGAGAAAGTACACGAAAAGAAGAGGGGGCCCAGTGAAGGGGGAAATAGAACAGGTTCCGTAGCGGGATGGAAAGATCGGCGAAGAACTGTCGAGACCAAGATCCTGAAATGAGGAGAAGTCGAGAAAGGGAGGCCGCACAGGGCGGAAGGAATGGCCGCCGAATATAATTGGGCGAGGGGAAGAAGAGCAGGCTTTCACAATAGGGCAAGTCACAGGTCCTTTAAACGTAACCTCATCCAGAGGAACCGAGAGAGGGAGGGCATTTGTCAGGTAGGCTCAGATGGGGTTGTACAAAAGAAGAATCGTCTCATCGAATAAATGCAAGGCCAAAACCGCAGAAAAAAGAAAGGGGGCCATTCGAGGGGCGGGAACCGGGGGGAATCGTTAATGCGGGGAGAAACCCAAAGCAAATATCCCTTGTGGGCCGCCACCGCCATATGCGGAAAAAAAGGACGGGAGGCACCAGGGGAGGAAAATGAAGTGGGACTGACCTAAAGATCGGCGCCGCAAACAATCAGCAACTTTTCAAGAGAGCGAGAATCGAGAGTAGGGGTCGAGAGAAAATAGCTCCCTAGAAGTAACAAGGGATCGGAGGGGAACCGGATGTTCGGGGGTATCTTCGAAGGTCGGAATCGGTCAGTACAAGAGAAAAACGCCTCCATGTACAGGTAGAATATCGGAGATGGGACCCCCAGAAAATCATTGGGCAGGTCCAACACTTATTAAAACTGCAGGCAGGACCATAGACCCCGTGGTTCCCTGGGAGAGGGACGACCAGTGGCAACTCCAGGAGAAATACAGGGTGAAATCCGTGAGGGCAAAAAATATCAGCATGAGGGCCTTCAGTCTCTATTGGCTACAGTGAACAAGAATACCCCCAATAACGCAAAAAAAGAAAAGTTAGATGGGTGGCGAAAACTATCATTCGGGTGGAATTAAGGGGGACCAAAAGGTAAAAGGCCATGTTTGTGGGAAAAATAGCTGGGTGGAAATTCTCAAGCACAGGCAGAGGGGGGGAATCATTAGATTTTACAAAAAAAAAACGCCTGAACCCGTGGAGGGGGGAATCTCCGTGTTCCAAAGGGGAGGAAAAAGTCGGACTGCAGGGGGTGAACAATTTTGCAAAAAAAAAAGAAGAATGGGCAAGTAGTTGCCCTGCGCACCTGGGCGAAGATGCGCTCAGAGGAGAAGGTCATCTCATGACAGCGAAGCCTGTACGAAACTCCGTACTAACCTCCCGGTCTCAACGAAAAAAAAGGGTAAAGAGCCAGGGAGGATGCTCAGCTAGCGGCCAGGAATAAAGAAAAATGCAGAGGGGTTGCCAGACCAAGCCAGCCTGCATCACAGAGAGTCTGACCCGGAAGTGCCCAATAGAAAGGTTGGGAGGAGGGGGAGAGGGGCACAAGCTGTCCCGTCTGCGGGAAGGGAAGGGGGGGGTTCGGGAAGACTGGGATTGAATTCGACCATCGAACACCGGGGGAGAGGAAGGGGTTTTGAAAAAAAAAACAAGATTTGAAATTGGGGGAAGAAAAACTTTGAAAGCTGACGCTGGGAACTATTTCTACGAAGAGAAGCCATACAGGGAAAAACGTAGGAGACTTGA
>Ga0179591_1359508_pt1 | contig 13558 bp, 11 predicted proteins | sample CZOMad2_1_08_16f_FD_182891 | JGI IMG/M metagenome (GOLD analysis project Ga0179591, IMG submission 182891) | Vadose zone soil fungal communities from Angelo Coast Range Reserve, California, USA - CZOMad2_1_08_16fungal (PacBio error correction) | ecosystem: Environmental > Terrestrial > Soil >...
TATTGGGGAGAGTTCGAAGTCCTTCTGATACAGCTCAGGGCGGACAAAATGCGAAAGTGGGAATCAGAGGACAAGTTCGTCTTGCAGACCATAAAAATGTGGCGGAAAGCCACAAAACAGAGGAAGGGTGGTTCTTCTAGGCAGCGTCCACGAGAATCCTAACTGCAAAAATCATTCTAAAAAGCACGGATAAGAAGAATTTCTGAAACGGATGCGGCGGTAGACAAAAAGGACAGGAGGAAGCGAAGGAGGGAAAGGGAGGTTTCGTGACTCCAACCGGGGCGCCCATAAAAAAAAAAAAGGGTCCGTTTTTGAATAGACCGAAGCGGCCTGCAGGCCCGTTTCCAGGCGAACGCGGATTGGAGACCTGTCGATCGGGGGGAGACCAAAACATACCCAAACAGGTTCAAAGGCTTGGGAAGTCCGGTAGAAGGAAATCCCCCCGAAGTGTTGGGGTGTCGTCGGTATGGGAATTCTTATCGGAGTAGGGATGACGACAACGCTTCCAGAAAAAGTTTGGGAAAAACCCAGAAGAAGAGAGTCTCAAAAAAGAAGTTCAAGGGACCTAGGGGAGATGGCTTTCGAGTCTGTCTTTTGTGCAGAAAGGCTCGAAGGGGTTTTCGAGAAACAAGGGCATTTCGCCGATCTGCGGATGCGATGGGGACGACCTGGGGAACACAGGAAAAGCCTCAAAGGGGTTATGGGGTTTGAAAATTGAAATTTGTAACGTAACTAGAGATCTATAGCTTCATAGGGGTCGCTCACCAGCTTGAAAAAAAAAAAAGTAAGGAACGGGGACAGTGCACGTGCTGCGAAGAAATGTTGAGAGAAGGGCGGTGGGGACGTAGGCAGAGGACTAACGAGGAAAGTGATTCATGTGAGCCTCGGGGGGGGGGATGGGTTGGGGAGGGAAATTCAGGTGGATGAGAAAAAGCCTGCAAGGCCTAGTTCAGGGGGAGTTTGGGGGGAACAGGGAACTCGCATGAAAATTCCAGGATGGCGGGGGGTTCTTTCAGAGGGGGAAAAAGAAGATAGGCGGAGAAACAGGGGCGTCCGGGTGCCCCGATGGGGTAACTAACGGATTGTGGAGTCGACGAGGTGGAAAGTCTTCTTTGAAGAAGACCCATCCAGAATAGAAGGAGAAGCTGGAAACTCAGGGGAATTAAAAGAAAAAACTAAAGAGATGAAAGGCGCTTGTGCCAAGAAGGAAAACGAGACCTAAAAAAAAATTAACCAAAAAGACTACCGGGGATGGTGGACCGAAACCCTTATTCAATAGAAAAAAAACTCTGAACGACCGCTATGGGGAAAGAGTCTCCAGGGAGGAAAATCCGTATAATAGGGAAAGCAGACAGATCATAAGGTCCAGAGTCCCGGCGTCCACGGGAAAGTGTCACAAAACCTCCCATACTTAGAAGGCGAGGGAAAAAAACAAAGGGGATTATTACAACTTGGCCGTGGAAAAGGTATGAAGGTTCAGCAGGGGAGGGGGTAGGAAGGGATTGGGAAATCTAGGAGAAAAAAAAAGTGGGAAGCTAAAAAAAATGAGGGGCTGCTTTCAAGGGGGAGCCGAAGGGGTCTGCGAGGAAAAGGAACTTTTGAAATTGAAGAGGAGCTGCGTAGCCCTTTGATTTGTGGGTTTGGAGGGGGAGGGATTTAATATGTTCAGGAGGAGACTCTTGGAGGGGCTAACGGGAACTTCATCGAAGAGTCCAGGGGGAGGAGAGGACGTCACGGGGAACAAGGGGGAATGCACCTTTCGGAGGATGAAAGAACACAGAAAAGGTCTACCGAACAAAAAGCGCTCAGCAAACTGAAGCTCTTGGGAAACGGGGAGAGAAGGTCGGATTGAGAACCGAATGGATTTTGGGGTGCGAAGAGAGAGTGAAAGTTAATATCAAAGATTGCAAGAGCGGCAGGAAAGCAGCAACCTTTACCGGAAAAGAACGACGAAAAGTAAAAAAAAAGCCTACCGGACTTCCGTCAGTCCCGGAAGGGAATCTAATCGTGAATCCTAAAAGGAAAAACGGGCTACTGGCTGGGGGAGCTAGGGTTGGGAGAGACCCCTACAGGGGCTGAAGGGGAGCGTGCATCGAACTCTCGGAGGTTGGAGAGGAGTGGGGAAAAACCATCTAGGGTCTAGGCCGGAAGTTCTATCCCATTTCGGGCGGGAACTGGTAACTGAACCGAGTTTCATAGTCCTTTGACTGGGCGAGAAAAAGGACTGGGGAAGTGACCGCATGAACATAATGGAACGTCTACATGGAGTTTCTCAAGTTGTCCAAAGCAGAAGGGCCAGGAAAACCTTAAAAAATTCCGAAAAGGTTTCGCGAGAGCTGTAAAAAAAACTCCGTGTGGGGAGGCTAGAAAAGACTTTCACAACAACAAAAAGTTTGGAGGATAACTGTTACTACTTTGAACTGCAAAAAAAAAAGTAAACCGGGGGTTTAATGGAAAGGGGACCTGGACGACCTACAGGTCGACTAAGGTTTGGCCGGATGGAAAACTCATAAAAAAAGCTCCATAAAAGTCAAGGATTAGGTGAGGAAAAAACATTCAAGGGGGAACATCAATAAAAACCTCCAGTCTCCAACAATTGTTAGCCTCAACCGTGGTTCAATTAAGGATCCGGGGTTGGAGGACTTAAGTTCAGACCTTCTCGGGAAAATATTCTGAGGGGACTTCAGGGGGAAGTTTTAGGGAATCCAGAGGGGGTCCGGAGAAAGGAGCTAGAAAAAGCAAAGTTCCCCGACTGAAAAAAAAAAAACTTCCGGTGCAGAGGGGGCCTAGATGCGCGAAGGAACTGTTCCCCACCGGAGCTTAAAACCATGAGGGAAAGAACAAAAGAGGAAAGGAAACGAGAGGGGAGAGGCATAGGAAAGCTTTAGGAAACAGGCTCTGGGAGCTTGGGGGGGAAAAGTAGGTGCTAATGCGTCTGGAAGAAGAAAAATTCTGCTTTCTACCAGTTTTTAAAAAAAAATGCATCTCAATCAAGGGCTCACGATCGCAGAAAAAGGAAATCCTGGGAGAAAACCGGGTACATAGAATTCCAATAGACTAACTCAAAGTAGCAAAGTAACAGAGAAAAACACGCACAAAAGCTCCTAAGACCGGCCAAGTGGGGCACTTTTGAAATCTCTTCGACTTTGTGAGAAAATTAAAATTTGAAGAACTCTTCCGGGGGGGAAAACTCTGAATCCAGCCCCTCGTCCCTTTTGTTTAAAAAAAACGCCACCGGCCAGACCTTCCTGAGAAGAGTCAACGCTTTTTCGTGCCGCGAATCCTGCACGATTGCGTTCTCCCCTGTCGGAGCGTCTCGGAAGTCCGGGGGGGGAGAGAGTCGAAATCAAATTGCGGGGGGAAAAAACACTTTCCATGTTCTAAGACCTGACAGTCTTCACTGGAGAGAAAGATTCCCATCGGAGAGAAAAGTCCCGCGCAAGGGGGAGAGAAGATCTTAAGGGAAAAAGAGTTGAGAACAGAAGGGCAAGGGAAGTAAAAAAAGAGGATTTATGGGAGAACATCTCTCTCAAAAGTAGGGAAGATGCGAAAGGGACGCTTGCGGGGGAAAATCTAGGTACAGAACAAAGGGTATGGAACCGTCTAAGAATAGGGGGATTTCAGAGGGATGAATCGGTACAAGACAAAAACGATTCCGTTCAGAGCCTGCCCCTGAAAACCCAATAGGTTTCACTGTAGCGCGGGTATCTTCAGTTAAAAGTAGGTAGTATCGGAGAAAAAATCAATACTTACAGAGGGGATCGGGATAAAAGGGGAATCGGCGTGCTGACCCAGGAAATATTCCGAAGGGATACCCAGGCGAACTCTATATCAATTGAATTTCCAACGTCTGGGGGGGGAATCAGGATCACTTTACGGCATTAGGGCTTCTCTGGGTTTGGGATATGGGTTAAGATCCTCCGGGAGTTTTAGTGGTGCGACTCTCTTTCGGGAGAAAAGTCTCCTCAGAAGGGAGGCTCAGTGTGGGGGGGTTCGTGCGCTGCCAGGTGTTTGGAGAATTTAAACCAAAATTGGGAGGGACGCGTCTCTTGGGAAAACTCTCATGATCGAAAAGGGCGGCGTGTCGCGTTGGGGGGGTAACGTCTATTTGGTGCCCCACGACCAATCGGGAATGTCATAGTGAAGGAGTTTGCAGAAAATCTATCCGGTTATCGTCGGCATGGCTCGAGAAGTGGTGGGGGGAAATTGAGAGGGGACTGTTGCAGGTTGAGGTGCAAGGCCCCCGCAAGCGGGGGTCCGCATTCTAGGGATCTCATTATTTGGTATGTCGATCGGACCGCTCAGCCACCAGGGGGGGGAAGGTCGGGGCAAAGGTCTCCGACAGGGGAACCAGGAGGTATTTAGTCAGAGGCCCAAAAAGACAAGATGTCTAGGCTGGAAGAACGATGTGCGGGGGAATGGCTTGGTCGATCAGAAAAACTTCTAGATCCGGATTTCTTATAACTTAAGTTCTACAAGCCAGAAAAACCCCTTGGGGGAAGGACAGAAAAATAAGCGAAACTGAAGGCTCCCAAACAACCGCGCGGGGACCCGGGAAGTGGAGAAACCCAATCATCTGGATCTCGGGGCCATCGAAAACATAAACGGCACGGAAAAGCGCAGCGAACCAAGTAGTGAGGGGTAGGAACTTCTTAAAAGCAAGGTAAAACCAACGAAGGGAACTGTCGGAAGAACACATTCTATGAGGGCAAATCAAAACTAATGACGGTACTGCTCGATTGGTTTGTCTTGGGGGGATTGGGAAATCCCGGCTACCTAAGGGGAGTTAAGAATCTCGGCTGGGCTACCTCCTTTCCCCACGCCCAGACGCTCAACCTGGGGTCGTAAAGGGGGCTTTGTCAGGAGATTGGGGGCCCTTGAATCCTGTCCTAAAAAGACCTCGCTTCTAGAACTTCCGAAAGAGTCAAAGGCGTGGAGGAGGAGAGCTCCGGGGGGTGCGGCGAGGAAAGGAAGGTGGGCTTATTCCGTCTTTTGTGTGGGTCCTCCCGGGGTGGGATGGTCCATTCCTGGGAGTTTGCAGTTGAAAAATCGAATGAAACGCTTCTTCGAGGTTAAGTAAGGAAGGAGGTTCTTTTTTTCCAAGGAAAATACGGGGGGGGGGGGTTGAGGCTAGACCTGCCCTCGCCTCCGGTTCCGGGGGGTCTGTAAAAATCTCCCTAATTAGTTTTTCTTGCGGGGGAGAGTTCCTGGTCGGCTCCCCTGAGACTCCGCTGATAACATTTCCGGGAAAGGGATGCATAGACCGCCCGGAGACAGAGGTCGTTTTATCCGAAAAACTGAGAAGGGTCACGAATGCAAGGGTTGGACCAGGGGGAAGAAAAATCACGACGGAGCCTTCCTGGGGGAACGATTTTGCCAGGATAGGGGGCGGTGCATGTTAATGCGGCCCAAAAAACAAAACAAACTCCCAGGGAAAAGTGGCAAGAGAAAAGCCCTAACGCCTCCCCCACAATCCCCAGTATAACCTGAGCTTTTGGGGACTTCGAGAAAAAATGGTCACCACTCTCTCCGAAAAGGGAAAGGCTCAACTTGCTTTCCATCAGGAACTCGAATGGGGAAAAGCCTCAGTTACAAGAAGTGGTCAGAAACTCAAAAAGACCCAAGAACAAAAATCCATCGAGAAAAAATCGACCACAGGAACACTCTAGATCCGATTGGAAGTGGCGTGCGAAAGTAAAAATTGAAGTTGAACGGTCCCGCCGATCCTGCGATCTGGAACTGCGGGTCCCTACCTAAGGGGAAAAGGCAACGGGGGCATAGATTGCAAGGAAACCGTTACGCCACCCTTTACTTGGAGGGAAAAAGGGGACCTGGGTTGTGGGGTAGCAGTTGAAAGGCAACCGGGGGCTCCAGGGTACTTATTCATTTCTCGGTGGCCGGGGGGGAATAGAACTTAACTCTATGTATCAGAGGCTTTCCCGAGAGTAAACCAAAGAGATGATCCCTGGGCTTCGAAAAAAAACTCTTCGGGGGACTGCAATCTTTTGCCTTAAAATCTGAACAGAGGGGACGTTCTGAAGCAATCACTGTGCGAGTGCTCACTATTGTGCGCTACCGTACAGTCTGAGTTTGTTAAAGGGGACTGGACTTGACCTCTCCAAAGTTCTTTACATTGGGGATGGGTTTCAGGGCCTGCAGGGCCGCTAAGGTTCGAACGAAAACCGGAGGGAAGCAGTCCCCATCAGGTGGGATTTCGAAAAAAAAAACGGCGGCGCTCCGCCCTAGCAGGCCTTTGCATGCAATAAACTATGGAGATCGTTTCATCACTTGAAAATCTGTCCTTCTGAAGTAAGTCGAAAAGGTGCTAGCAACCCGCTTTTGGTACAGCCTTAAGAAAGAATAAGAAGATCTGTTTCCTTTTGTATAGAGGGGAGGGCTCGGTGAAGAGTCGGGGAGGCATGCAGATACCTCTGGCGGGGGAAGTCTAGCCTCAATGGGAAATAAAGCATGCTGAGCTTGAAAGGGGGCTTAGGTGTAATCCTGGAAAGCCGTTTGCAAAAGTGAATCCCCAACCTCATAAAAGGGGGCGGACCCCGGATTATAAGTCGCGAAAAGCGGGCCGGTTCGGCGGGGGGCTCTAGAAAAATAAGGACGCAAGAACGAGTTGGCAACGTATCCTTAAGAACGGGGGGCGAAAAGAAACGTTAAAAACCGGATTCAGGAGGCACTGCACGACTTAGGCGGTTTCCGGAAAGAAGGACCTATTGGGAAAGTCTATCAAAATAATCAGGAAAGAGACGCGAAATGGGCATAAGAAGTTCGGAGGCCGTGCTGTAACGTTTATCAGCCTCAAAGGGGGGGCCGGTGAGAAAGAAGGTTTCAAAAAACGGACTTGAATTACGAGTTTCAAACTGAGCCGGGGGAGAAGGGTATAGATCGCAACAGATTATAAGGGGGAAGGGTCCCGAGGGGCTGGGTAGGATTTTGGGGGGGCTACGTCAATATTGAACAGAATGAGGAAAAAGATCAAAAAGACAATGGACGATCGGGAGTTCACGAATATAAAAATCAAGGAGGACTCTTATGAAATGGGGGCCGACTTAAAAAATACAACCAGGGGTCTTGATGGGTGCATAAGGCTACCTAAAAAGTGGGCGGGCCAAAATAGGATGGAGATAGGGACAGGGGGGGGGGGGGCTGGTCTAAAGGTCCGAGGTCAATTCTCAAGGACAAAGACGGATTCCCGTCCTAGGCCGAACTCCCAGTCTACGTCAAATCAAAACGAAATTCTTCTCTAATCCATAAAAAAGAATGGTCCCCGCTAAGGGAGATAACTTCCTCTTGGCACGATCCCCTTCTCGGGAGGAAAAGAGGTCTCGAATCTTCCGTTTGGGGAGGGGGACTCTTTTTATCTAAATTTTGCTGCCACATAGGGGGTTAAGGGGATAAACAAGAAAACCCTCCGCCCGAAAGCTATAACACTTTGCGAGGAGACACCGATATGGTCACCTTTTTGATGGGGGGGCCGAAGAGTACCCTACAAGTAACTGGCGAAAGGTCGGAGACATAGCAGGTTCGGGCAATTCTTTGAAAAGGTTTGCGGATGGTTTCTGGGGGTAGTGATGCCGTTACATAGGGGAAAGGAAAGGAAGCTTCATGAGAGATAATCGTTAAGACGAGGCCAAGTAACCGTAGTTGGGAAAAAACCAAAGCAAATGGAGAAAGAAGGGAAAAAACAGTCAGTTTGAGGCGCTAACAAAAACCTTATTCTTTGCCCTGAGGAGGAAACTCAAAAGGGTCGTCGGGCTAGTCATTTGGTCTCTGGAGCTCGAAAAGGGGCTCTTCTTCTGGGGAAGGGGGGGGGGGGGAAGATTCCTGGAGGGGGACGCAAAAAAAGTCGGGTTCTGGAGAAAAAAAAAGGAATGGAAGCCGGGTCTACTAAGAACTTCGAAGGAACCTTGAGAAACACTCATGTCGGGACCATCCCTAGATCGCATGGCCCCTTGAGTTAGGGGAAGGTGACTTAGGACACGCCGCGTACTTACGGGGGGGTGAAGGGGGCCGACCTTCAAAAAGACGTGCTGCAAAAGTCAGAAATTAGGAAAAGTTCACGAGTGTGAAAGGTACAGTAAACTTCTCAAAGATCATCTCGGGGGTTCCTTTCAGTCTCTCCGGGATTCTCCTCGTTAAGGGGGTGGATCCTAGTTCATTCGAAGAGGAGTGAGGTTGCGGTACAGGAGAAGAGTCGATTTGGAGAGATTGCGGGAGGGAAATGTGCAAAGCGAGTCGCCAGGATCGTAGTGACCGGTTGCAAGGAAACTTTTGAGATTAGGATACTATACTAAATGAAACTCGAGGGAACATCTGAACTGTCAAAAAGCGGTTGGGTTCCGCGTGGAAAAAAATCGGGAGAGGAAGGCATCATGCAGAGGCAGGGGGAATCATTCTCTAGATACTTAGGAAAGTTCCATTGAAGAAAAGTTGCTAGGGATGTAAAGTTGGGGATCTCCGAATCTGAGCTGATTGCAGAAAAACAGCTCAGTTTGTAATCCGGGTGGGGGTCGAAGGTATCAGGAATAAAGCTTGCCGAATTACTATTATCGCTATGGGAAAAACAAGGGGGGGTTCTAAAGGGAAAGAAGAGCCATGTGTGGGGAGCCAGAATGGTCTAAGGCACGCGTGAATCAAAATTGAATCCGGATCCTAGGAGGGAACGTAAAGATTGCGTGAGGAGCAGAGTCATCAAAGAGCCTTTCCGCTCTGTCCAAAGAGTCTTAAGGTCCCGATCGCCCAGCAGCCCGTTGAAAAGGTCTGCAAACCTTTTCTTCATTATCAAAAGGGGCAACAGGATTAGGGGAGTCCCTGTAGTTATAGGAACCGGCTGAGGGCAGCCCGAAGGAAGGGTTATAAGAACTTAGGGGTAATCTGGGGGAATCCTGACGTCCTCAGGACCGGCTGGAGGTGTCGAACACTCTTCGGAGTACCTGAACCACTACGCAAAAAAATTAGACTCCTCAATTCTAGCTTTGAAAAAAAAATATCGCATCAGTTACCTTCTAATTAGTTCTGCTCCAGGTTTCCTGGAGGCTCCACTTGGCTCAGCAGGTTTCTTAAAAATTTATTCAATCTGTCAACCTGACAAGACGGCACTATAAGGGGAAAAAAAAACTCGACATGGGACAGAAGTTTCCTATAACTTCCTTCATCAGAGATCTTGAATACTCACTTTATCATTAGAATCTTGGCCGTTTTACCTGGGGTCGGGCCTGGAGCCTTTTTAGAGTAAGTCTTTAGGGAGGACTTCTGAACCCTCTCGTGCCACTGCTCCCATCTCTGTATCTCTGCTTGGGGTTCGATACTTGAAGCTCGGGAGTGGTTTCAGACCGGAACAGACCTGAAAAGGGGCCTCTTCATCAAAATTTGATGATGAAAAAAGTTCATCTCATATCGACTGAGGCTTTGGGGTTCTTCAGGGGAGGTCATCAGACACTCGTCAACAAGGTTGGTCAGCGTTACTGATTTTATTCGCAAGAGCCCACGGACAAGGTGTGAAATGAAGAGAGAGTCTGAAGGGCACCGGGCGCGACGAAACTTCGACTGAAAAAAACATCTCACCTATCACCTTCCAGCCTCCTGGGAAGGTTTCAAAGGCCCAAAATAATCTCAAAGTCCGGTCTGTGAAGGGGGGGGGGGGCACCCTCCAGCTAGAAAACCACAACCCTTCAGGTTCCAACGAATAAATGAATAAGAAGGGGCCTAAACTAAGGTTTGTGCCCCAGCAGTATCTATTCCTGAAGAAAAGTCTTCGGAGGTTAAATCCGAAGCCTCGATGGCCTGCAACAGAAAAATACAGATTAATCGACCCCTGAAAAACCGACGAATCATCAATCTCTCTAAAAGAGGGTTCATGGGGGGTAACGGGGAATTGGGGAACTGAGTGGGGGTTACTGCGGAAAATCTTCAGATGTATTCAACTTAGGGTTCCGTCAGGAGCTATGCAGCACTCTGGGGGCTTATCGGGGGGGGAAGAGAATGACTATAAGTGGGTAGGGCACAATTGCTTTCGAGCTGGTTTTTTTTTGTTCTGAGTCGGGAACTCTTTGCCATTAACTTTCTGGAGGTCCAACCCCCTTCTCCTTTAAGACTGCCCTCGGGGTTTGATACAGATTAAAAAAAACAACCAGGAAAATGGGGGTTAACCATACCCGAGGATTTCAGGAACATTCTAGGGACACGATTGAGCAGGTCGTCGGGATCATCATTAGGATCTCTAAAAATGGATCCAGAGTGAATTTCCAGTAGGGCCCGCATGTCATTTGTGGGGGTAGAAAAGCAGGCATGAAAACTTCACTGTTCATAAGCGCGAAGGGAATGACAAAACTGAAAAGGGGAGCAGAAGACTTCATCAGTAGCATTGTAAGTTAATAGGAGGAGGGGCTGACAGTCCAAAATTCCCCGACCGGCTTGGAGAAAAAAGAAAACACAAAGACCGTGCGGAGGGTTTGCGTTTGGCGGTACCTACTCCTGGGGAGAGGATCAGGGGAAATTCAATACGAAAACCCGAAATCTTTCTCAGTCTCGGGGGGGCCTGGGCAAAGTCGAACATGTCCATCTGCCTGCCATTGCAGTTAGGCGAAGTATACGACCGAAACCCGGCCTCTAAAGATGATGAGGGCCGCGATGAACTACAAGGCTCGGGCAGGGGCTTTAAATCGGGGGGTCCATACTCATTGATCCTCTCAGAGACCCCCTCCCCTAAATTAATCCCGGGGAAAGTAACCAGCCGGACTATTAACGGTGGTGCCTGCCCGGTCCTGAAAGGCTCCTGGTGTATTGAACTATACGAAATTAGGGGGCTCAGCTGGGATGGGAACCGTGTCCTGAAAAGGAAAACTTGGTGAGGGTCGACGCAGATGCAGGTTTGGGCTGACTGTTGCTCAGTCGACAGGGGAAACCTGGGGGTCGGAGCCGATTTCCAAGGATTCATCATCCGCTAACGGGCTATATAGGGAAGGTTGTCCTTGAAAGATCAGCAATGGAAAGACCTGCGGTTCTAATCGAAGACGTCTCAGTACTAAGGGGGGGGGCAAGCAAGGGGAAAAAAAAGGCCGAAGGGGGGACGAATCTACCATTGAAAGATCCTTTGTGAAGTCTGTGAAATTCCTCCTATGCGGAGATAGGACTACTGTCGCCGGCAGGAATCGAAAGGCTCGCAGAAGGCCGACCACTGATCTCTTCTCAAAAATGTAGAGGAAACAAAGGAAACTTCCGCGGAGGTGCGCAGGGTCTCCGATTGGAGGAACGTTACGACTTCAAAAGCTTCCATATGGGGGGACAGTCTCCAAAAGGAGAAAGGGGTTCTCAAGAGGGGGAAGAACCGGAAAAGAACTAGGGACAGAAATCTCACCTTCGTCGACGGCAAATCTCTCAAATCCACTGGGAGAGAGAAATAAAATCTGTAAACTAAAGCTGACGGGTTGAAAAGTGGCCCTTAAGAAGCTTACGGGGGGGTGAGGATCAGGAAGTCCGCCAACTTGGGACTAGCTCTTAGCATTGGATCTGAATGGAAGATCAGTTGGGGGGCTGCAAACTTAAAATCCCTTTGGGAAAGAGGTTTTAGGGGGGGGAAGGTCACTGGAAAGAAAGACTCACTGGTTCGAAAAATCAAAATATCCGGGCATTTTGTAGCGAAAAAAATTTAGTTACACGACCCGTCTAAGGTTCTCGCCGAAGGCTTCATGCAGGCCAAAGGAACTATTAAGAGTTTCCGAACCCGAAAAACGGGAAAGGATTCAAAGGCTTGGTAGACCAACGGGTGAAAAATCGAGAATTGACGCCTCTTCAGTCAGAGCGCAGGACTCACAAAGAGAGGAAGACTCCGACAAAAAAAAAAGTGGGACTCGGATAAATCTTTCCCTTCACCAGGCAGGTGTTTAGGCATCGGGGGTGCTGGGGGGGGATCAACTAGGCGGATTACTCCAGGGAAGGCTCGGACTATTGAATGGGAGTGGACTACAGTCCTGAAGGAACATCCTTGTCGACATTCTTAAAAGAATAATAGCTTTCAAAGGAACCAAAGGCAGTAGGGGTGGGACTGGAGGAAAACCCGCTATCTCTTCCTTCAAGATAGGGCCTGCCATAATCGCTGAGGGGACAGAAAAATTCTTGAGAGGAAACTTGCTCTCCCGTTTGGTTTTCCCCAGGAAAAGAATTCTGGAAAAGGGGTACAAATGTTGGGAGTAGCTTCATCTCCATGGGGGAAGACTTGACAAGGGGGAAGGGGGTATCGGGTGTAAGAGTTGGTGGTCGTTTGGAGGTGTTTTATGAGGTTAAATATACGCAAGGGAGATTGTGGGAACATAGTGGATCAGGTTCCCGGGATTCGACCAAAGCCAAAATAGAATTTGGGTCTCCTGGGGAAGTTAGGTTAGCAGAGAGAGTTTGGGGCGACAATATTTTCAAAGCGGCGAGACCAGGGGGTTTATTAACCTCGGGGCGAGATTAGGAGGGTCCTCGATAAAGGGGGGTTGAGGTTAAGGACAGAAAGGGTTCGAGGCACGTTTACTATCAAAGGCGAAAAAGAAAAAGACAGCCCCTGCAAAAGCTGCACAGTCAATAGGCCTTATCAGACTCCTCCGTGGTATTGAGACGCGAATGGCCTGAAGGGCTTTCCAGCACAAAGATTAAAAGGGAAATTCTACTTGAAAGGAAAGCATAAATGTCGGCTATCTTTTCTTCGCCAAAGACTTCACTCGTTCATGAAAGGGAGCAGCTCCAAGCATTCTGCTAAGATCGCTTGGGGGGAGAGCTATTTGGTGGGGCTGCCCCTGAAGAAAGCGGGGGGGGGAACATTAGGATTAGGGCTTGGAGACAGACTACACAACAATTACCAATAAAGGTCTTTTACCTTAAGAAACCTGCATTATAGAACAACGCGCCATCGGAAGGCGAGCGGGAAGCTACCCCATCCCGGGATTCGGAACACAGGATTAAAGTCATCTTAAAAAGGAAAAGGAAATGTTTCCGGAACTCCCGGAGAAGTTTGTCACGTATGCCTGATCACTGAGGCCACAACACTCTACCTTCCCGGAGAGGGCCATCAAATGCACCCAACCGCTAAACGCAATCGGCAGCTCTGCCCAGTCCCGCTGGGGTCGCAGGTTTTTGTCGGAAGGAATACTACCCTCCCGATCGGAAGAAAGGTTTCGACCGCTCTCTGTTGCTCCTTCGCAACTGCCAAGTCTAAACTAAACAAGGGGTCGGGCGCGTTGGATCAAGAATATGTCTAGCATCTGTCCATCACAAGGAGCTAAAGCTCCGGGGGGCAGTGTTATGGAGAACTTGGTTCTATAAGGGAGGGGGGGGGGGCCGATTAGGGTAAGATCTACAAAATTCAATACCACGGGAGAGTTGGGTTCAAAAACTGATAAAGGGTTTATACGGGACAATCTGAAAATGCAGAAAGCCATTCAGGGTGAGGGAAATACCAAGAAAGCTCTCAGAAGGCCAGGGACTTTTCGGGCAAAATTTTTAAAACTCACAAAAAAATCATCAAGGGAAAGTATCTAAGCAGACTTAAGAATTCCAATCTCATGCA
>Ga0179591_1382538_pt1 | contig 13558 bp, 12 predicted proteins | sample CZOMad2_1_08_16f_FD_182891 | JGI IMG/M metagenome (GOLD analysis project Ga0179591, IMG submission 182891) | Vadose zone soil fungal communities from Angelo Coast Range Reserve, California, USA - CZOMad2_1_08_16fungal (PacBio error correction) | ecosystem: Environmental > Terrestrial > Soil >...
TGGAAAAAATGAACCATTGTCCTGCAAAACGGGGTATCACCACGGTGGCTGTGTTCAGGGGACTGGTCATGCGTTACATTGGATAGAGAATTCGTCTGCCGATACGACGGAAAAAAAACTGGGGAAGCCGGGGTTGTGGCCATGAGAAGACCAATGGAAGGACAGTTCTCTTCGGATTTTCTAAGCAAGTAAAGCCGCTTGTAGATCGTTGCCGGAAAGCACGCGCAGATGATTGCAACGAGCGAGTCCCAGACCCACTATGCAGATGACGGTGGGTCTCGGAAAAAAAGGGCCGTCTTTGTGACACAGATGGTCCAAAGGTGTAAACGCCTGCAAGGAGGTCACTCACGTTTGCGACTTGCAATAAAGTCCTTGAGGAAGGGGGGGGAGGGGGTATATCCGACGAATTTCGCGAGCTATTAAAAAAACTTTTCGAAAGGCTGAATCTTGGAGGACTCCAGTAGGACTCCTCTGCGAAATCTAAGAAGAGGAGCGAAGAATCCGACTCTCCAAAGGTCCAGCATGAGATCACAATCTTTTCCGCCGGCCTGGTGGGATACAGCGCTGTTTCCATAGGTTTGGAAATCTTTTGGGGAAAATCCAAAAAAGAGACAAAATGGGGATCGGTCGTTTGGAGGAAATAAAAAGACTAGCAGTGCGCTGGAGAGGGGTTCTTGTCGTCACGAGGGAACACCGAGTCACCCGAAGGTCAGAAGCTTTGAAGGGAGAAGAGACGGAGAAGTATACGAAGATTTTGTAAGGCTCGGGGGGGAAAGATTTTCCATTGGGAATCGATGCCGATCCGGTTTTGCAATGCGCTCACTGGGTAAAGGGCATTAGGTGAAATTTCGCATGGTAGATTATCCAACTATCGGTGTCCCAATAGAAGAAGTCTTTTTCAGACGTCGTGGTCGTAATGTATTTGGGCCGGGGGGGGGCGCTGGCAGTTGCGCCCTAGTCTGGAGCATAAGTTAGTTTCCGAGGGGCCGGTTTTCGTCGAAGAGAGGAAGAAGATACCAAAGGAAAGAATTGTGGATCCTGAGTAGGACATTACGCAGGTGAAGGACCGTCCCCGCCTTCTCAAAAACTTGGCTCCTTGGGCCGCGAAATCTTTGGCCCTTTTTGGCAACTCCAACAACGCCTGTTTGCCGGTTGCTGGTGTTGGAGCTCAACCCGTGACTCTTGCGTTGTTTGGGCGACGTACGTTTTGTCTATGATAATGGAGCGAAATCTGCTATACACTGCTGGAAAAACGTCGGCACGCCAGCCGAAAGATACCTCTAGGTTGCGAAGATCCTGGGAAAAATTTTGGGAAAAGTTGATTGTTTCCCGTGGCTGGAAAAGAGATATCATGATTCTTCTTGGAATCGTTCAGGGGGACGCGAGATGCGACTGTGAACGTTACTGGAGCTGCAAGAGGCGGAAAAACTTGGGCCCAGACTCATTGCTGAAAGGAACTCTGGAAAAGAATACTCTGAAGGGAGAATGTAGCCATCGTCTCGCTTCTCCGAAATGGTACTGACCGGGAACTGACTTCAACTGGGAAAATCATCTAGGGGGGGATCCAAGAGTGTGAAAACGCCGTCCACTACTAAAGGCCTTTTGACCATAGGAAAGAAAGGGAAGGCAAGAGAATCATTTTTCCTCGCAATCGATAACCGAGCGCAGGGGGGGAAATAGGCGGTAAAGAGAATTGAGGCGCTCCACCGTTTCACTTCGGGCCGGAGACCTGATCCGAGTCATACTTCATGGGGGGGCGCCATCGGGACGCACGGGCATTGAGCCAAAGAAAAGACCAGACTACCAGTTGGGGGACGCTGCTATCATGAAGTCTTACGGAGAGCCCGAGGGAATTACAGGAAAGGTCCGCCCCTAACTCGCATCATTCCTGTCGGGAGAATGAGATAGACGGTGGTTCTCTTCATAAGACCGATGGGGAAGACCTAAACGAAATTTACCGCACGTTGCGATATCCGCCTGGGGGTCGAAAAGGGGAAAAAAAACCAAAACATACTAAAGGAGGATTCAGAGGAGGGGAGAATCCTTATTGCTGACACAGAGATCTTAAGAATAAATGAAAGCGAGGGGCATGATGCGCAACCGACTCGGGCGCCCTTGTGCCGTAAGATAGGCGCAAGACGGGAGGGACGACCGATAAAGACAAAGACAGGAATTTCCGGTTCTCTATTGGAGGTGAGATGTGCCTTTAGTAAAGCCCTTCAAAAAAGGGGGGGAAACAAAGAAGGAGGAGGGAAAGATATATAGGATAATTACTCCAGTACTAAAAATAGAAAATAAAATCCGAGGCAAGGGATCCGGGTTCGCGTCGCGCCAGTGAGGACCTATCTCGCGACATGGGTGCCAAAGCAGGTCTGAAGGGAAAGGAATCATAATATACGCAAATACCTTTCCAAACCTGAGGTTGGGATGAGTGGTGCGACATAAGATTTCGAGCCACAGAATCGGCAATGGATGCGGGGGTGATTTGGCCGGAGGAAGACCATTCTTACATCTCAAAAAGGAGTTCAGTCGGTTCCTACAAAAGAATCGAACGGTAAAGAGGGGATTCTCTACAATCACAACCTTCTATCTATTTCCGACATCGAATGGGGCAACTGGAAAAGGGGGACGATTAACTGATCGTCCAAAGGCGCTTAGCTGGGGAAACGAGAGGCATGAGTGCTTGTGAGCCAGAAGGTCGGGGGAAGGGGACAGCCCTGCCTAGGATTTGCTCTGAGGTAAGGGGAAAGTCAAAAAAAGGAACGTCAGTGGTGAGGAATATGACCGACGATCAAACACACCCACCCGAGCGGAGATGACAAGGATGAGGAACTGGTATAACATCGAAAAGACGTTCTATTCTTTCCGGCTTCGACCACGGGATCGTCAGATGATGCAAAAGGTGACTGTGGGTCGGAGCGGACGAAGAACTTCAAGGAAGGAAGAGGTCTACATAAAATCCATTCTTTCTCTAAATCGCGATGGCTAGAGTCGCTCCTCGCAGAAAGTGGTGAGGACAGAGCCCATCAGCGCCGTACCTTCCACCGTCAGCGGGAGTCGGCTGGTACAAAACAGCCCGTGACTTGTAGATCTCCTGATATAGAAAGGGTCCAAGAGGATTAACCACGACCAACATCTAATTAGGTTCCCTAAAGGGACTAAAAAAGGAACGGATACGCCCAGGAAAATCCCTCAGGATGGAAGCTGCTTTCTAGACGCAACGAGAAGTCGGTCGAGACAGCTTGACGAACCCACTAGAAGAGGGAAGAGGAGAGAGGGAATACCGAACCTCACGGAGGAGGCGGGTTTTGGGAGCTCCACAGCCGCGCGGAGAGCAGGCCACATCGTCTAGAAACTTATTAAGTCTCAAAAAATTGTAAAGATACCCCGGAGAGCAATTCGAAAACAATTCCTTTTCGACTTGGTCTATAGGCAATGACGGCCACATGTCCTCCAGAATACTCTCAGCCTAGGGGGAGACACTTCCATCTCTTCAAAAATATAAGACGAAAGAGAGTTAAACAAGAAGACCTCGATTTGGACATAAACCTCTGCATGGGGGGGGAACCCAAGAGGGGGGCGACATATTCACCGGAACATTGGAAGGGGACCGAAGGATCAAACTTCCAGAATATCCTTTTCAAGGACTCGTTCCACACCAGCCATTGAAGTCTAGAAGGAGGGAAGACCAGGAAACTGCTCGCACAGTTACAGTGAGGGTCAATCCATAGGCACGGTGCTAACGAGTTGCAGTGTAGTACGTGGCGAAAAAGGTCACGAAGAGGTAGCACTGAAAACATTCGGCCTATGTGCGGACACCGGGATCCCATTGTGTTTGCACTATTAAACACCAGAACGGAAGCTGTCTGGAATAAAACAGCGAAAAAGTGTGAGACGAGGAGATCTGTCCATTAGGCGGGAAAGGGGGTTCTAGGGGAGGAGAGAGACGATGAAGGTCCAGAGCAGAGGGGTGGGAAAACATGGCAATCCTTGAATGGAACCTCGAGATTGAGGAAGGCAAAAAAAAGGTAGGGATCTGAGGAGTGCACTAACCAAAGCTTTTATGCCACTAGAAAACGGCCCTTTTCATATTCCTTAAATGCAGAGTTCAAACCGGGTGAAGAAGGCAAGGTTGTCGAAAAGAAAAAAAGCACCGTAAGCCGGGAAGAGCGGGGGGAAAGAAAAAACGCTATTATCATCTATGAGGAGGGGACTTAGGGAGGGGAACGAGAAAGGAGGTCCGTCTTCGACCGTCAGGAGTGATGGCGTCACTTTCGAGAAGGAAGGAACCAAAACACTCCTTCACGTGCACTTCAAAAGGGGACTGAGGTGAAGGAGGGCGCCAATCGATCCCTCCAAGGAGAAGAAGTTGACGAGGACGGCCCGACCAGGGCCACCGTTACGCGCGACAAGTTTCAGTTAATGCTCAAAAAAAAAAGAGAGGAGGGAAATAGGAGAGTAGGTGATTTAAACTGAAACCACGTGAGTGGCGATTGTAACTAGGGACTCGTGTCAAGAGGGGGAGGGAAGAAGGGGGGCGCCCTTCGTCAGGGAACTAATGACGACGACCTTGCAAGGTGGTTGCTCATGCCATCATACCATCCCAAACCCAGGAAGGTGAAGCCGGACCGCACTGGGCTAGGTATACAGAGGGGGGTTAAGAGAGATTGTATTCCCTCCCTCTACCACGTATGAGGGATCTGGAAAAAAAGGGGTGTCCAAGCGAGGAAGTGTAAACGAGGGAGGGTCTTGAAACAGGGCCCGTTGAATAGGAGTCCATAACAGGGAAAAGGGGCTGTGGGCATGGGAAAGGATCTACGACGAGACCCGGTGGTTCCTCCATCTTTCGAAGGGTCAGAAGATTAAAAGACCTAGGGGGGCAACGTCCTCTGAGATTCAAATCTGCGCGGATACGCAGCGACAATCTTTCCAGAAGGGAATTACGCGGCGTTTTACCCGCCTTTCTCTTAAAGGGCTGAAAAGAGTGCAAGAAGGGGCAAGATGTAAACAATTGGGCGGGGGTAGAGTAGAGCACAGACCGACGACGGCGTGCGCGGGGTTATTGCAGCACGTTCAAGGGAAAAAAACAAAAAAAGAGAAAAAAAGAGAGAAAGGAAGAAAAAAAGAAAAGAAGGGCAAAAAAAGAAAGCTAAACAAAAACCCCAAAAAGAGAAATAAGCACTCACTGAACCGAGGTAGCACCAGTGATATGAAAAGAGGGAGGAGCCCTGGGGTCCATGTGCGCGACTAGGTAGGTAATCCCATCGGCTTTTTTAAAATTGTAAAGTGGGGACAAGACCTTTTGGAACTTCATCTGAAGTTTCCCATACAGGGAATGAGGTGAGATGGGGTCTGGATGATCCAGATCGGGTTTTAGAGACATCAGAAATCGTGTGAAACACGCGTTCTTATATATCTTTTGGGGGGGAAGAGTATGGAAAGTGCTCATAATAGTCGCCATTAAAGACGTATCAGAGGGCAGTGTCCGGGTTTTCGTCATATATACACGGAAAAGGATTGAAGGAGAGGAGGGATAATCCTGTCAAGGGACGAGAACCCCTTTCTCACGATGTCCTGGATCTCGGGACATCCGCTGTCTGCTAGACAGACAAAAAATGAAAGCGTGACGGTGGTCTACTTCACCTCAGCAGAAAGAAGGGGGAGAGATAATGATCGAGCCACGAGTGACTGAAGTGCCGGAGCAGCCGCTTGTCCCGACTTAAATCGATGTATGGTTGGGTCCGGACTTGTTCACGAACAGAGGCGGGGGGTGGAAATTAGGGGTCCGTGGGTCGTCTCGAAATAGGGTATAAGGGTCGTTACCCAGTTCACGGGCGGGGGTTAAAAGAGAAGTATCTCAAGGGAAGGAGGGGGGAAAAAGAGGACGCAATGCTGGAGGGGGGCTCCCGGCCAGAAATTGCAAAGGGAGAAGAGGCGAAGCATCCCGCAGGCGCGTAGAGGAAACTTCAGGGATTCCGCACCGTTAGGGGACGATATCGAAAAAAGCAGGTCTGGAAAAGAAGATTGAAAAGGGAAAAGCCCCCTCTTGTTCGAGCCAGTCACGAAACGGAGGTTCCGGGGAGGAGAAAAGGCAGGAGAAGGTTTTGTCATCACATACGAACTCCTGGGGGTGGGGGTGAAATCGTCGGTACACAAGGGTAAAGGGAATGAAATCCAAAGAAGAACTTAAAATACAGGAAGAACCTGATCGGACAACATCCTCAGGAAGAAAGTCAAAGAGGAGGAGGAAGGCCTTGGCTCACACGCCACGAATGCCGACCATTTGTATAACGGGAGATCAGTGAATTGGACCGTAAGAGGGGAAGAAAGATGGAGTAGGAGATTTCAGAAAGACTCGGAGACTTCATATTGAGGGATAGGAGGATAGGGGGAAGTTGTGTGCTCTTAGAAAGCGCAGACCCAGGCGATGCCGCATCGGGCGCGAAATAACCGAAGCCTTTTCTAACTCAAGGACCACATAAAAAAGCGGGGAGGACGGATGCCTATATTGGCGAGAGGGGACGTTAGAGAGGGAAAGGGAACTGTATTGGCGTAGATGAACATGGGGAGCGCAAAGTTTTGGCCAAACAGGAATGTCGCGAATGCGGCGCCGGGAAAAGACGAATTCAGCGACGACCCTTATCCCTTAATTTGAGGCGAAAGTGGTGAGGAAAAAAAATGCGCATTTGCTGAGAAGGGGAAAGACTACTCAAAAAGGGAGAGAAAAGAGATTCTATACGCCAAGGGCGGGTTGGTCATACTAAAGGACGAAGAGCCGAAAGGTCACGGGGCGTCGCTGATGGCCCTGCGGTTCATCCGTTCGGGCATGGAAGGAGAGAGAAAAATGGGTGTCCAAAAGCAAGGGGGCACGTACGAGAAGGGACATTGGGACAATACCTGGAGAAGACATTGGCTGGTAGCTATTGGAGAAAAAAAAAATCAGGCTAAGCCAAAGAATAGGCAATCGCCGGGTTCAAGAGGGGTGGTTGGCCGTCGTTTCGAAAAAGCGGAGAAAGGGGCCCGAGATTTTTCGTCATTTCTTTCAAAACCCACGAGAGAGGAGAAACCGGAGAAGCAGGATTTCTACAATGAGCAGAAAAGCCTTAAGGCGAATACCGCGGGAAATGAATCAATAAATAAGTACGGCAGCACAAGCTGGTGCTCATTGATAAATATCCAAAACTTTGAAGAAAGAAGGGGGAGGGGGGGGGACCAAAAGGCCTACTGTAATCCTTCGGGAGAGAAACTGCAGGGGGTCACTTTACTATCTTTCCTCATGGGAGGGAGGGACGGGAAGGGGCTCGCCATAGTACCAATCATTCACAAACAAAGTAGCTCGGAGGGAGTCGACCTAGGAGGAGAAAAAAATGCAACCTAGCGCTAATAAAGCCGTTCAGGGGGGTCGTTGTGGACCCAGAGGCAAACAAAGAATTATGCTAAAAGCAGGGATAGTATGCGTTTCGTACCGAAAGCAACTCAACGCAGTGAAAATGAGGAGCGGGAGGAACAATCGGAAAGGAAAGAAGGACTCGGAGAGAAGGAGTCGCTCCCCCTCGCAAACTTGGGGTGGGAACCGGCTGAGGCAGCGCGTAACGGGCACACCGCGCTTTACAAAAACGCCGTGACGATGTAAACGCAATCCAGAATGAGACGAGAAGGGGTGCAAGGAGGGGAAGGAAAAACAGGGACCAATCTGAAGGAAGTAAACAAAGGATCGGGCGATCGCAGAAAAATACATGAGGAAGGGTGACAGCCGAAAACGTAAGGACGGCTCGCGCAAGCGAGAGGACCCCAAGAAACCTTCTCTAGTGAAGAACCGACACGCGATTCAAAAGGTTAGGTTTGACGCTGCACTGGAGCAGTCCGAATGCTGGCTCAAGGCCGGCCGAAAATCTGTCGTATATTCATGGACTGGTAGCTTTCGACCACGTATAGAAGGCTGAGGGCTCGGGGAGTGCCGGACTGCTAAAGAAACCGGCCAGAGATCGAGCTCCAGATTCTTTCTCCTTGAAAGCGCCCGAAAGAGAGAGAGGAAAGGGAAAGAGCTTTCCCCGAGACGAGTCGGAGGGGGAGTGAAAAACCCTATCGGGGCATTGAGTCACCAGACGACTGCGGTAAAAGCGCGGCGCATTGGGGGGGAAAAAAAGAAAAAGAAAAAGAAAAAAAAAGGGACTATGGATTACCCGTCATAGCCTTCAAGGGTCAGTTGGGAACACTAGAGGGGTCCCACCATCCGAATGTGGATTACTAAACCGAAGCGCACATGAAACAGTAAGGGGGAAGGGGGGCAAGCAGGACATCATCTTGAAAGTAGGTTTCATTGAAGTGCCTGTATCGGCAGTCACAAGAAAAGAGAATGAAAAGTCACGCCGGGAAGGTCGCAACACGCGATCGTCCTCAATGGGGTTTAACCCATTGAAAACCTGATGGAATCGACTTGCTGGGGAGAAGCTATGGAGGAGGGGAAAACACTATAAAAGATCTGGGCCATTACGGGGGGAGGGGATCCAGATACACCTGGTCCAGGCTCAAGAAGAGGAAATTTTAATGACTTGCCGCCTTTGGATAAGTAATTCGAAGATTTAGGTAACGCCAAATATGGGGGGGTGTCACTTCCGCAGAAACTCTCAAGCCGGGGTGCCAGCAAAGCCTGGCCAGAATAAGTTCGTAAACGAGTCCTTTAAAACAGTGGGACCCATCTTTGTTAACACCAAAAGGGGAGGAGAAGCAGATCCGGGGGTAATTCGCATGGAACAAGCACTTTAAGATGAGCTTAGAGGTCTAACTGATAAAGAGCGGAGGTCCCGGGAGAACCATGAGGACCGGGGATGTGCGTCAACGTCGGACATGCAGAAAGGCATTCACGTTACCCTTCCTACTCTTTGGTCGTTGGAAGCCGGGAAGGGGAACAGAGTATCGTCCAAGGGCCGATTGTTGCGGAGTCAGCACGGACCCGCCAACCTGTGGAAGAGAGGGCAAGGGTTACAGGGAAAGAAGTGAAAAGGAGCTCAGAAAAAAAAAAAAAAGGCTTGAGAGGGGGGAAAAAAAAGGAGATTATATGCAAGAAGAGTAAAGAAAAAAGTGTAACTTCGCGTGCTCAAAAATGGGCGGGGTATGGTCAAAGAGGGGTGATGATCAAGGTCTCATTCTTCGTGAAGGAAGACGGATAAAGGCACGTGAATTCCTTGGTTGGGGTGCTCAGTCAAGAGAAAAATGGGGAAGAAAGGTTTGCCAGCCGTGGACAGGCGGGGGTGTACGGGGGCTCTCGGGGACTCAAGACTCAGAGGAATAGGGAGCTTGTATTCACCGGCAAAAGTAGGGCTGGATCTCTTGACACCCTGGGGGACCGTATGGGGGCAAAAAGGGTTGGAAAACGAAGGAATGTCCGAAAAATAAGACAGGGCCAGGGTAAAGAGGGGGAGAGACTGGAGTGGCAGTCACATCCTCCTATTTACTTCTCAAGGGGAGAGCCGGAGGAAGTCGTCAAAGAGCAAATGGGAAATGGCCCTGCTCTGCATGGGGCGCGGACGCCACGGCCCAGCCTTCCTTGAAAGGATCTTCAGACGGAAGAAGACCTGGGAAGGTAAAGTTCTCAAGGCCTACGGAACTGAGACTTGGGGGCAATCGTAACAAGGGTCGGCGCGCACATCTAACGACTACGGAGGACTGGAAGACATGGGTGGGAAAGGTCCGGGAAAGACACTGCACCGGAAGAACCCTTTGCCGAGGACGTGGGGGGGACCAGCCTGTCGGTTCGGCGCCGGAGGGATGCGCCTAAGAAGATGGTTGGAACGAGTGTCCTGAAGCTGATTGCCGTTCATGGGGGAAATGAAGATTCAAGCCAATTGCCTACTAACTAGTTTAATGGCGACGGGGGGGGAGGGGATCAATTCGATCGGGTTTAGTCCCAAAAGAGGTGAACAGAGGGGGTTGTCGTAGAGGACGTCATTGTTGTCCGGGGGGAAGGTAACAATCTTCCTGGCCGATGTCTAACGGGGAAGGTGTTTCTTGGGGGGGAAGGCAGCGCATATAACCAAAAGCCGTGGAGAGATTGAAAAGAGTTTCCAACAGTTTTATCCGAGATCAGGGGGAATGCTGAGGACCAGGGACTCCATAGGACATCCAGGGTGGCGAGCTCAACCCACGACGCCGATTGAAGTCGAATTGTCCTGAAATCGGGGGTGGGGGGGTGTGAGAGACTTATGGGGAAGAAGAATTAGGATGCCTTTCCCAAAAAAAAACGAGGCATATACTGAAACGGAAAGCAAAGGGTCGCGTCAATCGATGTAATTTTGCGAAGGAGGGTCAGAGGCCTTGGATGAATATTGTTCCGTTTTCCAAGTCATCGGGGGAAAAAGAGATGGGGAAAGAAAAACGTGCTTTTACCGTCAAGGGAGTTTGTAAACGAGGTATAACAACCAAGGCGCTGCAGCATCGGCCCCGCAGACCACTTCTTGCGAGAGAGGAAATCGAGGGAGCCAGACATAGGGGGGAGCGTATAGGGAGGCGCACGACCTCGCATGACTTTGAAGTAGAGAGAAACGAAAAGATTTCTTTCACCTTTGCTCGGTTATCACAGAGGTCGAAAACTCCGTAACCGACCTCGAAAAGGCGGTCCCTGCCGAGAGGTTCTGCACCAGGGGGGAGAAGGGGTTCATCAGGGAAAGAAGTCGATCCAAGGAGAGGGACTGGGTGGGTGGTAATCAGAGCGAACAGGGACGTTGGGTTCCTTGTCCACGGGGCCTGAAAGTGGCGGGACGGAGGTCTGCGAGAAGCAGGGCGATGAAGGGTTCTCAGGAAAAAAGTTTGGGGGAAAGTCTTTCCATAGGAGTTGACGATACAGTGAATCATTCAAGGGAGAAAGATGCATTCCAGTTGACATAACGAAAATCGATCGGCTAAGTTCTTTCTCAGTGTAGAGAGGAGAAGGATCTTAAGAGCCCTCGCTTGGGGCTCGGCCAGCTTGTACGAAATTGACCGCATCGGGCGCTTCCACTGGAGAAGGGAAGGGGAAACATGAGACGCATCGCCCGGCCGGATGACTGGTCTTTTCTTCGGGAAGAAGGAAAATAAGGAAGCCAAAATAGAAGGTCTGCCGAGGTGTTGCGTATGAAGACGCACAAAAAAAGTCGTTCCTTGCAGGGGGGGGCCACCAGCATGGGAGAGTAAAGAGGCATGGCGTGAGCCGACAGAAGACCCCGATCCCTTACTCGATGTGAGGTCGATGCGGGATTTCAAGAAAAAAAAGGAAAGAATGAAGAAACAAACAAAAAGGATGAGGATTAAAAAAGGAAAGAAGATTCTAGCGCCACTGTACGAGGAGACATAAAAAGCAGAGAGGGCAAAGGGATCCCGGGTGTCGGCGCTGAATGAGACCGGCGTCAGCCGGGGCCAGCCGATCTTCTCCAAGGAGTTGTCCAAGGGCAGCTTTCTAAAAGCGAAACGCCAATAAGACAGGAAGAACTTCTATTGCGGCGTGAAAAGGGGAGCGGAACAATAATCGGCAATCCGCCGGACATAGGCGTTCTGGACCAAGGCTATTGACTCGAACGGACGGGGGGAGGGAGAGAAGTTCAGACGACACTCCAAGTGAGAGTCTCTTAAAATCCAAGAGAAAAAGGGGGAGAAAAAGGAAGCAAGAAAACCTGAAGGCGATCGAGGTTCAGGGCTCGTAGAGATTAAGGACATCGTGCTCATGACGGGAAGTCTAATTAACTGTCTCCAAAAAGGGAAGGAAAGACAGAGAAAACGGGGACGATGCATTACTGATGGGGAGACAGACTCAGACCGAAGGGAAAACGCCCGAAGCTGGTGCCTTCGTCATGAAAGGAAAAAAGAAGGTGGGAGCCATCGTGGCTGAGGACAGACGATGAAAAAGATCTTCTTGGAGGACGGTCGAAAAAAGGGATTGTGATAGATCGGCATGGGGAAACCGTTCAGCGTGCCGAAAAGATTCTGGGAGGGAATGGAGAGAGTTGAATAAATAGTTTACCTGAGCTGGGATACCGAAAAACTTCATGCTAGGAAGAAACGACTTAGGGAGGCCTTTCAAAAAGGAAAGAAAGACTCGCGATGTTCTTCGAACGCTAAACAATGAGTGTGGGGGACACGGAAGGGTGAATCATTGCTGTTACGGGCCACCGTTAGTCGAAGTATCTCACTTTACAAGAGGGGGAAGGTTTGAGAGAATACTGATATCCTCTCGAAAGGGGTTTGCCTGGAAGAACCAAGAGAAGGGAAGACCGATCGGATCTGAAAGTCGTTTAGTTGCCACTGCCTCACTTCAAAAGATGGGAGAAACCAAATCTCGCATTAATCTAGGGGACTACCCCTATACGAAAAAAAAAAAAGAGAAAGGGTGAAAGACCAAAGTCCCTGACGCCTTCATCGGCGGGGTTGGACCATGCCTAGAGGGCAGAAGATGGGCGCATTAAAAAATAAAAAAGGGCGGGTTTTTTCAGGAACCCAAGGGGGAACCTATCTCCCGAAAAGCAATGCGACAAGGGGACTCTTGGGGAGAGTCGGCAGCGAGAACCTTCGCCAGGCATCCTCTAAAAAGCCAGAGACATAGACAGATATCTTTCGAACTGCCAAGGATCTTCGAAACTCTTTTTCCAAAGGGGGAAAAAGAAAAAGGTCTCTAGTTGACACAGAATCGCAGTATCGAGAATCGCGCTAATATTCTCACGGTGGTCGGCGAAGTTCCCAAAAACCAAAACTAAAGGAATATATCCTTCATCGAAATTAAAGGACTACGTTCAACCAGCCGGTAAAAACAACACCAGGGGCGGAGGGAAAAGAAAATGGCCGGGGGTAAAAAGCTGGCCGACAAGCGTCAGGGGAAGGGGAAATGGGAGAAGACGTTGGGGCGGGGGCTTTCCGTAGTCTAGAACTCTTATGTGTAATCTGACAATCCTCGGGTGGGGGGCCTCGAAAAGTCGCCGAGAGAATCAAAGGTTGTGGAACTAAGGAAAGGAGGGAAAGAGAGGCTTGAGAACTTGTACAACAGGCGGACGCCGAGATGGGGAAAGATGACCTAGGGAAGGGAGGTAGAGCCAGGATCATTCAAGGCAAGGAAAGAGTACGAAAACATGGCGGGCCGGAGAGAATCTAAGGATGGAGGGGAAATACTCAGAAAACAGCGGAGGGATATACTTGGGTCAACAAGGCCAGGCAAGGCCTGGTATTGGTCGCTCAGTCAATGTCGGTGTTCCATGATACGTCAGGGAAGAGGTCAAAAACACCTGTCCCTCGGGTGTGGAAAGGCAGGAAGAATCACCTAAGCCAATCGTGGTCGAGAGGCGATGAAATCATCTGCTAGTTCGTAGAGGTCTTCAAAGGGAGGGGGAGGGTCAAAGCTAGGACCTTTCGTTCGGGAGGTCTTCAAAAAAAGAACCATGGGGGAAGTGATTGCAGCGCACCAGCATAACGGTGCACTGTTGTCCACGAGTTCGAGGCAGCAAGGAAGGCAGGGGCCAATCTGGAAGACTCCCAATGTACCCATAATTTAAACCTAAAAAAAGGACGGGGGGGGGGGAGACGCAGGACAATCGGGTAA
>Ga0179591_1386090_pt1 | contig 13558 bp, 14 predicted proteins | sample CZOMad2_1_08_16f_FD_182891 | JGI IMG/M metagenome (GOLD analysis project Ga0179591, IMG submission 182891) | Vadose zone soil fungal communities from Angelo Coast Range Reserve, California, USA - CZOMad2_1_08_16fungal (PacBio error correction) | ecosystem: Environmental > Terrestrial > Soil >...
ACTTAGAAAGAAAAGGTCTTTTTTCCTTTCAAAGGGGGGACTTTCAAGGGGCAATACTGATTCCCGTCCGCGCAAAAGAATCGACCGGTATAAGGGGGGGGAAAAGAAAGGAAAAGGCGAGCTCGCGGCTCTGGCTAAGAAACACGGCAGGAGAGGGGGGAGAACGCTCTGGCGATGCAGAAGGTGGGGAGGGGGGTAAAGCTTCTTCTTTTTGTGAGGAGAAGAGGTTTGGGAGGGGAGGGGCGTTGGATTTCTAGATAGTAAGGGGAAGATTTAGGGGAAAAAAAGTAGTTCTCTTTCTCCACTCGCTATACTGAAAAAGAAAAAACGCCTCACTACCTAGGGGAGAAAAGGAGATTCTTCTCTACTATCCCCGCTTGTCAACATTCTAAGGGGGGAAGAGGGGGTCGGAATTAAGCGATAAGGGGGGATACTCCATTAAAGGGAAAAAAGTCCATCACTGGAGGGCTGCAAGGAAAGGAAAGAAGAGGGGCGCACATCTTCCTTCTTCTTTGTCGCCGAAAGGGGGGGAGTAGCTGGTCTGCGCAGAAAGGAGACCTAGCCACACCGTAGGAAGAGGACTTTCGTCTCGTGGTGGGAGGAGAAAAATATCCTTTATTCTTATAGGAGGAGTTCTCACCCCCTTCACCGTTTAGGAAGGGGAAGTAGTGATCTCCTCAGGAAAAACAACGGGGGGGATAGAATCAAGACCTACATCATCCCTAAAAGTGTAGGGGAGAGATTAAAAGTGCATTTCTTCTGCGGAAGAAAGAGACTCCGTTAATGAAGAGGGGAAAAGGCAGCGCGTTGTTTTTCTCGAAGGGGGGGAAAGGGGGAGAAAGACACGAAAAATCGACCTAGGAAGAAGAAAAAGGGGGGAGACACCGTTTTTATAGTTCCTTTCTTCTTACTTTCATCCGAAGGTTCACAAAAAAGACAGGGACGGAAAGAAATATTTCTACCTACTCGGCCGGGAAGGAAGAGCTTAAGGTCGTGAGTAGGCGAAGCTGGGGGGAAGGAGGCGCGCATACGCGATCAACCCTCTCATCCTTAAGGAGGAGGCGACTAAGGGGCTGAGAACGGGGGAAGAAGGATCGCGACGGGGAAGAAGGAGAAAGGATGGAGGGATGGTGATCTGCGGAAAGAGGTTATACCGACCGTCACACATCGTCTTTTGTGGGTGGGAGGTCGTTTTTGTGTTCTAGGTTATTATTGCTGTTGTGAAATCCACGTAAGATTGTGATGAGATAGATCTTTGTTCCCTGTGCCTTATCTAAGGGTGTGGGTAAGGTAATATTGGAAAGGGAGCATCGCCGCGATCTCAAGGGGGGCTGATAGATAAGAAAAGCAGGGGGGAGGGGAAGGTTGGAAATCGTGAGCGAGGAAGGAGGAAGGTATGCCGTTGCACTTCAACTGATCGACATGAAGAAGGGGAAAGAGTAAAGAGACCAAAATTTAGCGGGGGAGGGAAAAGGACCCATGCTTTATACTCGCCGTCGAAGAGAGGAGGGGGAACGTCCTTGAAAAGAGGGATCTGCGCCTTCTGGTTTAACTCCCGCGCATACGGTTACTAGAATAACGGCCGAACGATAGGATGAACGGTCGATTTTTTCTTCACCTATCACGGACGAGAATCAGACTTCCCCATTCCAATAAAAAATCACTTTCCAATTCGAAAAAAGGAAAAGGGTGGGGAAATAAAATAAGACGTTCCCAGGAGAGGAGAGAGCCGTGAGGAAGAATCGAAGAAAACAGCTGAGGAAAAAAACTGTCTTATCTTATTAGGAGGAGGAGAGGAAAGAAGGGGAGTCTTCAGGGAGGATGCTCAAGGGAAAAAATGTAATATGTCACGGGAGAACCCAAGTCGTACTGTTCATCTACTGAGTAAAGCAAGGGGGACATCTACTAACTTGAGGGTCTTTTTCCATTTCCACCGAGGTGGGAGAGCGCTGTAAAGAAAAAGATTCCTTTAACCAAAATGAAAGGAGCCGAGTTCGACAAGAAAAGAAAATGGGGCCACACCTTGGGAGGAAGAAGGGAGGGGGCGCGACGTATCCAGAAGGAAAGAGCATCAAGAGAAAGTCGGCCCACCTTGACCCGACGTGAACAAAAGGAGAAAAAAAGACCGGCAGTTTCTCAACAACCGGGGAAGGGAAAGGGGGGGGGGAGAAGGATCAGCCGAAAAAAAGGAAAGGGACACATTTTAAGTCCAATTATCGGGATTAGATAAAGAAGGGCAGGATGGGAAGCTGAGCACAATACACGGAGAAGTAATGCAGAGGGAGTGCATCCCTTTATCACAACAAGGGAAATTTCCATACAGAACAGGGGAAATCCTTTTCACCGTTGAGGTAAAAGGGGCCTTTCGCAGGGTGGAAGAGGGGGGTAATAGATGCCTCCTTCCAACGGAATGAGGACGCCGGAGAATGGAAGAACCCATAATCCTGTTACAGGATAAAAAGAAAGGGGAACTTCTCCTATATAATAAAATCAAGAGAAGAGGAGCATACCTCCCTCCGAGAGTTCATTCGAGTAATAAGGAGTATAATTCTCCTTCTCATAAAAGCATAATTGATAAGTTTTCTGTTACACAGGGGGGCCTAGCCAATTTTTCTACTTTACTACTACAGAAGAAAAAGAAAAAAAAGAAAGAAACTGAGGTCCTCCCGAGAGGGTACGAAAAATAGTCGCCATCGCGGAGAGGGGGGGAAGGAGAATCGACCGTCCGAATAAGGAGAAAGGAAAAAGGGAAAAACTTTTTTCCTCTTCCTTCCCTTCCCAACGGAGTGGAAGAAAAGAAGGAGAGGGGAAAGACCGGAGGAGAATGTTTTGAAACCCTTCCATCAATTCTGTATTGAGTAAACCAAAAGTCAGTAAAAACTTCACCGTGACGGTGGGGTGAATTCAAATCTAGATATTTTCCCCTCCTTCTTTTCCTTTTCCGTGACGTATGTTGCGATGGGGTGAAAAGGACCGATCTGTTCTTGCCGGTTGGGGAAGGGCTGGTCCTTTTTTCGCCAGGGGGGGAAAACTCCTTTTTTCATTCTTCCGCGGCCCACAGGAAAAACAGGACGGGGAAGGAAGAAAAAGGAGGGAGTACGACCGGTTTTGCCAGAGGGGGGAGAACAAGAAATCGCACCATCAGAGGGAAGGGGGAAAGGGGACGACCGGTGCCCCTTTTTTGGCAGATATAAAGGGTCTCGCCGTTGATAGGGGGAAAGTGCGGTAGTTGTCCTCGAAAAAGAAAGAGTCCTTACCGACGAAGGCAAGGCGTCTTATACTACCTGAAAGGGGGGAGGGGGTTGAACTTCTATTGTCTGCCCGGGGGAGGCATTGATTCCCGCCTTTTTATTAAGGAAGAATGGAAGAGTGGGTTCCCTCCATGACGGGGAAGGAGGAGGAAGGAGAGGGGGAGAGGCAAACACTTGCCCATTTCACCTTCTCTTTAACCAAAAGGGGGGGCAGGGGGCGTATTGCAAAATGGTGGAAGGGAGAAAGGGATGCACTACCTCTGCAACATTGAAAGAGGGGAGGTAGATTCGAAGAAGAGGAAAAGGGAAAGAGAGTAGATAAATCCGCTCATTTTCTTACACTGTGTAAAAGGAAAGGGGAGAGAGAGGTAAAATCCAGCTTGCGAGACAACCAGGGGGGGGGGAAGGAAGAAACGCCTGGTTCACTTCTTTTGATTTGCCGAAAAGGGAAGGGAGGAGATGGATCTTCCTGGAAACACATAGCCCGCCTCTTCTGGCTATCGGGGGGAAGAGAGGGCTGGATCTCTCTTCACTCGGGGAGAGGGAGATACAGGTCTTCTTTACGATGGAAAGGGGTGGACGATCTTTTCTCATCTTCTCAACCTCGCATGGAGAAAGAGGTTTTCCTTCGAGGTAAAAAAGAAAAGATGGAGGAGGGAAACATACTAACTATTTCCTCTTTCTACATACGCGGGGAGAGTAAGGCATGACACGAGAATAAAAGAGGGAGGGAGAGCATCCTCTATCATCCCTGCGTGTCTGGAGGGAAAAAAGAAAGAGGAGGGTTTCTTCGAGTGCGACGCGGAAGGAAAGAAGGGGGAACGGCTCTCTCTTATTATCCCCACATCAACTGAGGAAGGAAAGGGGGGGGGGGGGGGATTGCGGTAGTAATTTGCAAGGAAGAAGGAAGATAGTTTTCCTACCACTCTCTAACCGTGATGGAATAAGGATTTTCTCTTGAACCTGCTCAGAGAAAGGGGGTAAAAAGAAGGACGCATATCTTACCGAAGAAGGAAAATGGAGAAAGACGAGTATCGCGAGGTCTAGGGGGAAAGGACGAAACACCTCACTCTTACCTTTCCCGGGGAAGAAGTCTTAGATACCTTTTTGCCCTGAAAAGAACTGTATTTTCCTTCCTCGCAAAAAAGGGGGAGAGACCGAAGAGACTTCGTAGATAGCGGAAGCGAGAAAAGGGAAAAAGTTCTGTTTTCTACATACCCTTTCTATCCTGGGTGACGGCTGCGGTGGGGGGGAGAGGGATAGAAAGGTGTTTGCGTTGGGGAGAACAGAGGGGGGGTGAGGGAAAGGAGAAAAAAATAAGTGGATTATTTTATTCCTTCCACTTCGAGGAATTCCTGATAAAGGAGGGAGAAGAAAGGGGAGGAATAGGAGTGCGCGTTTTATCTCGTCTGCTTTGCGCGACGAGAAAAAGAAAAAAAGGAAAGGAAAAGTGGGAAGTTTTGTTGGTTCAGAAGAAAAGGGGGAGGGAAAGGGAGAAGGCCATTACCTTGCGCAGGGTTGGGGGAAAGAGGGAGAAGGGATGAAAGCCGACCGTCACTCATAACAAAGAAGGATGGGTAAAAGGGTAAAGACCTGTATTTCTTATTCCCTATCTGAATGAAGAAAGGGGAAGGAAGGAGGATCAAAACACCGCGCTTTCCCGTGGCGGATAAAGAGTGGGAAGGGAGGGGAAGGGGAAGAAAAAGCAGCACGGTCTTCTTATAGATCCTCTATTCTTCTCCCCGGAACCTTTCGGAATGAGAGGGGAAAAAAGAAAAAGATCAAAGAACATCATCCTAATTGACGTGGGAGAAACCCATAGAGGAGAAAAAAGAGGGTAGGAAGGAACCGAACTCCCTACTTCTCCGAGCAAGCAAGAAAAAGGGGGATAGGGAGCTTCGATCACCATCATGGGAGAAAGAAAAAAAAGAAAAAGAGAAGGGAGGCTCTCCCCCAGCCGGCGATGTGCGCCCAGAAGGGTTAGAGTGAAGAGGAGAAGCTTGAACAGTGCTGACTTGTTGAAAAAAAGAGAAGAGGGAGAACGAAAATAGAAGTCAGACCTCTCTACCAACACATTCTTAGTTCGGGGGAAAGGGGGAAAAGAGACGGAAAGCATCGTCGATCAAAACCAGAGCAGCAAGGGAGGAGAGAAGGGAAGGACATCTCTATTTCTACCTCTTCTACAGTTGGCAGAGGGAGAGGGGAGGGAGAGAACCTCCTTTTCGCCCAAAGCAAAAAAAAAGGAAAAAAAGAAAACCGCCTCATATCAGTACGCATCCTTTTCAGAAAGGGGGAGGGGGGTCGACCAGCAAGTGACAGTAGAAGAGGATCCTCTCCTTCTCTTCCGTAAATCGAGAAAAGAGGGGGGGGACTGGAATCCAGGAGTCTGACGTTAGGGAAGTTTGAAAGAGGAAAGGAGAACGGTTCTTTGTACTCTTACTACCACGGGAAGGGTAGAGGAAAAAAAAAGAAACGCGCCGCTATACGAGAGGGGGAAAACGTTTCGATCAGTCAGCTCAAAGGGGGAAAAAAAATCTCTGGTGATTACGGAGGACGCGGTCCCTCACTCTCGAGCACCAGAGGGGGGGGAGAAGAAGAACAAAAGGGCTCTATCATCCTGCCCCATAGATAAAAAAAAGGTGAAAGTGCGCATTTTCCTCCCTTTTCTTTTTTTCTAATCCGAAGAGGGGAAAAAAAAAAGAAGAGGAAGGGTCCAAATCTCCTCAACTGACGAGCGCTGGGGGGAGGGGGAAGGAGAAGGGGAGAGGCTCTCCTCATATTCTAAACGATCCCCCGAAGAGAAGGAAAAGGAGAAGCAGGTAACTTCTCGTGAAAAGGGAAAAAGAGGAGTAAATGTCATCTACTATGCTGCTAATGCAAAAAAGGGGAGGAGGTTAAAGGGCCACCAGTAAGAGGGGGGAAGAATAGCCACGCCAAGGGAAAAGGTAAATACTGACAATCGTAGAGAAGGAGGGGGAGAAGGAAAAGAATAGGCCACACTTTTATATATCTCCGCGGGGGAAAAAGGGGGGGAGGGGAAAATAGGGACCTCCCTGAAGAAAAAGGAAAAAGAAACGAATGAACATCTTATTTTCTCCGCCCACCGTAGTTGCAGAAAGAAAAGGGGGGAAAAAGTCAGGATTCACCTCACACACAGGTAAAGAAGGGAAGAGGGAAGATAAAAGTGGACAAACCTCTTTCACTTTTCTCGCTGCAGAAGCTGTGAAAAAGAGGAAAAAGAAAAAAAAGGTCCAATGGCAGAGGTAGTGTCCAGAAACTGAAAAAAAAAAAAGGAAATAGTGGCAATACTCCCCTTTGACCATCCGCGACCGTGGAGAGGGGAGGTTGGGGAGATGCCCGTGTCGGTGAAATAGAGGAAAGGAGGGAACGTCTCTTTCCATTCCTCACCCGATAAAGAATAACACCAAGGAGGTTCTAACTCGAAAGGAGAAAGAAAATAAGAGAACGCAATTCTTCTCCTCTCACTCGAGAAAAGAAAGGAGATCACGAGGGAGAAGGAAGGCAACCCAACCTCTCAAGGGCGGGTTAAGAGAGAAGGGACTTTAGAAGCCATCTAGCACAAATGAAAGGGGAAATGGACACGAGATTGTGCCTATTTTTTTCTTCCCATCGCCATAAAAAAAGAAAAACGATAAAAGTCCCGCCCGGTGTGGCGGGCAAAAAATGGTGGGGGGAAAAACGTGCCTTCCATTTCTCCAATACCTCCTTTCTGACGAGAGGGCCCGCCTTAAAAAAAGGGGGAGGGAAGAAAAACCCTCTCCCATACTTCACTCCAAAGTCCAAAAAGAGGGGGAGAAGAGAGAACTCAAACGGATTATTAGAAAAAAGAGATGGAAAAGAGGAAGGGGGGAAAAAAAGGATTTTCTATGTTTTTTTTATCCGACGAAACGGAACGAAGGGGAAGGAGGAGGCTTCTGTAAGAGCACTGTTCGCACGTTGAACACTCCGGGGGGGGAGGGGGAAAGAAAAACCGAGGCTTACTTTTCCTTTCTCTTACTCTTGAGTACGACGGTGTTACAACGAAAAAAGGGGAAAAAAAGGGGGAAAGGGTAACGAAAAGATGACTTCGACCGGGCAAAGGGGGGGGGAGGTAAAGACGCGTTCTCTTTTACCCTCTCCCGTGAAGAGGGGAGGGAAAAAGGAAGAAGGGGACTTACCTCGCCGAGGGGAGGTAGAGAAAGGGGGGGAGAAAAAAAGATAGGCGATTTTTCTCCCTTGCGTGGGTGTGGAAAAAAAGGAAAGAGGAAAAAATGACTTGAATTCTTCTTCCTGAGAAATAGAGAGGGAAAAAAAGGGAAGATGGAAATAACTGTCTCTTTCAAAAGGAAAGGAGGGGGGGGGGGGGGGGGGGGTAGGTATGTCCACTTTTTGGAAACGGGGGGGGGGGGGGGGGAAAAGATTCCATTCTTTCCTTGAGCTATGGAGGGGGAAGTGGATAAGATTCTTCTCCTATCAATTTCCCTCTTTTTTGTCAAAGAAGGAAAAAAAGTTGATGTACGGGGTTTAAATGTAATTGAAGGGGAGGTATCCCGTTTTATCCAGCTTTTCTTCCCCAGGTGGAAAAAAAGAAGAGTCAGAGGTTATTTGCAGAACTGTAGTGGGGGGAGATAGACACTGACGCACCTTCCGTCCGGGAGAGGAAAGGGGAGAGATGATAAAGTTAGATGCGTTATCGCTAGGAAGAGACTCGGAGCTACTCTTCTTCTTTACCGGAAAAAAAGGAAAGGAGCAAAAATCGCCATTTGTGAAAGGGGGGAAGGAGGGATGGAAAAAGATGCCGTTGCATCTCCCTCATCGGAAACAGAGGTCTCTTTCACCTACTCTTTCACATGACGTGAAATAAGAGGAAGAGAAGAAACAGGAAGGTATGGCGATATCGTCGCGCATCGGAAAGGAGGAAAAAAAAGGGAAGAGCCCATCAACTCTCTCCTTTCTTCTAGTGGAGGAGCGGCCGAGGGGAGAGAAGACTTAGGGAGCCCACATTCCCTTTCAGGAATTGAGAGGGGAAGAGAGGGGGAGTAATTTTTCATTCTTATCCTCACGTGTCGTGGAAGGAGGGGGGAAGGAGCTTAGGCCTCTTGAGGTTGGAGCTGAAGGACGAAAAACCATACTGGCTTTCTTCACCATCAGGCGAAAAGGAAGGGGGGAAGACAGGCCTTATCCCTACGAACACAGAGGGAAAGAGAGGGGGGGATGAGGAAAAGAACCGCACTCTACCTTCCCTTTTTCGTAAAGAGGGAAGGAAGGATCGAAATTGTGCCTTGCAAAGCATAAGAAAAAGGCTCTCACACTTTCAACCTACCGGTCAGAGGAATTTGGGGGAGGAAGGTCATGCTTTCACTGAAAAAAGGGAAAAGGGGAAGGGAAGAGGGGGGAAACTTCTTCTTACTTATCTTGAGGAGGGGGGAGGGGGGGAGAAAAAAGGGTTAGAGCCTTCTCCATCAGGTGGAAATTGGAGAAAAAGGAGGGCCGAGGTCGCATCGCGAGCCTGGAAAAAAAAGAAAAGGAAGAGAACGAACGGCGGGACGAGAAGGGGAGGAGAGACGATCCACTCGTGCCACAGTGTCGAGAAAGGGGGGGGGGGACGAAGGCGAGTCTTCGAATATGGAGGGGGGATGGGGAAGGGGGGGGGGAAAAAAAGTCCAGCACATTGCTCATCTCTTCACGTCAAGCCGACCGCAAGAAAAGAAAAAAAGAGGGGCGTCCGGGATTATTCCGAGTCGATGACGTCGAGGAGGAAGAAAGAGGAAAACGACCACCACCGCGCTTTCCCTTGTGCGGCCTAGCGTGAGGGATAGAGAAAAGGACCGAGAAGGTATGCCTTCTAGAGCCGACGATGAGTTCACCTCAAAACGGGAGTAGATCTACTAAAAAACGCAACAACCTTCTTATAGGAAAGAAAAGGAGATACAGAAGGGGGAAAAATGCTTGATGCAGCAGCAATCCCGTGACTGCGGAGGAGAGAAGAAGAGGAAAATCTATCCTCCACTTTCCCATCGCGGTTGGTAAAAGGAAAAAAGGGGGGGGGACGGAGAGACTCTTGCATCCTAAAGGGAGAAAAAAGTGGGTAGAGTGCCTTTCTGCTTAACTTTCAGCCACGGGGGGGAAACGATCGTACTTTCTTATACCTAAATGTAGAAAAGAGAGGAAAAAAAAAGAGTCAATTCGGTTTTCTTCTCTTCTACTGTTGGCCGCGGGGAAAGAGGAAGGAGAAGGGGACGTAATTATGCTGAGAAAGAAAGAAGCGGGAGTACTTGTCCGGCCTCCATAGAGAGAAAGAAAAAATGGAACCAAAAAACATTCCTAGCTGCGAGAGGCAGACAGGTACTCAGCAGTTCAAAGGGGGGAGGGAAGAAAACGCGATCCCTTTCCGTTTTCATTGCAATCAGGGGGGAACGGGAGAGATATTAAAAAAACAATCCCGGTATTAAAGGTAGAGTTGGAAGGAGAGAACTTCATCCAGGAGTCTGACGAGGGAAAAGGGTCGGGGGGGGAACCTTCATACTTTTTTTGTTAAGGGGGAAGGGAGGGGAAGTGCGTGTTGGTTTTCGCAGAAAAGAACGCTATCGAGACGGGAGAAGAGGGCAACCCTTCTTTCTAATCATTGGGGACTCAAGGACGCCTTCTGTGGAAAAAAAGAAAAAGGGGAGAGGAAAAAGCCTCGTTTCCGAACGCGGGAGAGGAAAGGAAAGGGCTGGAGATCACGGGTCGGGAGGTGAGAGGGAAAAAAGAGATAAAAAAGAAAGAGGTACACGGTCCCCAATTCTCAATGCACGAAAGAGGAAGAGAAGGAAAAGGTCAAGGAGCCTCCAGAGGAAAGAAGGGGAAGGGATGGGCGATTTCCTCCATCACTACGGGATGAGAGGGGAAAAATTAAGAGCGTTTCAATTGCTCAGCGAGGTAAAGAAGGAGCTGTCTAACTCTACCGGTAGTACGTTGCAAGAAGAGAGAAAAGAAGGGGAAATGCGAACTTTATCTGTCGTTTCAGTGCCAAAAAAGGGGGAAAGATCAAAGACTCTTCCACCGAGTACGGTAACGGAGGGAAGGAAGAGGTCGAAGACGAATTCCCTATCTCTTCGCGAATAATTTTCTATATCGAGACGCCGAGGGAAGAAAATCAAAAGTGGTCAAGGAAAGCGAACCCTTCTAAGGAAGAAATGGGCTTCGCACCTCTCCCGGGAAACGTGAAGAAAAAAAAAGGAAGGGAGCAGCACATGGGCTCGCCCCGCTTGATCACCGGGAGGATCTATCACCGAAAAAAAGGGAAGGGGGGGGAGAAAAGTTAAAAAAACGTGCACTTGCTCGGCGGAAGAATAGGAAGAAGAAAGAAAAGGGGAGGAGGGAGTGGGCAGCCACCTTTGATTATCAACAACAAGTCTTCAAAAAAAGCCCCTGTGAAAAAAGCAGTGGAACTCTCAGTGGAAGAGAAGGGGAAAGGGGGAGTTCATGGGGGCCTGCTTCCTCACGCTTAAAGGAGGGAGATGGAAAGGCGCACTCCTCCATATCATGTTCAGGAGGAAAAAAAGAAAGAAACTCCTCCTATATCATAAATAAGAGCAGCGGCAAGTTGAGAGAGGTCAGTCCTCTTTCATTAAGTCGTAAAAGAGGGGAGGAAAACCTTCTCAAGGAGGGTTAAAAAGAGGAAAGAGGGTAGAAAAGTCTACTCCATCCTCCAACCCTTTCCCGAGGACCCCTTTCAACTTGTAAAGAGAGGGTAGAAACTCTCATCCTCTTCTTGCAAAAAACGTCGTGGAAAGAAAGTAGAAGCGTTTTAAGGAAAACCTTTTTTGCAGGGCCAGGCAGGAAAAAGAAGAGAAAAAAACCCGCATTCTACTAACTTTTTACCAACCCTGCCATCAAGAGGGGAAAAAACCCCATCTCCCAATAATCGGAAGAAAGAAAAAGAGATCTCAACAACAAACACGTTATTTTAGGAAAAAAAGAGATTGATGGGGGAGGGATGGGTATTGGTTGGGGGGGGTAGTATTGGGTTTTGTGGGGGTGGGTGGGGGTGGGGGTTTTGGGGTGGTGGGGTGGGAGTGGGAGTGGTGGATTCTCGCTGTTTTTTGCTTGTTGTTTGTTGGTGTAGCCGGATAGAGGGGGGGGTAAAGAAAGGGACGTCCTACTGCTTTCTTTTTCGCCCTGAAAAGTGGAGAAGAAAAAAAAAAAGGGGGCGGACACACCTATTCTTACGGGTAAGAGAAGGGAAGGAGGGAAGGAGAAAAGGGGGGAGAAAGAAAAACCGAGTCACATCGTCTTTAATTTTTAAACGGGGAGGGAAGCGGGAGGGGGGGACGAAGAACTTTGTCTACGCGGTTAGAGGGGGAGGCTAAAAGGCCTCAGTCTAATTCTACGAATTTAATGAAAAGAGGAGGGAGAAAAGGCCGTTTCTCGTATTGTGATATAGGGGGTGGGAGCAATTCACTTAATTTTAACAGGATCTGGGTGCGCCTGGGAAAGGGAAAGGGAAGAGATGGGAAGTCTGACATAGGGGAGGGGGGAAGAAAAAAAAGGTCCATTTCCACCTGCGCGGGAAAAGGGGGAAGCTGGGGGCCATTTTGTGCCGTGATAGAAGGTGGGGAAAGGAGGGGGAAAGGGAATCCTCTTTCTCTCTTTTCCAATGGAGACTGCGGTGGGATGGAGAACAAACTCTGTTTTGTCCAATGCGGAAGCTAGGGAATAGAGAGGGAGGGGAAGGTGAATTGACGTTTATTGTCGTTTATCTCTCTCCCGGTGATCCAGCGGGGGAAGAGGAAGGGGGTAGAGGGGATCCGCTTGTCAAGTCGGGGAGGGAGGAGGGAAGGGAGTGATCTCTTCCTTACCACTGCCGTCGGGCTAGAGAAAAGAGAGGTGAGGACTCTTCATCTGTCGTCGAAAGGATAGGAGGTAAAGTACTCTGTTGCCTCTCTTTCGCAGCGGATAAAATAAGAAAAAGAAAAGAAGGGAGGACTGGAAGAAGGCTTTTCATCGCCGAATAGAGAAAAAAAGAGGGGAGAAAGAAGCGGTTCACTATACGTTTCACCTATCTTGAGCATGCAAAGAAGGAAAGAGGAGGCGAGAATAGATCAGCCCTTCGTGCGTGAAGGACAGAGAAAATGAAAAAAGGGGGGAGAGAAAGGAGGAGGTCTTCCTCTACTTTTTCTTTACTACTGGGAGACGGCGCGGGAAAAAAAGAAAAAAAGGAAGGGGGGTACCGGCGGTTGTTCTGCCGGGGGAGGAGAGAAAAAGCAGAGCCTCTTGCTCTTTTCCTACCACTCTCTACCGTGAATGGAAGAAAAAAGAAGGAGGGGTTGGGGCGCTGCACCGGCCACAGCAGAACAAAGGCCAAACAGCTTCGCATATCTTACTGATCGAGGAAGGAAGAAATAAAAGCGGATACATAGCGGCGCGGGTAAAAAAAGAAAAAAACGCGCCCTACCTTCCCTTTTTCTTAAGAAGGACAAAGAGAAAGTGGAGTTGAGAATAACTTTCATCCTACGGGATGAAAAAGAAAAGGTCAGACGGCTTGTTCCTATCCGCAGAGACGGGGGGAGAGGGGGGATGTAAAAGGAAGGGATGGGGGTGTCGACAAGACCCCCTTGCTATCCTTTTTAACTTCTGCGTACGATAAGAGGAGGAGGGAAGAGTTGGGGGGACGGTGTTCTAACAGGAGGGTACGAGGGGAAGAGGGGATGAGGGAGCCCTTCACTTCTCCTATTTCTCCATCACGCGAGGGAAGGGAAAAAAAAATACGGGGGGGGCTTTGGCGACAGGGGGGGGGGGAAAAAAAAAAAGCAAGGAGGGAAAATTCGCCGAAACCGACCTTGATCCTTTTTTTTGTCGACGAGGAGGAAGGGGGGAGAAACGAAAGACCTGGTCTCTTTTGGGGAAAAAAGTAAGAGGAAAAAGGAAAGAGGAAAGAATACAAACTGCTTTCTCACATCTTCCTCGCTTCTTTGCGAAGACCTGGGAAAGGGAGAAAAAAGTTGACCGACGCGCCATCGACCGACAAACGAGGGAGAAGGGAGAGGGAGAAGTCAGTATTCTTTCGGGTCCTTCCTAACCTCCGCATGCCACGGGATGATGAGGGGTCCTGGAGGGTGAGGGCAGAAAAAACAACGTATTATGATGTAAAAATAGAAGAATCCGAAGACAAAGAAGAAGAGAAAAGGGGAGGGAGAGAGCAGAGAAAGGGCCTTCTGCTTTTCGGACAAGGAACAGAAAGAAGAAGGAAAGGGGAAAAAGAGGGGGGGTGGTCTTTCTCTTCCTTCGAGCACATCATGGGGAAAGGGGAAGAGGGGATCCTA
>Ga0179591_1235264_pt1 | contig 13557 bp, 10 predicted proteins | sample CZOMad2_1_08_16f_FD_182891 | JGI IMG/M metagenome (GOLD analysis project Ga0179591, IMG submission 182891) | Vadose zone soil fungal communities from Angelo Coast Range Reserve, California, USA - CZOMad2_1_08_16fungal (PacBio error correction) | ecosystem: Environmental > Terrestrial > Soil >...
TAAGCCCCTCCTTGCCGGCAAAAGGTCGAAAAAACCGTCCCTGTGCCTCTGCCCGAGGGCGGCACCTCGCTGGTAGGAAAATCACAGAACAGGGCAAAGGGAAACCGACAACTTTTACTCTAAAAGATGGTCTAGGCAATGGCAAACAAAAAGGAATACTGAGTTCCTCGTTCAAGGTTCACAACAACGAGAGGAGATGAACGGGGGAAAAAATCGGAGAAGAAGAAAAAAAATGTCCCCAGTGCCAACCGAAGAGGACCAGTAAGAAGGTGAGAGGCTAGAGAAGGCTCCTACTCGAAACCAAGGCCGAGGTGACAGGCTTCCAATTAACCCAGGGAGGAAGGAGAACAAGAGGGAGAAGCGTCCCTGGCACGGTGCTTGAAGTGATGGAGAAGCGTTTCCCTTTCGCGGCACTGGTGAAGGGGCCGCCCCTATCTAGGAATCCAGAGTGAGGGGGGGGCGTTCCGGAGGTTGCAGGTGCGTAAAAAAGGAAAAAGGAGCATGCCATCTGAACACAAATTGATCTTAGAAAAGACCGAGATACGGAAAAACATCGTATCAATGGAAAGCTCCAAAAAAGAGGAGGAAAATCTACAAAAAATCTTCTAGTCCCAGTATCAAGAACTAAAAAACAGATGTTCAGGCAAAAAAAGAAAAGGTAACTGCTGGGACCAGGTGTTTATGAGGTCAGAACTGGTGTCATGAGAGGACAGAAGGGAGATAGTGTTCTCCGTCTGGGTTGTTGATCAGGAGGGGGGAAGTGGTAGAGGGGGAAAGTACGTGGGGTAAGACTGGATGGGAAATAAAATTAAAACGGGTATTCAAAACCATTAGGGGAGGCAGGGGAAAATTAATGATCATGTTCTTCATGAGCAAACGCAAAGAAATGTTCAGGACGGAGTTTTACTGGAAAAGCGGAAATTGGCTGGGCAAAGGGGAAGATGGTAAAACCGGCATTAGCTGGGGGCAAAGGATGAGGTGTCCTGGTCCTCAAAAGCAACGGAGGTGCGCGGCAGGTGAAGACGAGAGACAACAACAAACAACTAGGAGTATTAAAATATAGATCCGAGAAAAACGAAACCCTCTTACTGTGCGAAGGACGTCATCCGGGGAAAGAACCAAAACACATAAGGGTGCACAGTCATGGGCAAAAAAAAAAGGGAAAAAAGTCTTTTCAATTAACACTCCTGAAGCTCACTGAATCGCGTTCGGGTAAGGAAGAAACAAAAAGGAGAAGAAAGGCGGGAGACCCGCATCCGACAGTACATACCAAAAAGGACCGGTCCACCGGCAAAAGGTACAAAGGAGAGTAAACACCTACGGAGAACACACCGATCGACCCGGAAAGAAGGAGAAAACAGGCTACACCGCCCCAACTCAATCCTTACCTGGCGGGAACGTGGGGGGGGGTTCAGTCTTGAGATAGGGCCGAGCCTGGGAAGGACGGGGAAACTTGGGGATGGTGGAGACTTGGCCATAGAAGGTGGGGAGACTTCACACGCGAAGGAGGGGGGGGTCACGTATACGCACTTTTCTAAATCATGGGAGAGAGATACGGCTCAGCTTCCTTCGGAAAGCACGTCCACTCAGGAAAGCCAAGTTCACAAAATAGCGTATCGTGGAGCTAGGGATGCAAAAAGGCAAGGGGGGAAAAGTGGTCCAAGCCGTAAAAAAGACCGGACAGGGCCCCGGGCAAGGCGGCGGGGCGGGAACGGATTATCCCCGGTAAGTTCCCAACCCCAATAGCAAGGAAAAGATCATGCGAATTCGCGCATTTCATAGTAAAAACCACCGGCGAGGAAAGTTGATTCTTGGCCCTGTGTACTTGTGGGAAGGGGGGCGTCCTAAAAAAAGAGCTCCAGCGCTTTCTACTCGTGACACACACCTGATGGAGAAAGAGGGGGACTCGTAAAAGAACGTCCGTGTCGAGGACACTGAGGGTGAAGCAGGACCTCTTCCAATATCTTTTACCGAAGATGGGCTGACTCACAGCAGGGACGCTTGAAAGGGAAAGCGAAGGGAGGACATGCGGGACGAGTTAAGATGGAGTTGCACAGTCGCCGTGCTACTGGAAAATCAGTACAACACCGAGGCGGTACCACGGGAGAAAATTAAGGCATCGAAGAAACAGACATTAGCCATGACCCGAGATCACGGAAAGAAGAAGGAATCAACGAATCGACAGTTCATTGTCAAAGCGTGAAAGCAAACATAGTCCCCTCGTACTAGGAGGAAGAAGGGGGACAATGGGGGAAAAAGGAAACATTTGTCAATCTCTCCCCAGAGAAAGTTAAAGTGATTATTTAAAGCATTTGAAGGGCGAAAGAACGGAAGGCCATGTTCGGTCTGGTAGTATGAAGCTGGGGAAAGTACTAAGGAAGCGAGTAATCGTAAATAGTCTCACGAGTGAAGGCCGAACAATTATCTGCAGCCGGACTTTGTCAGGAGTAGGAAAAGAGATTAAAAAACTGCTGCCTAATCGACAAAGAACTCGAGGATCCACCTGAAAAAGGAGTGGGGGAAAGAACACCGAATAAAAAGAGCACGAGGCACTACAGACAAGAGCGTCGGGTGATGCTGAAAAGAGCAAAGCTGGTCCCTCACCCCAGGGGAACGTATTCCCTCGCTCTTGAGAAGAAGAATCAACGTCAAGAAGATGGCCTTTAGGCTAGCTCCGGGACAGGTGTCGCGGGAACTTGTCTTACAAATGAGAGACTTCAAAAGATCCATGAAAAATTTAGGACACGACTTCAAACTTGCTTGGTCTCAGGAGGTCTAGCAGGAGGGGAAAAAAAAAGGTACCGCGCCCCCTCAGACAAAGCCGTGCGAAAAAACCACCGTCAAGACGTAGAAAGCTTCTTCGGGGATAAAGAAGCATCATGACGAGACGGAAAAGTTGCTTTTATCGGGCTTGGCGCCAGGGGCCCGATAAGGAGGGAAACGATCGTTAACGGGCAGAAGACGCGCCACGCTCCTCGAGACGGAGAGAGACCGAGAGGGAAAAAAAATTGGGGTCTCCTAAGTCAATCTGGAAAGAATGACCGCTATCAACCCCTCGCTCTCCTCGGCAAAAGAGAAGAAAGAGGTGAAGGAGAGCCTATAATTCGGACCGGAAGAAAGATATGCGGCAGAGGGTGATTCTTGACTGTAAAGGAGTGCGGCTGTTGAGTAGAAGCGCGGGGTCCCAACAGCCGCTGTGTCCTCAGGAACCGAAAAAAGGACGGAAGGCCTTTATGAAAGGTTGCAGCAACGGACAACGGAAGTCAAAGGGGAACGACGGAGCATCGAACGGAGGGTATATCTCCTAGATTGAGAAGGAGGATAAGAACAAGTCAAAAACCACCACCATTCAGCGGACCTTTACCACGGTAGCCCGACTGGAACGAAGGAAAAAAAGAGGGATCAAAAACACGCCGCAAGGAGGCGAGATCCTGTCAAGAGGGGGGTTGGGAAGACAGGGAAAGGGGGGGGGGAGAAAAAATGACGGGGAAATCGAGTTGCTGACCACCAGTGTGACGCATACGGTGTTGAGAGAGAAAGGAAAGAGGAGGCCGCTCACCTCTCGTCCCTGTCGAGTCTCAGCAAGAAAAAAAAAAAAAACGTAAGGAGGAAAAAGAAAGAGATCTTGTACAAAAAATTGTCCCGCGGGGGAACGAAAGGAAAACCCTCGGTCAGAGCATGCAAGCAAAGGTAGCGTCGCTCCCGGTCCCGACACGAAAAAAAGAACCTTCTGTCCCGCGGGGACTGGAGAACCCAGCCCGCCCTTCATGTACAAGCAAGCGAAAGCCATGCATTGCCCGCGACGACTTGAGAGCTAACCCCAAAAAAGAGGAACAAAGGGGGTAACTGGGAAAAGGGGGGGGAGGGTGGAAACGGTTCCGTCTTCCGGTAGTTTCAAACGAGGAGGATCCCGAAACTGTGAGCAAACTCGGCCCCCTGCCCGGGGGAAAAAATTCGGTTCCACCGAAGAAAAAAAAAAGAAGAAAGTGGAGCCAACCCCGGGCGGAAGAGGCCAGCGGCCGGCTGCCCGGCCCAAGCGGAGAGCAAGGACATCAACAAGACAGGATCTCGTACCATTCCCGACTAACGATAGAAAGGAAAAAAAAAAGTATCGCGGCGCCTCCAACTAATGAGAAAGGCAAAGGAAGAAGAGGGCGCATCGGATCCTTCCGCGACTGAAGAGAAATCCAACCGAAGTCGTAATAGAGTTTCGTTTGCGCTTCTTATATCAAAAAAAAAGAGAGGCGGTTCCAAAAGGGCGCCCCGCTGAAGAGGAAGACAGAAGAAAAAAAAGATGTCCTTTAAAATCTCGGAACGGCGGCAAAGGGGGTAACGCTGAAGAGAGTCGTTTCGGCCGACTTTCGCTCAGCCGCAAGCAAAGGAATAAAAGATGCGAACGGCTTGCGCGGGGCAGGACGTCTTAATAGAAATCCAGAGAGACGAAGCGGAAGCACGAAGCACACAGGAAAGATCTCGATAAAGTGAGACTCAAAGAAACAGGGACGGCGTCTATTTCCTACTTTCCCAATGGGTGAGCATGACCAGCGGTCAGACGGAGGGAAAAATAACTCCGCGCTCGACGTAGCACGAGAAAAAGTGACGAAGGAGAGGAAAGAGGAGATACATAGAGGAGGCAGAAGCAGCCGTGGAACGAAGTAACGAAGGCTCTGCTAAAATGGGGCCGGCCGCAGCTCCGTTTTTAACCACCGAAGAGATCCTCGTGTCGCCTCTTCAGTAACTCGAAAAGAGGAGGAAGAAAAACAGAGGTCATCAGGAAAGCCAACCGAAAGGCAGAAATCCTCAATCGTTTGAGAAAGACAAAGAAAAAAAGTAAGACACTTATAAAAAAGGGGAACATTGTCGAGGCAGGAGAAGGCAAGGGGCACTAGCACAAGGGAATATCGCACGCAAGCGTCCCGACCTGGCGGGGTTCTTGCGGAAATTGAAAGATAAATTCCCGAGAAGCCGTCGAGGGCTCGCCTGAGGCGCCGGATGCAGGGGAAGGGGAAAAGGGGAAGGGTCAGCCTACGATGCCTGCGATATCTGGAAACGGGCGACCGGAATGGGTACGTCGCAAGAGACAAACGGCTGGCGGGCACCGGTGCAAAGCCATTCACAGTAGGCCCCAAAAGGGAAGACAGACACGGCCCGTTCCAAAAAAGGAAAATCAAGAGAAACGCTAGGACAAGCGCCTTTAAGTGGATGAACGTGCACAAAATTGAGAGAGGACACTGCTTGCATCTGCCGTAGAAGTTCCCGGAAAGGGGAAAGAAGAAAAAAACATGCGGATATCTCCCATGAGCGGAAGAAGACCTGGAAACAATTTCCCCAAGGATCAACGGCGCGCCTGTGAAGGAGGAAAAAAAAATCGCCGACCTCTCAACCTGTCCGATGTCAAGGGGAGAAAGAAAAAAAGACTATCAGTTCTTCCTCTCCTCCTGCGGCAAGGGCACTTCTCTTGTGTGAACGAGGGGACCGGGGTTGGTAGCTCTCTCGGACTAGTCGCTCCAGGGCGAGAGGGGGGCCTATACACTAGTGATAACTGAGGAAGTATTTTAACGACGAGAAAGATTGAAATCAATACATCTCTTCAAAAAAAAGGAGAGAGGACATTGCGCTTTAAAAAAAAATCAGCAAAGAACAATGGAGAAAAGAAAGGAAAAAGTCTCACAAAGGAGCGTGAGAACGGCAAGGGCCCGAAGAAAGAGGAAACACAAAACGGTGGTCTTCACGGAAGAGCGGAAGGGGGGGTCGTGGTTATCCTGGGGGCCCGGAGATAAGGACACTGTTCGGAGGGGCTCAGGTGAGCGTATGGTTGAGACTTGCTTCCGGGGGAAGGGATTATCCGTTGCGACGGAAAAGAGGGAAATCAAAAAGTAAACCGTCGCAGTATCTAAAGAATTCTTCAGGAAAAGCCGCCCTCCTCTTGAGGAGTTCCGTCCGTATTGGGGACGGCGGAGAGGTCGGACGGGGTGAACAGGGTGCAAAAAATTAAAAATAAACGTGACCAGAGTGAACGTCACAAAGTCCTCGGGGAGGGTGGACGGCAGGAGCTACGATCACAACAACACCTTAGAGTATGAAAAAGGGAAGAAAGATGACATCAGCGCCAAAAAGGAAGAGCCGTTTAGGGACTTCACTTAACTGCAAACGAAAGGAAAAGAAAGGAAAGGAACGAGTCAACACAAAGTCCTATTAAAAAGAAAAAATGAAAAGAAGTCACGAACCCTAAATCGCGTGAGTGAGGAGGAAGAAAAAGGGAAAGAACTCAGCTCTGAAGCCTCTTGAAGATCCCAACAAAAGTCACCGACGAAAACCAAGAAAGAGCCCAGAAAAATTCCCAAAGAAGATCAAAAACCCCGACGGAGCCAACACCTATAGGAAACGTAAGCGCAAAAAGCAGGAAAAAGGCGAAAACACAACTCAAAACTAACTTTCCCTTGCCGTTAGAGGGGTAGAAGTAAATTCCGTGGCGAAAACGAACTGTGCAGGTGGAAGGTGGAGAGCGTAAACAGATACTGGCGTGTCCTTAGAAGCTACATTTTCTAATATCATTGGAAAAAAGGGGGGTCGGATCACTGCTCGTCTGCAAAAAAAAGCAAAACGAAAAAAGGTCAAAACTCACAGATGAGGGCGCAAAAAGGTGGCCCTCGCCGAGGCCTCTCAGGGCCCAGGTGAAAATAGCTCACCGCATACACCCCGGAAGCTAAAAGGGACGAAGATTATCGCCCTGGCCTGACGAAGGAAAAGTGACACGGGGTTTATTAGAGAGACTCTCATTGGACTCTTCCAAACGACTTTGTCCATGGTTAAGATGGGAAAGTAAAGTTCGAGACTCCAGCGCTTTCAAGACTCTGGAATTAGATGAATCCTCCAGTGGCATTAGCCTTCAGAGGAAAACCACAGTTCTAGAAAAAAAAGATGAGGAAAGGAGTAAAGCGTCTGTCTAAATCTCTGCGCCGTGCCCGGCCGAGAATGGGTGAATGGAACGCGCCTAGGGGGGGTCAGAAAAAAAATCTGCACATGCGCAGATTGCTAAGGGACGACCGTAAAGAATCCAAGCGCCTTGCCACCTTGTACGCATACGTGCAGGCATCGAAGGTCACATGCGCACCTCAAAATGCCTCAGGAGACTCGTCAGAAAGAGAAGCGAAGGGCAAAAGAGAACATTCATAAAGGGAAAAAAAAAAAACAAGGCGACTAAACGGGCTGCGCCGAAAGTGGTGTGCCAGGGAGTTAAAACATGGTCATGAATAAAAAACTACTAGGGAAACGGGGTTGGCAGATAGGATGGTAAATCAGTTTTAAAAGGCTTCAAAAAAACGATAGCAAGGGAGGGCAAGGTTCGAGCAAAGGATGTTCGCTGCTCCGGACGCAGAAGCCGCTATCGCAGGCGCACGATTAATCGAGGGAAGGACCGGGAAAAAAAGAAGCAGAAAAGGTAACGTATGATCCATCGGACGTAACCACAATGAGACACCCTCAACTACGATAAAGCGGCAATAAAAAAAGAAAAAGCCGGCTCCGACTCCGCCGAGCGCGGGTTTTTATTCTTCCTAAAGGCAGGAGACAATCTTTTAAGTGACAACCGGGGATGAGGACTCGGGAGCACTGTTCTGCCTAGGGGCTAGAGAGAAAAGTATCGCTAAGTATACTGGAGAATGGACGGTGAGAGTGGAGGACTGACCTTCTCGTCTTCATCGCACAAACAATGCAACAAGAGGAAAGAATCGTGCGGAATCGGATGAGAAAAGAAAAAAAATAGAACCGCAATAGAGTCTCCTCAAATCCGTCGAAAAACCCAGGCACGCCGTCCGCTTCTTGCTGTTGATTACTCAGAGAAGGGCGGGGGGACATGTGGAGGGGTATCCGGGGCGAACAAGGAACGATAGAGGATGGTTGCTCAGTCTATAAACGAGACTAGAAGCAGTTGGAAGAGGAGACAACCTGCGGGACCTCTTCAAGGGGCATAAGAGGGAAGGCGCCGCTTCCCCTGGCTGAATCCCCCTACGCGCGAAAGACCGCGCAGGGACAGGGAGTGGCAGCTTGCCGGCGAGACTTCCGTCAGACCTATGCGGGGAGAGAGAGGCGGGAGGTAAAAGGGAGAACGATGGTGGGTCATCGCCGAGCGCTGGGTTCCGGGGATCAATCAAGGTAAGCTTGGGGGACGCAGGACGCAAAATATGGCGACTCGTGCTGTATCCATGGTGGAAACCGCCAAACCAGAGTAACGGGGCGAAGACAAAAAAAATGGAAGGGATATCTAGAGCGTGCTCACCTACCGGCAGCATGAGCCGTTCCCCTCAAGAACACTTAAATTCCCAGTTACACGGGGGCCCGACGGGGACTGGAGTCGTTAAAGGAGTAGCAGAAAAAAAAAAAGCAGCTGCAGTACTGTTTGTACCTGCGGAAAAAAGGGGTGTTAGAAGCAGAAAGCTCAAGCGGTCTTTCCTTCTTGGCTGGAAAGATCTTCGACTACCAGGAAGATACGGGGAGAACGGTCTGCTCACCTCCTCACCGCGCGTCAGTCTGCACGCCAAAATCGCAAAACACAAGGAAAGGTAAAAAGATAGAGGACAAAAAGAGCCCGGAAAAAAAGAGAGGAATACCGCCCGTGCCCTCGGTCTATCATCATCACCGGCTAAAACGCCTGGAGAGGGAAACCAAACGAAAAACAAGCCGTCGGCGTCGGCAAACCGTCCCTCCCTCATGTAAAAAAGAACTGCATCGAAAAGCCTCATGGGAAGAAGAAAATTCCCACAAACGAAGAGGGAAGACCCCGTGGAAAATGGAACGCGGAATTGTTTGTCGGAGACGGGGCCCAGAAAAAGTAGTAAACGCTGCGATTATCCCGACTGGAGCGGCTCAGAGACAAAAAATGACCAGCCAGGCGGGCCCACGAAAGGGGAAAAAAGCCAACACGGAGGAAAGCAAATATCGCCAGTCCTTCCTTTCTGCCTGAAAGAAAAAAACCGCTGGCGCCGAAACCGCAGGCTCTTCATAAAGCAAAATGTGAAGGGCGAGTACACAGAAACGAGAGGACAAAAAAGGAGAAGAAAGATGGAAAACGCGGCGCTCCTTCCACTTAGTGTACCCTTCAAGAAGGAGGGCAGAGGGGGCTGAAAGCCTGACTCCCGTCCGCTACGGAAGACAAATCAACGAGGGCAGATACAAGGAAGTCAAGCGTCTTATATCCCTAGCAAAGATTACCAAAGCTTTAAAAGGAGGGAACCGGGAAAACCCCTCATAACACAACATTCTCCCCTCCTATTTGATGATCCTGGAAGAAGGAAAGAAGGAGGGGAGGGTGTAGGAACGGGGAGGAGCAGGCTCTGGCGGGAGGAGGAGCTAGAACTCCGAGCAAGCCGGTAATTGGAGCGAAAGGCGCAGGGGGGTCCTCCCAGAGAAAAAACCCAGGAGAAAACCAGGAGGGGAAGGAAAATCCCTGCCAACTGATAAGAAGACCTATAGGAAGCGGGCTTCCTAAAGCAACGTTCGCCGGAAGAAAATATTTAAAGAAGGGAGTTACGAAGAAAAAAGAGCCGGAGAGCCAACTCGGAACTCCCATTTGACGATGGAGGCACGCCGCACTGCTTTTAACTCAGAGGAGGTTCTCCTAAATAAGAAGTGGCGGAAAGGGGGGGAACTATGGAATTGCATTGAAAAGGGAAGGAAAAATTCGGTGCCCCCTCTGTTTTGCCCGACTATCTCCTCGAAAAAAAGTCGATGAAGAAGAAGCCGTCTATCATTCATCATATTAACCAAACGGAAGCCTGCCAAGTTGGGAAAAAAAGAGAAAAACAAGGAGGTACCAGGTCCTAAGGAAATACAACCATTTAACTAGTTACGAAGGGGGCCAAAGGATCGCAAAAAAAGTCATTGAGCAACCAGGAACCCAAGGAAGGAGGGGGAGACACATAGCAGGGCTACCTGCAAGAAAGGTCTCGCCGCATCCGAGTCTCCAAGGAGGAGAGGGCTTCCGAAAACGCATGTTCTGTAACCTTCGAAGGCCTTAAAGAAACAGTGGAAAAAGGAAGGGGTGTTAAAAGAAGGAGCCGAGAAAAGGATGAGGGGAAGAATGTGCACCTGTCCATGCAAAGCTAACCGGGACTTGCCGCCAAAAGCGGAAACTTCCCTTTCCTGGCCGAACTGTGCGTCAGCCGCAGGGAACTAAAAGACTGGGAAGCGGGAAGAAAAAAGGAAAAATCAAGAGGCTCTTCCTCTACATATTGAAATGGGGTGGCGGGTTCAGTCGGTCACGGTCACATATTCGCAACGCGCTGGAAGACTAAGCATGAAACACGCCCGAAAAACCCTGTGACCACAGTGAAAACCGCCTGGAAAAGAGTAGGAGCAAAGTTGACGATAACGCGAAACGACTAATGACCTCGAACCGGCAAGAGTTCAGTGCTTGCATAAGTGCTAGAAGACGAAATTACCGAGAAGGAGCAGCTTCCGGAAGGATAAGGAAGGGAAGGGAAGCCGCCGCGCTGATTTCCTCCAAAGAGTCAGGAGAAAGATAGGAGGGGAAACTGGGCGTTTCCTGGGCGTGACATGCCGATAGCAGCGACAGAACCCGGACTAAGGAGATATGAAGGTGCCCGGGCGGAAACAAAAAGGAGCGGAATGTCCAACCACACTGATGCCAATCCCTCCCCAATCTGAGAACGGAAGAGAAGCCAAAAGAGAAATCAACGAAAAAAAAAACGTTTGGCATCACGAAGGAAAAAAGGAAGGTGGAGGGGACTTTGTGAGAACGCTGACCGTGGTCTGGGGGTATCAGTAAGTTTAAATCTTCTTGGGAAGACTCCGGGGAGGAACAAGGATGTCAGGACCGGATAGCTGGGCGAGGCTGCGGGAAAGAACCCCGAGAGGTAAGAAAGGGAATCTGAGAAGGTTCTCATAGAAAAATCCCGCCTGATGATGGTTGGAGTCCGGGTGGAACAGGAAGCTGAAATGCTTGGAGAGCGTTGGAAAGACTGACTTGTTCGTGAAAAAGGAAGCAGGACAAAGCCTCTTCGGTGGCAAAAGTCTCGGGATCACAAACAGAGGTAGGAAAAGATATATATAAAGAAGCGCCACCAGACGAACGGGGGGGCAACGTCAAAAATCCGGCCGAAAGCGACGAAGGCAAAGCTGCACCTTCGTAATAACAGAACGTAATGTCACAAACCTACCCGTATACCTAACACACGAGGTCGTGACGGAGAAAGATCACGGAACGAGGCCGACTAGGTGAAACAAAAGCCGAGGGAAGAGCCCGCCGGAAACACTTCCCCTGGAACCGCGAGGCGAACTAAAAATGACCCCGACGGATAAACTCCTATCCTACCCTTACGAAAAAAAAAACTTCTAAAAACCCCAAACGGAAAGACGTAACCTTTCCGTGAAAATGGGCCAGAGGGGGGAAGGGGGGAGGAGACGTCCGCCGTCTACTACGTTGAAGTTGTAGGACTTGCATAGCTTAAACACGTCTAGCGTGGCTTGGTTGTCCCTATAGCGACATTGGAGGAAGAAATTTCGTGAAGCGAGGTCGGAGAAAGGAGTCAGGAGTGCAACGGGGGGGGGGGGTGGGGTTGGGGGGGGCCCCTCAGGAAACACGTGCCCTCACTAGCTGTATCGCGGGGCCAAAACACGAGAAAGGGAAGCGCACCGTGAAACGCCGGGAGAAAAAAAGACACCGAACCGGGCCCCTTTCCTACTGCGGCAGCGATGAAGCCGAAAGCACTGGGACCTTGCCCGACTGACCCTCTGAAGTTAGATGTCAGGAGGAGAGGGAATTGTCCTAGTCCACCGAAAAAGGGGAGACGGTTGCATTGTTGACCGGTGGGTATGCTCCTCCAATTCGATAGAAAGAGAGTGCACCACTGACCCCGACCGAGAAAGCGCCGCCTGTACTCGTATAATCAGACCCCGTTAGAACATTTAAGTAAAAGGTTCAGAAGGAGGAGGGGGGGACGCAAACTCTGCTTCCCTCCCGCATTGAAAAATAGCCATGAGGGGACAGAGCCGAAGGGAGAACGGTGCGCTGGGAATTTGCGTGCCCGTTCTCAGCGGGAGAACGAGAGAAACTACAGACTTTCACGGAAAAAAAATGCGAGGAGGGGTGAAAGAAGGAGAAGTATAACCGCAATTTTCCTCGGCTACTCAAAAAATCGATCTTAGAAGGGGAAGTAAAACCCTGCTTCCGTTGGACCGCCAGCAAAGCGCCCGTCGTGACGAGGTCGGAGAAGAACTGGTGTGTCCGCGTTGGAGAATGGTATCGAAGAGGGAAAGAGGGACCGGGTCGGGGAGGGAGTAGAATCAGGTTATAAGGAGGAAAGCTAGTCGGCCAGGTCTTTTCCTGGTAACGAAGCAGTCAGGCGTACTAATTCCGCTCGTTCGATCGAAAGGCGACCACTGTGCCAGAGAGGGGATGCGGCAAAATTTCGAGTGGGAGAAAGAGAGGAACTCTCCTGGAACACCTTCTGGAGAACGTCGGCCGCCGAATCTTCTTCTCAAGGGCGGGTCGAAGAAAAGACGAAAAGAGACAGAGCTCGGCTACGCCTATCTCGCGGGAGTAGAAAGGCTGCGCTCTTTTCCGTCTAACAAAACAGGACAAATGGGGGGGAGGGGGTTCCGAAGCTTCTAGTGAGGAGAGACTTTGTCCGGTCTTCAGGGTCCCCGAAAGGAGAAAGGAGAACCTGGGTTCTGACACTGCGCCTTAACCCGAAAAAGTCGGAAAAATAGCAGGCCCTTTAAGGAGGAGGATTATAACCTCTCCACGTCCCCTACCTCAAGAAAATGACGAGGTCGCCACCCTAACTCCGTGCCCTATTCTTTCTTTATCCAGGAACAAAAATGCGGCGGGGGGAGACGGGGTTCTTGGAGAGCGGGAACTAAAGCCGAGAAAAAAGGGAATGGAGATCTCGTTCTATAATACGTCGCTGACCTCAGATAGGAAGCCAAGCCCTGCGCCCGCTTCCTTTCTGTCTCATCCGACGGTGAAAAAAGGGACCCGGCTGAAGAACTCAAAAGTCCCGCCCTGAAGGAAGGGAGAAAAATTGGCAGTCGTACCTGGCCGATCATTATTCCGTTAATGAAGCGAGGGCGGAGTGCTGGCCGGTACCGCGTGCTGAGATGGTTTTCGGGGGAACCGAAAAGCGGCCAACCGGAGTCTTGAAGCAGGCATCCAGGGATGGGCGAAACTAGTGGCTTGGAGCCTCCTGCGGCACGGCGCTTCCCCCCTTAGGTGGGGAAGAAGGTGGCGCGATCACTCTCACTTTCGTTGGAATAGAAAAACTGTCAGAGGGAAAGGCCACGAAAGGGAGACACAACCAAGGGAGAACCCATGGCACCACGTTGAGAAAGTACGGGACGAGGGGGGGGCGAAGGAAAAAAAAAAGAAGCCGGCAAGGCAGGAACAGTCACTGCGGTGCTGTTGTACTGCAGAGAAAAGGTTCGCCGGAAGAGGGAAAAGGTCAGGAGGGGGTAAGGGCGCTAAATAACAGGGCTGCAAGTAAAAAAGGGAAAAGGCGTCCGTCGCCGCTCACCGCTCGGGAGACCTGCTAACTTTCA
>Ga0179591_1200501_pt1 | contig 13553 bp, 16 predicted proteins | sample CZOMad2_1_08_16f_FD_182891 | JGI IMG/M metagenome (GOLD analysis project Ga0179591, IMG submission 182891) | Vadose zone soil fungal communities from Angelo Coast Range Reserve, California, USA - CZOMad2_1_08_16fungal (PacBio error correction) | ecosystem: Environmental > Terrestrial > Soil >...
ATGGAGAAGGAACCAACCTTTTGGGGTTAAAAAGCAGGTTTTTCAAAACAAACGGGAAAGAACTAACAAGCCAGCCGCAACAAAAAAGAAGACCTCGCGGTCCTAGGAACACCCACCAGAACAACGCGAGACAAAAGCACCGCTGCTGAAACATCTAAAAAAAGGAAAGGAGAGAAAAACCAGTAGGCACGTCTAGAAAGGTGCGCCACCTGCCATATCGGACGCGACACCCTACCAACCGGGGGGACAGGGGGACCGCAACCAAATGACATCGGTAAAAACAACGGGAAAAAAAAAAGAACAGTTTAAAGAAGACAGAAGACCCCGAACACGGAGGGGGCAAAGTCTAAAAAAAAAGGGGGGGACAAACAAACAGCCTTTAATGGGGCAAAAACGGAGTGACAACAGAACCGTGAGAAGGGTTTTAACAAAATGCGAAAAATGGACCGGCTGTTGGAAGGAAAACGGTCGGGAAAGCTAAGGGGCAAGGAGACACCAAAGAGAAGCCAAATGTCAGGAACTTGGCAAGGGGACAGGGAACCTTCAAGAGGAGGGGGCACTCCTTGCTCAGGGAATCCGAAATACCACATCGTAAGAGGTGGAAAAAGGGAAAACAACCACGCATAGGACCGAATGGGTGGCGATAGGACCAGCGCAAAGATAAGAAAAACAAAGACGTCTGAAAAAACGGAGTATAGCGTGTCAAACTTTACTTCATGGGAAGGGCGAAAGGGAAATACAAAAACAAGAAGGAGACCAAGTCTGGTGGTCCGATGGCAACACCCGCAGAAAGAAAAACTTGCCGGTACGTGAGTGCAAAACAAGCAAGGATTCACAGGGTTGAGGGGGGGAGGAACAGACTGAACACCGCGAAAACGCGTCAAGGCAGTTTTAGGCACCGTAAAAGTCCACCTGGAGGGGAAGCAAGGGAAAAAAAGAAACATGAATCATTAAAGATCCCCCATAGAAACGAACAACCTATAAACAAAAAACCAGGGGAAAAGAGGGGGGGAAATGGTGCAAGCCCCGGGGTGGGAAGCACCTTAGCGGACAAAAACAAAGACACGGGGGCAAACTTCCAAAAAAAAGGACGCTTAGACGCTTACGGTGGACCTAAAGGCTGGGGTGTTGGGAAAAACGGAATCCGGGCAAAGAGGGGGGCAACTTAGAGTCGGACGAAAAAAGCGCCAAACTCAAAAAAAAAAAAACCCCAAACTTATTGGAGAAGATTGCAGAACGAAGAACGAACGGGTGCCCAGCTCGCCCGGGGAAAAAACCACGGGCCCAAGGAAAAAAGGAAAAGGAAAAAAAAACGCCTTGCGCGAAAACGCCGTTTTCATTATGTGCATAAAAAGGTGGGTAAGGAAGTGCAGAAGGGGGGGATGCAAAAGGGTACCGAACGGGGAAGGTAAATGAAGGAGGGGGTGGGTAGAGTGTCGCTGGGAAACGGGGTAAGGAATTCATACACCGGACGGAGGCCGCACAAGAAGCAGGGGGCAAGCAAAATGGCAGCCCTTCACAATCACGTGGACGAACAATCCGTTAAGTCAAAAAAACAAGGGAGGAAATGGACAAGGGCGGTTGGGCCATCCACAATATTTCGTGGACAGTAAGGAAGGGGGACAGAAATTGGGGGGGTAAAGAAGGAAGCGACTCACTGGTCGCTTCGTGAAAACGAAGTGTGGTGGGACGATCGGGTTGGGGTGGAGACTGAGAAAATGGAAAAGTGTTCAAAAAGAATCTTCAGGACAACGTCGCAGGGGGATCGGTAATACAGGCAGAGAAGGGGACGGTCAACGAAAAAACAACGATTGCAAAATTTCATGAACGCCACAAAAAGCGGGCAAAAGAGGGAGGGGAACGCCCGCGGGTGTCCAACCGTAGCCAACGGAGAAAACAAAAACAAGACGCCAGTGAGAGGGGGTTAACCATGGAAGGCAAGGCGTAGGGTCCAAAAAAAGCGGAAAAAGCATAGGAAAGAAAAAGGGGAACGGGGCCACCGTGGAAGGTGGAAATGGTTGAAGGGTTCTTAGGTTTTAGGAACAACCGATCAGAAGACGGTAAGAATGGAAAAGGGGGGGGGAGGGGTTGCCCGAGGGGGTTCCCCAGGGGCCAGGGTGTCGGTGGTCCGGCAAAGTAGGAAGAAAGGCACGCGTCATGACGCCAGTTCGTAAAACAGTGGGCACTGGCCCGACATAAAAAGCAAGAAAAACAGGTTATCGGGGGAGGGGAGGGGTTAAGGACTGGCAGGCCTCTGTGTCGGGGAGGGAAAAATTTCGAATCCCCGTTGTCGAAAAGCGGTCACAGAAAAAAAACAATTGGCACCAAGAAACGGGAAACAGGGGAAGAAGAAGAAAACTTTGGGGCCCTCCTCATGAGTGCAAATACCGGAGGAACGCATGTGGGTCGGGTTGAAAGAACAGGGGTTGGGGGGGAAATCCGGGAATGGGAGCTTGACGTGAACACGAAACAGTCGTGGACCGACAAGAAAAACGCAAGTAAACTGTAAGAGGGCATCACGAGCCCTATCGGTCCGAGGTTGGGGGCAAGGATGGGGTAAAACCAGCAAGGGGGGGGTATTTTTTTTAAGCAGGAACGTGGAACGGGGGACGACTTGGCGGAGGTTGCGGGGGTGGGGGTTGCTCCATCAACAAACGGAAAATGAAGGGAGCCAAAAGAGTCTCGGCGAGTGGAAGTTCAAGGGGTGAGGGGGGGCCGTCAAAGGGGACGTGGTGACCTCGCGCATTCCATTTGAGCGCCTAACTTGGGGGGGACCAAAGAACCGAAAGGGGGGTACCTTGGTGTTCGAGGGGGTTAAAACAAGAGACCGAACGAGAGGGGATGGGAAACAGCGATGCAAAGCAAAAAACGGGACCACTTCCTGGGCTGGAGGAGTACAGTCTGGGGAAAGTGCGCGATGGAGAAGAAGGACGCCGCAAACCGTCGAACCTTGACATGGCATAGGACCGTAACTTGAGAAAGGATTAAAAAATTGTCGCGGGGCAAGGAGTACGAAAGACCCGGCCCCAATGAAATAAGTGATAAAGTGCATGGGGAGGGGGTTCTCTGGTCGTCCCGGGCCCACGATCCGGTCCCGGGGTCAGAAGTGGTTAAAAAAAAGAGGGGGGGGGGCCCAGAGAAGACGGCAAGAAAGGTCGCGCCGTCGGGCACAGTGAGGCGGAAGAATTCTGCGCTGGGGGGGACGCAGAGACGATGGGGGCGGCGGGCAGGACAAAAGGAGCTGCCAAGTGGGGCTGAGAACAACAAACATCTTGGCACGGGTCCGATGGAAGTCTGGTGTCAACAAAAGGGGGGAAAGACCAGCCTAACCCTTTGAAATGAGGGCAGGCAGATCCCAAGCCTTGGGGGGGGGAATGTGGGGGGCCTTTGTATGGGACAGGAAAGTGAGCCGGGAAAAAAAACAGAGAAAAAAATGCCAGGGTCAGGGCCGACTGAGCTGAGGGAGGGAAACCTACGAGTTGACTTATACGTCCCTACCTGAAGACTGTACCAGAGGAATCCTCTCACAAAACCACCAACAAAAGGGAGAAAAAAAGAGATAATCGGACAGGGGGGCAAGCCACCTTCTGCCATGATCTCGCAATAGAGTAGAGGGGTGGTCACGTTACTCTAAAACCGGGGGAAAAGAACGGAGGGCACTAGTTACAGTGGGGTTCAGGGCAGGGGGGGTTCACGGGGCATTCCATAACCACGGGAGTCGGGAACAAATCAAGGAAAGAGAAGACGTACCTCTCAAAGGTGCCCAAAAGCGCGGCAGGATCCGCAAAACGGCCGGCACAAAGAAAAAGGACCCTGACAGGCCGCCATGTCTGGGGTGATAGGCCTGCAAGAGAAAAACTCAGGCTGGACAGCACAACGCAAAGAAAAAAAAAAGGGAGATGTTAAGAAAGGAACAGGTGGAGGAAATTCACAAACGCCGGGGAAAAAAATTCAGGAGACTTTTCGTCGGAAACACAAATAAAACACTTCGACCAAAGACCAAGTGTGGTGAAGGGACTTCGCACGACACACGATCAACGAGTCAGGTTGAGAGGAGACGCCCACCCGGCCAAAAACACCACCTAACGCCTTCAGAGCCCCGTCGGGAAGGAGGGGAGAAAAGCAGCCCAAGCGGTTTGCACGCGATGGGAAGAAGGAGGAAAAAGGGCTGCCATCACGCCGTTCCAATACCTAGGGTTCCAGGAGCAACATCAGGAAGTCAAACCCAAGACCAGACTTCCGCGGAAAGAACGTTTCACAAAAAGCAAAAAAAAAAAACCGAAGGAAAAGCGTGGGTTCCGTCACTGTTAAAAGAGGAGCCAAGGCCCGGTCCGCAGGAGATTGGGTGCAAAGGCACGGGCAAAAAAAAAAAATAACGAAACACTGCACAGGGCCAAACGAGCAAAAAGAACAAAAAGGGAAAAAAAAAGCAGGGAAATGACATCATCGTGCATTCACGGGGAACAAATCACCCAACGAGACGCTTAACAGAACGGACCGCAGCCCTGTCTTCAAAGAACCAAAAAAAAAAAACCGCTAGAATCACTCAGGACTCGCTAGCAAAGAAAAGACGTCCGGAAAAACCATGCGGGGGGGGTGGGCAGTCTGAAGCCCCTCAGGGGGAAAGGAAGAAAGAGGAAGGGGGAACCACGGACATCGCGTGCGACAGTCGATCAGCAAGAGGCTAAGTTCTAATCAAGGGGGCAGTAACTGTGGGCAGACGGGAGGGACTCGTCACCGACAAGAAGAAGTGCCGGGTATACTCCTATGCACGACACTGAGCATGGGAAAAAAAAGGAGTGTTGAGGGGGTTGGGGGACGGGTGCGGGGATGATGCGGAGCGGAGTCCCGGCACCCAAAAGGGTCGCTCTCTGAGCGTGAACTAGTAAAATCCCCCGAACGGGTAGGAGGAATAACGCGGAGGGCGAGGAGAAAAGTCCTAAATTGAAAAACGAGACCATTGTCGAACGTGCAGGGCTCTTTCCAGAAGCAAAAGAAAGACTTGAGTACAGGGGCCCGCCGGGGACCCTCTACCGCCAGTACATAGGCCAGCCGGGTGAAAGGTGAAAAAAAAAAGCGTCAGTCGCCCCGAAAATGGCGGGTCAAACCTTAACGGACTGCGAAAAAAGGGTGGTAAAACACGCAAAATCCGAGAGGGTGGAGGGAACGGAGAAAAACGAACCCAGCTGGTTAACAGCGCTGATGCACGGGGTATGTTGGAAGGTATGTTGCAGGGCTACTAAAGCAAAAGGGCGGGGAATAGCCCGCTCCCACCCCAAAGTCAAAACTGGCGTAGGAATTCTCCGTGCGGGTTCAAAGGAGAGCAAGGGCCCGGCACGGCCGCATGGGCACGCGAGGGGGGGTGACCGATATGCGCGAAAACGCTCGGTCCCAAAGCGTCCAAGAACCTGGGCAAAAAAATCCAGAAGCCAAACCAGGAAGGCCAAAACGCAACACAAGGCGGGAGAAGAGCAGGTGAAGGGCATCTGTACTTCAGGGCTGGCCTCGAACAGGGGGGAAGACCGGGCCGCCCCAGGCATAAGAAAACCCGAGACAGGGGTATTTCAACTTTGCGAGCACCGGCATGGCAATGTCACCTGGAGGGCTGCAAACCGACGAACCCCCTCGGAAACGGCCGGCAACCGAAAGGACCGGGGATTACTTCCCACAAAAGAAAAGGAAGACATAAGAATCAAAACTGCAATAAACAAAATTCGGAATTTGAAACTAAACCATGGGGAAACAGCGGAAAAAAAAGAAGACCGAAGCCGCACTGAAAACGGAGGGGGGGAGGTGAAGGATTGTCCAAAAAAAACCTAGACGTGGGTTCACGAAATGCCGAGGGAAAAAAAAAAGGGCTGGTCAGCCGGCGCGAAAAAAATCGAAAAAAAACACAACAAAACGGAGAGGAGAGAAAGTAGGGTGCTTGTCGCCTGGAGAATGGTGCAAACAACAGGGCGACGTGACAACCCAACCGGTAAACCGACACGCCTGTTGACCGTAAGGCAAACAACCGGAACCCGGATCTGTGGGCGCACGGAAGTGGAGAAGAAAAAGGATTTTAAGGGAAAAATACTTGGTTGAGGAGTGGTAAAAAGTCGGGGGAGCCTTAAAAAAAAACTCAGGGGTGCTACGGAAGGGGAAAAGATCAATCAACCGGGCGGGGGGTCCCGACCAGCCGGGCGGGGTCGAAGAACATGGACAGAAGAACAGGTACTCCGGGGAAAGTCAGGGAAAAAAGGGAATCCAGTCCGACAAAAAGTTGAACCAACCCCCGGGAAGGCGGTGTTGCCATCCAGAAAACAGGGGCGGAAGGCTGTTCAGACTACTCGAAGTCAGAGGGACCGAGAAAAAGGGGCCTTCGACTCGCGCAGATTTTGAGTAAAAGGGGGAAAAGGGGGGCATGGGAAACGATCGACAAAAAAAGCGAAAAAAAAAGCGAAAGCGGAAAAAAAAAGTTCAAAAAAAAAAGGTCCAACCGGGTAAAGAGATGGGTGGTGGTACATCGGAACCAAAAAAAGATCCAAGGCGCTCACCCACTGTTTCATGAAACGCCCAAAGAAATCAGGGGGGTGAAGCCGTGGGGACCCGGGGGGAAGTAAGTCGAGGAAAAAAAGACAAATCGAAAAGTCAGTGAACGGTGGTTGACCAGGACAAGAAGACGCTGGGGTTCCAAAAGAGGCCCACGCAGCGGAAGGGGACATTGCCTGGCAAAAACAGGACCGGGGGGCCATTGGGACTTGGTAAAACGGGGACTGGGGCAGCAGTAGCGGGAGGGGGGGAAAAAGGGAAGATTCGGGAAAAGGACTTTAAGTTTCTTGGTGTGCCGAAAAGGTACCTAAAAGGGGTCTGGGAAAAAAAAACAGAGATATGGCAAACGCCAAGACGGGCTAAAAGTCCTTTGCGAACGTTACCAAGGTCAGTAAAAGGGCACAAACCGGGACCCTGTGAGAGTCTTTGTTTCGGGTGGGCGCCACAGGGAAGGATCTCCTGGGGGGGGGGGGGGGCAAGGGTTCTATCAAGAAACAAAAGTTGTCCGAAAAGGGGGGGGGTTGGGGGGGGGGGGGGGGGGGGCAAAGGAAACCAAAGCACGGAACAGGGTGGAGGCGCCATCAGGACGAAGCAGTGGGGCCCTGCCATTAAAAAGGGCGGAAATGACCGGCGGCAGGTGGGAAGGGGGGGGGGGGGAAGGGAGGGGGTGGGCTCAGGACGGGGGTTCTTTCGGGAACAAAATCTTGGGCCAAGAGCCACAGCATGCCGTAGAAGTGGCGATGAGATCAGCGGGGGGGCGAGCCGGGGGGTAAGAGGAAAGGGGTTGCGCGAAAAAGGGGCCGGCAGGGACGGAAACTGGGGGAAAACAGAGGTGCGTGGGGAATTGTGAAGCTCAAGTGAGCTTGTCAGGAAATCACGGGGGAAGGGTACTCGGGGGAGGGGGGGCACGGGAGTGTCCGGTACAGAAAAAACGGTGCCACGAAGCGCCATTAATTGCCGAGGAAGACCGGTTGGGGTTAAATAAAAAAAAACAAAAACCTAAAAAGGAAGTTTGAGTGGTTCAGTTTGAAAACGACTTGAGTGAAAGACGTGGGCAGAAAAAAGGGGGTACTTTGGAAAAACAATGGGGTCGCATCGATCTCGACCAAGGACCTGTGGGTATTGAAATGGGCAGAGCGGGGGAAAAAGGGAAGAAACAGGTGCTGCGAATTGTAGGATTCGGAGCGAGCAGCTGCGTCGACAGTGGAAGATCAAGGAACCGAACGGGACCGGGTGGGGCAAGAAGGCGCGGAAGGAAGGGAGAAGCCGGGCACCTGCAACGGGAGCTGCATGGCGTGGGCGTCTGGGGTCCTAATCCGTCAAGGAAAAAAAAAGGAAGGGGGTCCTTGTGGGGGACGAGGGGTAAGTGGGGAAGACGCAAGGGAAAAACCGTCGCCGAAAAAACCGGGAAAAAAAACAGGAAACTAAGGAACCTCGCGCCTGCAAGCAGGGGGGGAACATTGAGACTAGGGGCGAAAAAGATTCAAAACAGAACGAAAAAGGTTCCCGGGGGTGGGCAAGATCGGAAAACACCAACAGCGAAAGGAAAAAAAAGAAAAAAAAAGATGAGGCCGTTGTTGGAAGGGGACCAACGAGGCTCCACCCGTCCGGGAAGACCACTTTAAAAAAAACCAAAAAAAAACTCAACGCCCGGTTTCCAGGGGGGGGAAAGGTGTGGAAAGATCGCATGCCCCGCCGGCAGGGGGTAATATTTCAATAAAAAACTGGAAACGAACCAGGAGTAAAAACACGGCACGAAGAGATTGCGGGTAAACTGTCTACGGACGGGGGGAGGGGAAACTTCACGAAAAAGAGAGACAAAACAACAAAAGGGGACAGAGATTGGTGCCGTTTGGTTTACCAAAAAATAAAAGGGAAATCGCATCGCTGCCGATGGGACGCAAAGGTGGTCGGCGGTACAAAAAACGAAGGAGAAATCGGGGGGTTTCGCCCCCGAGGTTTCTCGGCTTTCATCCAAAAAAAAGCCCAAAGCGGCAAAGAGAAAAAGCGCGAACCCAGGAGAGGGGGGATGGCCAGGAGAAGATCCGAAGACAGGATAAACAACCGGAACAAAAAAGAGTCTGGGTGGGTGAGAGGAACTCGCACGGACGAGGAAGGGGCAAAGAGAGACGCAAGAAGGTACTCAGTTTGCCGGCGAAGAGAAGCGTTGCAAGTAAACGGACCGACGGCGAGGGGGGCAAAACTACGCTGCGAAACCAGAAAAGTGGAAAAAGCGCAATCAGACAAAACAAACGAAACCACAGTCGTGCCCGGGAGCAGACGAAAAAAAACAAATGGGAAAAAGGAACGGCGGTGGGTGAAAGGTCTGAGGGACCAAAGGCCCCCGAAACGACCCCACCAACGGGGAAAAAGGCAAAATAGTTGATGATTACAGACAAAAAAATCAAGGGAAAGGGGTTCAGGGATATCAAAATGGGTCAAGAAAAAAACAAAAAATTGGCCAGACCCCAGAAAGACGGGTGGGTCTCAGCGGGGCCGAGGGGTTCCCAAGACCAAAAAAAAAACGAAACCAACGTCGGCACACCCTACGAGGGAAGGTCAACCCGAAATCAGGAAAAAGGGACAACAAACACGGATGCAAAAATAGAGATTCTATCACAAGTGGGGGAAAAAAACGATAGCAGGAAAAAAGAGAGAAAAACATTACCGGCAAGGGGAAAAAGCGAAAAAAAAAGGGCTGACTTTCACAGTCAAAGAAAACAGGAAAGATAGCGCCGGCAAGACGATTACCCCTTCCGAAAGACCAAAAAACACTGTCTGAAAAAACAATAACCTCGCGAGGATAAAAATGCGAGGGTCCCAGCACTTCAACTGAACAAGCGTGGACGTTAAGAGGGAAAATGGAAGGGGGTTCTCTAAACTAGAAATGTCCAAAAGGGAGAAGAACCCTAAAAAACTTGACATAAAATGCAAAACCCTGAGTGCCATTCGAGTCCTAGACGAGATTTCCAGGACCAAAATTGTTCCTGGTGGGATACGACGTTTGAGAACGGGATAAAGAGGGTCGGAAATCCTCAGAGAGACCTCATCACGTACTGCTAACGAAAAAAACAGAATCAAAGCAGAAGACCCAGCAAGGCGCGGGCCTATACAAAGACCAGGAGAAAGGGGAAGGAAACGGCAAGAGACCTCAAAGGGCAGAAAGAAGGATTCGAAAAACCGACACCCTGCAAGGAAGAAAAAAAAGCCACACCGAATTGACATCAAGAAAGTAACCATTCAAAAATAAGCGCCTCCAATGAAAACGTAGTCACGGACAACGAAAGGTCTAAGGGGGTTGAAGACAAGAACTTAAGGGGCCAGGGGAAAAGGAGGGACTGATGTTTACAAGCATGCCACTGCGAAGGGGGGGGTGGGAGAACGTGGGGGAAAACGGGGGGAACGCGCCAAAAAAGCCGTCCCCAAAAAACACCTAAGAAAAAAAGAAGGAGGAATGAACTTTCATTCGGGGGGTTCTACGGCCTGACGAGGCCCCGCGAAATAAAAAAAAATATGAGGGGTGTGGGGTGAAACCTTAAAGAACGAGCAAACTGTCGTAGGGGGGTCGGGCCCACCCACAATCCGAAAAACCAAAAAACGGCAAAAAAAAGGACCCGCAGGGGGCGAGGCCTCTTTGGTACTTCTGGGAAAGGGGAAAGAAACGGCCTCTAACAGAGAACAAAGGGGAGCCCCTTTCGGCAGGGGGGAAAATTCCCAAACCAAAAAAAAGCCCGGTTGGCCCACTTGAAAAGGGATGAAGGAGGGCAAAAGGATTCACCGCTGTGGAAAAGGGAAATCAAGGGGCGCGAACCCCCGAAACACTGCTGTTGGGACGCCACGGACGGATTGAATTCAGCGCAAAAAAAGAAAAGATGAACAGCGGCAGGAAAAAACCTCTGAACAAACAGAAAGGAGGAAAGCCTCACTTGTGGTAGCAAAACTCACACGAGAGGGGGCAACAGGTAACTGCCCACGGCGGGGGCCAAAAAAGTCAGAAAGGGGTTCCGTTAGGGGGGGGGCCGCAATGCCGCTGGAACCGTCAAAAAAAAAATGGGAAAATCGGACGACGGACAATCAATCTCTCTAAAACACAACCACAGTCTGAAGAGAAAAAGAAGAAAAGAAGGGGATTGAAAAAGCCGAATCGACGGTGACGCGGGATTAAGTCTCGCCACAAACCAAAACTTGCGGACCGGAAAATAACGAAGTCTCAACAACGAGCAAAAAGCAGGAGCACGGCCGGGATGAGGGGGGGTCCCCTTCTCAAAAAAAAAGGGGGAAAGTCAGGAAAAAGGCCCTATCGGGGGGACAGCTGTACAGTGTCATGCAGCTGGACAAACGGTAAAGTCATCACAGCCGTAGGGGCCGAAAAAAGACGGAAAAAAAAAGGGGGGGCCGAGGTTCACAAAAGTGAAGACGGGAACAAGTAGACCGTAAAAGGCAATTGGCCGAAAACGGCTGCGGGGGCAATAAAAGACAAGAAAAGGGGCTAAGGGGGAAAGGAAGATTTCCGTTTCCGCAGGACATTAATTAATTAAAACAACCAGCAGGAAATGATCAGTGAAGGGTGGGGGAAATGTTGAAGCGGGGGGTGGGGTTTACTCGACAAAAACGGAAAAACGTACAAAAGAAAGGCGGTCAACCCGGCGTCGAGCGGGGTGAAGAAGAAAAAAAAAAGAAGCAGGGGGAAGTCGAAAAAAAATTGAAAAGGGGAATGAAAAAAAGGCGAAATCGTAGGGGGGGGGAACTCTTTGGTGTAACGGGGGGACACGGGAAGGAATCCATAAACAACGTCCGAAAGTGGCATCATGGCCCAACAAAAAAGGGGTGACAGACGCTCAGCCCCGCGGGGGAAAAATCAGCCCCCGGCAGACGGAAGGGATGAAACACGGGTCTCCATGGGGGGGGGCACGAAGTTGATCGTTGGGGGAGGGCAGATAGAGGGGGTTTTGTGTTGAAGGGGGGTCCTCGAGGGCAGAGCGTCGGGTGCCTAATTTCTCCAGGTGGGGGGGTTCTGCAGGGACCAAAGAAACGCACTTCCGGTATCGACCGAAGGGGGGGGGGGGTAAGGGGGGGGCGAAAACTGGGGGAAGAGCGGCCCCTTGGGGTCAGCTGTATGTAGGGGTATAGCCACATTTCCCCGAGGGGTCTCTTGTTGGAGAAGGGAAAGGGGGGTATCATAGACAAACCGTCCGAAAACCGATGGACAAACTACAGGCACGCAAAACAAGAGGGGGTCGGCAGCTTGTGGGAAACCAAAAACAAAGGGGAGGGAAATAAACTTCGGATAGTTTGTCCGGGTCGAAAGGGGGCCTCTAGCGGAAACAAAAAGAACCAGAAAAAAGGGCCGTAACGCAGACCGGCGGTAAACATTGGGAGGAAATCTGGACTATAGGGCGATGAATCTTTGGGAAAAACAATACAGGCGTGTGGGTTTGTAAAAAAAAACAACTTGACGCCTGCAATAACGGAGGACAGGACGCTGTCGCGAGGGGGCTGTGGTTTGGGGGCGCTGGGAAAAAGGGACAAACTGCCGCTCAGGGGTAATCTGGGATCGGCGATTTGTGCCGAAAGTGTCCCGAAAAAAAAGAAAAACAAAGGCAGTTGCCCTATAAAAAACAAGGTATGCCAACACGTTGGAGGGAACGTACACGCACGTGTGGAAAAAGAGGGGGGTTGTACGGACAAACGAGGTGGGAACGCCGGGACCTCACTGGGCGAAAAAAAGGTCTGGGGGGGAAAACGGGTAGATCTAATCACGTCCCTGGGGGGAAGTTGTAATAAGCCAAAAATGATGACAACGACCAGTTGGAGGGCAAAAATCTGCGGAACAGACGAAAGACAAAAACCCCATGCGGTCCGAAATTGCAGGAAAATGCAACGACCCTACGGATTAAAAAAATTTTGTAAAACGGAGCCGGGAGGGTTATCCTTCAAACCGAAAAACCAGTGGATCATGGTTGGTCCTAAGGACAAAAATGTCAAAGGGGCAAGAACAGCAACAAAAAGGGGGTCAAATGGTCTAGGGGGAGAAAAGCATCGTATGACCGGAAAAAAGCGTTCTTTCAGGGAACTGTCGGAAGCTCTCTAGGGGACCAGACACATTTTTAAAAGATTGATATTGAGCCCCAGTCGCGTGAACTAGGGGGGGGGAACGATCGAAACCCAAAAAGAAAATCCGTCCGATGGAAAAAAGGGGTTGCCGGGTCAGGGGAACCTCAAAGCCAAATAAAAAAAAACGAGGTTCAAACCAGGAAGAAAGGCAGACGGCTTCCTGTGGCCGGGTGTCAGGGGGCGCAAAACAGAAAAGGCGACACACGATTGTCACTAAACTACGCAACTAAAAAACCGAGCGTCGCAAACACACTCTCGCTATTGAAAAAAAAGAGACGAGCACCTGTCCAACTAGAAACCTCACAACAAAAAGGGAAGAGTAGATCTGGACAGGCAGCAGGACGGCGATCCTTCAGGAAAGAAGGAAAACAGCGGTGGGTCAGTACGACACGGAGTGGAGGGGCCTGAAATTAGCCGATTAAAGAGGGGTTTATCCTGCGTGGAGCAAAAGCATTAATCAACAAAAAAGGGGAAGGCATCTGAAACAAGGGAAGAGGGGCTTTCGCGTGGGACATTCCGGGGCGATCCGCGCTCACCAACGAGTGCAGGAAATTGTCTGGTGGGGGAAGACGAACCTCTTAGCAGCCCTGAGGAGGACTCAAAAAAAAAAACAAAAAAAAGAAAAAGGTCTAACACTGGTCAGGGCGAAAACAAAAAGAAAAGCACTCGCATCCAAAAAACTTATCGAAAAAGAACCGTAAAAGGGGGCGGCCAGAAGCGAATAAAGTAAAAACCTTTACAAGACCACAACTGTCGTGTCAAACACAGTGCTTTTCGAAAACACGGACAAAAAGCCACTGCGTCCCCAGGGGGCCCTTAGGGGGAAAAAGCCCCAAAAAAAGAGGACCCAAACAAGGAAAGCCCTCACGGTCAAAAAAAAAAAAAAAAAAAAGTCCAATGTAACCTAC
>Ga0179591_1220588_pt1 | contig 13553 bp, 12 predicted proteins | sample CZOMad2_1_08_16f_FD_182891 | JGI IMG/M metagenome (GOLD analysis project Ga0179591, IMG submission 182891) | Vadose zone soil fungal communities from Angelo Coast Range Reserve, California, USA - CZOMad2_1_08_16fungal (PacBio error correction) | ecosystem: Environmental > Terrestrial > Soil >...
AAAGTCAGCATGTCGAGCGCACCGCTTTGGGTCTGTAGTCGAGAAACCGCAGCCGTAAATGGCCGATCAAACCGTAAGGAAAGAAAACAGGGACTCTCGGGCGAGGTGGGGACAAGAGGAGGGTCGGGGCCACAGGAGAGGCAAGGGGTTGGGCGACTGGACCAACATGGCGGAAGAGGGGCAATAAAGGGGGGGACGCGTTTCAAGAGACTTTGATACCGGAGAAACATCACCTTCATGGGACTGGGTTGGGTCAAATGAAAAATGCAGGTTGAAAAAACAAGCGCGCGGCCACAAATTTTAAAAGGGAAAATAGTCAAAAAGGGTGGAAAGGAAACAAAGGCGATTCGAAGCAAGCCTTCCGTTAGCCTACCAGAAAGGGGCACAGCGGGGTACTGGTGTGGCCAACCTATCGTAAGAAAGAGGAGTAACTTAAGAGGAAGTGGTATGGGTGTCTTGATGGAGGGGCGGGACTTTGCGCCGCATCGTGTTGCAGAAATTAATGACGAGGAGGATTGGGGGACGCTTAACTGTAAAAGGGTCGCTCAGCAAGCAGTGACGGGCCAAAGAGGAGCGGGGGTTGCTTCTCGGCCGCGGCGGAAAAGGGGAAAATGAACGCCTTTCCGGTCAAAGCAGTGGAAAGTGGTTGGCATCAACTGTAGGACGGTAAGAAGAAAAACCCAACCAGTAAGTGTAGGGAGTGAACCTTGGGTGCCCAAACTAGAAATTCATGAAGTCCGGGGGGGCAGCTTCATGGGAAGAAAGAGTCAAACGCTAAGCGCGAAGACGGAAAGGTTCGATTCCCGACATCGTCTGGGGAAAAAAAAAAGCTAACAAAGGGGGGGGGAGAATATATAAGACGGGAAAAAGGCAGAGCGGGGCATGGAAAAAAGGAGAAAAAGTGGCGTAGTGCCATCCAGAGGGACAATCCCGGGGAAAAGTATGAGGACGCAGAATCGCCAGGGGTCGCTGTGCGAAGAAAAAAAGTGAGAAAAAAAACTCAATGAGGGACGTAAGGCAAAACCGTATCAGGCTCAAGGTTCACCGATCAGGGGCGGCATGGGAACTTAAGGGAGCGTAATTGACAAAGCGGAAGGGGAAAACTGACATTAAGGGCGGGCTAATTATAGAGGGCGCCTCATCAAACTTCAGGGATCAAGGGTCAAACAGATAGAACACGGACTCAGGGGAGCCTGTAGGGGGTGAAATAAAAAGAAGAACTTTCAAAGCAAAAAATCTATTCGAGGGAGGAGTAGGGGGTCTGAATCATGGCGAGGGTATGCGCTAACGGAGCAAGAGGGTTTACTACTTCTGAATGTCCGGAAAAAGTGGGAGGATGGATCATACCATAAAGAACAGTACAAACACGAGGACGGCCAGTTGTCCGGACCGGCTTCTGTACGGGCAGGAAGCCGTGGGCAGAACTCGGCATGGGGCTTTGAAAATTAAAGAAGGACGGTCAATACGAACCTGTAAAATGAAAAAAAAAATCGAGATCACCTGGAAGGTATATGGGGGGGGGGGAACGAAGCCCGACATTTCATAAGGTGGAGAGACCAGAGAGGTCATGGTGGAAAAAAGGTGGCGCAAAGAAAAGCCGGGACCAAACAGGGGTTCGGGCACGGGTCGTGCTGAAGCTTGCGGGCGGGACATGCAAGGGTAGAAAACCTCCTCTCGACACAAACTAGCAAGAAGGGGGGAAATGGGTATCTGGGAAAGGGAAGACCGCTAGAGGAAGCATAGGGGGCCAAAGAGAGAGAATCGATCCATCGGGGATCGATTTCGCGTTGGGAAAAGAAAACGGAACCAAAGGAAAGAAAAAAGAAACTGAGACCGAAACAGCCCGAAGGATACAACAAAGTAAATTGAACAGTAATTGGCTGGGGGGTTGTAGAAACAGAGATAAGGGAACCGACACCGCACAAAATGTTTACCTATTGCTGCGGCCGCGACCATAAGGGGATATATAACGAGAAAAGGTCATACTCCCAAAAAAAGGGATAGGTGCAAAAAAGTCGTACAGGGTCACGTCAGTACCCGCCGGGAAAAGCGGGTTAATCGCGTGCGGTGCCTGAGGCGCAAACCGAATTTAAGCTTGAAAGGGCTCGAATGGGGGGAAAAACGGAATGTCATAAAAATAGATTCAAGTCTCTCCAAACGGATGGGAGGAAAAAGAGGGTAAAAGCGGTGGAAAGGGTACACCCGGCCACAAAACGAATCTTGAAGACGCTCACAAGAAACGGGGTACTCTAATACGCGAAATGTAATTCGCAGGTAAAGCCGGGCCCGAATACTGGTTAAACAAATCTCCTGTGAGGTGTTGACTCGGAAGAAGGCGGGCAGAAAAAGACGGAAATAGGGGAAGAGGCAAGCCGCATCATAAGGGGAGGGGGGTCGGAATCGAGAAAAAAAACGCGAGCAAAAAACTTAAAAACAAAAGGATCAGTGTACAATTCGGAGGAACGGGTTCGGGGAGGCCGTTTAAAGAGCGGGTGGCCGGGGTTGCGCGTCAGAGTCCCGCAAAAGCGGGGAATGCTAGGAGGACCCGAGCGATGGACCATACTTACGGTCACGATTATCGCATCTATCTCTCTGCAAAAAGGGAACAAGGGGAAAGGGGGGGGGCCAACCTGTTTCTGATGGCTGGAGGGAGGAAACGCTCAAGTTCGGGCGTCACAAAAAAACTAAACTTTCCGAACCTTCAGAATCGTGTTGGGGGGGGGGGGGGGGGGGGGGGGAGGTGGGGGGGGGGGGGGGGGGGTTGTAAGGTTGGGGGGTGGTGTGCGTAGAGGTGGCGGGGCCGGCTCCCACATTGTTCCTGCTGCGATTGGTTCCGTGGACAAATGGAGTTCGGTAAGGGCGGCACAAATCTGGAAAGGTTGATCTCGAGGCGGCACCAGGAAACTAAGAGGATCCGGTCATGTTGACTAAGGTGGGGAATAGGAAAAAGGAAAGCAGAAACAAGATTTCTTAAAAGGAATTCGAAACAGCGTCAGAAGCGTGCCGGACAATAGCGACTCGGGTGGGGGGAGTGCTCTGGATATATCAGGAACATGCGTCGCCGTCCCGGACAATAAACAGAGCATCGAAGCACGAGGGAATAGAAAGCGGGAGAAAGGTAATCTAGGGACGAAACGGTCGGAACGGCTTGAGGGGGGGGGGGAGGACCCAAGAGGGGAACCCAAGTTTCTTATCTGGTTGGGACCTAGAGTGCAAAAAGGGATGGGATCTCTCTTCTAAACGGCGATCACTGGGGAAATCTTGCTACTTGGAGGATAAAGGTCTCTGGTGGGGGAAGACCCGGGCTGGTGAAAAATGAAGAGTGCAGATAAAATTGTGGGCCGACTGACAATGAAGGGGTTTGAGACATTGCCCGCAACGAAAAAAGGAACCCTGGAAATGACGGCTCAGAGCCACAAGCATGATGAGCAGCAGGATGGATGGTGGCCAAGACCTCCGGAAGGGGGTAGCCAACAATCGCTCTTCGAGGCACCTGGGTGTGTATTACTCTGGGGGAAGGTGGGGGGGGTGTGGTTGGGGGGTGGGGGGTGGGGGGGGGGTTTTAGACTACGCTTGACAGGCGAGTTTCTGAGGCCTCTGCTTCGCAGGACTGAACAACGGTTCCGAAGAACTGCGGGCTCAAAAAAAAATGTTGTTGGAAGAACTGCGATTATGCCCGGAGCGATCGGAATTTGGGGGGGTAAAGCGGGGCACAAAGGCCATGGGCCTGAAACTGGGAAGTCAGGGGTTTGCGCTTGGCCAAATGCGAAAAAAAAAACCCCACAAGAAAAGAATAAGAAGGGTTCTACCCGGCACCGCAGGAAATCAATCGGCACGGAGAGTAAAAAAGCGCCGCAAAAGAAAAAACAAACAAGGGCGGCCGCCGCTCGCATGCAGCTGGGCGAAACGACAAATGGGGGGTTTCAAAAGTAAAACGCTGACGAAAGAGAAGATCGGGCAACAAGGGATGCGAAGGCAAAGAAAAAATTCAGCCACCTACCAAAAAAAACATAAAAGATGAGTAATCACTCGGTTGAAGATGTAAACGTAGAATAAAACAAAGGTCATGGTGTCCAATAAATGGGGCGCCGCTACCGGGGGATAAGGAGGAGGAGGGCAGAAAAAGGGGGTTTGCCTTATAAGTTGGAGGGGGAGGTTTTTATAATTGGGGGGGCCAACGAAAAGCTTTGGGGAAAACAACTTTTGAGGGGGAAAAAGACATGAGGTGGGCCGGGGAAGAAGATATTCCGAGAAACGGCGCAAGCGAATTGGGGACATGGACCGAAGGGGGCCAGTGCCGATTTATCGGACATTTGTAACTGAGGAGTAAGGGGGCGGTTTAACACACAGAGACCTGGAGGAATCCTGAAAAAAAGTGATCCAGGACTCGCTGAGGGGTGGAGGGTTCGGAAAAAGAGACCACATGGCACTCAGAAGGGAAGGAATCTCTCACGATGATGAAAAATATATAAATGGCATGCAGGTCGAGAAACCTAGTAGGCTAGGGCACAACTCCCCCTCATAAAGGAAAAAAGCTGAGACCAATGCAGGACACTACTCACAAGGCACTCGCGGGAGATGTTGTCAATCAGATTTAAAATCTCGTCGAATTCCACCTTTAGAGTCAAAAATGGCAAGGGGGGGGGCCCATGGAGGCCTTACGGACGAATCGTTGAACAGTTGAAAGAGAAAGAGGATAACGGAAACCCTCACGGAAAAAGTTCGTTTGGTCCTCTCACTGCAGGGGTTGGAAAAAAAAAACTGGGCAACAAAAAAGGGGAAATAAAGAATCATTAGGGGTGAAGGGGCAACAAATGAACGAGTCCTATGACCAGTAAGGGCTGGCAAAAAAAACATCAGTGACTGGTTATGCGCCGAAGGAGTAGAGCATTGAGAACTTGGAGGAAAAGTGTGGTTGTGAGTGGAGGGGCTATTGGATGAGAGGAAAAACGCCTGAAATGTGAAAGTCATGGGAATGAAAAAATGAGGGGCTTTTTTGAGGCTGGGAGGGACTGGGGGCGTATAACAGGTCGCATATATTAAAGGACTTGCCAATGGAGGGATTTGCTCTCACTGACTTCCGGAGGGTCTTCCACAAATGGGGGCAAACGTGTTTTCGGGGGAGTTCGTGTGCGGATGACCGAAGGTCTAAATCGTCAACACCAAGGTGGAGCCATGGACCTTTTCTGCCGGGGGTTAAAAGATGAATGGGGGGGATAGCGGGGTATTGTGAACTCCAGGAGGGAAAAACGAGGTAGCGCGCCTTGGAGGGCAGGGACTATGGGACTATCAACACACTGACGAGATCCTCATAAAGGGTATCGCATTAGAAAGAGAGTTGACCCCCATCAAGCAGCATGGGGTCCTACATCGGACGAGAGGGAGACAAATCCGGAGGCTCATCCATGTTAGATTCATTGGAAACGAACAGAAATCGCGAAGGGGTCCTGACGGGGGGGGGGCAAGAAGGTCAATTGTCGAGAAACCACAAAAGCTTAAGGACTGCAACTGTACCTTCCGCTCCGGGGGTAGTCAAATGTCGAAATCGTCGGGCTTCCATATCGCCAGCGGAAAGGTCGGGGGAATGATAGCAAAAGCGCCGCATCAGAAGGGGTGCGACGAGGACCTCGTTAAGCCAGTTGCGATCCCTGTCTGATGTTGCAGAGGAAGACAATCAAAATCGTTCAGGCAAAACAAATTAGGAGAGAGTCGGGACACGACTCAGTAGCAAGGAGGAACTGAAGAAAAAGGTACAAGGGGAATGGACGCGGGGTCACCACAGTCTATAGGCCAGGAAAGCTTAAAAACACAACACGGGAAGGATCTTGGAGTGCCCGCTCTGTACTTCATCGGAAATGGGGCCGTGCAAGCTTAAAACGGACTCTCAAATTCGTCCAAGACGTGTAGAAAGGAGAGGGCGGTGTCCAATCAGGGGAGAGCAGAGGGGAAAGTTCTATGTGGGTCCGAAGTACGGCTTTTCAAGCGTCTTCAAAAACATAGACCGAGTGGAAATGGGAAATGGAGAAGGCGGGCCAAGAAGGGAGGGCGCAAGGGCTTTAGAGGTCGGGGGCAAGGGGTGGACAACAAGGATTATCAAAACGCCAACAGTCGCGGAAAGCTAAAGTGAGGGAATGTGACGAAACGTGCTCGCGGCGATCATCGGAAGCCAGGGAGGTCGATGGACGGGGGGGCTAAAACAAGAGGAAAAGAGGGTTTAGGGAGCCACTCCGCAACCGCGCGGCGCGACACGGCACCGAACGGTCATCAAATTTGGAGTTAAAAGAGTGTCTCTTTTTGTTGGTTGTGTGGTGTGGTGTGGGGTTGGGTGGTAAGATGTTTATGATTAGAGGAGTGGGTTTTATAGATGAGTTGGGGGTGGGGTGGGAAAATGGTTGTGGGAGTGCGTGGTTTTTTTGTATGGGGTGTGCCTCTGCCCCCCACCCCCCCCCCCCCACCCCACGCGACCATAAACGGGGCCCCCCGTCTGTGCACTCCGCGGCCGACTCGCAAGCGCCTAAGGGCGGCTCAAGCGCCCCCCCCCCCCCCCCACCCCCTTCGCCCCCCGCACCGCCGCGGAGCCCCCGCCCGCCGCGCATCCGCCACTCCCGCCCCACGTAACAGCCTCGGTGGCGGGGCCACCGACCCTGCCCTAGGTGTTGCCTCCCCTGCTCCCCCCCAAACAGCCCCGCCGCCCCACCGGCCCCTCCCCGTCGGCCCCCCCCAACAACGCCCCCCCCCGCACCTCACAAAGCGGACCTCACCGCCGGTCCCGGCACAAGTTCCCCCCCCCCCGCCCGCGCAGCGACGGCCGCCAGCCCGCCGCTTCTTTTTTGGGGTGCCTCGCTTCTGTCCTCCCGTGGGACGCGATTCCGCCTCCTACCGCATCTCCCTGTAGACGGAGGAACGAACTTCGGCTGTGAGGTAGAGTTGCGTCCAAGGAGCGAAAAGGGAGAAAATGGTTTTACAAGTAGTATCGCATCTTTAACGGGAAAAATAATTTCTCTCGTAAGCGTTCGGGGAAAGCGCAAAAGCGGGGGCTTTGTAAAGGGGAAGGGCAATCGGCGGGGGGGGAAGGGGGGGGACGCGTGTCAATCGCCGAGCTCTAATCTCTCGAAAAAAAAAAAAAGGGGGATAGAGAGGGTTGGACGAAGGAAAAGTGACACATCCTAAACCGATAGCAGTGACTCTCACCGAAGATACCGAGGGGAGCGGGGGGGAAAAAAAAGCTGATGAATGCGGCGGTAAAACTTGAGACGCGAGCGGCGCTGGACCGATAAGGTTCTTTGCTGAGTCAAGTGCCTGGACGCTCAAGGGGTACAAAATCATTGTCAAACAAGGCGGCCGGAACTCTAGGAGCATCATTTGCGGGGGTGGTCTGTAGGAAAAGGAATACGGGGAAGACTTAAAGATAAGCTTTCAAGGTTGGCAGAAAGGGGGGAATGGAGGAAGGGGAGGAGAACTTAGCGAATGAGGAAGGGCGAGGGAGTTACTTTAGAACGCAAACTAGATCTGTGATCTCCAAGGGGATCGGGAAAAGAATTCAGGGGGGGCCAAAAGGGATACTAATCACGAGCGGCGCGTCAGGTAATTTCAAAAGAACGGTGGGGGAGGTCGCCTCTAAAACAGAAATTGGCGATTCACCCATGAAAACGTACCTCCGAAGAACCTCCAGGCTGGCAGCCTTGGACAGGGGAATGCGAGGTTTGCCATGAAAGATGAAATTGGGATGAAAGGCCCTTCGAAAAAAACCCAATAAGGAAAGGGGGATCTCGGGGCTCCGTCCCTAGGGCCTGAAAAAAGGGTATTTGGCGAAGTTTGGGTTGCCGAGTTCACCATAAGAGTTCTTCAAGCATTTCGACGGCAGCGTGACAAAAGCGGGCAGGACAAGAGAAAAATCTCGTGGCCGAAGTTGGGTCAAGGGTTCCGAATCGGACAAGGCTGGAGAAATAAGTAACGATTACACAGAAGGTCATATGCGGGAGAGACAACGAAGATAGCGAATATCAAAACATTGACCGCCATTCTCACGGGGATGGGACCGGAAGAGGGGCACGGTGGCGGGCGGAACCATCGACCGGAGACGCGAATGGTTCTTACAGAAGCGGTGTGGGGAATCGCGCCGAGTAAGGATTCGGCGAGGAAAAATAAGAGAAACTGATATCGCAGGGGAAAAATTCTCGGGCGATCTGGACAGGAAAAAGGACTATCAGGAGGGCAAGCCAAGCGTGACCGGAGCGATACGGGCGAAAAGTGAAAAAAGAAAAAGGGAAAAGTGAGGGGGGGGTTTCAGAAACTTTCACACAAGACCCGAAAACAAGTGATAAAAATGGGCGATGGATGTTCGTTAGCCTCGAAAGCAGGACGGAGAAGCATCATTGGATTGACGCTGAGGAGAAAAGAGAAGGGCCGACTGAGCTCGGCACCTGGGGAAGCTGTGTACCTGTCCAGAAGCCTTAGAAGATGCTCGGAAGAGTAAAAAAATTTACCGCCAGAGCATCATCTGGTGGGTAAAAAAACGGGGCGTGAAAAAACTCTATCCTTCAAGGAATGGAACGAACGGCGGTCATCACAAGGGGGCAATGAGCACAGGTCGGCGGGGTGGAAAAAAACAAGGGGGACGCGAAAAAAACCAAAATCCTGCGATTTCGACCACCCAAAAAAGAAACAGGAATCCTCTTCGCAGGAAGCCGATCAAAAGATCACACGTCGGCCGACCGGGCGGCAGGCAAACAGTGTGTACCAAATCAGAAAACATCAGAAGGATCTGCAAGGGAGAAATCCGTGAAAAAAGCTCAAAGAAACGCACCAAAGACAAACAACGACCACCGTGATCACTAGGCTTAAGGGTTCGTAGAGCCTCAAGTGGCAAGAAGAGCAAAAAAGGAAAGAGGGCGAAGGGCTTCGAAAGCAATTTGTTGGAAGAAAGGCTAACAGAAGGGAGGTATTTGTGGGGGCCAAAGAAGAACGGGGGGAACCAATTCATTTGAGGAAAAAGGCATAAGGTGGGGGGGTTCAGGGATCCAATATTCGCAAAAAAATGCGGAAAAGGGGGAAAAAATTGACCGTCAAGCAACCATCAGGGGGGGGGGCCAGTGAAAAGACGTGAACCAGGCTAGCAAAAAGGTTCGGAAAGGCGATGAAAAACATAAAACCCTAAAGCCTTATGAGGGGGACAAGGTCTCATAAAGGGGGAAGGGGGCGGGGGGTGCGACAGACAAACCCAGAGAGGAGCACACCTGAACAGGAAGAAAACGAAAACAAAACCCGAGGGGATGAAAAGAGGGACTTCAGTAGGGAGAGCGCCAGGGGGTCGGGCTGTCGAACGAAAACCAGCAGCTCCGTAAATGAGCAATTAGGAAGCTCCTCAGGGGACCGAAGCTAAGGGGGTTTATCGGAATTCCTACAGCTTCTTATGATAAGGACAAATGGGGATCATATTACAAGATGGGGCACTGGGAAAAGAAATGGCCTGGGAAAATGATGCGCGTTGCGCAAAGGGGACAGAATAAGATTTGTATACGGGAAACCACTCCTTCATGGGGGAGGGGGGGGTGTGTGTCCAATAAGGGGGGCAAAGCGGAGAATGCAACCACGGGGGTTAAACATAAAAAGAAAGGGGTGAAATAAGGAAAACAATGCGATTTCGAAGAGCCAAGCTTAGCGTTTCGCCTTCCAGGGGGGGGCACAAGGGGGGGGGGGGGATGAATAAACCTATATAATCAAGTGGGCAGGACTCAGGGGAAGTGGTAGTTTGTTCTTTAAAGGGAGGGACTGAATTGGCTGAGATTTAAGTCCTAATCGGTTAGAATAAGCAGAGACTGGGTAGCTGAGGGCGGGTCGACAAGCGCCTGCAAACTATCCTGTGGGACCGCAGTGCGGATCTGTTGCGGGAAACGTCAAGGAGTCACGATTTGACTCCGCCGGGGGAATGTCAAATCTCAGATTTACAAGGTACGGAGAAAGGAAGGAAAGCCAAACACCGCCATACGGTTGGGGACAAATGACTGCAGTAGTTCAAAGGCAAAGAATGGATAGCGGGGCGGAGTTAAAAAAGGAAATTAAACGCTTAGTCAGCCGACTAGTGGGGAGAAGCCACTCGGGGACCACATACAGCAAGGATCGGGACATCAGGGAGACCATCTAAAGACTGAAATGGTCGGAGAACAGGAGCCGAGAGGCTCTGCCATCAACAGACCTGATAAAGTGCAAAGTGGACGGAGGCAGGGGTATACCAGTGCGAAAAAAAGACATGTCTCTGTGAGATAGAGTGGCAAGTCAAAAAACCACAGCAAGCGAACTGAGACATGCAAGTATCGCTCACGGGTTGAAAGAAACCAAATAATTTAAAACTGCTAGAGCGCTTAAGGAAGAGCAAAGAAATTTAAGGCGCAGGATAGGTCTATCTCCTAAACTTGATAGGGGTAACTCAGAGTTAAGGCACAGTCGCGTGAGAAAAATTTGCTGGAAGCGAAACAAGGCGTGCAGCCCATACCGGCGAAAAAGTTATAGGAAAAGGGAGGATTCTGTCAATCAGCAGGCGCGAAAACAGAGCATGAAAGGAGGGGTTACGGTCGGAGGGGAGTCGACAGCCTGTTTCGAGAAATCCAGAGCGAGGGAAAAAACGAGGTGAAAGGGTGCTGAAAAAGCTATGACGTAAACAGGGTATGAAAAGAAAAGAGGTGGGATTCCAGAACTCTGTCACTTCAAAAATATGCGCCCATCGGCGAGGGGGCAGGGGACCAGAATCGGTGACAATGAAGGTCGAGGTTCCTATAAAAAGGCGCCAATTTTCTCGGGTGCGGGCAAGAAAGAATGGAAGACAACAAGGGGGGGGGAGAGGCCCAGAAAGCGCAATGTGGGTGCACGTTCTGTGAAACCGGGTGAACGCACGGGAGGAAGGCAGGAAAAGCGGTCCCGAAAGTAAGAGACACGGCCGTTGGGGGAAGGACTTAACGCGAAGCTAAAGTCAGAGACTTTCCGCGAGCGGAAAGCAATCTCCTGGAGCGAGCGAGGGAATTTTTATGGATCCAGGGGCTGAAAACAAACCATCGAGGGGGAAGGGGGGGGGTGAAGATGAGGCCGAACTCATTCAACAATTTCTGCAAAAACGGAGTTAAGTCTTTTCTTACCGGACGATTCAGATACCTAAAAACCCCTGCCAAAAGGGACTGCTCCGAGGGTGCTGGGAACCCGGAAACACCATGTGGGTATTTTCCAACAATTGGAAGGGAAAACGACTGTCGTGACTGGGTGAACGGACGTTTGTACGGCAGCGAATGCGGAGAAAGGCGGGACAGAAAGAATTCAAGACATCTCCTTTTCCTTAAGGAGCCCCCTCGGGGAGGACAGGAGTAGGAGCTCGAATGGGTTTTAAGACATTGAATCAGAAGGGAACGCGTGTCAATCCAAGCTCACAAAAAAAACGAGGAGAAAAGATGATTGAATCGTCATTCGATGAAAATAACGGAACAAAAAGGCCTAGCGCCAGGACGCTCAATATCAAGATGGGGACGCGAAGGACGCTACGGGAACGGGGCGGTAGAAAGGGCTCACAGAAGGCACGGGGCCAATGGCAAACGCAAAGCCACGGTCTTTTCGGCAGGGTCGGCACGCTCGGGCATGCTAAATACTGGGGGGATCTCAGGAAGGGAGCCATTGGGAACGGGTTTTTCGGGGTGAAGCATCGAGTCATCCCCAGGTGAACGAGGGATCTTTCCGGGGGGAGAAATCTGGGGAACGTGCGACTGACGGGGGGATCGAAAATTCATCGAGGGGTCTGGGAAAAAGGGGATAAACTCACAAGGCGGGACAGAGGATCAGCCGCCGTAGTATTACGTACGGCTCAAAGCATAGAGAAAGCGGACAATCTCAAACTTGAACCTTGGCGATTTGACAAGCGAAAAGCATCCAGCGATTTCGAAGTCACCACATGGCCAAAAAATTCCTAATCCCTGGAGGAGCCTCCAAAAAAAGGTGGTCCATGTCTTATATACTCTGAAGAAACATAGGTTAAAATGGCGTTCGGCCTTCGGGAAACAACCACCACGCGACAAGAATTGATCTCGTATGGCGCCGCCCTCGAAAGAAGTGCGCAAGTTTGTTTGTGCGGGAGTGAAAGTAAATCAATTCCGGGGTCTGAAGCAGTCGACTTCAAGGGACAGAAGCGGAAGGGAATAGAGCTCCTCGTGGCCTAATGGGTAAAATATGGGAAAAGGAGGTGAATAGACATTCGCCTTAGAAAAGTGGACCATATTCCGAAGTATCTGAGAAAATCATTGGATCTAAGAGAATCAGCTCAAGAAGGAAAAGTGTGAAAACTCGTCACTTTTTTCGGAAAGTAACAGGAAAAAACCGGAAAGTTTGGGCCTTACAAGAATTTTGGAACGGGGAAAATCAAATGAAGGAGAAGGCGCTGAATAGGACCTTCTCGACCGGAAAGGTCTAGGGGGGGCGATCTCATATCTCAACGGGGACCATTGAACACCCACGGAGGGGGGGGGAATGTGAGAGGAATACGACTCGAATCATGTTACGGGATTATACTGGCGTGTGGGGTGGAGTAGGACTTTTCAAAAAATCTGTCCACGCGCCCTGGCGAGGGGAGTCAGAAAGAGCAAGGCATACGAACAGTTATAGCATCGGGGGTGATTGGTCACGGGGAAAAAGGCAAAACTGAAAAAATGCAGGAAAAGGGAGAATGTCAGGGGGGGTTAGGACGCTGTACTCCTGTGGGATGATGGGGGGGGGTTTCGACGCGATTGAACAAGCTCGCGTCAGAGTTTTGTAACTGGGCGTGACGAACCAACCTCGAGCCAGGACACGAGGGCAACCAATGAGGGGGAACTAATCACCGGCGGAGGGTTGGGGCAGCTTTAAACCGTCCGCTCAACCCTAAAAAAAAATCCTGAAAGGGGGATTGAAAACACGAAACGCGGTCTGAAACATCGAAGAGGGGGGGGCCGCAAAAGCTCCCAAAGTAAGGCCCCGGGAAAGGAGGCTGGAGTTGTCCAAGGAAAAAAAGCTCTACGGGACTCTATAGGCAACCAGATTCCGTTCATCAGAGACATGTCAGCTACAGAAAGGGGCAGAAAGGAACACGAATTAGTAGGTGAAAAGCAGGTTACTCAATAAAAAGGCAAATACAGGGTGCTCCAGTACGCTTGAACTTTCAGGAGAGTCCGTATGAACTACTGATGTATTTTTAGGGAACATTGGGGGGGGGGTTCAAAAGGAGCGGAGAGAAAAGCAGGTTAGGACAACCTCCATGAAGGAGGGAAAAATTGCGGTTCTCCAATAGAAAAGGACAACGAATGAAGTCATAACAGCCAAAGGAGGGTCCCCCATCGGGGGGAATCTGATCACATGTCAGACAAAGGTAAAGTCTCGAGGCCCCGCGCAAGGCGCTTCTTCAAGCTCAGAGTGAAACTGCGGAGGAGAAAGCAGACAAGCGTCTCTAGGCATGCCGAAAGAAGATCATCAACAACACCAACGGAAGGAAGGGGTATATTTAGGAGGGGAAGGGGGGCGACGCTTGGTCGCAGATTCGACTCACC
>Ga0179591_1135895_pt1 | contig 13552 bp, 11 predicted proteins | sample CZOMad2_1_08_16f_FD_182891 | JGI IMG/M metagenome (GOLD analysis project Ga0179591, IMG submission 182891) | Vadose zone soil fungal communities from Angelo Coast Range Reserve, California, USA - CZOMad2_1_08_16fungal (PacBio error correction) | ecosystem: Environmental > Terrestrial > Soil >...
AAAATATCGGCACGCCAGTACTGAAACGAGAGACGAGACCAAGGAGGGGAAAAACGAAGGAAGAAGCCTTGGGTCTAAACGTCGTAGCGACAAGACAGACCCGAGTTAGGAGGTGGACAGGGGGGGATGATGGCAGCCAAGGTTAAAGGGGATAATCCAGGCCGATTCATCACGCGGCGCTCAGGGGGAAAGGCATTGATACCGCCGACTTGGCTCAATAGGGAAAATTCAACTGAGTAACGACGAAGCACGCGAGACGGGCGGGGGCCGAATGCGAGACAGGGCAACCGTTTTGTTCACGAACAAGATCTTAATCGGTCGGGAAGCCAGGGCGGCGCTAAAAAAGGGGGGTAGAAGACTGAAGAATCAAAAACTTCTTCTTTGAAACAGAATCGGATGTGAATGAAAAAAAGACATCGGGGGGGAAATCGCCAACATATTCACCAGACGTGGTAAAAAGGAAGAGTCGAAAGCTGAGACAAAAAAAGAGGACTCTAAACGGGGGGGGCATCATAGCCAGAAAAATCGAAAAAAAATGCCAAGGTATCAGCAAGCAAGCTGTGACCCAAAAGAGTCACAGCAAAGGGGTAAAGAGATATAGGGACCCGGCCCCGAACGAAATGACGGGGGAAAAACAGACTGAGGGCTGCCCCAAAATACGCAAACCCGGCTTCAGGACAAACAGGAAAGGAGAAGCGAAGGGTGAGACGCACAACATACGGGCAAGCAAAGTCACTAGTCACGAAGGGGAAGTTACCCTAGATACAGCCAGAACTGAAAAAGCGTCGGATGAATAGAAAACCGCCATATGAGATAAAGGTCCGCAACTCAAAAATCGCGGGAAAGAAACAAAAGACTCCAAAACACAGAAGAAGGGGCAGCACAGTTTTGCGTGAATGGCCGAAAAGCGAAATCCTTCTAGAGGTCGGAGGGAGGTACAAAAAAAACCCCGGGCGCTCAGATAACCGAACAAGGAGCTGGATAAAAACGGGCGGACCAACTACGCAAAATTGCACTGGATCGTGTAGGAAAAGCATGGGCCAGAATCAGTCGACTAATGCCAATGGCCCGAAGAAGGCAAACTGGGACGGTCGGTGGGCCCCAAAGGAAAGGAAAGGGCTCAGCAAAAACCTTTGTGTCTCACGCAATTAAGGAAGAAAGTGGGAATAAGGCGAGACGCTGGGGAAAGGGGGACACAAACCCTTGTGAGACCCACGCGCGCCCTGGAGAGGAGGTGGACCGTTGCGGTGGGAAGAAAGGGGGGGGGAAACTCGAGGGTCGGAAAAAGGGGGGACCTCAGCTCGAGAAAAGCTCACAAATCTTCTGAAAAACCAAGAGCAGGGATGGGGGGGGAGGGAGGGGGGCGATTTAACTTGTTTATTTCGGCGGGGCGACAAACGGTAAAAAATCTCCTGGGCCAAGAAATTCGAGCGGCCGCCCTCAGCTAAAGGGAAAAAACTCGAAAGACATATATGACACTAACCCTGCTGGACCCAGTTTCGTAGGGGGACGAAATGACTCCGCCAACGCCTGCACCAAACATCCCCGCAACGGCGGAGGAAGCTCGTCCACAGAGGGCCGAGCGACAATCTTATTGTCAGGGGTAGTCAATATCATCGGGGTCCGAGGAGAACTGAGGAAAAAAAAAAAAACACTAAACTCGAAATTCTAATAAAATCGGGAGTAAAAAAATAAAAACACCGCGGCGTAGGCCGTAAGGGGCGAGAACATTCCAACAAAGGGCATAAAAACTTCTTCGTCAATTCTGGCGACCGCGTCAATACTGGGGGAGGTACCACTGGGGGGGGGAAAGGTGAGTCTTCGAAGGGAGCGGCGCTCAGGAAATCGCCCCGCCTGTGTCGTGCAACTGAACTCGGGGGAAGATAGAAAAATGCGAGTGAAGCCAAGGAAAAAGTGTGGCGCACAAAAGGGGCCAAGACGGGAAACTAATGATTCGCCGAGGGGACGGTGCGCTGGGGTAAGAGAGTGAATCGGGAGGCACACGCAACGCATCTTAACAGGGGTCTGAAGGGGAGAGGGACCACCCGGGGAGAAAGACACAGCCCGTGGTTAAACTGCTCCTTCAACCAAACCGTCAAAAAACGGGTGAGTACTTGTTGGTGGCCCTTGGACACCGGCAGGGAAGGGGGGTGTAAATGAGAAGGAAAAGGAAGCTCTGGGTGTAACAGAGAAAGAGAAAAACCCGAATTATAAAGGGGAACGGGTAATCCTTTAGTAAAGTGTCAAAGAACAAAACGTCACCAAAGGGGGGGGGGGAACCTTAGAAAAGGGGTTTTTGCACAAGAATCCGTAACGATTGCCCGGGGTTGCCGTAGAATGGGTCGGGTTCCGGTGGGTCACCATACACTAAAAACAGTGTTCGAAGAAAGGGAGAAAAAAGTGTTAAGCAAGCCCCTTTTGGGCCGATTTCATCTGCGGAAAGTGACCCGCGAAGGTAAAACGTCAATCAGTGAACACAAGGGCGCACGAAAAAACGGGACGCCACAGAAGGAACAAGGGGGGAAAGGTTGGAAAAAAGTGCTTAGAAGCGAAGACGGTCCGAAATCATGAGTAAAGGAAAGTGGACGTCGAAACCAGGGAATGACTTTACGAAAACGAAGGTTGAACCCATATAGGAAGCAGAAGTCGATTCTGCGTAAAGAAACATCGAAATATGTTATCAGGGAGGTGGGGAGAGGAGAAAAGGGAATCTTCAAAGGCGAGCATTTACGCACGGGAAGGCAACTTGCAAATCCAATCGATCCAGCAGCTGAGAATAAAAAGAGGATGAAAGTTTCGAAGGGGGTTGTTTTTCAACAGCAGTTCGACAAGATCTTCAAAAACCTCCATTCAAAAAGTCCTGCAATGGCAGAACATTGTAGGAAAAACACACGTAAAAAACAATGCGGAGACAATGTACAAGAGTCACAGCCACGCAGCTCATGACAAACGGTCAGACTATGCACGGGGGGGTAACGCGGCGCTGGAACGTTGGGGAAGGGGAAAAGGGGGAACAGGTCGAAAGAGAAGACGAAGAAATGGTCCGAAGGGGGTATCGAAAAGAAAAACCTCGGACATGAAATCGGAGGACTGGCAACAATGCTTGCCGTGGAAAGTGTCGGCAGGAACCCAACGGACGATAAAAAAGGGCCAAAATAATGAAGGAAAAAACCTCCGAAAAAGGCGAGTATCAGGGGTCTTTGACGAAAACCAAAGGGAAAGCCGATGCCAAGGGTTTCAGAAACCGGGGGGGGAAAAGACAAGGAAGCAAGGTCATATTCATTCCTAAAAAGAGCATAATTAGGTTCGGGGATCGAACAAAAAAAAGATGGGGTTGGGTGATGGGACAGAAGAATGCAAAGGGCAGAGGGGGGGAAGTTAACCATAGTTTTCACAGAAAGGGGGGGAAACAAGCAACCTGGGAGACCCATGACAAGGGGATTAACGAACGAAAAGGGGTCGCGAACATAGACCTTCTTAACTTTACCAACTCAAAGTCAACCTTACCATTGCAGCATCATCAAGTAGACTGAAAACGTCGTAAAAAGATCCAAGGCTGCGAGAACAAGCCGGATTTGACAAAAGGAAAAACTAACAGAAACATTCCCTAAGACATCAACCGGAGGGGGTCCTCTAAGGGAGAGGGCGTTCGTGTCAAAAAAAGAAGGAGCGCAAGGGAAAGAAAAGGAAAAGAGAACGGTCACCGACATACTGTCCCTATAACAACTCCATCTATTAAAATTCCTAAGGCAGTCCGCAGGCGACAAAGTTGGGTGTCGACTCGGCGTGCCAGGAGAGTACAAACTAGCCGTAGGTGGGGCCGAGGGGAGGATATCATCACATCGATAAAAACACGGGAAGATGAAGGGGGGGAGGAAAGGGTCTGAAGTCTAACAACGTCCCCCCTGTGGAACCCAAAAACAAAATGTCCACTGAGAGGGGAAAAAAAAGATAATGTACAACCTAATCAACTTGGGAGAAGAGGAAAAACTGAACTGAGTCAGTCTCAATTCCGTTACGGAGTTTGGGATCGTTGAACATGGGATGACGGGTGTCTTGGCGAGGTATGCTAGAATGCTATACAGCTTTTGGGACTAAAAAAAAGGGAAAGAAAGCCACCCTATGGAAAAGGGGGGGCCAAAAGCAAGGGGAACGGGGGGGGAAAAAAAAAGTGGGTTAAAACTACATACAAAAACGACGATAATTCAACGGGGGTCCAAACTCTTGCATAATAGTTGTAAAACAAGACTACTTAAGTGGGAGTCAGACAAAAGATAAAATGGCGCTTACAGGCCGTTTGTCGGCTAAATCGACCATCACACCGAAGGGGGTCCAAGAGGTGAAAGTCTGAACAACCTTGCCAGAGGAAAAGTCGGCAAAGATCAAAATCTCGAGAACAGAAGACAGATCGTGGGGGGGTAAACCAGAGAAAAATAAAAAAGTCTAACTTCAAGACCTATTCTCCAATTGCAGTGGGGAAGCATTTTTTTCACCTGAATGGCGAAATGGGTCTAACCCCTTAACAAGTACGTTTGAATACAGCCGCCGGGAGAGGAGGAAATCGAGATCGGAAGAGAACACAACAACAAAGGGGGGGAGGGGAAAGAAGAATATGAACTAGCACCTCCAAGCCCGTCACTCTTTTATTGGGGAAGGGTCGAGTCAATAGCCATAAATGGGGGAAAATGACGGGTCACCAGGAATGATCGGGAGACAAGTTCGGGAGGGGGTGTAGGGGGGGGCCAAAAAACAGAGCCAGTTAGGAATATGGAAGAGATAGGGAAAGACGCATTGGGGGCCCTAGGGGGCATGAGCAGGAAGGTGTGGCGCCCGTGACCCGGGGAAAAAAAGTGGTGATGTCGAGTTAGAAGGACGAAGACCCATCAGCCGTCAGAAAGACCATGGGAGTATGAGGGTACACGTTGGAAAGGGGAGGGTGAATAGATGGGATACTCGTACACAGTTGGGGGTGGTGTCCCCGCGAACCAAAAATTGCGGGAGAAGGGAGGCTGGGGGCAGTTTGCCCACTTTAGTCATCTCATGAAGGCCAGAATAAAGAAACGAACGTTTTAACTGATGCCATAGAACCCCCCAAGCCAGGGGAGGTTACCGGAGTAAAATGACCTAAACCCGAAGGGGGAACTTCACGAAAAAAGTGGGGGAGACATTTTTGCCCGGGTTTTCGAGACCGCCTGTCATGGGGGGCAGTCATCACAACGCGCAAGGTGTTAGGAACGGGGTAGATATAGTACGTTCATCGAGGAGAAGAGGGGCCGTACGAGAGGAGGAAGGGAGAATATCCAAAAGCCCTCCGTCCGGAACACACACTTCCGGGGGAAGCAGTAGGAAGATGAACCCTATAAAGGGGGAGACTTTGAGTCCGTTCAAAAACGTCACCACAACGCTACGGGCATAGGGGGAGGGATCCTTACAGGACTGTGAACGTCCAGAGTGGAGACACACACGACCAACTGTCCCCTGGATCAGGAAACAAAAAGGGCAAACGACGAAAAAAAAGCATGAATAACCGAGGTGATGTAGTGCGTAAATGTAAGGATCAGGGAGATACAAGAAAGAACTGAAGTTGTGGAGACATGGGGAGGCGTTAAGATCAATTGCTCTGAGACGGAAGGAAGACTGTAAAGAGGACAGGCACGGTTCCATTCAGAACGAGGAAAGAAGGACCAAGAGAAACATCTCGGGAATGACCAGGGGGGTTCCTCCCGTGCACTCCCTGGGTCCTGAAGATAAAGGAACGGCGAAAGGCGGGGAAAGAGTACAAGACAACAGCTTTCTGGTTTCTGAACCGAACATCGGAGATTGCTGCCGTTACGGCCCTTGAAGACGGACGTATGGAGAAGCGCCAGAGGAAAGGCTCTGGAGACCGGTGGCCGCGAGGAAAGTAAAAAGGGAAAATTCGAAGGGTGCTTCATCATGATTGACCAGTTTGTCTAGGGACGAAATGGAGCATAAATTCCAGCAGCCACCTACCAAATCGCCAGCAAAAACGAAACGGAATGCAAAAAGGCCCGGGTTGCCTTTTACGGATACAAAGCGAGACAGGGGAGATCTCAAAGGACTGAAGAGTTTGAACAGTAACGCCCGTCCGCCGCATGATATGATGAAGTAGTCTACGCCGAAAGAAAGGGGCTCGCCCTCTGGTGAAAAGGACCTCAGGGGGACCAAAGTGACTGTGGTTTTGAAAGGGTCGACGAGTGGGCAGAGTAGACGATATAGTGTCGGAACGTTGTTTAAAACAAGGCGAATGAGTGGGAAGCTCAAAAATTTTTCAAGTCCTTCAATTGCCGTACAGGGTGGGGGTGCTAAGCCGTGGGGGAGAAGTCAGAAGCAAAAGCAACTGCCCCAGGGAAAGCACGCCTCAAAAACATAAAATCACCGTGGGGAAAACATCCCTCAATAGACCTTAACTTCCGGGGGGGCGACGAGCGGGTGGACCAAGGGATTCGACAACGGTCGGGTGGCCGGAAAAGGAAACTCCCAAGGTCAACGACACATAGGTCAGAAAAAAAAGACGGGGACGGCGCTGACGCAACGATTTGGGCAAACGTCAAGGGGGGGCGAGAGGTGGAAAAAAAAGTTCGTTTCGCGAAAAGTGGCTTCACAAATGGCGTGGACGTCGAGTGAACTGAGGGACACGAAATGCAAGAATCAGTGAAACAACCAGGTGATGACCAATGGGGAGCCTTCTTTTGTGAGGGAAGAAAAGGCGCAAGGGGAAAAAGAGCCCCGGAGCACCTTTACTGCGAACACACCGGGCAAGAAACATAAGGGGACTTCTGGGAAAAGGCGACAGGGACAAAGTGAAAGAAAAAAACCTTCACACAAGGGACCATAAAGTACCCCGGCACCAGCTACGCGTGTGGTGACTCAGGGGGGGAGTGCAACAGCCAAGTTGCATAAAGAGGGAAAACACCAAAAAAACAAGATCACTGAGGAAGTTTAAGTCATTAAAACACCCTTTGGGTCTCCTGCCGGAGCCGGAAAAAGACTGGGGGCTGCACATGCACAGTTCGACTAGTAAAAACTAGGGCGTCAAAGGAGGGAGGAAGAAGGACTCAAGTCCTGACTTTTTGACAATCCATCGACAGCACGCCCCTCGAGAATAGGTCCCACGAAGGCCAGGAGCTGGTGGGACACCCTTGGACTACTGGAAAAACGGCTGGGAAATCATTAAAGTTCTATCAACGCGTCTTACGCATAATAACCCGCAGCCGCCCAAGGTCCAGAGGATGTAAGGCTATAAGAAGGAAAAACTTCCGAAACACAAGTATGGGACGGTCGCCCAGAAAAGGCCAAGAACCTAATGTTTCGTCAAGTAGGTGGAGCGAGAAAGGTTGTCGGGCAAACACCGGCCAAAAGCGTTCGGTGGATAAGAAAGAAGTTAGCAGCGTGTGTCGCAGGCGCCATGAGAATAAGCCGAGAGAGACTGGTCACAATTCCGCAGGACGTTTGACGCTTTAACTCAGCCGGGACCAGGAAGAGCGTCGACATTGGCAAGGGGGGCGGGGGGTTCAAAGAAGCCTTGATGTCATCTTAAAAATCGAAAGGGGTCCACAGCAGCGCAGAGAGGAGCGGACGATTGAGCGAGTGGCGGTCCCAACAAAAAAAGAAGGGACCTGGTGTAGGGAAAAGGAAAGGAAGAACTTTGAGTGCAAGGCCTAAATCCAAGAGTAACATCTGAAAACGCCCCATAATATGCGACGTGGGCAAGACCCGGAGTCTGGCATCCTCGACCATCCAAAAAAGGGAATAAACCAAGACAGAGGATAGATTGCCCTCAAGTCCATATCCCAGGAAAAAAATAAGGGAGGGGATGGAGCCCCCAGGAACGCAGAAAAAGCAGGAAAAAACCTGGAACAATTCTCCTGTGAAGAGGCAGCGGAAAAAAAAAAAATCGGGAACGCAAGAAAAAACAACACGTAAAAATTGAAGCGGCGACGTAGAGGGGGTTCCCTGAAATAGTCACGAAGGCGGCAAGATTTCTGCTACTCTGAAGAAACAGCGGAGGGGAGCAACGAATCTGACTCCTACTCGTCACGGAGCGAGGAAAGACGCAAAAAACGTGAAAAAAGAGAAGGAGCGAGCGGCCTTTTCGAAAAGTTTCGGCGAGGGGGGTTGTGGGGTTGTCCGCCGAATGGTCAACGGGGGGACATTGAAAATAGGAGAAATGAGCGGTGAGTCTCCCGCTGGCGAAGGAGGGTCAAAAAAGGACAGAAATCAGGAAGTACTGGGCAATTCCCGACGTAGAACGCTGCCGATTTGTGGTGCGAAAGCGGAGGGAGGAAACGAGGGGTGCAAGGATGGGGAATTTGGTTGACGCACCATCCACCTCCAGGGAGATGCATGCCGCGTTCGTTCCAAAGGGACAGACGGACCGTCAGAGGTGTCCCATCGGGGAAGGTGGGAACGAGGGGGGAACTAGTACTCAATTTGAAGAAGGGCCAGGGCAACTGTCGCCGAAGGGCGCCCTGCACAAGTCTCAAGCGTTCTCAGGGTTGCTTTTTTGCAGAAGCAAGAGGCAGGAAAGTGGGGGCACACATTTTTCAACGGATGGGAATCTGGGCACGAGTCAAGGGAAGGGGGGGAAATGGCGGCATAACACCCGCCCTTAGGGTCCCCACCGCCGTTTGAAGAATCGGGGGGGAGAGAGAGAAGAGGTAGCGGGACGACACGCAGCCAGAATAAAGGGGCCAAAACGAAAACCGCCTTGTGGAAAAGAAGAAGACTGGGAGCAAGAGGAAGGTCCTTCGTTTGTTAAGTTAAATGGGCAAACGCCCAGCCCGTCAGGAAGAGGTATTCCCAATTAAGGAAGCGAGGGAAGGCAGTGCCGCCGCCAACTGGGAGGCGCGGCCCAGCAGAAAAAAAAAACGTAAAAGAACTTCGGTTCCGAGCGATCTACAGGTTGGCGTAAAGGACGGCTTCGCGCCACAGGGGTCCGGAACGAGGCGCCGGTTTCAGACTCCGTAGGGACTAAACTGGCAAACGGAGGAGCAAAGGTGGGGGGGGCTACGAACTTGCCAGGTTCTCGTGAAAATGTTCGATCAGACTTCGGCGTTTAACCATTGACGATGACGGTAAAAATGTTCCGCCGAGTCAGATATTTTTGGCAAGACGGCACGGCAAGCGCGGACTAGAGAAATCTCTGTAAAGGGAGCTGGGGGCCCCCATGCAGGGGGAAAGATGCGGGAAGTAAGCCAGAAAGACTCAAGAAACAACAAAAACGGGGAGAAGGAGGGAAAAGAGATCGGAGCAACACAATCGGCAGGGAAAGGAAAGCCCAGGACTGTCCGCCTGCCGCCACAAACAGAGCAATGAAATAGCGGGGAGATGCCGCACCTACCAGCAAAATAACTTATCTCCGGAGACCAAAGGGTACCGTAAGGAAAACGAAAAACCCTAATCTGAAAGAAATAAGAGAACCTGGCCAAGGGAGTCGCCCCAACAAGGCAGGGAAGGTGAACAGGTTTAATTGGCCTCGGGACAAAACAACGCTTCAATAACCCCAAAAAAAAGAAAAAATACGGGATAAAAAAGGGGGGGGGCCGCCTTCTGAAAGCGAGCCGCGTTTAAGACCAAAGGGGGAAGGAGACGCTTCGGAACCACATTTTGCGCGGCCTTTGCGGGGGAGCTTGGAAAAACGGGTGAGGAAAAATCAGGCGCGGAAAAGCACCAAAAACAGGGCTACCGAAGGGGGGGGGGATCAATTTGAAATAAGAGCTGAAAACACTGTCAAGGAGAGTTCAAAATAGAAACCGAAACCCTCTTCTGGACGCTGCCCTAAAGGGACGGACGTCTTGGCCAACACAAGCATGAAGAAGGGGGGAGAGGCCGTCTGAAAGAGGAGATTCCGGGGTCAAGCTGTCCTGATCAACACAGGTTCACTGCAGGGGGGAGCTCTGTGGGCCCAGAAGAAGAAGGAGGAGAAGAAACCCAGATTCCAGCAGCAGTAAGGACCATATTCCTCCGGAGCGGAAGCAAGTCTAAACCAAAACCGGAGAAGGCTTTAAAAGACAGGGGCAAAGAGACAAAGCTTCGACAAAATGCCGTCATACGAAGCAACAGGGCATAGGGAGCAACACTACTGGCCGAAGGTTAAAACAGGATCTCGGCCGGGAAGAACCGAACGCGCGGCGAAAGGGACAAGCGCTTGCAAAAGATACAAAAAATGACCTGTCCGGCAACGGAGAAATGTCAGTAAGAGACTGTGTGCTCAAAAAGAGGTAAAAATCTACTCAGGGGGGAAGGGAAAATAATCACGAGGGCTACAAACCGGACCTTCAGAGGGGGGACGCTCGAAAGAATCGTAAAAAAAATGGGAACGGGGGGGGTCCACCCGAAAACGAAGTCGCGGGAACACAAAAAAACAACCTCGTGAAAAACCAGCAAGTAAAGATACTGTTGGAAAAGGGGGAAATCAGGAGCTTCGAGAAAAGGAAAAGACAAAGGGAGCTGAAACTGTCCCTTTCCTCGATCTTTCGCCGCGGAGGCTTGTAGACCCAGCTAGACAGGTCTAAAGGAACAGACAATCAGAACGAAGATTAAGAGATCAATTGCCGCCTACTGGGCGCCGCGGTCAATTGAGAAAGGATTAGGCGATCAATGAGGGGTGGGTGGGGGGGGGGGGGGGGGCGGGACAGAAGGGGGGGGGGGGGGGGGGGGGATCCTTAAATATAAGGTAAAACCCGGTGGGATAAAGCTCCTGATCGAGGGGAGCAACAGAAATAAACCTACAAAAAATGGGCGGGATGGGAAATAGGGAAAAGAACTAAAAGACCACGAGTAGATGAACGTCTTCTCACGAGGATATAAATCCGGGGCAGGAAAAGTCTCGGATTCAGATTATGGCGTGAAAACGAATGGAACGCCTTTAGTGGGTAGGAGGGACGTAAACATAAAGGCTAAAAGAGAGCTTGGGCCGAACAGGGGAGCACTGGCAATGCAAAGAAAAGCAGGGCTTCAACAGAGGGACGCCGCTCACCCCAAGTTTCCTCAGCATTGCCTGAAAAAACTTGGAGGAAAGTGACGATGAAACCTCAAAAGAAGGGTCTAGCAAACCTTGTCAAACGGAGACGAGACTAGCACGAGGTCAATACAGGAAGCGACATACAGAACCTTTGATTCCTACTCGTCGAGGGGGAGTCCGTTCGAAGCAGCAGAAAAGCTGCACAGGGCTTAGAAAAAGTCCGAACAAACATCTCAGGGGTAAGGGAGGCCTAACCCCTCCGCTCCCCCAACTAGGGGCCACAGACAGACTTTATGGAGGTCCCTTAGGCGAACCGCTCCCAAAGAATTACGTTCGTTCGGAAAAAGGGGGGGCTTCACGGACCTCGCCGGAAAGAGCGGCGCAAACCACAGGGTCCATAGACAAATTCCCTCTTTCAGTCGGCTACAGAACAAGATCAAAAATCCCCTGAAAAGTAGGGCAAGGGAGGGAAACTTTGAACCAAAGACTCTCCCCGTTAAACGAACGAGTGCACAATAGGCGTGGCTTGGGTGGGGACGAAAAGGGACAGGAAAGAAGTGAAGCGGGGAGAACAGCGCAGTCTTGTCGTACGAGGCATTTGGGGGGGTCACACACGAGCATCAGCAATGGGTTCGGGGGCTCCATGCAAAAAACTAGCGGGGTTTGGAAACCAACACCGGGGGACATGAGGTTGGGGTCCGTTCAACCAAGTGAAAAAAAATCCTAGGCGGGGTTCGGAGGAGTTAGAAGGCCTGCGGTGGAAAGAACTAACGAGAACCCCCGGGGACTTGACGGCTCTTAGTAAGTAAAAACGGTGGTCGAAGAACGTTGAAAATTGGAAAAGGTCGAAAATGGTTTTGTGGGACTGAAAATCAAGGATGCCGAAAAGGGTTGGGAAAAGGTGGTGTTCGGAGTGGTAGGGAAGGGGCAATCAGTAACCAGGGAAAGATGTCTCAGGGGAAACGCCAGAACAAGGTGTTCCACAAGAGGTTTGGGGTCAAGAGTACGGAAAAAGAGGCAAAAAGGGGGACCTCGAAGGTCCACAGCAAAATACGTTCACGAAAATTCGCGAAGGGAAACACGCCAAGAGGTGCCAAATCAGGTCAGGGTTAGACGCAGACCGAAACAGGCTGAATGGAGGGGGGTGGGACCGTGGGGAAGGGCTGGGGAAGGGAATGACATGTGGAAAAGGGTGAAGAAAAGAAACGGTGAAATAATATCGCAAGAATGATTCGAATGTCGTCATGATTAAACAGTTGAGACCCGATAGGGGGGAGGGGGGGAGCGTGAGTCTGGGGGGACAAGAGTCGGGCCGCAATCATCAACCGGCAGCAAAAGACAAGTCAAGATCCATCGGGAAAACATCAGAGGAGAGCAAGATTAAGTAAAAAACGTTCCGAACGGGTTGTTGAAAAAGAAGGTCAACATCGTCACTCATTCCAGGGGGCCCAAGGACTGGACCAATGGGCGACAACAACAGCCACCAACTGCAGGTGCACGGAAGGGGAAAGAGGGAGAAAGACCACAGAAAAAACTAAAACACGTAAACAGCTATTGGCGTATAAATCGCTGCGCTGACGGAGTGGGGGAGCGGGAAACTCAAACTCGGGAAAAAAGACTCCAGGGGTGAGGAAAGGTTGTCTCGCAAAAGCCGCTACACTCGATTACCAAACTTGGAAAATCGGAAAGCTGTGGGGCCCTAAACAGAAAACCAGTGGGGGACGGGCAGGCGGAGCGCCATCAAATACCTATAAAACCGAAAAAGTAATGATTGATTGCACAACAATCTCGGAGAGTCCACACTGATCAGAAAACTTGGGGTCACGGTGAAGCGCCAAAAAAAACGCAAAGAAGGCAGGGTATACGAAAACCTGTTCAGCCGGGAGCTGAAGAAATCCCAAAGGCCTTCAAGTCAAAACAAGAAAAACTGGCCCGGGGGAACTGGCGGCGTCCAAAACATCATTAAGGACCGATCGAAAGTCATAATGTAAAAACGACGGCCTGTGAAGCTGGTCAGAGCAGCGGGCCCAGACGTAACCTTTGAGGGGGGTAAAAAGCAAACCCGAGTAAACGCCGAGGTCGTCTAACTTGAAAAGACCTGTCATTCAGGTGTTCCAACCGGACAAACGCTGCCAATACTCGCCTTGGGTCCAGACTTCTAATCAGTGGATTCGAAGTCAGCGGGCTAATCAGACAAATCGTCCCAAAGCCTGTTGGGGAGGGGGTATCTGAAAGACTGTGACGACACGACATCAAAACAAAAAAAGGTTCCCCTCATATTGCTTTCTTACCGGAAGGACGGCCTCAGGACAAGCCAAGGGGGGCGACGGAAGACAGGTCCACCGTCCTCACGGGAAACACCTCCAGCAGGAGGAAGGCGCGTGCCGCAGTGACAATTGATAAACGGCGGCCCTCGGCTAAAGCTGTCGGGCCAAGGGCAAGGGGGGGAACGGGCCCGGTGCGAGCGAGAGCATCGCAAACTCGGGGTTGTGATTCCACTGATCTCTATTGGAGGAAAGCGTATCAGGGGGCTACGGTCGGAAACAACCCGTCAAGGAGAAGGTCCAG
>Ga0179591_1355938_pt1 | contig 13552 bp, 14 predicted proteins | sample CZOMad2_1_08_16f_FD_182891 | JGI IMG/M metagenome (GOLD analysis project Ga0179591, IMG submission 182891) | Vadose zone soil fungal communities from Angelo Coast Range Reserve, California, USA - CZOMad2_1_08_16fungal (PacBio error correction) | ecosystem: Environmental > Terrestrial > Soil >...
AGCTTTCTTACGACCTTCTAGAAAGAAAGCTCATCTACCTTACGTTGGAGGCGCAAGACATCCAAGGGAAGGGAGAAGTTCAGTCGTCAACAGGAAAGACGGAAAAGGGGAAGTGGCATCTACTCTATCTGAGAAAGGAGGGATAAGGCGTCAACCTTTGTCCCCATAGAAAGAGAAGCGGACTGCATCTGAAAAAGGGGGAAAAGATGCGTAAGCTGCTCTCATCCGAGTGAAGGGAAAAAGAAAAGGAGAGGAAGCCTTTATTACTTATCATCCTTCATGGGAGGATTTCCTATCTGCTTGGTATGACTCCAAAAGAAAAAAGGTGATAGAAGGAAGAACTCCCCTCCACCCGAGGCAACCAAGGGGGGGGGGGGAGGAAAAAAGAGAGGAAATCCTTCATTCATCTTCTCCTAATAAGCTCTCAACAACAACACTTATTATTATTAAATCTATAGATCAGAGAAAGAGGGGCTAGTCTTATGAAAAGGGAAGGTAGTGTAGAAGCGGTTTTACGGGGAGTGAAGGAGAGAAGGAAAATTTTTGATGCCTTATTTCTACAAAGAAGAGCACTTTTTTTCAATTCCCTACCTGCTAATAAAAAGAGGGGAAGGAAGCTGGGGAAAGAAAAAAGGGCGAGAGAAAAAGCTGTACTCATCTTTTTGCGATAAGGAGAATAGATATTTTCCAAAGGTTGCCTCCTGCGGAAGAGGGACTAAAGAAAAAAGAGAGGAGGATGTTAACCCTGCCGCCGAGGAGGAGTCCTAACTTATATCATCCGCCGGTGGAGGAAAGATACAACGTCCTTTCGCTGGAAAAAAAACGTTGGGGAATGTCGGGGGAAAAAAGGGCTCCTCTGTTCCTGCCTGGCGGAATCCGCACCGCAGTTCTTGGCTGTAGGAAGAGGAATGCCTGAAAAGAGAGAGACTTTTCGTGCGAAGTGCCGAATGCCTAAAGAGAAGAGGGGGAAAAACGGGCTGACCGGAGGGTTGGAAGAAAGTCCCTTTGCGGTGGCCTAGGGGGTCCCTATTAACTATCTATTTCATCAAAGGAAAAAGTTCTTTTTTACTCCCGCTCTGTTAAGTAAAAAGGAAACATCACTCTAAGGGGATTCTCTCGCGAGAGAGGTTCTCTTTTTTCCCGGAAGGGACATCTCGAATCATCATCACCGAAAAGAAAAGAGGGGGGGATGACTGTGTCTTCGAAAGGGGAGTCCTTCCCCGTAAGGGGGCCCCTACTTTTTGAAGGTGGGAAAGCGTACCAAAAAATTGCACTAAGAGAGAGGGGAAGTTTCTCTATCTCTCGAGGAACAGCCAGGGGGAACGCTTTCTCACTTCCTCTTCTGAGGAAGAAGGTGTTATTTCTACCTCTACGACGGGAAAACAGGCATGATTTTGCCTTTCTCTAGGGGGGAACATGATTGCGAAGCAACGCCGGGGTAGAATGCAAAAAAAAAGAAGGTCTACGTCCGCCGCGGGCCGGGAAACGTCTTGTTCGGCCTTGGAAAAAAAAAGGGGAAAGCAACACCTTCATCGACCGCCGGAGGAGATCGGGGTAACCAAGGGGGGGGGAATGTCAACTAATTTGATGCCAACCCCTGGCTTGAAAAAAGAGGGAAGTGGACGAACAGCGACGACCGAATTCGTGGTCCCAGAAGGGACCAAAGGAGAGAAAGGAACATGGGCGTCGACTCACCGACTTCGACCAGAGGATTCGCCAGAAGCCTTTGACCTCTCGCATGCGGTAGAAGGGAGAATAGGGCATCAGAAGTTCGTACGACTGAACTCGGAACTTTTCTCGCTCTGCGGGAAGGAGGACGTTCGCGCCGCATACGATGGCGGAAAGGGCGTGACGTCGAAAGGCTGCCGACGACGACGTCCACTCCGGTTGAGAAAACGTAGGGGGGTCAAGCCGACAAACTGGTCTCCAGGTTGGTCTTAAAGGGAAGGGAAATTCCTCATTCGCCGCCCGGGGGACCCTGGTTTACTCCGGGGGGAGAAGGAATCACAGCAACCTCTGCAAGTAAGACTAGGTGTAGAGGGGAAAAATACTTTACTTCGGGAAGGTCCTTGCCGACGTCTAAGCGAGAGAAGGAGTATCGAGCACGTCGTTCTCTTACTCGGGACAGGGAAAAAGGGGGTCCCATGGAAGCCGACAGGCTAGGACAAAGGGGGGAGAAACCGCGCTCGAACCGAGTCGGTGGGCGGAAAAGGAGGACAGGACACCCGAGAAAAACAATCGTCGAGGATCGCTAGTCCGTGAAAAGGAGGGTTCCGCCAGGAGGAAAGGGGAAAGAAAACACACACGGAGGAAGTATGAAAAGAGAGAGATAAGGGAAGAAGGCTGCTAAAGAAGGAAATCTATCCTCTCTATCCTCTGCGGGAGTAGGAGCAATGACTTACTGTCCGCAAAAAGAGAAGGAGAAGGCGCGGTCTTCTAAAGGAGGAGCGTGTTTCCTAAGGGAAAAAAAAACAGTAACATTTGAGCATAAACTGATTGACAAAGGGTCCCTTGCCCGAGGAGAAGAGTGGAAAAGAGACTACACTATCTATCGGGGAAGGTAAGAAAGAACCAAGAGGAGAGTGCTCCTGAAATAGAGCCTACAAGACTTGTCAGCGGGGGGGGGGGAAAAGGCGAATGTCAATACCACGAGCCGGGGCTGTCACCCTGGCGACGGCGTTGGCCAGAAAAGAAACGACGCACCGGATACCGGTTGCCTTCAGGAGAAGGGCAACCTTCTATTTACTTAGGGAGAGGGCACGGCCAGTGGGTGAAAAAAGGGAAAAAGGGAAGTAAAAGGCCTGTGACGAAAAACAAGGGGGGGGAGGAGGCAGCAATTCTTGTTTTCCGCCGCGCGGAAAAGCGTTCGATTTCATGTCTTCTACGGTGCAAAAAGGAGGGTCGTACGCATATTCTTGCGACCACGCACGATTTGAAATCTGTTTCTCCTACCAGAAGGAAAGTTCTGCCATCGTCGAGCACAGAAGGGAAGGGCAACGCGATGGCGACCCAACATCAAAAAAATAAGACCCACCTTCACTAGGGCGCACTCCAGTTAGGAAAAAAGAACAGCATCACCTTGTCCATCAACAACGGCGAGAAGGTGTGCTCACGACGCGTCAGTATTAAAAAGGCGAAAAAAAACCGGAAAGCTTCGGCTAGGAGAAGAGGGGAAAAAGACGTCATCGACGGCCTTCTGAGAGAAGAAACCGGCGTCGGCGTAGAAAAAAAAGAGAACGCTGTTGGCACTCCATCGCGACCACAAAAAAAAAAAGAAGGAAGAAAAAAAAAAAAAAAAGGAGGAAGAAGGCAACAGCGGAAATAGGGCGGCGGGAAAAGAACGGTGACAACGCTCGCAGAAAAGGGGCGAGAGGTCGGCATCGTCAACGAGGGGTTCTCGATCATAGGGGGATAGCCCCCGTCTACGAAAAAAAGAAGCGTACGCGACCCGGTGTGCTCTAAAGTATCCACCGGCAACCCTTAGGAAGAAGCAACGGCGTACGCCGACCTTTCGACTAATAAGGAAAGAGGAGGGCTGCTGCTTTCGACGGAGGGAAAAAAGACCGGCAGGTTCCACCGCGAACCGTCCTGAGGGCAGAGAACCGGCCCTCCTGCTTCTCGTGTGAAGTTCCGCCGCGACGAAAAGAGGGAAAAAAAGACGTACGGCGTCCCAAAAATGCGGGGGTTTAAGCGAAAAAAAAAACTTTACCAGTGCACCGGGGTGGAAAAGCCAAACCTTAGCAGCACTTCGAAAAAGGTGTTGCAGTCTTAGGAAAAAAAAAAGAAGACGAACGACGTTTCGAGGAGTTAAACTAGAAGAGCAGGAGGAAGCTTGGCAGGGGCGGGAGGGGACGGACCAGAAAAAAGAGGGGAGGGCCCTCTTGCTCCGCCAGAAGGAAAAGAGTCTCGCGCCTCATGAAAAAACGTAGGGGGAAAAGAAAAAAAAAAAGACCCTTCTCCAGTCATCGGGCAGTTGAAGGGGGAGGGAGACCTAAGGGGAAGAAGCAGCATCACCTCGATGATCTAGTCGGGAAAATACTACTCCTCGGAGTCAGGGGTAAAGAAAGGTAGTTTCTCTCTGTCCGCCCGCATAACGAGAACTCAAAAAAAGAGCCCTTCCGGTAACTCCCCCGCGCGAAGGAAGGGAAAGCAATCGCGAACAGATCTTCTGAAAGCGACTGCGAATGCGTTTCCGAAAGGCAAGAGCTCGACGGACGTGGAAAAAAAGTTCTCCTGCAACCAAAGGGGGGCGAAAGCGGAAGTGTCCGACGACTGAAGACACCCCTTGCAGACGAAAAGGTGCTTCTACGACCGTCAACTAACCACAAGGTTCTATCACGAAGTGACAACAAAGAGAGGGGGGGGATTTCCTCAAAAAAAAATCCTAAAAATCAACAACAACACCTTCTTATTATTACCCTAGAGAGAGGAAGGGAAAAGAGAAAAGGGGGGGAGGCTGCAGATCATCGAAAGGGAAGGAGGGGTCTCCTCTTTTCGTTTTAAGGGGGGAATGGAAAGCACCTTGTGAGAGGGAAAGGGGGGGGAGGACGAAAAGGACCTAAAGAGGCTCTCCCCTTTTGTTGTAGGGGAAAAAAGCCTCACTTCGTCAGAAGAGGAGGGAAAAGGGGCGGCTACGTGCACGCAAGGGGGAGATTACGCATCAGGGTTGGGTCAAAAGGGAGGCGCTCAAGCTGAGGAGGCGGGGAGTGAAAAAAGGGAGGGGGGGTCCAATGTTCCTAGAGTCGTTTCTGAGGAGGAGAGCCAATATCTGCCGTAAAAGGCCTCCTAGCCGTCTATGAAGGTGCCGAAGCGCCGGTGGCTGAGCTTCGTTTGGGAGGGAGAAGGAGATGAATTTCAGGAGAGAGGAAGAAAAAAAAAAAGGAGAAGAAAAAGGTTCGGTCGATTTGGACGATCAGGAAGAGGGAGGGAACTGCAGAGAAAGACGCCCGCAGTTCGTTTGCTGTTAGGAAGAGGGAAGAAAAAGGAGGGAATGACCCGTGCTCGTCTAGGGGGAGGGAGAAAAGGAAAGCTCTTCTTTCTGGCTGGGGGAGGGACCGAGGAAAGTGGGCGCCTTTCTTCTCTAGGTGAATAAAAAGGAGGGGGCTCGGTGCACTTTGAGGGAAAGGACGAGCGAATGGCCAAATGACAGCCAGAAGTGTGTCTCCCGCTGTAGGGGGGGGAGAAAAGAAACAAAAAAGAGAATCCTGATGGGAAGAAAAGGGGGAAAAAAACCTCTACCTATCTCCATAGGAGAGGTGGGGGAAAAAAAACCTACATCTCTAATCACGCAAGAAAGAGGAAGGGAGGAAGTCGTCTACCGTACGGGGGAAAGGAGGGCCACTCCTTTCACCAAGGGTTGCCTTTTATACTTTGGGAGGAAGGAAAAAAAGGGGGATCTCCGTCCTGCATCAGAAAGGGGAGAAGGGGGACTATCTCTTGCGAAAAGGCTCGAGGAAAGACGATGCCTACCGAGGGAAAAAAACTTTTCCATCTTGAAAAGGGGGGGGAAAATTCGAAGGGTTGAAGGAATCTCTACTAGAGTAACCGGGCATGATTGTTAAGGGAAGGGGGGGGGAATTGAAAACAGAAGAAATAATTTCGTCCAGAAGTGGGGGGGACGCATCTCTCTCTGGAAGGAGAGAGGAAGGTGTAACTTCAGGCCACAGCTGGAGGGCTCTTTCCTAGCACGACTAGGGCTTTTGGAAGGTGACCAGGAAAAGACAGGAAGCAGGGAAAACCTTCATCTACCTCCTTAGAATCAGAAAAAAGGGGATGCGAAGAAAAAAAGGGGGGAAAAGAATGTGCTGCTCTTGACGGGCTCTAACGCCAAATGAGAAGTCGTCTCCTAGGGGGAAGGGGAAGGGAAAGAGTAGTTTTTCGCCGAAGTTCCCGAAGTACGAAAGCCTTTCTCTCGATGGGGAAAGAAATGGGTCTTCGACCACAAGGGAAAAACTCCTTCCGGGAAAAGATGCTTCCTCCGTAAGAATTGGGGAAAAAGATATCCCCTGACCACTGGGATCATAAAGGAGGCCTTCTTAGACGGAAAAAATTCTCCTAAATTAAATCGAAAGAGGAGGGGGGGACTTGTTCTCTCTCGCGGCAAAACGAAAGGGGAGAGCCGCAGACTAGGAGAAGGGGAAGTGGGAATCGAGCCAAATCTTTCTCCCAGGCTTGCAAGAAACGCATCTCCAGCAGAAGGGGGGGAGAAAGGTCACCAAGAAAAAAGAAAAAAAAGACACACGTAAAATCAGGTTGGATAGATTAATAAGTCAGAAGAAGCGAGCATTCTCCACCGGTTGAAAGGAAAAAAGTGTCGAAAAGTGACGCCGTGGTTCTGAGAGGGAAGAGGCTGCAATCCTCGTAGGGGGGGGAAGGAGAGCACCCGGGAGAGAGGAAAATAGTCCCTCGTGGGGCGGTTGGGATTCTAATCGATAAAGGTCTGGGAAGATCCTTATTCGAAAAAGTCGTCGAGGACAGGAAAAAAGGTTTCCCTCCTTTGGGCCTTTCGCCAAAAGGGAAAAAAGGTACAAAAGAGAGAACGCAAGTGGGGAAAAAAGCCGTCATAAAGCCCTAGAGGGACCTTCACGGGAACGCCACACGAGGAATTCTCTCCACGGTCTCTCTCTTAGGGGGAGGCGAGTTGCCCTTGATGCGAGCAAGTCTCCATTTTTTTTCGAGCTCTCTTCACTCTCCACCACCCCTCCAACGAAAGAGGGGGGAAAAGGAGATAGATCCTTCACTGAGTTCTCCCCCTTGATCGCTAGGATTGTCCCCTTGAAAGGAAGAGAGATCCGGGAAGCTTCGGTCCGAGGTAGAGTTCTCCTGAAAGAAAGGGGGGGAAAACCCAAAGACTCGAGGGAGGCGCTTTCTTCTAAAAACGGTCGCTGGGGGGGGTCCTATGCCTGGAAGGAAAAAAGGGGGAAAAGAGACATTTGATATAAACGGGAGTGTACACCTTTTTACGTTGAAGTCCTATGGGAAAGAGACGACTTGCGGCAAAGAATCGAGCTCTTCGGGAAAAGGGGGAAATACCCACTATTACGATGGTAGGAAAAAAAAAACGGTGCTCTCCGACAGAAATGGAAGCGGTTTCTGATGCGACGGCAAAAAGGGAAAAAGTCTACCCTTTTCCGTTCGACAAGAGGGCTGAAGGGGTGCCCTTATACTTCGTACTAAGAAGAAAGGGGGGGAAAGACCTTTTTTCCTGCTGGAAGAGGACTTTCCGATCACGAACGAGGGGACTGTCTGGAGAAGAAGGCAGAACTTTTTGCGCCCAGATGGGAGGAAAAAGACTTCCTTCCTGGGCCAGAGAAAAAAGGGGGGAATAAATGTCTTTTTTCAGAGGAGAAAAAAAGAAGAAAGAGTGCGATTTCATGTCGTCGACGGGGGAAAAAGCCTCATGGGAGAAGGCTAGGAAAAAGAGGCGACCCTCAATTCTCGAGGTAGGGGACAGGGACGGACCATCCCAAAAGACTTTTCTAAGGGGACAGAAGGAAGGGGGTGCTGTCTCCTCCCATTTCTTCCATCGGGAAAAAGCTTTTTCGACGATGTTCTGAAGTGGTCTACCCAACGCAGAGGGAGGGCGCTGTAGTCACGGAGAAAGAGTGCTCAAAGTATGGCGTCGAGTAAAAAAAAAGAGCCCAACATTCTTAAAAGAAAGAGGGAGACTCTGTTTCGATAGCCGGAGGGGGGTTTTTTCAACGGGGGAAATTAAATGTATGAAAAAAAAAGGGCGAACAAGCCGTTCATCCTCGTCGGCTGGGGAAAGGGAAAGAGGAATGACGTCTACAAAGAAGCCCGCTACTCTATTCTTACATAGATCGTCTTCGAACAAGAGGAAGGGGTGGCACATCACCAAATCGAAAAGGAGAATTCCTTAGCTGAAAAGGGAGTTCTACATCAACCCATCGACGAAAAACTCCTACCGGGCATGAGGGGACCTACATCTTTAGGGGCCTCTAGAAAAGACTTCCCCTTCGAACGAAAAGGAAAAGAAAAGAAAAGGACTACACAGGGGTGTAGGAACACCTTCTCCACCGTCAACCAACTTCAACCTCCGGAAAGGGAAGACGATGCACCGTCTCCGACCGGGGAGGAAGAAAGAAGTAGATTCTCTTGTATTGCATGATTGAGGGGGAAAGCCCCTTCCTGTTCCACGGAAGAGTCCTGGAGGAAAAAAGAAAAGACCCGGCCATCCGGCTTCTCGTGGGAGAGGAAAAAAAGGGGGAGTCCCACCGACGTAAGGAAAAAGGTCAATTTTCTTCCAGACGGTCGTCATCGGGAAAGAAGACCGATTCCACCTCCCAGAGAGAAAAAAAAGAAGAAAGTCTCACAAAGGCGCAAAAAGGGGAAGGCTTCTTCTACTTTGCAGCGCACAGTGTCGAACCCTTAAAAGGCGAGGCACGGTCAGGACCGCAGGGGAGGTGAGAGGAGAAAGAGAAGAACAGAAAAAGAGGAATTTCTCCTCCAGCGCGGAAAATCGGAGAAGGCCACGGCTACAAAAAAAGGAGGGGAAAAAAACCTTCTCCACTCCTAGCGGAGGATAGGAAAGGGAAGTTATTCACAGAAACACGCAGCCTCCAAAAGAGAAAGACGGCTGCACCGTATACGGCCCTCGAATTTGAAGAAAAGCGTGATCAGGGAAGGTCCCGGAAAGAGACTAACGCGCGAAAAACGTCTTCAAAGGTTAAAATCTCCCTTCAGAGAACCCGCTCTGAAAAAAAAGAGCACCTACAGCTTCTTCGCTCAGAGAGAGGGGAAGGAGCAGAATGAAAGCTCTCGACTTGACGGGATCTTCCTGCACAAATTGGAGCAGGAGAAGTGAGGTCCTTGTCGACTACGGCCTAAAAAGTGAAAGAAGGGGGGGAGGACGACCGTTACTCCCAAAAGACTCTTCTACGCCCCGAATGGCCCGGGAAGGAGATCTTCATCATCGGGAGAGAAAGAAAGGAGGAGAAGAGAATCTCTCTCAAAAAAAAGGGAGATATTCTTCGCTCTTCTAGTATTCTCATCTATTTCAACGGGAGAAGGAGTGGGAGGAGGAGGGTTCGGGTGGAGTTCCGAGTGATCTGCACGGTTTGGCATTCCGTGAAAAAAAAAAGGACCTCCACGGGAAGGAGGAAAAAGGGGTGAGGCCGAAACAGGGGAAAAAGCCCGGAAGGAAAGGGCATTTCTCTACGGAAAGAGCTATCTTACTCAGCCGGAGGGGAAGAAAGTCTCGACAGCTGACTGCGAGGGTTATTTCCCTTAATGGTCAAAAAGGTTTAAATGCGGCTTTCTTACGCCCGAGGGAGAAAAAGGAGATGAAATTCCGCCGAAGGGAAAAGCCGTCAACTAATAATCATCGACTAGGAGAGGGTTGGGGGAACAACTTCCGTTCTCTTCTCTTACGACGAAGGAAAAAGGGACTAATTTCTTAAAAGAGAAGGGGGCTTTGTAAAGTTTCGAAGAAAAGGGGGGAAGAGATGTGTAGCAGCAGGGAATGGAAAATCCCCTCCAGTTCTGTGAGGTGAGGAGAGGAAAAGTTCCCGGAGGGAAGGAAAAAGAGGGAGAGTGTTTGTCTTGCGAAGGGAGTTCTTATTATGGGACTTCCAAAAGAGGCCCCATCGAGGACCCAGGGGGAAAAGTGATGATCGATTTTGATGGCGCGGGGCCTCTTTTCACTTGTCTGGAAAAAAACTGAAAGGAAGAGGCAAGCCTCTGTGGGAGGAAGGGGAAGTCACTTTTTAGACGGCCCCACACAAAAAAGAGAGTTCTACCATCACTCTAATCCTTTCCGCGTGAAGGGAGAAGAAAAGCCAGGACGCTTTCTACGGGGGGAAAAGGGGGGGGAGGGGGTGTCCCCCCTACAGCGCGGGAAAGCCCTACCCTTAAAATTCTGAAAAAGGTCTTCGACCTTTCTTCTACGGTGCAAAAAAATGCCACCCTTTCACGTTCGTCGGGCTTTCCCCTCAGTTGTTGCCGGGGGTGGAGACCTCCATCTTCAAAAAAAGTGAATCCGGAAAAAGGTTCCTTTCTTAGAAAAAAGAGGGAGAGAGCGCTTCTCTATGAAAGCCAAGAGGAAGATTCCTCCTCGGTCTAATTGGAAGGTCGGCTATCTTTTTAACAATTCTCTTGTTGTGGTGCAAGGCTCCCTCATCGGGAGGGGTGCAGTATGTTTCCGGGCGAGGGGAAAAGGGAGTTGGAAGACACCATGATGGAAAAAAAAACGGGTAGCTGGGCACAAGGCAGGAGGGAAGGGGAATGACGTTCGGTGGTAAAGGTCCGTGCAAGAAGGACCTAGCCTACGAGGATGAACAGGGGGGGGAAGAAGGGGACCAGGAATACTGACGCCGAGAAAAACCTTCATCGACCGCCGTCGCGGAAAGCGTAACAAAAAATGTTGATGGCACGAAATGTGAGTGAGAGAGGAACGTGCTCGACGCCCTTCAGGGGGGGGGGAAAAGCGGTGCCGAAAAAAAAAGCTGTAGGGAAAACACTGGGCCAAAAAGTACTTAGAAAAGTGCTCGACTATGGAAAAAGGTGCGTCCGAAAAAGTCCTACGTCGGTCCCGGCTAAAAAAAAATCCGGACGGGAAAAAGAGCTCCTCTTGCCGCGAGAGGAAGTACTAGAAGAGCCGAAGTCTCGCAAAATAGACCACCGTGTCAGAAAAAGAAAAGAAATCGTCTCCTGTTGAGGGATGAAAAAGGGAAACACGACCTTTGATGCCGTGAGCAAGAAAGGATGGGAGTCCCCCGTCCTTGACTGCGCTAGGAATAACGGCTGAGGAAGGGAAATATTGAGAGTCCTGAGTTCTCCGGGGGAGAAAAAGGAAACCCCAAGGGCCAGCCGGACAACTGGCGAACAGGTGGGGGGGAAAAAAAGGTAGAATTCAGAAGGAAAGCCGGAGAAGCCCGGGTGAAAAAGGGCTGCACCGGGGGGGAGAAGTTTTTCTGCGAATCATCAACCTCGGGGAGTTGAAAGGGTTTTCTTCTGAACCGGGGGGAGGGAGGGAGGAATTACGTGGTTCTGTCACTACGGAGAAAATAGAAAGGAGAGCCGCCTTCTTCTAAAAAGGAGGGGAAAATCTTAAACCCTTTTTCCATAAGGGTAAAGGTTAGAGAAAAAGGGGGAAATGCACGTCGCGACGGATAGGAAAAAGAGAAAGTTATAAGACCAAAAGGGACCAGCCCGATTCTTTCGGAGTCTTCATGAAAAAAAGAAGAGTACTCTAGGAGAAGAAGGAAAGTTAATTGCCAAAGGGAAAAGACAGTGATCAGGATCTAGAAAAAAAAACACACCGGGGGAAAAACTTATCCTGGCGACCAACATTCAAGGGGGAAAGGAAAAAAGTGAAACGCGAGAGCCATCGGGGATCGCTTGCCTACTATCGAATGGGGCTCGAAGGAATCGGGCTGGGATTACTTCTCTTGAGAAAACGGCGTAAGGGGGGGAATATGCCTTTCCAGGAAAGAGAAAACGAGACATTTTTAGATAACCTTCCACGTAGGACAGAAGGGCCAGGAGATTCTCTACTACTGCCTTCGAATAATCTCATCTGCTTAGGAAAAGGGCAATACCACGAGGAAAAAGGGAAGGCGGAGGGAAAAGAATCTCCTACAACTACTAGTATGGAGAGTGGGGAGGCGAATTCAGACCAACTCTTCGAAGAAATCTGGAAAAGTCTGTTCTTAAGAAAAGGCGTCTGGACGGGGGGACTTCTTTTTTCCCGAGGACCTGAAAGGACGGACCACCCTGGAGGGGAAAGGGGGGAAAAAGGGGGAAAGAAGCTTGTGTGCCGGAAAAAGGAGATGGACTGGGGAAATCGTCGTCCAAAAAAGGGGGGGGTGACAGCACGATTCAAGGGAGAGAGAAGCCTTGGACGCCAGAGAATGAGAAGGCGCGAACTTCCTCAATTGTAGGGGTGGAAAAAAGCGATCACCATTCAAAGAGAGGGGAAAGTTCATGTCAGTGGAGATGCGATAAGCCAGAAGATTGCTAGAGCATATCGCGACCCGAGGGGAGAGGGAAATTCGGAACGAAACTTTGTCGCCTTACAAAACCCAGGGGCACACCTTTGAGAAAAAAGAAGAAAATGGCTTCCAATCGGAGAAACTTTTTCTACGTACTGATAGTTCAACGCGACAAGGACCCCTCCCTAGGAGGAAAAGCACGTCACACAGAAAAGGAAAAGGAAGGGCGCACTTCCATGGCGTAGGAAGCAGGGAGGGGCCATCACACTATGCTCGAAAGGAAAGGGCGATCAGAGGGAGGTTAAGTTTGCTCAGAAAGGGAAGAGTGGGGGACCCTGGTCAAGGAGGGCATAAAACCAGGGCTAGAAGAAAAACGTCCAAGGAAGGAAAAAGACTTCATAGGAAGGGAGTTCACATTCTAACCTCGAAAAGGATTCGAGGGGGCGACGATGTTTCCTCCATCGAGGGGAAGAAAACATCGAATGAGGTTCCTCTCGTCTAACGTTAAATCACAAGAGAGAACGCTCTCCTACCGAGGAGAAAATCTTCTGAAATAGGGCTTTTTCACGAGCAGAGAAAGGATCGTTCCCCTTCTAGGGGAAAAAGAAGAAGGACTGTCTAGAACCGGGGGAAAGGATCACACCGTCTCCAAACGAAAACCTTCTTGGGGGGAAAAAACACGGCTTGTCATCCGAGAAAGGAAAAAAGTCTACTAAGACGAGGAAAAAGGGGTCTTTCTTCTTCTTAGCTGGGTGGGAAGAAAAAAAAAGTCCGGTTCCACCGGAAAGAGGAGACAGGGCTCTGCGACTCCCAGACAAGAAACGTGATTTCTCCTTCTACCCAGCGGGAGCCCCACGAAAAAAAGGGACGTCCCACTCGGCGGGAGGGGGGAAGAAAAGGGGAGAGGGAATCGGAAAAAAACCCATCTCTCTCACAACAGGAGAGCATCAAGGGGGGAAAAAGGGCGCTGGTGAGATCACGGAGGGGGGGGGGAATAAAGAACTACTCTTGTACGGAAGGGAAAAACTATACTCGAATTTGGGAAGGACTGTAAGGGGAGAAAGGATACTACCATCCCCTAAATGGAGGGGCGTCCCGCTGGAGCCTCCATCTCATTAAAAGCTAGCCTCCTTCACGGAAAAAAAGGAGGACGACCCTTCTCAGCCTAAGAAGGCGCTTCATCTACCTTCGTTTGGACGCAAGAGAAAAAACTTTTCTTATCTCAGTTAAGGCAAAAAAGACTTCCTCCGGCAAAGGGGGACAATTCTACGCTCGACTGCGGTCCGAAAAAAAAAGGGAAAAGGACTCATTCTCACCCTTGGGAAAAAAAGGAAGGGAAAAGACCCCTCTAGCAGAAAGGGAAAAAAAGAAAGTCTACAATCTTCTTCCTCTCTCTCGATCCAGAGGACGTATCCTACCGAAAAAAAAAAAGGGACAGCAGGTCTTCATGAAAAAAGGAAGGACGAGGCTTCCTTGAGGGAAGAAACTCCACCCCTTGAACTCAAAATGATCCCCCTAAAAAAGAAAAAAAAAAGACACCCTCTTCTACCACGAAGTGAAAGAGGAGGGAAGACTTTCATCCCTTCTATCCTCGAAAAAGG
>Ga0179591_1219378_pt1 | contig 13550 bp, 9 predicted proteins | sample CZOMad2_1_08_16f_FD_182891 | JGI IMG/M metagenome (GOLD analysis project Ga0179591, IMG submission 182891) | Vadose zone soil fungal communities from Angelo Coast Range Reserve, California, USA - CZOMad2_1_08_16fungal (PacBio error correction) | ecosystem: Environmental > Terrestrial > Soil >...
AGAGGGTGAAAGCGGACCAGGCCTGGGCGCAAGATGGAGGGCGGCACAGGGGGAGAGGGCGGGGTGGAGGACGGGCGAGAAAAAGCAAAGAAAAGCAAGGAGAAGCGTCATAGTGGTAAAAGGTTGGCAAGAGGGAAAGGGCTCAACTTGGGCTACCTCGGCAACGGTGACCGAGGATGAAACCGAGGAAGCCCCGGTGGTGGTACAGACTTGGAGGAGGGCAAGGGGAAAAGGCAAAAGGTGCTTCAAGAAGGGTAGGAATGGCGTCTTCGTGTCGGACTGACATTAGAGTTATCTTACAAAAAGAAATAGGAAGGACTGATGCCTTCTTTATGGGTCGCGCATACAAAGTTCAGGAGGAACGGGGACAAAAAATTTAAAACCCAAAGGGTCAAAATAAATCGACAGAACGGTTCACCCCGTGCATAAAGACCCCTCTATAAAAAACTTGTGCGGTGGGGGACGAGCGGGGATGTAGGGATCAGAGAAGAAACGGTTCCAGGGGAACACTAGACTCCCTCTTCTTAAAAAAACTACAAGGGGGGGAAGTGGGTTGCCACGTTTTGGCGGCAATCCCACTTCGATCGCGCCCGCTGGTAAAAAAAAAACGCGCAGCCCGGCGCTGTGTCAGCGAGATTGGAATTGGGTAAGGGCAAAAAGAAGGGGGAAAGAAAGGACAAGGACAATAGCATGCGGCCGGGGTAAACAGGCCTGGACTGGGAAAACAAAATCAACGGGGGCCTCGACCTAAGAATCACGGGGCAGCCGCCTCGGGGGCCGCTGATAAGGGTGATCTTCCACCACAGCGTCTAGGAATAGGCAACGGCACTCATCGAATCCACATGAACCAAGGAGAGTTGGGTAGGGAAAACCGGCCAACTTCGGAGACGGACAGGGGAAGTCGGAACGGTGTGAAAAGAAAAAAAAAAAGCTTTTCAAGGAGGAAACAGTAATCTGGTGGCGGAGCGCAACCATCTCCATTGACCGATTAAAACAAGCCACTCCGAACTCTGAGCACGGAAAGGGTAACTTTGGACTGGGAAACGTCTCTTTTGACGCGAGGGGAAAAAGGAGAAAGAAGAGTGCAGGCAGGTGCCCGAAGAGAAAAGGAAACACGGAAAAAGCCGCAGAAAGTAAGGCAAAAGGGACTCCGGAGGCCTTTTAAACAAGACTATAAGACGGTAGTTTCAGGGTCAAAAAGAGAAGATGCCCCCGTGCCGGGACGAAGGATTTCTGGGTTGAGGGGAAAAGGAAAAAGATCAATCCGGGACGGGTTTGTCAAGAGCAGCCTCATCCCTTTGTCTTAAAGGGAGAGGAGTGGTGGTGGGGGGAGCAGAGGTTAGAAAAAAAAAGCAAGTGTGTCACTTCCCAACGAGAATCAGGGTAGCAAGTCAATAGGGGATCTGTAATTGTGGACGCTTGACGACACACAAAACAAGACTGGGTGGGGAGGAGATATAGAATGGAAACGGAAACATACTCCCTTTGTTCCTACTTCATTAGGTCGGCTACCTGCCATCAGGTGTCTTAGGAGGAAATAAAGGAGCAATGGGAAAACCTTCTCCGTAAGGGGTTGAGGATCTGGGAAAGACGAGACCTGACCTGTACAAAAGGGGGCAGAGGATAGAGCGGAAGCCAGAAAGGGCGGGAGAGGGCGGAGGGGGCCTCGTCGGTCGTCATGGGACAAAACGGGGAAGGTAAACAGGGGGCGCATTATCTGCGAGTAGTTGCGCAACAGGTCAGGTGCTGGGGGTTGTGGGGCGGATGATGTCGGAACGTCGGTCGTGAGGGATGCGAAAGACGCCCGTAATCACCACCACGGGGAAAACACAGCCTAACGATCCGGGGACGAGAATGAAGAAAGAGAGGAACGGATTCAGGCAAGGGGAAAAAGTAGAAACATGTCGTGTAAGAATACGGGGAGGGGGTGAAAAGAAAATTTGCGAGTCAAAGGGTTTAATGCAACAGGGACCGTCGGGGGGGGCGGAGAAGGAAGAAACGGACCCAGGATCCTGACAGGGGAAATAGCCTAGGGGGGACGGACTCGGTTCTGCGCCTGGGGTAGGGAAATCCCAAAAAAAAGGGGGAGTGTAGTAAAAAGAGAGAGGGGACGTTAAGGCCGAAGGAAGTTTCAGAACCAGAAAAGAAAAGAGGCTGTTTATCCTCTGTGTTTCTGCGGGGAAGGGAACTTACCCAGAGACCAAGTCTCCAAACTTCACAACACCTGGGTAGGGGCAGAAGTGAGACTAAACCTTCGCCTGCCATCGAACAAAGAAAAACGGAGGGGAAGAGACTGACAGGTCGTCTTACTTTGCCCGCAGCGGGGGAGGGGAAGCGCAGTGTATACGACATCAAAAAGGAAAGTTAAGAACATCATCTTAAAAAAAAACAAAGAATGCCCCAAGAACAGCAAGAAACAACCTACGACTGGGCACCTACAAAAAAAAAAAAAAAAAGGCAAGACAGAACCTCGACTCGCAGGCACGGGAACCGAAGGTGGGATTCCAGCTATTTCAAGGGGAAAAGGACTTACAGAGACGAAGTTGAGGCAGGGAGGAAGTAAGGCTTCGGCAATCTTAAGAGCAAAAAAAACCGAACCAAAACATAGAAAATCATCGGGTGGTTCGGTCAAAAAAACGAAGAACGACCTTCTCCTCTGAGCAAATGAAACTACGACCGTCTCAAGCGGGGGAAGGGGGGGAAACCACGGAGGTCAAGAGCCAAAAGCCTGCCCCAAAACCGAAAAATGAAGACCAGGGCCGCTCCTGAGATTGCTGGACAACACACCAGTCTGATGAAAAGCCATGTGCAGCTCATTCCTTCACAAATCCGCCACGATTCCCCTGGTGTTACACAAGCGATGACACTTTCTTGGCGAATCAGAAAAATCGCATTCGGAGGGGTGTGCCAAAAAGTCGGTCGTGCAAAGTCGCAGAGAGGGGTAGAGGTGAAAACAGATATAGCCAATGGAGTGGTCCCTAGCGCACTTTGCGAAAGACTTAAGGCATAGGAGATGCAGAGACAGGGGAATCAACGGACGGGGTGGACTTTCCACACGTCCACGACTGAACCCTTTGAGCACGGGCGGGAACGCGATTGCTCCTGTAGAAAGATATACGAAACGCGAGAGAAACATGGGGAACAGAGGGCATTCTCAGCTGCGACGGGTGGGGGGGTGACAGAGCGGAGTAGAATGTGGGAATGCGACCGAAATGAAAGAAACGAAGAGGGGGCTAAAGACAATACAAGTCACCTAGCCTTGTAAAAAGAGGAAAAGAAAGAGGAGAGGAGATAGGTGCCGTCTTCCATATCATTCAACTACCTAAAAGGAGGCAATAATCTGAGCACTGCAAACAAACCAATAACTGGGCTCTAGAATGGACGATTCTGAAAACTACTCTAATGGATTGCAGGGGGAAGGGGCGCGCCTGGGAACGTCGTCAAAATGACTAGAAAAGACAACGGGAGCGATAAAGAAAGTAAAAGAAAGGGGTGACTGAAGGGCAACAGAGCAGAGGAAAGATCAACCCGAACGAGCAGGGCTGGATGGGGCAAGGGCTTAACGGTCCTGGCACGGTCGACGAACCAACAAACGTGGAAAAAAGGGGTTGAAAAGAAAACTACAATGTCGAGTGGACGTAAATGGATGGGGGGAAAAGGGGTGAAGGCCTGACATGGTCTGGTCTGCGTATGGACTGCACCCTAGCATGAAAGAAGGACCAGCTCCGGTATCTTATCTGGGGGGGAGGTACAGCGAGGGGGGAGTACTGTTGGACCAAGGGCCGGTAAAAAGGAGAAGAAAAGTTAAAATCTCCTGACGTGGCTCCTGAGAGATAAATGGGGGGACAAAGAAGGGAAGACTCGTAAAGGGACCTCAATGGGGTCAAGAAGGCAGTAGGCGGTACTCGGGGGAAAAGAGAACGGAAACAAGATTTTTGGGGGGGGGTTGTTGGGGGGGGCTGGGGTCGGAAACCCCCTCCTCTGCATCAACATCAATCGTCTGTATTGAGCCAAGCCATCATTGACACACTGACGTGCGTAAGCGGGGGAAAACCTCGGTATGTCGCGAGGTAGAATCGTTCAACAAGCCATCGGTGGTGGAGAGTATTCAAATGCGTAGCAAAAAAGGGAGCCCGATCGCCGAGAAAACAGGGGGAACTCAAAGAGCCTACTGGATGCCCGGTAACGAAACCGATAAGGGGGGCAGAAACAAAAAAGGACGACGACCAAAGGCGATAAAAAAAGTATAACCAGCGCAATGGAGGGAAACAGGCGACACACAAACCTGCCGCGCAAAAGTGGCACAGACCGGGGAAACCCTTCACTCAAGATAGATCACAATCGCTAGGAGAGTAAAAGAAAAGAGAAACGACATACGGAAAGGTTCAATGATGGGAATAGGGAAAGTCCTCACCCCTCAATCCGAGGAGAAACGGGAAGAAATACGGTGGGCCCAGTCCTCTCCTCGAATCCCACCACCACGTACAGAAGAAAAATCACAGCAACAGCGTCCAGAGGGGACGCTGTCCACAATCAGCGCAAGACATGTCTGGCCCCGTAAGATTGCCCGCAGGGTAGAACTAGGAAACTCAGGAATGGTACTGCTCTCCGGCTAATCTGCTTGAAAAAGTCGTACGACCTGCGAGAAAGAGGGCTCGACCTGAGGAGGTCCGCGGCTCGGAGGAGGAGCAGGCAAGACATCGGGTGCAAAAAAAGGAAGACTAAACGTGCAGAAGTTGCTCGGGTAACCCGCTTAGACCGTGACGCTTAAACCGGTTTACAAAAACAAAGGAGACAGAAAAGACCTGACGAGGGACTGGGGAGGACGGGGTTTAGGCCATGAGAGGTGGGCGGAAAGAAGGACGACCAGTCTTGTCCCCTCAGTACGCCATAACTCAAAGGGGGGAAAAAGGTGGGGTCTGAGATACGACACCGCGAGCCCAAAAGTCATCAACCTGGGAAATGGCTGAGAAAGGAAGGAGTTGGCAAGTCAGGTATCCGTAATTATGCATCCTGGAAGAAAGAGATCGTAAGTGGAAAAGACGGCACAGGGTTGGCTCACGAAAAGAAGGGGTTTTGCGGCAGGAGCTGCATCGAAGAGATGTGGGGGCATCGGCCATAGGCACAACAGATAGTCAGAGAAACAAAGAGAAGATGGGGATTTCCTGGGAGAACATACTTTAAAAGCAGGAACACATCCAAACCAAAGGATACGATGAAAAAAGAGCAGTGAATTCGCTAGCAATCTGCTTGAGGAACAGGATGAACAGGAAGGGAGGATAAGGATGACGCCAGCCGGAGAGGTCACTCCCTTACAACACGGGTTCTGAGAGGCAGGGGGAGGGAAAGATGGTGGGCGATCGAAAAACAACAAAGAGAAGGGCGTATTTCCTTACGTAGTTGACATCGCTCGCAGGAGGGAGAAAAGGCGAGGGATACAACAAATACACAATTAATATACATGACGAGTACTAAAGAACAAGTGTCTCCGGTAGTGTTCTTTTCGTTTGGCTTGACACGCGAAAAAGTCGGAACACCTTTTCCAGAGGCCTGATCTCCAAGGGAAAACAAAAAAGGTATGCTCAAGGAAAGAGAGCCAAGCTGGGCCGCACAAAAGTACTGTTTCAAGGATTACATCAGGCGAGGGATAGGGAAAGTCCTTATTCGAGTGTACCTGGAGCCATGAACGAACTTAGAGGAAACGACTGACGGCAAAGGAAAAAGGGGATACAGTCGAGGTGCCCAAGCGCACTAGTAGCCAAACGAAAGAGGAAAATCCGGGCAAGAAAGAACAGGCGCCTGCAATTGGGCATAACGGTAACTCGGAGGACAAAAAGGGGAAGCCAGGGTTGGGGAGAGGGGGTCAATGTGGGAGGAGTCTCGGGAAAAACAGGAGTAAGAAAAGAGGATAAAAACGTCCCCCACATTTGATGTCCGGGAGTGCGTTTGTAGACGAAAAAAGACGAAAGGTCAGGTACGGGGAGATTGTGGTTTGAGATTTGTGAAGGATGGGGGTTGGGGCAAAAGGGTCATTACCAATAAGCGCTTGGGGGGAAGCATCGCGGGAAGGAAGTAAATGGGGGGGCCTGGATCGGCGGACAAGAAGAACTGAACAAGAGAAAAAAGGCAAGGGGGGAGTCGTGGAACGGTGACAGAAATCGTTGAGGCGGGGGGGGCCGCAGGTAGTAGGGGGCGGGGGTCGCTAGGATTAGGACTGAGAGTGGAGCGGAAAAAAAAGACAAGGGGGTGATCAGGATCGTGCCTCGACGGAAGAATTTGGAAGAAAGACGTGAGGAGGCGGAGTGAAGCAGAAGGTATCGAGCTAGTCTGTGCAACTCCAAGAAGGGGGAAGAAGCCAGACAAAGGGAGAGAGACAAAATGGAACCCCAATGTGGGAGTGTCTCTCCAAACGAAGCCAGAAAGATGGTCGGGGGGGTGTCGAGCAGAGTGGTCGAACTTCAAGGAGGAGGACTACACGGGGAAACGCAAGGGGGGGGGGAGCACAGCAATCGAGCCTCGCGGAGGGGGGAACAAAAGAGACCAGAGGAGAAAAAGGGGGCTTGGGACACATTGCAATAGTGCGGGATGGATGTTAAAAGTGGGAAAAACGGACTCTGACCAGGGGCTTGAATAACGGGGAAAGTAAAGAAAAAACGGAAAGGTATTTGTGTACCAGGAAGACCTGAGCAAGACGCAAGGGCAGGAGGGCGAAAAGGGATCTCACGGCGCACTCCTGGAAGAAATAACAAGGCCAAGGTAATCCAGATCGGACGGGAGGGTACCCGATTCATAACAACGTCTACCACTAAGCTCGGGGGGGGGGAGAGGCCCAGCAAGGTCTGTGGGATGAATTCTACCTTAGGGTCATAAAAAGTCAAGCGAGGGGGGGGAGTATTGGCTCTTTTAAAAAAAGGTTACGATGGTAGAAAAAAACGACTGTGGGGACATCAGCGGAAATTCGAACCGGAAGAGGGAAGCGCTTTTTATGAACCTTCAGGGGGGGGAGGACGGGGGCAGTGAATTGCGAATCGAAGCTGAGGGTGAATCATTGGTCTACTGTTTTTGAAGAAACTCCCACGCTGACTAGGTTTCCATCGTGCGCACTTTAGTGACGTAGTTTTGTTGGGGATCGCAAAGTCGAAAAGGGGGAAAAACGAAGAGAACAAGGAGGACGAAAAAATGGTGCCCTTCTTAATTTCCAGAGAGGTGGGGAAGAGTGAAAAATTTTGCTAGCCAACAAGTCGGGGAGGCAGCAGGTGCAAACAGTCCTCATAAGGGAGGGAAACTATCGAGGGCAGCGGGTTCGACCAGGGTGCGGACGGGGACCGCGTGTAGAGCCTTGACAAAGAACCGACATCGCGCCGAGACGAGTACATGAAAGGGTGGGCGAGAACAGCAATTACATAAAGAGAAGAAGAAACGGGACTGTGAGGAAAGAAGGATTGGGGGGGGGGGAGGGTTGCCGAAGGGAAAAGAAAGCGGGGGGCATAATTCCTGCCGGAGGGGGGGAAAAAGCCGCCATACCAAGGAGTTTTTCTTAATGACACAGGGACAGAGAAAACGGTGTCCAGGTCGAGACTTGGGTTAGGCGAAGTGGGGGTGGGTTAGAGGGTTGTGCGGGTAGGGGGGGTCGCGATAGGGGGGGGAGTCAACAATCGTAGTAGGGGATCGCCTGCCAAAGGGGGGGCTGAGTCTAGTGGAAGGGGGTGACCGATATGCGCTTGTGGGGAAAAAAAAACGGCATTTAAAAGGAAGGCGCCCTGGATTTTTCGTGAGCTAGGGCGGGTGTGTCGAGCCTCGAGGTGCGGAGAAAGGGGGTGGAGTGGCTGAGGATCTCCGAGGGCGGGATGTGAGGGGGATGGGGTGTTGAGATGGGAATTGGCGAAATATTGCAATGGGTCAATTGGGGAATGTAAGGGATGTAAGGTCACTTAACAATCTTATACCTATGGGTATTGAGATTTAGTGGGAAGGTGAGAGGAAAGAAAAGAGGAGCGGTGACTAAGAGTCCAAACAAAAAAATCAAAACAACAACACAACTAAAAAAAAAAAAAAAAAAAAAGAAAAAGAAGCACAAAGCCGGTATAAAAAAACATCAGAAAAAAACACTGAAGGAAAGATAAAAACAAAAATACAAAATAAGACAAAGTAGAATAAGAATAACATACACAAACGACAATGGTGCCCCAACAAAAAAAAAACACAGGATTGAGAACTAATCAATAAAGGGGGAAAACAAAAATATACATAACAAAAAAAGAGGGGACGGACTTCATGCCATCACCACAGCAGAGGGAACCAAACAACCACTAAAAAAAGTATCAAACAACCTACGTAAGGCACCGTAAGTGGACGAGAAGTGCACAAGGGAGAAAGGAAGGGGGGGAATGAGTGGGCGCGACCGGGGGGCAGAACGCCAGGCCGATGGGATGGAAGGTTTGCGAAGCTGGGAAGGGGAGTATAAAAACGAAACCCGAGGTACACAGACAAAACGCCGCAGGTTCGGAACGGAGGAGCAATAGATCGAGAAAAACAAAAAGAGAGAGGGAAAAAAATCCGCCCCCTCAGTCGGCGCGTAAAAGGTGGAGGCGTTTACGGAAGGCCTCAGAAAAGGGGGCCAAACCAGAGGAAGGTTCGGCCGAACACCTTCTCCGGGGAAGCCCCCTCAGAAAAAAGGCGTTCGCGACCAAGAGGGGCTGCGGTGGACTACGAGTGTTTGATAAGAGAGGGGTACCCCGCCTAACCCACGACGATAGACACAGCGTCCCACCACCAAGCCCCCAGTAAAAGGGGAGGGCAAAGACCTGCTAAGCCGACTAAAAATAGACCACCCTAAACCGCCATTCCGGCCCGTGGCAAAATCTACGCAGAACGCACTTAGAACGGAAAGGGAAGGGAACAAATGACACCTTTCCTTATCGGAGGGACAGCGACGAAGGGATCAGAAAAAGGGGGGGGAAGGGAAAACCCCCACCGCTATCTCTTAAAAGTCCCAGGGTCATATGGAAAAAAACACTACACATTCCTAACGTCTCCTCTGCGGCAGGAAAGACAAAAAAAAAAAAAGAGAGAGGGGAAGGTTGCACCTGGAACCGTCTCCCCACGAACCAAAGGAACAGGGGAGAAAAGCAGTCCTGCGGACTGGTTACACCACCAGGGAAAAAGGACGACACCGGCGGAAAACAGGAAATCTTAAAGTTCCAAAGTTGGGCATGATACCACTGAAAGGAAAAGGACACACTGAGAAGCGTAAAAAACCTGGGGGCATAAGTGCAAAAGGGGGAAACAACATGTATCGGCGGCCTGTGGAAGTCCTTTGGAACCGAAACTGCTTTGAAACAGAGGCACTCGGAGTGGCTACATTCCCAATAAAGCAATACGGAAAGGCCCCGTTCACATCTTGAAGAGGAGAGGCGTCACGGGGTAATCTGCCTGTAGAGGACATGAAAAACGCACCAAACACCCTCGGCCCAGAAGCAAGGAACGGAGCCCCGATTTTCGGAAACCTTCTAAAGAACCAGACTTAGGCCCTGGTCCCCCGGCACTCTCAGAGACAGGTCTTCGGGTAAGTCAGGAGAAAAAAAGATCGATACCCTAAAAACGCTCGTCAAGGAATGCTTCGAGCAAACACCGGAGTGCGGGATGGAACCTCATTGCAACTTAATGTTCCTTTCTTAGGAAACTGGAGGAAATGAATTACTGGTAACAAGCCAAGGGGTTGATGTTCTGGGTTACCATTCAGGCGACTATCCGTGTACCGGTCCGAAGAGAAAAAATCTGAAAAAGTGTACAGGTCACGGGCGATGAGTGGTCAAAGTGTCACCTGCTGCTCCTTGCAAACCTAAAGCCAGAAAAAAAAACAACGGCCCACATCATGTAAGGGGGCCTGCTGGAAGAACTAGGGGAAAAACTGGGGAGTTCAAGAAAATGGAGACCGATTCACCCAAGTTTTAGATAATGAAAAACAGCCGAGCGAGACAAAGGGCTGAGAAGACAAATCCCGCCGAAGGGTACAAACTCAGCCGCAACCGTGGAACCATTAAGGGAACCTACTACCCCAAGGCCTACTCCACAGGGCAAAAAGATCAAGAGGGAGGGGGAGAAAGGCGAAGGCACCAGCCTTCCTAGCTCTGCGTGCATCTCAAAAAAGGAAGCAAAGCCGGGGAGAGTCGCCAGAGAGGAGGCATCGGGGGGGGACACCGCAATCTACACGAATGAAAAAAATAAGAGGAGAAGTAAAGATGGACCTACAACCCTCCCACTCTCAAGCCCTGGAAACCATCAAGAGGTCGGAAGAATGTCTCACGCGAAATCACAACACCAACTTGGGGACAGCATCCTCAACAACTTCAGGAAAAAGCAGATGAAACGAAAAAAAAGAAAATGCCACTGCCTCTTTCTTTCCAAAAGATGGCCCGCCTGTTGTCGGAGAAAATGAAAAAAGGGGGGGGAAAATCGAACCGGAGACATGGTGGCCATGGGAAGGCGTTCTACCTGAGCATTCGCTAAAGGACGTACGAAGAGGAAGAGGAGGAATGTCCGGACACTAATTTTAGGCCCGAAGGATATAAAAAGAGAATCAAAGAAAGAAAAACCCTGATTGATCAGAGCTACCAGGTTCGCAAAGAACTTACTCAACGAGAAAGGTCGGGGAAAGGCAGGTCTGCCATCTCGGAGCAATCCGCGGAGGAGATTGTAAATAGAAAGACCAAAGACCGGAGCTCAGGTTTACGTTGGAGGAAACCACAGCTTCCGCCCAAGAGAAACAAAAAAAATGAGAAAAAGAAGAAACTGTGCGGCCTCCTGGCTTGAAAGTCGGCATACTTGGACTAGAAAAGACGGAGGAACGAAAGGTCAAGGGGCTCAGAAGGATCATCCTTTGGGGGGACTGCAATCTGCCGCTGGCAGAAAAAAAAGAGAAAAAAACTGGAGGAGGACAATGAGATGAATTGACCGCGAAACAAAAAGAGGCTAGCAAGCCCCAGGAGCGAAACCTCTGAGCAAATGACCGGTGAAGGAAAAAAGGACGAAGGAGAGGAAAAGAGTTGGGGAATGTGATCAAGGATGCCGCCAGCAGTCTCGGGTTAAGCAAAAGGAACGAAGTCGTGGGGCGGACTCGGAGGATCGCAAGCACAACGACCCCTCATTTCTTATTGCCGTCGGGGAAAAAAACGACTAGAGGGGTGCAGGGGGAAAGAGCTGGCCTAAACTTCATACCATTACCAGACCCGGAGTTAAAAAGTGGAGGATAGCAATCGTAACCGTTGACATCAAGATCTCCGGGGGTGGGGGGGGGGGGGGTGGGGGGGGGGGGGGGGTGGGGGTGTTTTTTGGTTGGTGGGGGGGGGTTGGGGGGGACAAAAAAAAACCAACAAGAAAAAGCATTGACCTTTTTACAAACACCGTAAAAAAACAAAGCCGGGAAGAAGGGAGGTCTCTGCTCAGCCGCTAGTTCAATCTAACTAACTCGAACTTGACAAGGAAGGATAGATCGGAAACCGTCAAAAGAAACCATTGTAATAGGTTTTCCCAAAGCAGAGGAGCCCTAACGCAGTCAAGTAAAAGAAAACGGCACAAAGGGGGCAGGAGGGGGGGGAAATTGACTCGCTTACGCCTTCCTGCAAAGGGAAAGGGAGTCAGTGTGGTAAGGCTCGGACCATGAAGTTGCTCCCCATAGGGATGGCTTCCCATGGGCTGCCGAGTTCTGGGTGTGGACAGTCAGAGGAAAAGAAAGCAACCGGAAATCAGGGATGGTAGAGGTCTTGGCCACTATGTTAGACTCGCTGGGAGGATCTCGGAGGGAGGGACAAGCTGCACTCCGAGCAGCCGGAAGGGGGGTTCTGTTCAGCCCGGGTTAAGAAACCGAGAAGATGCGGGTGAGGGGGAAGTTTTATAGTCAAGGGGGGTATAAGATTCATGGAGGGGACTGACAGTAAGCTTCTCGACATACCCGGAAGCCTGAAACTAGGAATAAAAACCTGGAGAGACTGGACTTGTGAAATATTTCACCACCTTGTGCAAAAGGGATAAAGGGAGAATCACCCCGGGTTGCCCACCCATGGAGGTCTCAAAAAGAGGAAATCCAAACTACTCTCACGATCCATAGAACGCCATGCGTGGGGGAGTGGGGTTCCACGTATCGTGGATTTCTGGCACGCCTATCAGAACTGGGTTCAAGGAAACCGCAGTTCGCCCGCGGGACGTCAAACTTTCGGGGAGATTGGGGGGTTGCAACTCCATGGCGGCTTTACCACGGCGATAACAACGGTGGTCCCAAGTCTCAACCTTGCGCCGGCATCGACATGTCACATTGGCTGGAAAAAGGAAAGAAAAAAAAGAAGACGACCAGTACCATGCCATAATGCCGTCAAAACCGGAGGGCAGCTCGTGGTCCTCGACCTGCAGAGCCCGTCAAAACGAAAACCGCGGGTAAGTTTTTATACTGGCCTGACAGTTGGGAAAGGTGCGGATTCGACGCAAACTGAGGAAAAGGACTCAGCTGGATGTTGACCTTGCTACGAGAGGAGGGAGTACGGGGGGGGAATCAAATACTGTTACGCTCTGGGCCATCTGAGTGACTGGAGACGAGGGGGGTGGGGCAACTCCAGAAGACACGCCGTATTTCCCCCTCGCGAAGAAAAGAAAAAAACCAGGGGGGGCATTGCCAAGAAATAACACGCGATGGGAGCAAGAGGGAAACTGTGTCGCCCATAGAGTTCGAATTTCAATCCAGTCTCGGGGAAAACAAGGAGGAAGCCGAAGGTTCAGGCGAAGGGAAACGGGATCTTTGGCTACCAGATATCTTTGAGAGGACCTAGGCAAGACATGTCCGAAAAGAGGGGAAGTTGACGATATGTTGGGGCGTCCGGTCCTTGTCGATCAAACGCAAAATTTGGGGGGGGAAACGCAACCGAAAGCGAAGAAAAAGGGGGGATGAATCTAACGGTGTTGCGTTTGTGGGACGAAAGGGGTGCGGACAAAGGGTGGTCAAGGAAACCCCCTTAGACGTATTCTTGATGTCCTGGACCTATGGGAGTGAGGGTAATGTTTCCGTTGACGACCAATCTGAAGAGACGGCACGTTGGTCGTAAAAAGTATCATTTGCAACGAATCGTGCTTCGATGATCCCGTCTTCGCTGAGTCCCCGGATAAGAAAACTGGGGATATCTGGATCCCTCCATGTCGGGTGCTAAAGTGAGCGCGGGCGCGTCGTGTGCAAGAACGGAAAGGCCTTTGATTGTGGCGCAGGAGGTAGCGTGGGGTCGATTGATCACGTCGCCTCATGGGCCCTTTACTGGGTGGGGAAGGTGGAGGATGAGTCGGTGTTGCTCTGGTTAGGAAAAAAAAGATAAACACGGCGATGGCCACCTACGAGCGGGGGGACCAGAGGAGACAAGGAAGGGATGGGGTCTATGCCGCCGAACGGTTGTTCGGAGAACAAAATAACGACGGGGATTTCCGTTGGCGAAGCATGGTCGAGGAAAGGGAAAAGGGACAACAAAGGGGACACGCCTAAATAAGAGGGGAGGAAAAGACTGGGGCGGCCAGGA
>Ga0179591_1378330_pt1 | contig 13550 bp, 16 predicted proteins | sample CZOMad2_1_08_16f_FD_182891 | JGI IMG/M metagenome (GOLD analysis project Ga0179591, IMG submission 182891) | Vadose zone soil fungal communities from Angelo Coast Range Reserve, California, USA - CZOMad2_1_08_16fungal (PacBio error correction) | ecosystem: Environmental > Terrestrial > Soil >...
ACGTGAAGAAAGCATCATTCCCAATACAAACATGTCCCAGCACGGGAGGGAACCAAATATTTTTTGGGATTCGAGGTCCATCCCCCTAGCAAGAAAAGATCCTTTTTCAAGGCCCCAACCGATTCTCGTAGATATCCAGCAAAGAGCCCGTTGCCGGCTAGGGTGTTGAATTATTCACCCCCCCCCAGTGGCAAACCGGAATGGGAACCCAAGCACCTGTGCAACCACAAGGCGGTTTTTAATTGGCCCCCCCTACTATCACCTGGACCAACATAATAAAATTAACGTACCTCCCATCGGTGTGTACCCGTTTTCCTGGCCCTGCGGTTTTTTAACCAAACCGTGTTTTTGTCCACATTTTGTTTTGCGAAACAAAACAAGTTTTGGGAATACGCCTGCCCGGTGTTGTTGATTAGCCGCCCGCCAAAAAATTTCCCCGCAAAGAAATGGACGCCCCCAAGGGAAAAGGCAACGCAACCTTGCAGGTATTCCCAACCACGTTTTTTTTTTTTGTTTCCGTATATAAATCGGAAACGCACCGAAAGAGGGGTCTACAGCCGAATCCAGAAATCATCGTAAACGATTGATGAGCTAAAGGAATAAAATGTAACAAAAGAATTCCGGTTCTGTAATGTATAAATTCCAGTTCTTTAGCGGAGCCACATTGGTTTAAACGAAAGAAAGAAAAAAATCAAACCCAAATGTAAAGCCTATTTATTATCTGGCGGTGCAAAACATTGAACATCCGAAAATGAATTTTTGCAAACATGTATTTCAAAGGACGCCACACAAAGGAAATGGCCAACAAGAACCCATTGGCCGTCGTAAATTCATTTCATTCTTAATCATCGGTCTACGAAGCCAAGCTAAAAGAACTCAAAAAAAAACCTTCCTTAACATCATTTTTTTTGCACTGGTTCCGGAAGCCCAAGATTTTGTTTTTCGAGAAAATCCTTTTGAAAGTGTAAATTCGTTTTATTGGTTTCGTCTGAGGCCAGGGGTTAAAGACGATTTCCAAAATGTAAGCTAAAGAAAGAAAACATAACGACGAACCACTGTGTAATTGCCCATCCCCGCTCCGGTCCTTCAAGTCTCGTTTTTCCCTTTTCCTCCCGCCCGCCCCCTGTTTTTTTTAATACGTTATAAGCATAGCGGAAATGCCCTCGTGGATAATCGCCAGAACAAAATCACTGAACCTTGCGCGTGGTTAAAATTACAGGCCCGTTATGTCGCCGGAAGAAAGAACGGATATCCGCCCCAGCCCCAAACCTGCCGGAAGACAACTGGAATTTCCATTACATGCCCAAATCGCCAACAACCCCTCAATCAAGTTTTTTGTCAATAGGTACAGCACGTACCAACACAGAAAGTTTTAAAATGACGGTGGTAGTCAAACTGGAACCGAGGCCGGAATTCATGATCAAGCCCAATGTTGTTTATCCCCCGGCCGACGGGGCAGCAAAAGGAACTAATTTTCAAACTCAAACCCTCCCCGTCCCCCCCCCAACGCCCAAACCCAAAAAATTATTTTACCTCTGCGATACTGGCCCTGCCCTTCCCGTAACCGGCCCCCCTCAATGTGGACCTGCCCCCCACACACAACTGCAAGGGCAATAGAAAACCACCGCAACAGCTTGTTTCCCAACGGGCGCCCGCCATTTTTTGTCCGGACAATGTCCCCTGCAAAACCAAATAGTGTTTGTTTTTGTGGTTTAATGGGACATAAAATTTTTGGCCAAGGGGGAGACTTTTGCAATAATACGAGCAGCCCATCCCACCTTCCCCCGACAGTGGTTTTTACTGGTTGAGCTTTGGCCATGGACGCCAAGCAAAAACCCCGCCCTGGTAATCATTAAATTTGTTCCTGCAAAAGGTTTTGCTTTGCTGGTTCGCCCCTGCCGCCAGCCGAGAAAGCAAGAAATGAATTTAACAATTCCGGTAAATCCCCCGCACCGAATATCCGCCTCCCAATAACATTTTTCCCCTGAGAACGGGTGGCGAAAAAAAATACTAGCGGTGGAATGAATATGGCTTTTTGTCCAAAAAGACCCCAGAAACACTTTGATGAAGGGGTCCCAACGTTTCAGCACTTCCACCAAATAGGACCGGGAACGAAATCCTATTACGGAAAAGCCCTCCCGAAACCGAGTGAACAATGTTTTCTGTAGAAAAACATGGTTCATTCCCCTTTCTGCGATGGAATCGAAACGCGGGAACTGAGAACCCGAAGATTTGCCGAAAAAGTAAGAGACCACCACTTGAATTGATTTAAATGATAAAAATGCGATAAGAATCTGTGGTTTTGATGTTGCTTCTGAACCTTCGTTGTTTTTCCCGAAAAAAGCTGGGTTACAAATGCCCCTTTTGTATGGTCCTATAGCCCCAGTTTTTTTCTCGGGTTTTTTTGGGGGGGATCGCATCCCTTTTGAGTCCGACTGTACAATATCGTTTTTTTTCCATGGGCCGGGGTTGTCTTCGGGCTGGTATTGTGCATAAGGAAACCCTTGTAACTAAAAGAAACCTTTCGGCATCTAAGCCCCACCTTTCAAACGTCTTTTTTCCCTCGACGACCTTTTCCATGCCTGAAAATAGTTTTTGACCTGAGGATGAGGTGGTGCTCGGTGTATGAGCAAAACCGCCTGTCCCCAAGCGGGGTTCCCCCGTTCAGTGTTTCTTTCATCATCGTGGGTGGATTTGTGGACCGTGTCCCCCGATATGGTGGGCAATGGAAACACGTGGGCGGAAAGAAGGCATTTCTTTGCCCCGTCCCTGTTGTCCTCTCGCAGACCCCAGTTGATTAAAAAGAAAAGCTGGAGTAATGTTTGTAACCCAGATTCCGATGATGCCCAATCTGTGATCAGGTCTGGTCCACGGAGCCCCTTTCCGCTTTTCGAGTGAAAATACGTAACTGTTCAAGTTTTGGCCGGAATGGCTGCCCTTTCCCGGCCTGCCGAAGGGGTGCACCAAGTCCCCTCTTGGCTGCTCTGCAAAATTACCCAAACGCACCAAAGTTTTTGTACTTGTAGAGGCGGAATGGACAAGTTTTTCGCGGGAATCGAGTGCCCTTAGTTGGCGCCGATTTCTTTAGAGTCAGCCTTGACTGCCCCCTTTTGGGAAAACTTGGGGCTTATTTTCCGGGGTCCCATTAAGGAAAAACATCGCCTTTGTCGGCCCGAAACTTTGAACTTGAGTCTCCAATGAATCAACTCGTGGACAATTGACCCAGCGTCCTTTTTCCCCACCCTTTTCAAAACTGAAAACAGCAGTCGCCCTCCCGGTAAGGGCTGGATGGTCAAACACCATGTTGCAGCGGCCTAGAAGGTTGAATGACATGGGTTCAAAAAAACTCAAAATCCGGAAAAATTGCTAGCGGCTTAACCGTCTGGTAAGAATTGACCCTGACCAGAACCAAAAATTTCACACAGACCCAAACCAGATTACCCGAAAGGGTTTTTTTTTTGAACGCAATCTTCAGTCTAGCCCCCCCGCCCCAGCAGTGTGCGCGGGCCCACATCCTCCCTTCCAGAAAGATTGGTCACCCCCCCCTTTGGGACTCTCCGAGAAATGGGAATCTCGAACTCGAAACCCTAATGTACCCCTATTCCGTTGGCCGGGAAGGAACCCGGTTGATTCGATAGTTTATACAAAAAAAAGCCGTCGGGCGATTGTCCTGGGTTTGAAATAAGTTTGTTACGGGCCGCCCCCTTTTTTTCGCAACCTGGCCTTTTAATCTTACGGGCTGGTCCTCCCTTTTTTTTTTTTTGCCGCCTTTTCAAGCCTCAACATTTTAAATCGCACCCCCGGGGGGTGGAGCGAACTTTCTCCCCCACAACAAGCAGCAAAATTTTTTTTCACATTTCCCTATTCCCGTGGCTTCCCCGTGGTCCAATGGTCCTTAGTCCGGAACCATAGGTCGATTTTCCAATCCGCCCCCACGGGGGTCTGCTTATAGCCAGATCCCTCCTTTTGCCATTTCTGGTGGCTGATCCCCGAAATCTTGCGATTTTGGCTGTCCCCCGGCCTTGATCCGGCCCAGGAAAACCCCCCGTTTCTTTTTTTTTTGTAACTCCCTCCCGTTTTTCCAGCTTCTCTTCCTGAGGGCGCACGGAAATTCCTGAAATACCGTTTTCTCGCCTGCCCCCCCTTAAGAGAGAAGTTGTTTTTCCTCTTTTAACCATGCCTGCCTGGCCGCCTGATTCCTTCATGGTTTTTGGAGGATTCCCCGTCCCGCCCCCCCGCGGGTTTGCCGCCCATTGGGGGAATTGGAAGGATAACGGGGATTTTCCCGCCTCTTTGGGCGCGCCCTGCCGTGCACGCCGGAGAAAATCGCCGGCCCCCGGACTGGCCGTTAGCTTCCTTCCTTTGTTTTTAGTAACGTCCTCGGAATTTCTTTTGTCGCCTTAATCCAGGGTTTTTTTTCCTGGGGATGAGCGGTTGGCCTCCCTTTCCGGCTTTTTTTTTCCTCCGGAGCCCCCGCCTCCTTTTTCTGTGCCCCTTGCCCCCTCCGTAATTGCCCCTCATTCTCACCGGACATACTTCCTGCCAAAAACGGAATTGGGGCCCCGAATCCCTTGGATTCAAAAGGTCCCCCGCCAACCACCCGTCCCTTCGAACGTTTTGGCCGCCCCCGCTGGGCCCTTTGGTTGTTCCGATTGCCTCCGCGGTGGCCTCCAAATGGGGGCCCCATGTCCGCACGTTTCCTGTGAACGAATCCACGAACAAGGATTCTCAGCGTATTTTCTGGAACGCACCGCAACACCACCCTTCGGTTTGGGAGCTTCGTTTCACCCCATCGGTTGGCCCGTCTCCTTTGAGCGTCTTTTGTTTTTTTAGTTGTTATGCTCCTTTGGCCTATAAACTTTGGCACGAGCGTTTTCCCTCCTTTTTTTTTGTGGGTTAAAGGAAAAGTTTTTTTTGGCTTCCGAAAGAGTGCCCCCTTTTCCAGCCGGGCTTGGGCCAAAACCGCCCCCCCTTTATTCCTTCCTTCGTTTACGTAAAAACTAACGTGGCTATTGCTTTTTTATGGTCCGCGGTGTGACGCTTAGCCCGAAGAAACAAGGGGTTTGGGAGGCCTCCAATAACAATTTTACAAGCCCCTCCACTGGTGCCCAATCGGGGTTGGCCTCGGGGTGTTTTTTTCGGCCCCTTTCGAGAGTGTGGGTAACACAATTTTGTTTTTCAGGGCCTGATTCTTTGCTATTGCGAAGCGACCCCAATGCCCATTTTGGGAAAGAACCACTGTTAAGAAATTCGGTGGGATTGAATAACACCAAACGTTAAACGAAACGCCAAATAGTCCTTCCCCGTATCAAGCCCCCCTAATCCCTCACTTTCCCAAGCCCCGCGGAGATCCATTGTTGCCCAAACATAACCCTGAATTTTCGAACCAATTAAATTCAACTGGACCCTCCTCCTCCACAGTTGTCGTTTTCGCGTTTGACGTTGCCTGTTCCACGCCCCGTGGCGTCTGTTGCAACAATATCCGGAAAACAAGTTTTTTGAAAAACTGCTTTCGTTCCGACGCCCGCCCCCCGACATCAAAATCGCCCGGGGTTTGCGCCGAGCCCCCCCTGAGCCAACCCACAGCTTAAACCTTCCTGGGGTTTTTTTTGGGTGAATAGCTGGGAAATGAATTTTAACGCCAAGTGCCCCGCCCCCTTTTTAAAATCCCCGGCCGGGCGGCCGCCCCGCCCCGCCACGCTGACGAAATGAACAGGGCAGGGGGCCGGGGCCCCGCCCTTCAATTTTCCCCCTAGCCCGGCAAGCCTTTGGGCCCACCCGGACACGCGACCCCGCAACGGAACCTTAGCTTATTTTCCCGCCCGCATCGGTGAAGCCCTGCCATTCACGAAGGGCTGCGGACTGGGGGCCCGGCCCCGCGGGGCCCCCCCCCCCCCCGCCTTGCAAGCCCGTCATGGATGCGATTACCCCCAAGCCCGCCTTCTGCGGAGTGGGCGGCTTTTTTGCATGGCCAGCCTTTTGTATGCCGACATCGGCCTGAGCAAGGGCCCCCCCCAGGGCCAAAGTCCCCCACGTCCCCGCCCAAGCCCCGGTCCCCCATGTGCCTCCCCCTTTTTGCGCACCCTCAAGGTTCCGCCCACTTCGATGCGCCCCCGCGACTGCGCATCCGGTTGCTTCGGGATCCCGAAAAAGCGTGAAGCCACGCCCCCCGGTTCCGCCCCGTAAGAACTCGCATCTTTCGGGGGAAAGTGTCGAGTTTCACGGCCGCAAGGTGAAGCTGCGCCCCGAAATAGCGCCGGAAAACCTAACTTCAGCCCCAGAGGCCTTCCGAGTCCCTCCGGGGTCGCGGGCCTTGGGGCACTGCCCCCGATCAGGAAACAGTGAAATCGCCCTTCGACCCCTTCCTCAACTTCCGAGCCCTTTTGTTCCCCCCCCTTGGAGAACGCCGGGGCCATGGTTCCGCAAGCCAAGGTGCAATGTGGCCGTCGGTTTTTGCGAAAACCGGTCCTTACCAGCGGGCCCCGCCCGAAAAAACGGCGCCCCGGGTTGGAGGGGTTGCTCGGGCGTGGCCCCCCTCCCCCGCCCAGTGCCCGTTTTGGACCCGGGAGCGGTTTCCTTCCCAGTGCGGGTGACTTTGGGTCCCCTTTGTCCCCCGTTTCATTTGGTGGCCCCCCCCTCCCTCCCCTTTGGGCAATCGAAGCCCCTGGATTATTGGACCGCTTGATTTCCGCTTTGGGGTTGCTTCCGGGCCCCCCTCACGGGGCCGAGCCGACGCTTCACCTGGGGGAAGTATCCCGTTCCCGATAAGGGGGTCCCCCGCGTTTCCCACTTTGAGCTGGAAATCGACGTTCGTCCCGGCCAAACGAGATTGTTGGCGAGGTAAAAGTGGCTGGTCCCTCCCACCGCCCTTGGTGCGTTCAGGCCCCGCAAATAGACGTTTGACCCTTTCGGAATTCGTCCGGGGGGATCCGACGCCCCTGGCGCTCGCCCAGAATCGCCCAACACGCCCCGGCATCGAGCCGTGACCTTCCCGAATCTTCGAGGCGTCCGAAGCCCCCCCGCCATCGGGAGGCACTAGAACCTCCCACGCCTGCGTGGCGTGCGCCTGAAACGACGTTTTTTTGAATTGCCGGGCCCGGCCCCCTTGCCCCCCCCCCCGAGGAAGAACCCGAACCCGACAATACTCATGACATTCCCCTGGAGACGCCCCCCAAAAAAATTGTCGTCGAATTTCCTGGGGCCCGCCAAGGTGGTCGAACTGGCCGAAGAGGCCTTTTGCGGGGGGGATTCAGGAAGCGAAAACCGTACATTGTGTGTCCTCCCATTCCAGTGGGGGGAAGACAAACCGGCCCCCGGAACACGACCGGGCCCCGGTTCCACCCCGAAGTACATTCCGGCCCCCGGGAAGAATTTCCAGGTGTCCGGCCCCCCCCGGGGCCGGCACCTGTCTTTTTTTTTCCCAGGCCCCGCGCCGCCCAATCTGTTTTTTCCCGGCAGGCGCCCGGCCGGAAGGTCTTGTCCCCCGCCCCGTGGAACCGAAAAACCGGTTTTTTTTGCGGCCCCCTTTGCCGGTTCCTCAATCAGCCCAATGGATGTGTGGCCGAGGACGCGTGGACAGCATTTTTTTTTTTCGACCGCAGAGCGGGTAAAATCCCCATGTCCCCTTTTGGGCAGTTTTTTTCTTGGCCCTGTTCCGGCCCCCTCAGCTTTTGTTTTGGACGTGTAAACCGGCCCCCAAACGCCAAATTGGGGTCGGAAATCCGCCCCGCTGGGCCCAGGTTTTGGGCTTCGGATGTTCCCAACGGAGGGCCCCCCTGTTTGCCATTTTGAGCGTAGAACTGAGTCCTTGGGAGACGCCGGCCAGCAAGGCCCGCGGGCAGATCCCTGGGCCAGAACTGCCCGCCTCGGCGTGGGCCCAAATCAATCGAGCCGTCGGGGGGCCCGATTGGTCGGCGGCCCTTTTTTGGGGGAACGATCCACCAGTCCCGCCCAACGGTGCGGAGCCCGTGGGGTTTTGTAGCGTTTCTTCGGCCCCCCTTTCGTCCGTGTCCTGGGATTCGGCCGACTTTTCTACCCCCCGTCCCGAGAGGCGCGCGAGACGATTTTGATCCCAGTGTTGGGTGGGGTCGGTCAAGTGTCCCCCTTCCCTTGGAAAAACCCCCGCCCGGAGTCCTCGCGGTCAAAAAAAGCCGAAAATGCCGGTTCCAGTTCGACAGCCCTTGGCCCCACGACCTGATACCCTGGAACACGGTCCGCAACCTTCCCCCCCGCGGGCCTGCCCCCCCGTTTTCTGCTTTGCTTTGTGAAATTGCCCAATATGCCCCCCCCCCCCCGCCGCCCCTGACCATTGGCCCGCCCCCCCTTGCCTCCTTCCCCTCACCGCCCAACCAACCCTTCGTCCGGGTGCCCCCCGTTTTTACCAGATCGTCCCGGGACGGGGGGACCCGCCCCAGCCCGTGGGTCGGAAAAACCCCACCAGGGGTTATTTCAACGGCCTGGTTGCTTGAAAACAGCCGGCCAAATTGTCGCGCCCCAAGTCGTCCCGCGGGCGGACCCCGGTTGGGACCATGCCAGCCGTTAGTCCCCGCCGCTCCCCCCTCCAGTCAAACATCGCGAAACCGGAAGGAGACGGTTTCCGCGCTACGCGCCGAACAATGGGAGTTCCCCACGCTTGCCTGCTCAAGGGAATACAAGCGATTCCGGAAAACCCTTCCGAAATCAGCCCGTCCGCATGGGGGCCCGCAAAGCGGTGGTTTTTGATCGGCCCCCAAAGACCCTTTTGCACGACGGCGGCCCCAACTGAATCCAATGCCACGACCTTCAAAAGGGGTGCTTCCCCCCCCCCGTCCCGACACTCCGATGAAGTTTCCCTTCTCCCCCAAAGCGTCCGCGAAGTGTTGTGGGACGGATGTCGTCCTTCCGGCAAAGCCCCCGCAACCATGGCCCTTCCGCCCCCGGACCATGAAAGGCCTTGCAGTCCGTCCTACGCCCGCCCTGAACCGCCCCCGCCCCGGCGCCGTAAACCCTCCGGGGTCCTTTTCAGTCACCGAAGGAGAGAGAGATCATGAACTCCCCCCCATCATTTTGGGCTTTTGATTCGTGGGAAGGTCACTGATCCGGCCGGGGTTCCCCGCCCGAGCATGAATCATGACTCCGATGCTCACGGGGGATGATCCTTTGATGTTGGTGGGGGTTCGGCGTCAATTGGGCGCCAAATGCCTCGGCCCCGGTTTGGTTTGTTTTTTTCATCGTACCCCCGTGCTGGGAAAACCTGCCCCACCCATCAATCAAAACGATTTCAGTGTGTGCGGTTTTTTTTGGGGGTCCCCCGCTAAATAAAAAACTCCCTTGGGCCACGCCCATCATCCTTCGTCCCGCCCAAAATCGCCCAATCCTTTTTTTTGCGCCCGCGGCCAGCCGCGGGCCGCTAAGAGACTCGCCATGGGGGCTGATCGAACATCCCTTTTCAGCAGTTTAACCAACCGAATCCCCCCCTTGCCCTCGCCATGCCAAACGTGGAGCAACAGCACCCTTTCACAAAAGAAAACGAGGTTAAACTTCAGGAAAGCATAAATCCCCCGAAGGAATTCTCGGGCGTGGCAAATTGGGAACATGCCCGGCCCCTGCGATTCGGGATGCCGACACCGCCCCCCTTCCGAAACAATTCCGTAGGCCCCCCCCCCCTTCCCTTCCCTTTTGGTCAGTCCGCCCCCATCCGCCAATCATCCAAGGCCCGGCCCGTGGTTTGAATTCAAAATCCGGTGGCCAGGCTTCCGGGTCCCCCGGCCGCACTGTCCGGGTTGTCCCGCCTGGGGGTCCGCCCTCCCCCTGGGGCGGCAATCCTACGGCAAGAGCCCGGCCCCGCGGGTGGGTGCCCCCCCTCTCCCGACCACACGCCCCCCCCTCCCAAAGCCGTTCGCAGTTTGTCCCCCTCCCCCGCGATGAGTTCCCCCAACGGACACACTTTGGCCAACGCAGCGCCACAACCAAGGGGACGAGTCCATCTCGACCAAATTGAGTTTGCGTTTATTCTACGCAGAAACATCCGACCCGCCCCTCGTGAAAGCCGATCGGCCGCCAGCAAAGGCCCCCCCCACTTGGCGATTGCGCCTGGGGCCCCCCCACCAATTTTGGCGCCAGCCGTTTAAGAAGGGTCCCCCCCGCCCGCGAATGCCCCTTTTTTTGGTGGTCGGTTTAAGAAATCGAACGCCGACCTCCAATTCTCCTCCCTCAACAACAACAAACAACAAACGGACCCCAAAAAAAAAACCGACGGGAGGTAGTAAGAAACGAGAGAGATGAAGTTCGGCGTCGAATTCTTCAAAACGGCCACCCAAAAGACTTCCCCGCCCCCCGGCGAACCCCTCTTCAAACGCTTGGCCGCCATTGTCCCCCAGCCCGGCAAATCGGCAAAGGCCTGCCTGCCCGAAATATCCGCTTTCCACGAGAGTCCCGGAATGTTTTCTGCCTGTCGTAGAAAACGCAACACCCTCATCTTGTCGACGAATGGACTCGTCCCCTGGCCCTTTGGTGGCGGCCTTCCCCCCCTGCGTTTGGGCCCAATGTTTGTCCGTGGAAATGACCCTTTCCTTCCATCCGGCGACCAACTGCGACGCTCCCCTTTGTGAGGTGCCGTGGGATTGGGTCGAAAAGAGGGGCCCACACCCCCCGCCCGCCCCGCTTTCCTTTTTAGCCCCTAGGATGCGCCCGCAGGATGCCCCCATCTCAACCACGCCCTTACAGTTGTTCTCCCCGGACCCACCCCCCGAGAGACCCTGGCCTGCACCGAAAAATTTTTGGAATTTCAATTTTGCAACAAAACACGCCCCGGCCCTTGCTGCTTGCGGATTGGACCTGACCAAAGTAAGGGAAGTGGGCCCCTACGGATTTTCCGAAGTGCGGGTTGTCGCATCCGATCGCAGGGCCGGCCTGGCAAAATGCCCACCGCCCGGAGATCCTTTCGGATCCCTGCCCCTTTTTTCCTGGGCTGGCGCTTTAAAAAACCCTCCGTCGAAGTGCTGCTCAACGTTTTTTTGGGCCCCCCCAAATGCGAGGCACAGTTGGCGGGAATCGGTTGGGGTACTGGCCCCCCTTGAAATGATGATCCCCCGAATCAGGACCCCCCAAATGGCGGGATCCCCCTAGCGCTGCGGCTTGCCCGCGGCTTGGCAAAAGAATTGACGAATGGGTGGGCGGGAGAGAATGAATGGGCGGCCCCCCCCCCCAAGGGAAGAGAAACCCCCCCCCCAAAAAAAAAAACCCTCAAACAAACTTTGCAATCGGTTTTTATTGATGGTTGCCGGTTTTTTACCAGCCAAAATCTGGGGGCGCGATGAACCCAACCCCCCTACCACCATGGCGCCCAAAAAGCAAAAAACTTCCGACCCCACCCACATTCAAGATTCATCCCCCCCCCTGGCTTATCATTTCCGGTTCCCCCTCCATGAATGCAATGCCCTTTTCCACCCCCGGCGAACCCAGCCCCGATCAGAAAAGAAAGAACCTCCCACGACACAAAAGCCAAAATGAAAGAAGTTTCCTGATCTCTCCCTCCTCTCCTTTCGGTTGATTGAACTCAACCCCGGGAGGTTTGTTACGCGCCAGCGGCGGCGGCCCCCCGGGTGTCAGCCCCACCTGCCGGTAAGACCACCTGACCTGCCAGCCTTTGTCCAACAATGTCTGCCGGGGCGGGGTGCCCGCCCTTGCCGGAGGAAAACGGGATCCGTCACACAATTCAACTCCACTCGCGAAAACCGGCCTTTGGGTGGACAAGACCTTCTTCGAAGTTGTCGACGGGAGCCCAACCCCCTTGAAAGGGTTTCGTTCGCAATTGGATTCCCCAGGTTGCGCCCGTCCGTGCCAAAGGGTCCCCCTTGGGCCGTCCAACCCGACTCTTTGCCCCGGCCAAGTGGTCCTGACCGTCCCTTGAATCGAGCCGTTCCCGCAATCAGGTTGAAATTAACCTGAGCAAGCCAGCCGTGTGGAATTGTTCCGCGCGCGAAAAACCCCTTTTTTCTCCGGTCGCGAATTTGACTTGGAGGGGAGCTTCCCCCGACTTAAGCTTGGCCATTCCGGCCCCACCGCCCTCGCCCCGCGAAACGCCCGTTTTATGCTCGCCCCCCCCATTGGCACCGGGACCTGTTTTTTCCTCCAAGGCAACGGCCCCCGTTGACCTGGGTTTTTGGGTGTTTATTTCCGACCCCCGGTGTTGGGGCGGGTCCGGTCCCCCCCGGGAAAACGAAGTCCCTGGAATTGGGGCGACCGGACGCCAAAAGGTTTTTGGTTGGGCGAGTGGAGCGAGGGAGGACAAGCGGCCCCAAAGGTCAGCCCCCCGGCGCCCCTAATTGGGGCAATCACAAGCAAAACAGCAGAAGCCGGCCCCGCTAAAAAAAAAGGGGTGACGGACCATGTGGTGTCCAGGGATTCGCCCCCAGTTCGTGGGCACCCAGGCTTTGGTTCCCCCGAAATGTGAACGGCAATTTTTTTTTTTTTTTTTTCGTGCTTTTTTTTTGTTTTGACCCGCGAAATACTTCCCCCGCCGGGTCCATGAAAAGGACCCCTTTGACCACCCCCCAAACCCCTACTTTCCCACCTGTTGGCCTCCAATCGGTCGACGTAAGAAAGTTTCCCGCCCGATTCAGTTCTCACGACGGGAAGGCCGAAGACGCTACAACAAAAAACCACGGCCCCTCGTCACGGTGCCGGTACTCGTGGATCGGTTGTCCCCCCCCAAGCCCCCCGCACCTACAATCGCCCCGGACGGGCGGATGAATTTTTGGCCCCCAAAGGCCCGAGAGCGGCCACGTCCCCCTGGTCCCCTGTTCCTTTCCCGCTTTGCCCCCCCCCAAGGCCCCCTGCCGCCCCCCCGCCCCCCGTGTCGTGGTCTCGCCCCTTCTCCCAAAAGGACTTCTAGTATTAGACCCTCCTTCCTCGCCCCCCTCACATTTTCCCCAACAATACAGGAAGCCCCCCCCCCGCGTTTTGAACTAAAAATCGAAAGCAACTCTGCCCCAGGCCGGATCGCCCCAATTTTTGGGCGGCCCGTAAACGTCCCAAAAAAAGCTGAAAGGCCGAAAAACCAAATGTCAGAAAATGGCCCCCAAAAGACATTGGGATTTAAAACCACGCTGTTTCCCCACCTGCGTCCCGAAAAACTAACTGGGCGTGCTGTGGTCCCCCAACGAGTCATTCCCCCCCTCCTGCAACAACAAACCAGGACTGTCTTTTTTCTGGGCTTGACTTAAGCACGCACGCCCACAGCCGCAAACCTCACCGGCTTCCTGGCGGGCCAAACCAACCCCCTTTCCGGCCGGCCCCCCCGCCCCGTGCCCGGCAAGATGGTCGCGCGAAAAACTGAAAAAGACAGTGCGGCGGCCCCCGGACCCCCTTGGTAAAAATCCAGTGTTCCGGGCCGGAATTTTGCACTTTTTCCGCGGTGGAACCCGGCCCCCCCCGGGTCCCTGTTGTTTTCCGGCCGGTTGATCCCCCTTTCCCCCCCAAACACTTGACAATGGAATGACACATCCATGTTTACAGTTTTGTTTTTGTTTTTCCGCTCCCTGCAAAAATCACCCCAAAAATCCCCTTCG
>Ga0179591_1228049_pt1 | contig 13549 bp, 14 predicted proteins | sample CZOMad2_1_08_16f_FD_182891 | JGI IMG/M metagenome (GOLD analysis project Ga0179591, IMG submission 182891) | Vadose zone soil fungal communities from Angelo Coast Range Reserve, California, USA - CZOMad2_1_08_16fungal (PacBio error correction) | ecosystem: Environmental > Terrestrial > Soil >...
TGAAATGAAAAGGGGGGTCAGGAACGAGGGCAGCGGCTGCTTGACGGAAAAAGCATAGGAAAGAATTGAACAAAAAAAAACATATCTTTCGGTGGCAGAGCATCAGCCGCCAGCGTAAGTAGGAGAGAAGTAATTCCGTTATAAGTCAGCACCAAGCCCCGGGCACAGAAAGGAAAAAAAAAAGCGGTCCATCAACCAAGTAGACCAAAGGGTTTCGGGGACGCAGCCGGAAGAAGGCGGAGTTAAGAAAAAAGAGTAACGGAGGGTCCCCCGCCGAAAAGGCAGAATAGCCGAGAGCGACCCGTTCACGGCAAAATGATTATCAATGGGGCTGGTGTCAGAACGGCATGCAGGACAGGGAATACGATCAAATTGGGACCTACGAAGAGGACCAGAATGAAAAAAAAATCCTAGGGTCATTAACGGCTGTCAAGGGGAATGAAGGTACAAAAAAGCTAAGCGGGTTTGCAAAGGGTACATACACAGGTCGGTACAAGGGGTGTCAGGCAAAAAAAAGTCCGCGGCCAGCGAACAATAAACTGGCAAGTTGGGGAGGGCAATGCAGAGCATGCCATAAACAGGGACCGAGGCAAGAAGAGAAGTTTGGCCATCAAAAAAGGAAAAAAGGGAGGGGGTACTTGGGGTCACCAGATCATGGGTAACCCAGGTATGTACCTGAGACGCTTCATGGACCAAGGCAGACCGTTGTCAGACATTAAGAAACACGAAGAAACAAAGGCCAGGACAGATTCCAACACCCCTAATTCTTCTGGGGAAGAGTAGGGCAAAGAAAACCGAGCTAGAAAGGGGGCCGAACATGCCCAAGTCTTAAAGCAAAGGCACCTTTATCTTTTTTGGAAAAGGTATAAAGGAGCAAGGGGGTAAAGGGAAAAAACCCGGCAAAGTTGCTAAGAACAGTGGTACTAGGGGGCCAAGCAAACAACGAATGGGCACCCGTCAAAGGGTGGAAAAAAAGATATTCTGTTGGACCGATGTTCCCGGCTACTGGGAGATACTAAAAAAACGGCCGAAAGTCCCTATCTTGAATCTGGGTCAAACCCTGGGCTTGTTCCAGGGATGTGCAAGAAAACGAATAACTTCCGTTCGCACCGTCTAAAATAGCCCAGCTGTAAGTAGGTCACAAATGGGAAGCGGAAGAGAAAAGAACAGGAAACTAAAATGGTTAAAACACCCAGAAAAGAAAAGAAAGAAAAAAAAAACAAGAAAAAAAAAGTTTCTCCCAAAGCGCCGTAAAGTTTCCGGTAAGGGGAAGGGGAAACAGATTTAACTCGAAAAAAGGGACAACTGGGAGTCCTCACCCCGGATTTGAATAACGTTCCACAGAAAAGAGGGGAAATGATATTAAGCTGTCCAAAAAAAACAAAAAATAAACTATCACTGCGGGGGACGGTAATGAGGATCCGGGTACTTTTTTGCCTGTGAACCCCGACAGGGGGGGTTGACGCTTGAAAAGAAATCCGCGAGGACACCACGAAGGCCGAAAGGGGACTCGGAAAAGGGTCAAACGCAAAAAGACTTCAATTCGGGGCTTCGAGAGGAGAAGCCCGGAAAGGCCGGGGGGAGGGGTGAGAGAAAATCCCGTTTTTTGTCGGCGAAACAAGGGGAGCATAACCAGCTGGGGGCATGAAAAAAAAACACGGGGGGGTGACGACTATACCTTGTGTGAAACGGCCCGGCTCAAACCCCAACATAGGAAAACCAGGTTGCCATCAAGAAAGCGGCCGAACGGTGGAATTTAGGAGAGCTGGGTTAATGGTCCGGTTGAAATGCTCCGGCCTGGGACACCTGGCAAATGAAGTAAGAAGCTAATCATCGAAAAAGCGGCGGGGTGGTTTCCCAAAAAAATGAAAAAATTGAACAGAAGACAAGTCAGACCCGGGAAGGACCAAAAAAGGGACGGGGACAATCCTGGAAGTGGGGGGTGACAAACACCAAGCGGGGACCCCGCTTGCTAAAATTAATCGGAGGAAAGAGGACATTAAGACAGGGAACCTGGGCCACGCCTTTTCCAAGAAAAGAGGTAAATTGCGGGAAAACCTCGTTGAACAAAAAATCCAAGGGTGGAAACGGGGGTTCATCAAGCTAGAGATCTTCAAGGCTATGGAAAAAGGGGAGAAATTGATAGGGAGGAGCAAAACGTCCGTGTGGGAAGGAAGTGAATGGCCGTGGCTTTGAAAGGTCCATGGTCCCAAAACTTAAACCGGGGGGCAAAAAAAAACCGGAGAAGGGAAACCCGTGTTGCCGGTGACAGGGCGGTGCCATAAAAATGGCCGTAAAAAACTATTTTAAAACGTAACAAAATGACAAATCACCCAAATCTCCACCCACTGGGAAAAAGGGAAAAAAGAGAAGAGGGAGGTAAAAGACTGGAAAAGGAGAAGACTATCTCCAGACGCGAAAGAGGGGACACATAAAAAATCGAATGCTATCTAAGTAAAAAATGATCAAAAAAAAAAAAAGTGTATCACCTCGAGGAATGGAGGAAGCAGCAGAAGAAATTGCCAACCCCTGCCGTAGTGGGGGGGGGAGGAACAGAGCAAGGTCAAAAAATAAGGCTTACGAGAAACCCTCATTTATTCCGACCAAGCCGACCTCAGAATAAAACAGAAAAAAAAAGAATGCAAACCAAGAAAGAAGGGTGTGTAGTCAAACAACGGACAAGAACCAGCCAGCACTAAGGGGTACGGCGAAAAAAAAACACAAGAATTCAAAAAAAAAGTCCTGTCACCTCAGACCGGAGGGATCTCAACCTGGCAAGAGCAGAAGGGGAAGAACACCAAGGGGATGGAAAAAACCATGAACGCCTGGCCGCAGCGGTACAAACGGACGAGAAGCGACCGGCAGGAAAGAAAAATCTCAAGAAGAACCAGCGTACACGGCAAAAAAGAGGGGCAGAGAATAACGCGGACAAGGAGGCAGAAGACCTATCAAAAAAAAATTTTAATAGGGCAGGTTCCAGAGAGGGAGGGACCCAACAACCAATCTCACGAAAAAAGATGCATCACAAAACTGGAGCACCAAAATTAAACTTCGTGTAACAACGTCGACCTAAGTGGCGAAAAAAAAGGGGATGGGAGTGACAGGGGAAAAAGAAAGAACTGATCGCGGGGGGGGAAAGCCGGGGGAAGAGAAAGAGGGTGGAAAAATTCTGACGAAAACCAACCACCACGAAACAAATTTCGGAGACGCATTATGTCAGAGAGACCTACTTTTAACACTGCGCCCTTGTGTGAACTGCAAGAGAAGGGGAAGGAGGGAAATGTCCTGCGATCTCCCACCAGACACAAAAGGAGGGGGGGTTCAAAAAGCTCCGGGGGGGGTTGCCTAGGGTAAAAAAAGGGTCCAGAGGCCAGACGTGCGGACAGGTACACGCCCGGGCCCAAGGAGTATCAAAAAAAAACAACAAAAAAAGGAGAGGGAAAAGAGGAAATGCACAAGGCCAGTGCCTGGTTATCAAAGAGGTTGGAGATTGGTAAGCCAATGAAAACTCACACGGCGTTGGCAAACCCACGCCTTGGACCGTTAAGAGAGATCGCCGCCCAAAAGCAAAAAGGCAAGACGTCCAAACCTTCCTCGGGCCCCAACAGAGACACTAAAGCACCCCCACCAAAAAGAGAAAACACAGGATTTTCCCTCCCAACAAGGCCGGCACCGCAGGGGTTGTCACCCGATAAAGAACGAAGAACAGGTACGTCTGAAGAAAAGGTGGGGGGGGGTGTCGGTGGTGGTGGAGAAGACAAAGAAAAGGAAGGGACTAAAGAAAAAAACACCAAGAGTAAACACTAGGGCACCAAAAAAGCGAACAACATAAGAACTAAAGAATTCTGATAGCAGAAAAAAAAGTTGAAAATCCTTCTGGACGGCGTAGGGATTTCCGATTAGAGGCCAAGAAATGCCAATGTTACCCAGCGATTCCAGCATTCAACTTAGGAGTCTTGTCTTTTAAAGACCGCCGACCTGGGCCAAGCGTCGAGGGGCGGTGGCCATACGGGGAGTGTCAAAGACTCCTTTGGTGGCTTGGAAAGTGGACGTTGTTACCGGCGGTTCATCTGTCAGCGGGGGACGAGGGTTCCACGGGACCCAGGAAGTATGTGGTTTGGGGGGGGTGTGGTGGGGGTTTTTGGTTCCACGCCACCATTGGGGGGGCGGAACTCTGGGAAGGAAAAACAGGGGGGAGAGAAAAATAAGAATTCGGCAGCCTGGTCACTCTAGGGAAGTTAGAACCGTAGGAGTGCTGCTGCAATTTAATCAATCCAGCAGGTGTCGAAAAAAGAAAAACGGAATTCCGTGGTGGGGCAGGATCTGGGGGAGGAGGAGAGGCGAAGGACTGGGAGGAAGACTTGGGGGATGAAAGATGGGGAAGAGGGTGCTGCTCAGCAAAAAGAAAAAAAAACATAAGGTTAAGGAAAAAAGTTTTTTGAAAGGGAGGGGGAGAGAGATGCCATGCTCCAAAAGTGATACCCCTTGAGCAGTTAGAAAAAAAAGTCATATCCGAAAAGAGAGATGGCCAAAAGAAAAATGCTTCGGTAAAACGAAAAAAAACAAAGGGAACGTATCAGGAAACGCCTCACTGTGAAAATGGGAAAAAAAAACCAGTTGCCCCTGGTTCATTGGCTTTCGGCCCTTTCAAAGGGGGGTGGCCGGTATTAAGTGTTCAAAAATGAAAATTAGCCAATCAGAAAGAGACCAGTAAAAATGAACCCGGGAAGGGAAGGTTTTCTGTCGCCCACGTGGGTCACGTGCATGAACGGAACCTTCCTCCATCACAGCCCAGAAAAATGCCCGGAAAAAAGGCTTCTAAGGGTGGGGATTCCCAATCCTAAAAAGGTTAGGGGGTAAACAGAAAGATTCAAAGGGACCGAAGGCAGCTGAAAATGAACCACACGTCCACCCGGTCAGGGGTGACCGATTCCAACCCTCCAATTCCTCAACAGGAAAAAAAGGGGGGAAGAAGCCGGGGCCCAAAAAAAGGGAAAAAGCTTCTTGACTGTTTCTGAAGAATAGTCAGTTAGAAATCTTAAAAGTCCCAGGGGGGGTGATTAATCCAAAAGCTGGGAGTCCATGCTTGGTTCATGTCAAATGAGAGGGCCTCCTGTCCTCCGAAGACGGTGGGGAAAGAACTACGCTGGTCTGATGTAATAGGTCGGAGAAGTGGAAAGAAGCATTGTCAAAAAACCAGAAACGCTCAAAAGTCAACAGACCTCGAAAAGATATCTTACCAAGAACACCTTGACTGACGCCAGGGCGGAAAGTGAGAAAAAACGGCAAAAAAGAGGCGATTGAAAGAGACGCCGTTCGGAAAACCGTTTAGCGGTTCAAAGTCCCCGTTCAACAAGAAAGGGCACAAAATCATAAGGGGAGGGCCTCCCCAGGTTGAAGCAAAAGAAAAAAACTCCTTAAGCCAAGTCGAGCAAGTGAGAACAGAGGGACAGAAAAGGAAATGAACATCCTCTTCAAGACAGAAGCAAGAAAGGTCCCAAAGGGGTCTTCGGCCGTACTATGTCCCAAACAGTGAGGGGGGAGTTCGAAAGACTCTTCGATGACATTGGAAAAAAAAAATCCCCAATCAGATGCGATGGGGGGGGAGAAGAGAAAGTGTCCAAAAGTACATTGGAAGGACTAGACAGCCCGGATAGACAGTATAATGACTGGGTTACAGTAAGTCTTAAACATATTAGTCTGGACATAGATTAACTGTGGAGGGAAATGGGGAGGAGAAAGTTTTAATACGAGTACCACATGATAAAAAAGCCTGCACACTAAAACAAGCTCCGACCCCATCTGGAGCGGGTGAGGACACACATGGTTAGGGAGATGGAGGACAAAACTGGGCCGTCGTTGTCCAGACTGCCCGTTCTTTTAAGTGTGGAGGAACCGTTGGACGATTGTCGGCAAACCCGTTGGCCACACATGGACCACCGCCCGTGACGAGCAGAAAGAAAAAGGGGGTGTATGCGGCGGGGGATAGATAAAGAGGCCGCCATGAGGTACACTAAGAGATTGGGAAGAACAATGGTGAACTTCTGGGGGCTTAAAGGAAAACTTCCCGGCATGACCGTTAAGGAGGAACAGAAACAGGGTGGAATCTGGGCATAGGAGACAGGAAAATAAAACAGGTTGGGTCTTCACATGATCAATTGTGTTTAAGGAAAGGGGCTAAAGATTCCCCGACATAAAGAAGGGTAAATGCCCTATTAACGGGGTTTCCGGGGGAAATTCATTTTACGTGGACTTTTTAGGATTGAAAAAGTGGGCAAGCTTCGAACAACCCAGTATTGGAGAAAAAAGATAAAGAGGGGTTTTCAATAAATTCTCACGAAGTCTTTGAACGTCAACGAGAAAACAATGAAGAACCAAGGGGGGGGGGGTCAAAAAAAAAACTAGGGGTAGGTATGCCGAGGAGATGTTCCCCCTCTCTTGGGATGGAAGCGCAACGGTGGTTAGCAGTGGGGGAAAAAACTTGGAACCGGGGCCCAGGTCGTTTGGTGGGTAACGGGGTCCCTCAAGAAGCGGCACTCGGTGAACCCGAACCGTCCAAGTCGGAATGGTTGGGGCAACAGAGCCCGTGGAACAAAACGGACTTTAATAAGTAAAAAAAAGAACCAGCTTATGGTTGCATTCTCGGACAAAAAGACCTTGGGGGATTAACAATTAAAGGGGGAGGAGAAGTAAAACGGGACCCTGGGACTTGGGGCCTCTTACCAACATTGAACCGCTGGTCATTCTACCTCCAGGGGGTGGGGAACATGGGACCCAAAGGGGTTTACATTGAGGTCTCGCCAGGCCTCCCCGGCCCATTGTGCCTCTTGGATTGGCCCCAGTGACGTTCTTTCTTTGTCGGATGCGGTAAAAAATGGTTGTAACATGTGGTAAGGAGTATTCATCCGCTTTCTATTGCGGAGTTTTTTTCATTAGGAGGGACTTGTTGGGCTGGGGGCCCCGGACACAGGTAGGAGCATGCTGGAGAATGACGGGACTGGACGGAAATGGCCCGGGCAAAAGTGAAATAATGCAACCGGAAAGATTAAGCGACATTTTTCAAGCTGCCGGACCGAAAAATTGCACCAGCCGCAGAGGTGAAAAGTGGGACTGGGCCTTCGAGGGGAAGGCCACGCAGAACGACCACAATCTTCTCCTCAACGGGGTAGTGTCAGCTCTCCTCAAACCAAAAAAAAAAAAACGGGATTGGGGGGGGGGGTAAGGGTAGGAAGAAGAGGAGATGAACGACCCTTTCACGGCGATGTCCGCGCTGTGGCGGTCCGTCCAAAACCACACAGACCATCGTAGGGACAGATTAACCTTAAAACAATTGGGATCTCTGGCCGTCGAAGGCGAAATCGGGGCGCAAGAACATCAAAGTCAACCGGGGTAGAGGACCAAACACCCGCAAAAACCTGTAAGGAACTTCCCGCGTCTCCAGCAGCAACGGACCGGTCTTGGTAACTAACCCAGGAAGAATTCTGCGGGGGGAAAGCCGAACTGGAATTGGCACCGCCCCGTCCACGTGAGGGTCTCAAGGAAAAGCCGCACCGGGAGGTTGAAACTTGAAGCCCTTGGTACCAGGGGTCCGAGCGGCGTAGGGGGGAAGTCAAGTACGATCAGGGACAGGGTGTCCCAATCACTTGCTAAAAAGAAACTCCAGAAGGGTGACGAATTAAGGGTTGCCGGCCAGACAATGGAAAAAAAATCCGAGCCTGGTCGGTTCCTCAAAGCAGAGGATTTATGCAATCCAAAAAAGAAGAGACCAAAAAGCAAAATCACTACGGAGAAGCTGGCGGGGAGGAAAAAGACAGGTTTGCCCAAGCCATCCGCCGATCGCCTGCTGGGGGCACATCGGAAAGTCAAAAGGGTACTTTCAAAAGCAAGGAAAACACAAGGGGAAAATGTCCTCCGGGTCGAAGAGAAAAAACCAGGGGGTCAATCCTGTAAAGCAAAACCCGCCACGTCCAGCAAACGCAACCACCACCCGAACTGGAAGAAGGGACGTAACTGAGGTCCGAGTCGACGAAACAGCTCTGGCAGAAACGCAGCCTGGGGAATTGTCCATGGCTATCCTGGGCTGAACCTCCAAAGGGGGGAACCGGGCTCCCACCAAAGCTCGGGGGGCAAGAACACAACATCAACCATAGTCATCGAGTCGTGAAACAAAAAAGTGCACCGGGGAGACCTCGAAACAAAAAAGACCATGATCGGCAAGGTCACCCACCCGGTAGGTGGGTTGAACTTGGTGAAAAACTGGGGGCTGCCGAAAAAAAAACTTAAGAAAAACGTCACACGTCGAATGCGAAAGGGGTTCCGTAATTTTCGCAAGGGGCAAAAACAGGTCCAGGACGAAAGACATTGACAAGAAAAACTTTGGAACAAAAAGCGCCCTGATGGGGTGGAACTGTTCGGAAGCCTGTTCTCATTATTTCACCACATGAGGACTCAAATCAGAAGAAAGAACTATTCAAAAAAAGCTGGATAGATGATCTTGAAAAAAACTACAAAAGAATCCGGGGACCCAAACGTAACTTGTTGGGGAAAAAGTGGGTGAAGAAGAAGAACTGGTATGACGCAACGAGCAACCGCGAGTTGGTACGGCCCCCCAATCACAACATTGGACATATGGAAGTGGGTGGAACCTGACAAAAAGGCCAACTTCTTGGAGAGAGAGGAGCAGGCCATGGAGGGAGGGGAGGGGGGGTGAAACGAAAAGGTATTCCTGGGGACCACGGGGTAGAATAAAATGCATTTAAAGGGCCATAAAAACTGGGACAGAAAAAACAGGGGTAGAGGTTCCCTCACTAGGACAATCTCGGGAAAGAAAGAAAAATAATTCGAAACGCTTTCCGGGTAGAGAAGCTGCGATGGGGAGGGTAATTGACCTCCGCTTGGCGGGGTGAAAATTGGCCATTCAAAATGGCTAAGAGAAGAGATCTACAGCGTTCTTGTTGGGGTGAACAAAAAAAGCTGCTGAACAAAGAAGCGCTCCAGGTACTTGGACAAGCCTGGGAAATTCCGGGTGCATGGTAAAGAAAAAACCGGCTGTAAGACAGGGCCTCCTGATCTGAAAGTTCAGCGACCGTATCCAGGGGAATTGGGCCCGCCGGCAGCCCATTGAAGGAATGAGGTGCCAACGAAGGGTCGGCCACAGGGGGTCAAAAGTGGCCACTCAATCGAGGCAGAAACGGCCTTGAGACGATTTCAACAAGGGGAAAGTGAGGATACGGCAAAGCGATGACTGTCATTCATGGGTATGTGGCAGTCTTTAGGGGAAAGAAAACGTTCAAAGGAACACTTACCGTCCCCAAACGCACCGGCGACGGTGAAGGTGCAGCAGGGGGCGGTTCTACAAGGGGGGAAGGGAAAGGAGTGACTTTCCAATCAAAAGAAAGAACAGCGACCAACATTTGCCTGTTAAAAAGAGTGGTTATCCTGAAAAAACGGGAAAGAAATCTGGGCTTTCCAGGACTCAAAAAAAGAGGGACCAAAGAATCGTATGTCTATCGGATACGCTCAGGGGGGAAACCGATCAGGACTAGAGGACTCAACGGGCCCATTCCCAGGCCCCAAACGGGAGTGATGTAAGCACGGGAGGAAAAAGGCACAATTGGCCTGCACTTCTCTTCTGACACGCGGCAAAAAAAGGAACCGGAACACTTCGCAACCCTCAAAAACCAACGCCCAATATGAAGGTAAAAACCAAGAGGTGGGTTATTCCGCCAAATAAGACAGCCAGGCACGAAGAGGGGGGGGAGAAGGCACGAATAGAACAGCTGCCGAATCACCACGGGGGATATCTCTGGCCGAAAGAATAATTGGTAAAACCCCAAAAGGGGGGCGAAAACAAGGAAATTGGGGGCCGGCCCAATCACAAAGTGTACAAAGGAGGAAGCATCTAAACCGGGACAAGCGCCAGCAAAAAATACAAATCGTGACCGCCAAAATTATTGGGGAAAGAGCTAATCTTCCAAGGCAGAAAACTGAAAAAAAAATAAAAGAAAAGAGGTAAAGAGGGAGGGGGGAAGAGGCGACTTAATTTCCCGCCACCTCTGAACACGAATCGGCCGACATGAAGCAGAATGTGAAAGAGGAGGGATCGTTTCCAGTGGGGGGGGCTGTTAGCATGGGAGTGGGGGGAAAAATCACTGGATAGACTGTGAGAACGAAGTATCTTGTACAGGTGACACAGTTAGAAAACACTCCTTGTGTGAGTGGGGTTGGTGGGCTACGGTGCAGAAGACCGAAGGCGGGCGAGCAAGCTGGTGAAACTTCTCTTGTTGGAATGGGAAACCGATTCTTGAAAGTCCTGGGAAAACTTCCAAAGTTCTATTTCTCCAACAAGACCCCGGTTGGTTGGGGTGGCCAGCATCGGGGGATGCAAGCGGGCCAGAATTCAAAAAACAAAAGGGGGAAAAAGACCCGTGGTAAAAAGGATTCCCAAAACCAAAAAAAAAAAAAAAAAAAAAAAAAAAGAACCGAAAAAAAAAAGTGGTATTATTAAAGAGAGAGATGGCACCACGGGACGTGGCAATTAATAACCTCTGTAGGTAGGGGGGCCTCCTTCAGCCAGAAAAAGAATGACAACCAGCAGAGGCCGTCGCTTATAGCCAAGGGGGCCCCAAAGGCCCGCATGCCCGCTTTCGCCCAGTGAAACCAGCGAAGTTCAAGGAACCCGAAAAAAAATTTCAGAGGAAGAACAAACAGTCTTCGAAACGCCAAAACAGGGTAGGGGGGGGTTATGAAGAACCGCCGGAACTCTAAGAACCGCGACGAATCTCTAAAACGCGTGAAAAAAGAGAAAGACCACGAACCCTGCCACCGCGGCCTCCCGCGGTTGATTGGACCCCGGTGGAAGAGGAAGATTTAAATGGCACAAGGCTGCGCAGGGGAAGTCCTTGGCCTAGCAAGGCTACCGCGCTTTGGTAACCGTCGATTGCCAAAATCGGTAATCGTGTCCTTAGGACAGAAACGGGGTGCCTCGGAAAAGAAAAAAGCGAGGAAAGACGGGGGGGCTTTCCATAGGGGGGTGGGTGGTGCCCTCTGGTCATTCAGTGACCTGAAAGAAAAAAGGTCCCGTCTAGGCGAGTGCCAGGGGGGTTACCGTGTTGCCTCAAGAAAGGAACCAAAGTGCTGGGGGTCCGAAAAACAACGGGGGGCCTGGACCATTTCTGGATTTCAAAGGGTGAGTGAAGAGGCAATGGCTTGTCGTCGGGAAACCTGTTCTAAATTAGGGCGCACACTTTCAAAAATAATCCCTTAGAATTGACCTTAGGGGGGGGGGGGGGGGAGATCTCCGACGGACCAGGAAAACGACCCATGGACGGGGGGGGGGGGGGGTCCTTATCTTTTGGAGGACGCAGGCCGAACGGACGTTCGAAGAATAAAACGCTTGTGGTGAGGAAAATCAGTTTGGGTGAAGAAGATGATGGGGGCCGCAACCAGAACACAGTTGACTGCCGGGGTGGTAACTTGGAGGGGATCTTACGAAAAATTCATACGGGGGAAATAAAAACATGTAGCAGTGACAGGGGGGTCAATAAAAAAAGATCCGCCATCACTCAAAAAAAGAATGGGAGAATAGGGAGGATTCCCTGAAGCGATAGCCTGGGATGATCCATCCGGGGACCAGGCCCATGGGTCTCCGTGTGGGTTTGCGGTGGACGGAGTGTAAATGTGTGGGAAAGGTAACCTCCGTGGGTACGTTTAAAAAACCTTGATCAATCAAAAGTTCACCCACAAAGGGCACCGGGCGGCGGGGCCCCCGGTTCCCAGAAGTTCTGCCCGTGTTTTTTTTTTGGAAAACCCTCTCCCAAAACGGAAAGCCCAGGCCTGCACGGAACTCAGAATAATAACGGGGCCAAATAGGTCGGATTCTTTTAAAAAAAGAGAAGTAAACCGCCGCCTCTAAGGAAAACCAAGGGGAAACAACCGGCCGAACGCGTGCACAAGCAGTTCACCACCGTTTCTTAAAAAGAAATAGGCAAAAACAAAGGTCCACCGCTGACGGGGGGTTCGCTGAAGCTATGGGGGAAAGCACAAGAGGCAAAAACAACAGTTAAAAGAAAAAAAAAAAGGACGTCCAATGTGGGACTGTTTCAACTGGAAAGGGAAGTCTTAAACCATAAAGTCTGTAAGAAGAAAAAGGTGTGAACACTCCGCGGGTCCACAAGTCTAATCGTCCGGAAGAAACTTGAAGACCCATGGACGGGAAAAATCCGGATCACGGAAACCCGACCACTCGAGCGAGGCCTAAAACCATGTCACCAGTTCCGGGTGCAAAACCTTCCAAGAATGCCCTGGTACAAGAAAAAATTGCCGGGGCCGGAACAGTCGGACACCCCTGGTCGGAGTCCAGGTCAACCAAGAGAATCCTGCTCATTTATGCGTCCAAACGGGGACAGCAAAAACAATTCAGAACAGCACAAAACCTTACCAAAAATCAGATGGCCACCTTGAACAAAAAGGAAGACTCGAGCCGCAATTGAAACGGGTAAAACCTGCCTTCAGGAAGGCCGATGGTATCCATTTTGAAAACGGCGTACGCACTGAGAAGATTATGCCTGAAAGCCAAAACCCCCACCCCACTCTACGGGAACTGCAACTGGGGGTCCAAAAGTACAGAGTCTAGGACCGGCAATAGGATGTTTAAAAAACAAAGAAAGCCGAAAAGTCCATAGTTAGGGGTTGCATAGATGGGGAAAGGAGGGAGATAAATTGGGAATACGAGTACATCAACAACGGCAAACCAAGCGTCCGACCCCTGCCAGGGGGTCTCGGGGGTTTTGGTTTACTGCAACTGGCGGCAGCGGAACATGGAAATACATAACCATGTTGAAAAGACAGGGCAAAAGGAAGAGGAGGGAAAGACGGACGGGGTTAGTCACGTTCTCTTACGTCCCAACCGTGGAAAAAAAACATGACCCCCACAAGCATCAAACCGGGGAGAGCCTATCATGGGGGGAAAGAAGGAGGGGGGGGACTATATCTGAGCGGCACTCCGTTGACAAACAAGGAAGAAGATTGGACACGGTAAAAGTTTTTTCAGTTTGAGGGGAAGAGCACCGGGGGGATGGTAAGAAACCGGCGGCCGGGCTGGACCCAGAACAAAGGATCGTCCTACAGGAACACCAGAAGGAACCGTGTGTATGAGGGAACAAGGGGATTGGGTCGTTAAAACGGAAGCAGAAAAAAAAAAAAGAAAGGTAAACCGCAAGTGTGAACCAACCTAGTGGGGCGCGCATGGGTGGGGGAGGGCAGGTCAGGGAGGCTGACTGTTTGGGCGACGACTGATGGGAACAGCCAATGTTTTTCCAACATATGGCAACTGGTCACAGAACACGGGAGGGGTCCCAAAAAAGGAAGGCTAGGTCGACGATTCGATTGGGGGGACCAAACACGGCCGGCTAAGCGAACATTTTTTCCAAGTGTCGGTGGGTCAAGTACTTGAAGGAGGACCTTGGTTTCTGAACGAAACCCAAAAAGCTGGGGGCAAAGGAAGGGACCCTAACGCCGCTCAGCGTGGGCCCAAAGCGGCAAAGGCACC
>Ga0179591_1208771_pt1 | contig 13547 bp, 18 predicted proteins | sample CZOMad2_1_08_16f_FD_182891 | JGI IMG/M metagenome (GOLD analysis project Ga0179591, IMG submission 182891) | Vadose zone soil fungal communities from Angelo Coast Range Reserve, California, USA - CZOMad2_1_08_16fungal (PacBio error correction) | ecosystem: Environmental > Terrestrial > Soil >...
GCCGAGAAGGCCGCCAAGTTCGAATAGCGGCCTAGAGGGTGTGATGGACGAAGCGCACTGGCGCAATTTCACATCAATTTCGGGGCCGCAGCACCCCGCTGCGCATGCGTGACTGCGCCTGGTGCTGAGCTCGACTGCGAGATCGTCGGCGCGTCCCCCCGACCCGCAAACGGTCTGTTGCAAGCAAAGCAAACCTGGCAAGATAAGCTGATCGCGTAAAGACCTATCCGCAGGCGAATCCCTATTTCGACCGGCCTTCGATTAACGTCGCGCGATGAACCAGGAACACGCCTTTCTCGCGGCCGAAAAAGCTGCTCGGCCTTCAACGCCGCCGCGGCGGCGCCCAGCTCATGATCCGCGTGCTCTATTCCGAAGAGCGGCCGGCCTGTTTGTCGCATCTCCTCAACTGACGACCCAGGCGCTGGACGTCGGCGCCCTGACCGCCGGCCGCTGTGGGGTTTAAGAGGAACGCGAGAAGCCTGATGGTGTTCTACGAGGCGCGCATCGGGTCACCGCATGCACGCAATTATTTCCGCGTCGGCGGCGTGCACAGCGACCTGCCGCCCAACTCATCGACGACATCGCGGGTCGTTCGGCGACCGTAAGTTCCTGCTGGTCCCTGCGACGATCTCGAGACGCTGCTTACCGCAACCGCATCTTCAAGCAGCGCAAATGTCGACATCGGCGTGGTGAAGCGCGCCGACGCCTGGCGTGGGGAATTTTCCGGCGTAATGGTGCGCGGCTCGGGGCGCCGCCTGGGACCTTCGCAAGGCGCAGCCCTACGAATGCTATTCCGAGCTCGACTTCGACATTCGGTCGGCCCCAGGCACTGCTTCGAATCCCCGCTCTGCATCTTCCAGCCTTAAGAGATGCGTCGTCGGTCCGCATCATGAGCATGCCCTCCCAAGCTGGGTGCCGCGGAAGGGCAGGGAACTCGGTCAAACCCCTGTGCAACAACAAGATCGTGCCGCCTCGCCGCCGAGGAAGCGCTCGATGGAAGCGCTGATCCACACTTCAAGCTCTACAAAAATCTACACCGAGGGCTATCACGTGCCGCGGCGAGTTTTAGGGGCGTCTAGGGCCCCTACTGGCGAGTTCTGGTCTATCTGTTCGCCGAACGGCACCCAACAACCCTACAAAGGGCAAGATCCGCCGCGCCCTGGCTTCTCGCCTCTGCAAGCGAGGAATTCCGCTTCGCGTCCCACATTCTTGACCGACTTCTCCGCCCATCCTGGGCTCGATCTCCACTCGTGGTTCGGGAGGTCGGACCGATGAGCTCCGGCCGTCTCGTCTCGCCCCGCCCGAGCTTCAGCCGAAGGAATTCGCCTTCACGGCCCGAAAATCTCGTCTGGGCCAAGAAGGCAGATCGCCAAATAATCCGGAAGCCGGCATCAGTCCGCCGTGATTCCGTGACTGTGGCGCGCGCAGGAGCATTGCCGGCGGCTTGACCCTCGCAGAGGGCAATCGATACGTCGCCGAGATGCTCGGGCATGGCCTAATATCCGTGTGCCTCGAGGGCGCGACACTTCTACACAAACCTGTTCTGCTCTCTCCGGTCGGCAAGAAGGCGCATGTCCAGGTCTGGCGGCACACACAAAACCGTTCCGGCATTCATCTGTCGTCCGACGACCTTTCAAGGTCTTGCCAGGGCAGCATCCACACGAGCCGTTTCCCCGGCTCGCGCCCGACGGCGAGTTCTCCTGGAAGGATGTGCGAGTGTCATCGGGCCTGCGTGAACGCCCCGATGGTGCTGATCTGGAAGGATACCTACGAGGATCTGACGGCCAATGAGTTTCGAGAAGCTGCTCGACGCCTTTGCGAGCGGCAAAGACAAAACCGAAGCCTTGGCCTCAGAACGGCCGGAATTTTTCCGCCCCGCTCGGCGGCCCGACAACCCCTCAAAGCGAAGGCTTGACGATCTCTTCGACGAAAAAAAAACTAAACAAGTACCGCATCTTTCAATAATCTCTAGTCTTCTACCGGCGCTGACGACTGGGGCTCAAAGTCGGCGCAAAAGCGCGCGCCTGGGACGGCACAAAGCAGATCCTCGAGAGGGCCGCGACGGGCGTCGTCAAACGAACTGAAGCCCGGGCCATCCCGCCCCCCCCCCCCCCCCCCCCCGCGCGGGCCGCTGCGCGGCGGATTTCTTCCGACGCGTCCTCAATGGTCCTTCATGCCCAAGCAGTAAGGCACGGCCTCCGCATTAGCTGGTGTTCACTGCCGACGAGTCCTAGCCTCGTCACCTGCAAGATCAGCGAAATCCTGCGGCCCTACCCGCATCTCCTCTCCTCGTCGAGGGCTGCCTGATCGCCGGTTTTCGCCTGGACGACGCGCATGTCTGCTAATCTATTTGCGCTGGCGAGTTCATTTCGCGAATCGCGAGCATCTTCAGCGGCGGTCGACGAGGCCCTCGAGTCGAAGCTTATCGGCAAGAACAACAAGCTGGCTTCGGATTCGACCTCTAGTCCATCACGGCGGCCGGCGCCTATATTCTGCGGCGAGGAGACCGCGCTCCCCCTGTAAATCCTCGATGGCAAGAAGGCCCATCCCCGCCTCAAGCCGCCGTTCCCGTCCAATCTCTCTCCCGACACTGGGGGCCCCTTCCTCACAGATGTACGTTCTCGCTTACGGATAGGTGGGATGACGCGCTATCCCGATATGTGTGGGAGGGAGGGGTGGGTGGGGTGGGGGTTGGGGAGATTGGCCTTGACCGTCGGCTTGAGGTCGGGGCTGGCCTGCTTGCGCCTCGAGGCTTTCCAGGAGCGCGTCTCTCTCCGCAGATATAGGCCGCCGCTCCGTGCTGGACGTAGAGGTCGAAGTCGAAGCCATGCTTGTTGTTCTTGCCGATCACCTTCGCTCGTAGGCCTCGTCGACCGGCCCCCTCTGCAATATGCTCGCGCTCGCGCATGAACTCGCCGGCACATAGATGTAGCCGACATGCGCGTCCATGGCGACACCGGCCGGATCAGGCAGCCCTCGACGAGGAGATGCGGGTCGTGCCGCATGATTCGCGATCCTTGCAGGTGCCGGCTCGGACTCGTCGGCATTGCCACCAGATAAGGCGGCCAGCCGTCCGACTGCTGGCATGAATGACCATTTGGGCCGTTCGGAAATCCGGCGCCGCCCGCGGCGCGCTGGCCCTAGCCTTCATTTCTTTGACGACGCCGTCGCGGCCTTCTCGAGGATCTGCTTGTGCCGTCCCCAGACGGCCGCGCTTGCTCGCGCCTTTGAGCCCCGTCGTCACGCCGTACGAGATTCTGAAGAGGTCGGTCCTTGTGTCGAGCATCGTCACGCCTCGCTTTGATTGTTGTCGGGCCGCACGAGCCGGGGCGGAAAATTGCCGCCGTTCTGCGGCCCATGCTTGTGTCTTGCGCTCGCACAGGCCGTCTATGGCAGCTTCTCGAAACTCTTGGCCGTCAGATCCTCGGGGTCTCCTTCCAGATCAGCCCATCGGGGCGTTCACTCAGCCCCTATACACTCGACCTCCTCCAGGAGAAATCGCCGTCGGGTCGAGACGTGGAACGGCCGTGGTGGATGCGCCCTGGCAGACCTTGCACAGGTCGTCGGCGCGCGCACCTGCACGGTGTGGTGCCTATACCTGGACATGCGCTTCTTGCCTACTCTGGAGAGAGCATGAACATGGTGTATAATGTGCGACTCCGAGCACGCCGGCTTAGGCCATGCCGCCATCTCTGCGACGTATTCGATTGCCCTCTGCAGGTCCCCAGCCGCGGGGGCGGCCTGCTCCTGCGCGCGCCACAGCAGGCGAATCACGGCGGACTCTTCCGGCCCTTCCGGATATTTGGGCGATCTGCTTCTTGGCCAGACGAGATTTTCGCCGTGAAGGCGGAATTCCCTTCGGCTGAAGCTCGGTCGTGCGAGACGGCGGACGTCATCGGTCGACCTCCCCGAACACGAGTCATCGAGCCCAGGATGGCGAGATCGGTCGGCCAGCCATTGGGCCCGCGGCAAGGAATTCCATCGCCTGCAGATGGCGAAGCCCTGCGCGCGATCTTGCATTTGTTAGGGCTTGTTTGGGTGGCCTTCGCGACGCAGATCGACCCCGAACTCGCCCTTATGGGCATCGACCGCCGCGTTAACCTCCGCCTGCCGGCATCGTGATAGCCCTCGGTGTAGATGCTTGAAGTGGTGGATCATCGCTTCCAATCGACGCTTCATCTCGGCGCGCCGAGGGCGACAACGATCTGTTGTTGACCACTGTGACCGGTCCCTGCCCTTCCGCGGCACCCAGCTTGGCGAGGCCATTGCTCATGCTGCGGACCGACTGACGCATCTCTTCCATGCGGATGCATTTTTTTTTATAGCGGTCGAGCATCGCCGTTTGAGGCCGACCGGAATGTCGAGTCGAGCTCGGAATGCATTCGTAGGGCGCGCCTTGCGCAGTCCCAGGCGGGCCAGAGCCGCTAGCACCATTACCTGCCCCGGAAAATCCCGCACGCCCAGCGTCGGCGAGCTATTTTTTTTTTTTTTTTTTTTTCAACCACGCGATTTCGTGACATTGCGCTGCTTGAAGATGTCGGTTGCCGGTAAGCCGTCTTCGAGATCGTCGCAGACCCGCAGGCAACTGGTCGCAGAACGCCGTGGGATTGTCGTAAAGAGGAGCTTGGGGCGGCAGGTGTCGCTGTGGCACGCCTGCCGACGCGGAAATAATTGGCGTGCATGCGGGCTGGCCCGATGCGCGCTCGTAGAACACCCATCAGCTTCTCCTTCTCGAAACCCACAGCGGGCGGCGGCAGGGCGCCGACTTCCAGCGCCTGTGGCACGTTGAGGATATGCGACAACAGCCGGCCGATCTCGGCATAGAGCACGCGGATGAGCTGGGCGCGCCGCGCGGCGTGAAGTCCGAAGCCGCTTTTCGGCCGCGAGGCAGAGGCGTGTTCCTGGTTCATCGGCTCCGACGTAATCGAGCCGGTCGAAATAGGATCGCCTGCGGATAGGTGGGGGTGAGGTCCTTTACTCGATCAGCTTCTCGGTGCCGCGTGCACAGCCCGATATGCGGGTCGACGCGCTCGACGATCTCTGGGCGCCGTCGAGCTCCATCACCAGGCGCAACACGCCCATGCGCCGCCGGGTGCTGCGGCCCGAATTGATGGTGAAATTGCGCCTTGACGCTCGGCATCACACCCTCTCGCCGTCTTCGCCTTGGCGGCCTTCTCGCCGTCCTGGCATGAACTTGTCCCCCACCACGAACGCTCGGCCGGCCGGCGCCGATTGCTCGACGCCGTCTGGTCCTGATCTGGAAGGTTGCGCGCTTGCCGACAACCTGGGTGCTCGACGTCCACCGTCACCGTGAAACCGGCGGCGGTCGCGGCCGTATGTTGACGTCCACATGCCCGACCGAGGCTCCCCTCGCCGGGATCGAGATGCGGCCGCCATCGCCTGCATGCAGACCCATTCCATCAGCCCGACCTGTGCCGGTCGCGAAGGACGCGCGGATCGTCTGGAAATCGGCACGTCCGTAAGAGATTCGGCACGGTCTTGTCGTCGGGCCCCGTAGGCAAAACTTGCGTGATGCCGGGCTTTAGGGCGTTTCAGATCTCACGAACCCTTGGTCTCGCCGCGCGCCTTCTCGTCGCCGGCGCACGTAACGGCGCCGTCCCACGGCTAGAGGAATCGAAATTGCGAATTCCTGGGCGAGCCGACCTTTGTCATAGCCACGCGCTTCTGCTCGACGTCGTAGTCGCACCTTCGACGAAGCCGGGATGCGTGGAAGTCTTGTCAGCGGGTTGCCGTACGAAAACCGTAATCTGTGTGAGGGCAGGCCGGCTCAGATCGGATGGCGGTGAATAGCACGCCGAAGGTCATAGGTTTCGCGCTCGAACCAGTTGTTTTTGCGCCCCGGGTACAATAAGGCGCTCCAATGGATCAGTTCCCATCAATCCTCTCAGGTTGTTGAAGCCATCCCCGTCGGGATCCTCTGAACAACATTCGGGTCTACAGGATGAAGCCCAGATCCCCTTCCCAGCCATTTGGTATTCCACCGCCGGTGTAGTCGTCCATTCTGCGTCCAACCTGAACACCCGGTAAAACTGCTGCTGTGCGGCCAGCTGCTGACCAAAGCCCCCAAGTCGTTGTCCCCCCTTGGGTGCGCGCATCCACGCACTCACAGTCCCCCAGACAACATTGGGTCGCGGAATCAGCCGAGGACACCACATACACATGGTCGTGCAACTTTCGAAGCTCAGATCACGGAATTGCTGGAATCCTGTCTGTATCTCAACCACCTCAAAGCATTCGTTTCTTGCTAACGGGCAATTAGCGGAGCACTCGCGCAACCGATACAAACGCCAGAATTCCAACATCCAAAAGCGTCCGACGTGTCTTCGGGTGAAATCCGACTCCAATATTTATTTGTCCCCATATAAACGTCTTTGCCCCCATGTGAGAGTTCGAGCGTAGATCGCCGTGAGTCTTAGAACGACGTCACCGACCTCCACAATCTCGGGACACCGGAAAACCAGAACCAATTCCCTTTCACTCGTTCCCGAGGCTCGATCGCTTCGCACCACCCGCCCCGCGTTGGGGTGCAGATTCGTCCACGAAGATGGTCATACTTTGATACCAACACGTTGTTCCATCCCTCATCGAACGTCACCTTTCGGGTAATCTGCGAATTAAGCTCTCACACTACTGACATGACCGAGCACGCCGAGCAAGATCAACCGCCCATTCCCCGACAATCCACCAGCAGCAATTTGAGTTTCTGATCACTGAGCGATGCCGCTCGGATTGCCGACGTCGTGTCCCGTCGATGGATAACTTTTTTCTCATCGCCACTTCCTTCAGCATAATCGACTTGCATGATCTGCTCCGGGGGAACTTCTCCAAGCAAAGAGGATATGATCTGGTCTTGGGTACTGATCCAAGTTGATTCTTCCCGAAGAATGCGGCATCCAGATTCCAGCGTGAGCAGTCTTTCGTGGTTTTGCAATCGATCGGCAGTAGGCTGGGCGGCAATAACAACAGCTCCGGTTGGCCGGTTGTAATCCTTGAGAACATATCTGTCCGAAACTGGCGGTGGAGATCGAAAACGGATCAGCTTTAATAAGTCGCTCCACTTGCCTGGTCCGTGGGGGAATCTTGACGAGGATGTGAAGTGATCCCCATCAAGGTAATTTTCGAAATGGAGCCGCCCTGTGAACCTTGCCTCACTCACATAATCCGGAATTTGGTTGGGTGCTCGTAATATTCGAAGGGTATCCTCCCATCCTTACTGAGCCTGCCCAGAGCTGTTGCTGATATCGCACAAATAGCCCCAAGACTGCCCCCAGCGGGCAAGTTGCATCGTACGCCTCGATACAATGAAATCGTCGCACAACGAAGAACCTGTCGCCTGCCTGAAACTCGGTTCGCGTTGTCCCCACTGATGTCACGACACCATGCCCTCGAAGGTATTCCATATAACTGACCATGGTGACGCCGCAACAGAGTTTTCCCAACGGTCTGCAACCAAATTTGTTACGTTTCCCTTAATTGAGAACACCCGTTATATCACGATCCTACTAGTTTGTCTCAGTTAGGGTAATTCTGGTTGGAAAATTATTAGTGGTAGGGATTGATAGATGCGCGATTCTACGTGCGAGTCCACCCAGAGCACATTGACGATGGTGCCCTTGTTGTCCGTGGAATAATCGAGCTGTCAGTTAGCGGGGCTTCCATCCAACTGTATTCACGTCGCTTGTGGTGGCCCGAAGGCCCCATTGGGAGCCAAGTCGTTATAGTCGAACACAAGCGCTTTGTCGGTTTTGTATCCACATCTTGATTCTATATAGATTTGCGCCGGTCGCGTCCGAAGGCATGACTTGGAAGGCTTCCCCGTAGAGCGATAAGACGTACGTGTCAGGGCTTCCCGCCCTAGCAATTAAATTCAATTACTGCTCGTAACCAAGAATACGTGCTGGTTGCGTCGCCACTGATAAAACATGCTGGATCCAGTGGCATCGCCTGAATCTGTTTTCAAGTACTTCACTAGCCGGGTCCTCCAAGACATCCCGTTACCTGTCGTAAACGCTTGGGGCAGGTATCCTATCATAATCGTCCGCCGTACAGTGTGATTGCCAGCCGATTTGCTTGCATTGCTGACGCACGTGATATTTTTGCTCGTCGCGGGCGGTATTCAATTCGGGCCAGCAACATTGCGGCCAGTATCCCGATAATGGCGATGACACCAGTATTCCGATCAAGGTAACCCCCTGCCGAAGTGTGACTCCCGTAATTGTGGATCCGTGGATAGTTTTTTTGGTTACTCATGATCTCCTCGCTGTCTAGTGAACTCCTTGTAGTTCAGCTCTTGTCTCAGGCGGTGCGGCCAAGACTGTAATTCCAAACACCATGAGACTGGTTTCTTCCTCGGATCGATATCAGCCGCAATTCCTTTATGGTTTCCTGGATGCGGATTTCCCACTGCAGGGTGTAAGATTACCATCGGCGTTTTTTCAGGGATCCCGGGGGTTGAGGACACCCATTGCGCCGCAGTTCTCATTGTCAAATGGGGCAATTGTGTGGCCACCATCCTGGATATTGGAATTCTTGCTGCATTGCGTCAGGACTCGGCGTGCTCCGTTCCAGCTCCCAGGGAAGAACGCGATTGTTTCCTTACTTCCGTCCTCGTATACCGGGACGATTTGATATACCGGGCCTTCGTGTGAGAACCATACGCACAGCCATGTCAGAATCCGCGCCGCGCCTTCGGCCCGACCGGGTCACAAACCGCGGCGGCACGAGGTTGGCCACGCGCCTGGTAACCCTTGACGCGAACGCAGCGCGATAGCAGCAAGAACGTTATTGCCATCTGCATCGGACAATCCGGAAAGGCATCTGATTGGAATGTCTTCTCGCCCAGACGTCAGGTTCTCCAGCGGATTCTTCTCCAATCCAATCGTCTGGCCCGACCAATTGCCCGTTGGCCGACACCGCAATCCACCTCCACCCACTGTGTGTTTTGGCTTTAGCCGCAGTGGATAGGGGTGCTCCAGTTTCTCTGCACATCCTGGCAGCACGTTTCCTTTACGGCCTCAAGTCCGCTGTGCTCCCCTAGCTTTTTGCCCAAGTGTCTCGCTCCTTGATGGACTAGCGGCACTGCGGCGATAATCGTGTGCTTCCGGTGCCTGCAACCACGCGGATCCGCAAACACAGATTTGAGATCCTGACCCGCGATGGGGGGGGGGTGGTGGAGGGGGGGGGAGGGGGTTACCCTTGGTTTTGTTTTTTTTTTTTCTTTTTTTTCTTTTTTTTGTTTGTTTTTGTTCCTTTTTTGTGGATTTGCCATCGCTCCAACTCCACTTCAACCGCTTACCCGACAAGCCTCACTATCTTTTTTGCTCGTTGTACTAGAGGTTTTTACTCCGCGTGCCGACTGTTTCAGAAACGCTCCACGCTGGCTCCGCTTTGATATCGACACGTTTTTTGACGCGAATCGGTCCCCACCCCCCATTTGTTACGCAACACCCGGGGGAAGGAGTCTTCCAAATTGAGCTCATCTTCTCTGGGTATCTTTTGAAGGCGTACTATAGTTAAAGCCCCATACACTGGAAGCATAATATCCAAAAGTCAATACAAGTACGTTCTCATGAATGGGAAAGGACGCACCGAGAATCGGGTCAAAATTCAAGATGACACCATGGGTGGCCCTTTAGACACGCGGAGTGGATATGTAACACCTGATTGTATGTATAGACTGTCGAAGACGGAGATGCATTTGGAATATTGGTTACGACGTGCCTAGGGGATGTGGTGGGTGGACTTATGACATGCATGAACAGTAGGCCCAGCCTGGTGCTCCCAATGTGCAGAAGACCGCAGGGCGATACAAAAGTTTCCGGCATGCAGGCGAGTGATGAGGGCAGTCGTGACGACGAACATAGCTTTGGCTTGCGTGCTAGTATTCGGGCGATAAGTGAGGAGTGCTTTAAGTGGCGCATGGCCAGTTTGTGCGACATCCGGGACCTAGTGAGGCGTGTGGTGCTATGCGTCGGTTGGTTTGGCGACGTACCCGATCGTCGAGCTTCTTTCAGATCTCCAGTCCAGGTAACCGACACCTCTCCTTCTCCGTCTGTTGTTTTCCCCAACTGAAACATCCTTGCCCACTATACTCCCATGATTTGTTCGAATACGTGTCGTTGCCGATCACCTCGGACGACGATCATGAAGTCGAAAATGAACAGTCAATGCCTAGAGGAACCTGCGAGCATCGGTGAATCGAGCAAAAAAGAATAAAAAACAGAGAGAGGGTAGAGGTGGGCAGAGATAAGGAAGTTTAACGGCGGGCAAGAAAGGAGGATGATGTGAGATGGGTGGCAAGAGATGGGGGGGGTCGAGAAAAACGAATGAACTGTGGAGAAGCTTAATGGGGAAGCGGGAAGAGAAAGTGGAAGAAAGGAGGGAAAGAGGCGGGCAGGGGAAGGGAAAAAAGGAAGATCGGGCGAAAGAGAGGGGGGGTATAAGGTTGAGGAGGCAGGTAGGGGAAGGGCCGCATGGGAGAGAAAGAAACGGAAAAAGATAGTAAGGTATGGGAATGGCGATGGAGCCATATGAAAGAATGAAGGGAAAGTGATATGGTGAAGTGGGGGAGGGTATAAGAAGCAAAGTAAAGAGGGTGATGAGGGGGTGGGAGGGACTCGAGGTAGGGAACGAAGGAGATATGAGAGCGGTAAGTAAGAAGGTAATTGGGGGGGAAACGAGAGAAGAGGAGTAGGAGAAAAAAAGGGGGTACGGTGGGAAGAAGAAGTGGGAAGACTTAGGAAGGAGGCTATTGTACAAGCGAGGTGGGAAAAGTGGACAATAAGGAGTAGGGAAAAGAGAGGAGACATGTAAAGGTGAGAAGTGACAAGGAAGGTAAAGATCGAATAGGGAGGAGGGAGGTGAAAGAGGGAAAAGGAATCAAGAGAAAAGAGAGAAGGAGGGCAATAAGGGAGAACAGGAAGACGTGGGTGATGCGAGAAAAGAATGCGGAGAGTACAGCGGGAGGAAGATAAGGGAAAGGGAGGGAAGGCTAACAGGGAGGTCGGTACTAGAGACTAAAGGAAAAAAGAGGTCGGAGGGGGGAGGACCAGTGGTAAGGCTTGAAAAAATTGACGGAAGAATGTAGCAGAGCCAAAAGAAAAAGTCGAGCCGGATGTCAAAGGGGGTGATGGCAAGGGAAGAGTAATAAGTGAGGAGGCGGAAAGCGTGGTGGGGAGAGTGGGAAAAGAGATGTAGTGACAGAGAGGAGGGAGAGAACGATGGAAAGGGAAAGTGGGAGGGGTCAGCGGGAGTGAGAACAGGGGTACAAGGGGGAGAGGAGGAAAATGGGGGGCGTTAAATGGGGAGAGGGAAGCGTAGCGTGAAGGTAAAGGGGGAGGAGGGGGGGTGGAAGGGCTGAGGGCAGGAAGGTCAAGGGGGGGGGAACAGATGAGAAAATAAGCAAGAGGGACTTGGGGGTGAAGAGTAGAAGGAGAACCGTGAGCACGGGGGATTCGAAGACATGGAGGATGGGCAGTGGGGATCAAAAGGTTTTCGCGTCGATTGTTTCATTGAGCTCCGTGTGCATGGCTCTGCGAAAAGTAACGACGATGTAGCTTTCGTCAGTGCAAAGCGTCGGCAATACTGCAGGAGTGTCGTACGAGTCGGTCCTGAGGGAAGTTTTGAGGGGAGTATTCTAGACATGTAAAGAGGTGAGTATTAACAGCGTCGACCCCCTGTATATAGATTACTGACCCGTGATGCATGCCCTGACATCGGCCAATGCGACGATCGACGGCCAACGATCGTGCCAGAGGTAATAGGCGCCATTTTGGGTCGGGCCGCAGTCCGAATCCACGTTTTATATTCCAACAGTCGTTTGTTTTACGATTTGGCCCTCGGTTTCCGTGTGGACTTACTCTGGACCTTTGCCTTACCGTAGGCTGCTAATCATCACAAGGCTTAAGAGTCGTAACATACCTTGTCTGGCTTGCCAAACTTCGCTTGTTGTGTCTATCCGAGCCCTCTCCCTCTAAAGCCATCGCAGCTCATCGTTATCCATAAACATATTTCTTCACATCACCCCCCCGCATGCACCTTAATTCTTTGGGCCGAACGCCATCTGCGGATCCGAGTCTCAAATCGCCTTTGCTGATCAAACTGTTTCATTGTTCTGTTCAGATACTTCATCAGTAGGCCATGTGAAGATAGTGGCTCTAGACTTATAAGTCACAGCCATGATCTGATCTTTCGATTTTAGTGTTTCGCCTTTTTGGCCCGCCAGCTGCGGTCAGTCCACGAGGTTGCAGGCAGTATACAAGAAGCACAACCCGGTTCCATCTCACTCACGCCTGGCACCGTCACCGAGACGCCATTAATCTCTGCACTTCTGTCGATCCGCTTACATCATCACATCATGGCCATCGAGTTGCAACTTTCGACGCGCAAACCTTTTTTAGCCAAGAATTCCAATCCTGGGGTTCGGATAGAGACAGGTGTCCCCTAATCGCAGCCTTCAGGGTGGTTTACCCTTGCTTAGCTCGATAACAAGATATTCTAGCGTGGGCTAATACAATAACGTTGATATTCACGATGTGGCCTTTCTAAACACGGGTGGAGGCAGAAGCCTTGTAAACAATGTGGTCAAGGTCAGAGTCCTTGTTAATCTCATTTCGCACAATGAATAAATAAGTACCTTTACCAGGCTCCCTACTATTCTTGTCAAGCAATAATGAACCATGAATGGTCGTCGAGTAACGACGTGGGCAACTCAACAGTGAGGCATGCGGGCAATCGAAAGAAATGATGCCGGAGAGGTTTGGGGATATTAAGAGGTCTATGCTGAGGACGATGAGGGCGAAGTCGAGGGCAAACCAATACAACGCTGAGACCGGAAGAGTATATAATGACTTCCAATCAGAACTTAGAGAAGCCTCGCTCCAGCGATTCAACAAATTATACCATGAGTATCCACTAGAGTGTATATATCATTCCTTCACTCATTATCGCCGCAATCAACGAATTCGGAAGTCTGGACAAAACGGATTGCTGTGCTCGAACAGAATACAAGATATAAAAAAAAAAAAAAAACCGCATACAGAAAGCAAGGTTAAGGCCAAAATGCTTTTGCAAAGGGTGATTCAACATTGCTATCGGTTTAAGATTGTCAGCGTACGGGAGGCATATTCACAACTTGAGGATCAGAGTACACGAGTAGACGGTTGATTTACCGGAATGTCCATCAGCATCCCTGATGCGCGTCGTCCGTCCGAGCTTGCGCTAAGGCTGACGAACACCCTAAATGCTTCACGATGAACATCCACGATTTCATGCCTGTAAAATGTAAACATTCAACACTCAAAAACATATACAAGACCGATACGTACTGTAAGAGCACAACCGGGTTCGGCAAGAGCCTGCATCAATGATGGTGGTTGTGAAAGAGTTCTGGCCGCAATGTTCCGAGTCGCCATTGACGCATATTTGGAAACTTGAGGTCGACGACGAGAGCAGGCGACAACTCCGGTGGCTCAGCATCAACAATTGGCACCAGAATTCCCACCTCAGAGCACGACTGAGGTTGACGA
>Ga0179591_1271090_pt1 | contig 13546 bp, 11 predicted proteins | sample CZOMad2_1_08_16f_FD_182891 | JGI IMG/M metagenome (GOLD analysis project Ga0179591, IMG submission 182891) | Vadose zone soil fungal communities from Angelo Coast Range Reserve, California, USA - CZOMad2_1_08_16fungal (PacBio error correction) | ecosystem: Environmental > Terrestrial > Soil >...
CCTCGGAAATTTTGGGGGAGCGGGAACGAGTTGGCCATCAGGGAAAAGAAAGGTCCTCACCGCTATCTCTTAGAAGACGTGATCTTACAGAAAAAAAAAGAAGCACGTCCTGGAAGCTAGAACTGGGGGGGAGGGAAACACCGGGCACGGATAGAGAACGAAGAAGTACTCCAAAAGAGATCGTGAAGAAAAAAATGTTTCTATTGGGAGAGGAAACAAGAGGTGCCTGGAGCAGATCGTAGAAGCGTCCTTACTGAGAGAAAAGTCGGAAATGACATGGGGCATCAGCAAAGACGAGACCTTTCGAGCGGGAGGGGTTAAAGCCGGGGGGGTACGGAACGCGAGGAGGGGGAGGAAAAATCAGGCCCACGATCGTGAATCATTTTGATAATAGTTACGGGAATCGGGCGGGATATGGGTCTAGAAAAGGGACAAAGACGGGAAGGGGTAGAGGGGCGACTTCATGAAAGGAGGTAGTCTTAAAAAGGGAAGGGTGGGGAGGGGATTTCCCGGAGGTTAGGGAGGGAGTAGGAGCTACGAAAAAAGATAAATCCTCTTGGAAGGGAGAGAAACAAAAAAGAAACCGGGGGACATAGATTTTGGAGACTAACAGATGGTTTTTGTTCCAATTCTAATCCACGCCAGGGGAGCCAAGTCTTCGCTCAGACTACTGGGAGGGGGAAGCACAGGGAGCGTGTACAGAAGTAAAAAAGGTGAGACAGGAGCAAAGCTTGGAGGAGGGAGACAAAGTTTCCGGGCCCGAACCGGGGTAATAAGATGATTTAGGACAACATGTGAAAACATAAGAACTCGGAGTACGGACGGAGTTATTGTGAAAAGGAAAGACAGGGAGAAATCAGAGGGAGGGTGAATGGGATAGAGAAAGTTCTCTCAGTGGGCCTCGAGTGGAAGACCGGCTGCGGAGCAGTTTCTAGACGAAGGGAGAAAGTGCGACGCTAAATAGGGGTCGTGAGTACACTCTAGGGGCAGCGAGTCTACGAGAAATTCAAGATACGGTCTAAACCTTAACGTCTGCTCAACTCCCCAAACGAAAAGGTGCAGATAGGAAAGTTTACTGGAGTAGGACGCTAACAGTCCGCCCCGGAGACGGCATTACTCAGAAATGGGACTTGTGTTCTCGGTATGGCACGTAATGGTGGAGATTGGGAAGGTGGGTTTGGGGTAATCCTGGGCATATTCCAAGAGAAGGAGACCAAAGCGTACAGACCTAGGAAGAGCCTCGAGGCGTGCGCTCCTATGGTAGGGGGGTAGAACGGATAGGGGCGGAGGACCTTAGGGAGGAGCACTAAGGGAATTGAAAGGGAGGAGCCTGGAGAAAATCATGTCGTCAGGAGATTTGGCTTCTAGCACGGACGGCGTGCATCGACTGACTGGAGGAGGTCTCGTAGTGAAAACATCTCACGTGAGTCAGCCTAAATTAAAGGCTTGAGATGATGACAACGAAGGGGAACACGGGATCTCTGACACAGTAAAAGGGAAGGTCGTTCTATGCTTCTCTGGACTAGGAGAGCGAATAGTATTGACTCGAATTGTAAATTGCGCAGGGAAAAAACGCAAGACGGAAGCGTAGCTTTCATAAAAATCGCGATGAGGACTTTGGCGAGATCGACCTAAGCGGGGATTTACTTGAGGGAGAAGAAGAACGAAATCGGTCTTGTGGGATTCTGCGGCCCGAGATAAGACGAGGGGCGCAAAAGGCGGGAAAAATTCTGAAGAAACTTTTTCTAAGAGCAAGTAGTTGAAAGCTCAAAGACAATCTAAGTAGGCGAGGGGGCCAAGACTTTGAAAGATATGGGTTTAGAGAGCGAACTTTCGTAGGCGGAAGCGTAGGTTATTTATTAAAAAATCCAAATCACTTTCAAAAGACGGGAGAATTGAGAAAACTCAGCTGAAGGAAGCGGGTCTCACAAGCTAGGGAGATCAACCTAGACGAAGTCAGAGCTCGAGCTATTCACGCGAAAAAGGAAAACTTACCTAGTTATAGGCGCAGCCAGGCACAGTATGAGACCACCAATCCAAAGTCGAGTAAGGAGGAATCTGGAGGAATATAGTAATTTCTCCTATCGAGTAACAGGTTACCTCGCAACCGCCGATCTGAAAGAGAACTTTAGACGGATGAAAACTAGGGGGCGGCTTGCTCTGGGCTGGGAAGCAATCGATCGGCGCAAGCCGAGCAGTGCTTCTGGAACAGCGGAGTTCGAAACTTTGAAGGCGACCCGCCAGCTGGGCTTTCAAAAAGAGGGGCGGATGCTTTAACTCGAAGGGAAGCTATAGATTATCTGAGGGTGGGGGAAACAGAATCTCAAGATTATTTCAGTGAAAGGTCAGGACGAGCTGTGAAGGAAGTTTCGAGGACATCCGCGAAGGATACTAGTTAATCTTTCAAGAGGGGTTAAACGAGTCGGGGGGGAGTCTAAATTAAGACACTTACGACGACAGGTGTCCCATATGGAAGGGTTAGGGGGGGTTGTTCAAGAAATACAGCGATGGCACGCTAGGCAAGTTGTTACGATGTGGCGCAAAACAAACAAAAAAATCTTAAACGCGCAACACGAGAACAGGAAAAGGTTCTTTTAACCGGCGCTGGTAGGGGCTGAAAGAAGCTTGGGAGGCGGGGAATATTGTGGGAGTGCACGTCAGAGACAAATCGGATAGCTATCCATCTCGTCACTTTCTCGCGTACAACTACCATATTACTCTCTTCACTAAGATACGGTTACGGATTGGAAAAGTTTACCAACTAAAGCATCTCTCTCAACAAAACAAGATTGGGGATCTTCACCTGGAGAAGATATTGCGAGAAATTAGGGCACACGAGGCCAATAAAGGAACAATCGGAAGGGGCGACGCTCTGAGGGGGAAGCTAAGGGAGAATAGTGAAAATGGGAGAGTCGCTTAGAGTCCTTGGGGGAAATATAAAACTGAGAAGCCAGATAGGGGGGGGAAAGGAAACAAGAAGAGAGAAAAGGAACCGTGGGGGTAAGACAATGATGTGTTACTGTATGGGTGTAGGGGGGAATGGAGATGGATCGCCTAACTTGAATTTCTAAGGTAGGGGAGGCACAAGAATCAACACAGAAAGATTCATCAGCGTTGGTCGGTCAGAAGTACAAGCATTTAGCAAACCTGTGGCCTTGAAAGATAGAGCTAAAGAACTTAATGCTTCTACCCTATTCAAAAGAGATCGCGAGGAAAAAGCGCGGATGAGTCTACAGAGGAGAGAGAGCCTCAACGAAAAATAAACGGAGTAGCAAGTCACAATCAGACTAGCTCGTATAGCGGTGTTGGGGGTGGAGGTGGTATGGGGTGTGGGTGTTGAAAAGACTACGCGCGAAACGGCACGCGAGGTCGTGCGACCGAAAAGGGAGATGTCAACCCCTGCGGTCCCCAACACGACAAGGGGCGCGCTGAGCCAGGACGGGTTCCTAGAAACGACAGCGCTTCTATAGAAAGGCCTGAGAAATAGAAGACGTGTGTCTGGAGGGTCGGGCGCTCGAGAGGAGGAATCGGTCAGCGGAAGGGGACAGGAGGACGGGTTTTTGGCTCGCAAGGGCAGTAGCCTGGCCGGCCGGGGAGAAGGGTCCTAGTGAGACGAATACGCGGTCTCCCGTAAAGAGAGCTGACTACCTCCGCGGGTCGAACTTGCGGCGAGTGCGAAAAGGCATCGAGAATTGAAAGCGCTCGTTCTTCGGGGTTAACAGGCGCTGCCCCAAAGAAAAAACGAGAGCGAGCACGCTGGTCGGAAAGGAGTGGCCGGGAAATCTGATATTCTGGGGTCAGGCAGAAAGTGAAAAGGAAACAAAGTTCTATAAAAATCGGGAGAGAGAACGCGTCTGAGGGGGAAAACATCCCGTCGCGCTAAAGGGGGGGTTGGGCCGCCTATCTAAAGAAAGGTCGGACTAGGAGCTCAACGGCTAACTTTTCATCTCGATATCGTAAAATAAGCACTTAATGACTTACAGGAAAGAGAACCCTCGGGTCTTCAACATCTTCGCTGAGGACTGTCATTCCAAGGTCGAGAAATATGACGAGGCGCGCCTAAGAACGGAAGCCTTCAGGGAGGGAAATGTCTTTCCAAGAAAGAGGGGCGTCTCAATAGACGAAAAAGGTCACTTCTCACAAATAGGCGCACTTTGAACAGCTCGTAGGGGGGGAAAACCTAAAATTGGGGGAATGCGCGCATGCCTAGACCAAGGGAGGAGAGACACACACATGGCCTCTCCGACACTGACTCTGACGGGCCTTCGATCACCAAACCATTGTCAATAAACCCTAATCTCTGATAGCGAATTGCGGAGAATATGAGAGCGGGAGAAAGGCAGAAAAACCTTCAGGGCGTCAGGCCTCGGTGAAGAAAATGCAAAGGTGTCAGAGTCTCATTGAGAACAAGAAAAAGGGACAGACGACAAAAAAACGAAAGCTCCGCGCCAAACCAAAAAAGGCCGGTTCACTGGTATAGAAACATTATCAAGGATCGTCCTTCTCGGCTAAATACATAACAGAGATCGACTCGGAGGAGGTCATGGACTCCCGTAAACGGCGGCGAGAAAAGAAAAAGATAGGTCTACAATAGCGGGCCGCTGGTTGGCAAAGAGCTGCAAAGCGTGAAGCGACAGGTTCACGAAAGGAGGGACGGCGAGGCAAAAGAACACTAGACGGGGGAACCTATAGCGAATCCCAGAAAGAAGCGTCGGGGATTTCAAAAGACTTCTCTGAATTATGGTGGGGAACATTTTTACTAAAAGGAGATTTAGCTTGGGCGGGAAGAGATGGAAAAAATTGTCACAGCAAGGAAAAGTGGGTTCGGAGGAAAAATTAGCCGGGCAGTTCTAACCCTACTCTAAAATCCCTGACGCTCCGACCTATGAACGACTTGCGGGTTCGAGTCTGCGGAGAAGCGATATAATCTGGGCGAACTTTGGGGATGGGGCGGCCAGGTAGTGTGCGCGCCATCACCGGGTACGACCTTGAGGGATACAAGAGGACAGAAAGGTGCTTCTCAAATCACCCGTCTTGTTAAGATATACGCGGGGGTCGAATGCGAGAACCTTCACCTACGTTTGAAAGCTAACAAAAAGGACTCCCGGATTACCCAGGGAAACCTGGGGACGCAATGGTTACGGGCCCTCCTCGGGTCCAAGGTGAAGGAGATATACGGCTCTCAATGCTCTTCGCCTCTCCGAAGGGGGGATTCGAATGAATAGTGCATACTCCACCATGGAAGGAGTGCAGAGCGTTTTCATTAAGCGTCCGCATGGTGAGGAAAGACTTCGACGACTATTTTGGAATCAGATACCCCTCTTCAAGAGACCAAGTTCGGCGGGCACTACTCTGTCATAATGGGCCTGTCTTTGTTCCAATAAGTGATCAGGAGAAGTATGCGTGTGGGAAGGAAACTTGAAGCAGGAGGACTCTGAAAGAGGAATGGAGTTGATCCTTGAACTCGCGCGACCAACATCGTCCGAGGGAAGTCTCGACAAAAAAACCACAGGAGTTATTATGAATTATCCTAAAAGTAAGAGGGTGGGCGCCGGCTGGCAGGAGAAAAGGGGGGAAACAGCTTTCCACCTCAGACGGAAAAGGTTTCTTAGAAAACAGAAGAAAAAGGACGAACTTGCGACAAACCCTTCACCATCGCGAAAATATGGGGTCAAAAAACGCAGTGATCTTTGAAAGGTGTGCGGCGGTGAGGAGCTCATTCACAGTACGCAGATCTTCCATCGTCTGCAAATCTGAAGAAGAATCAGAGTGATAAAAAAAGGTAAACAAAAAAATGGCAGTCGACCGAGTCCAAAGGGGGACTAGAGCGGTGGAGGTCTTAGGACCGAGAGTCTAGGGAGACGTCCCAGCTTGTCTCAGGTTTTTATAGAGGGAGGGAGGAGCTATCAAAGAGGGGGGGGTCAAGTTAAAAACCGAACGTCATAAGTTGATGAAAAAGATATAGGAGTCAGAAAAGGTAGGAAAGACGTTCAAGCCGATGAAGGCTAAGAGCCCTGGGGATGAAAAAATTTTAAAGGCGAGAACAATCCCTGCCCCCAAGGGGGGTACGGGGGGGGAGGATCATCAGCGGACAAACCACTGAAAGGCTGGACGGGACAAGGAGACTAGAGGTAGTTTGATTTCGCAGGGCGAGTTTGTAATAACCCTGGATTAAGGTTGGATAAAGGTCAGCACCCGACGTTCGCTTCTAACCAGGAGGCGAGTGAGGCCCTTAAACTGGGGCAAGAGGATTAAAAAACATTTGAAGAAGAAAACTCTTTAATGCGACGTCTAAGGTCGTTGCTAAAGAATTCAAGCGAGATTCTGGTCGCAATGAGGTCATGTAGGGAAGGAAAAGAAGAGAGTAAGGAGCGGCGTGGCGGGGGTTAAGTTAGCAGGAGAAGCAGGCGTCTTAATCCGGAAAATAATTCGCGGCTGGCGCAGCCAAGTTCTTCCGCTAAGGGAGACGCTCGGCCTTTTCCCTCAGGAGGAGTGCTGACAAAACCTCAGCTAACACAAGAGGGGGAGATAAGGGATGAGCGAAGAATACGGTCCGAAACTCGGGATAAGGAAAGGCTAAGTGGAAAGGGAATGTTTGGCGGGATCGGTGAGGAAGTACTAGGAAAGTTACATACGTGAGGGTCTCACTAAAAAAAAACCACGAAAAAGGAGAACTATAGAACTAGGACGAAGACTTTTTCCCCCGTTTCGAGGTAAATTGAAACCGCTTATACGAAGAAATATGCTCTAGCGATCTCTGGGCCGATGCCACGGCCGGACTGGACATCAGGGAAAGGCGTTCTTAGGTTCTCTTAGGACGTCGAGCCGGAAATTCGGGGGCGACAGTACTTTGCGTCTATCAACACATCTGCAGGCTCTTAGCAAAGAAAGTCCATTCTGAGTATGTTATGACCTCCCTATAATACAGTACATTGACCGCGGCGCGAGGATTGGGTCTAAGCTCGCGGAAGAAAAATATGCGAAAAAATATCGCAGGGGTACGGTAAAGTACTTTAGGTCAGAGGTTCTCGCAGAGAGAAAAAGAAAAACCGTCGAGGGCTTGTCCTCAAGGGAGTGAAAACTAAGAGGGGCAAATCGGCAGTCGGAAGACTCACTCACACCCGCTAAAAGTCGGGAGGTGGAGGTACGGCTGCAAAACAAAGGCTGCTGGCCTCCCAATTCGATTCGCATCTAGTGAGAACGTGGGCAAAAGAGTCCGGCTTTCTAGACAAAAAAACTCGAAGATCGGCAGGCCATCTCGAACGAGAAAAGTTAATATCGAGTTTGCTGATTCAGTGAAAAGGCGGAAGATGGGAAAAACCAGGAAGGACCGCATCTTCAAGAGAGCGGTCATTAGGGACCCTGGGTAGCAGAATAGGCGCCCACCTCAGGGTGTACCTCAAGGGACGCTAATCTTCCGATCCTTAAAGCAAGAGGCACCGGTATTTCGGACGAAGAAAAACTTTAGCCGAAAAAAAGTCATCAAGGCTAGGAATTAAGGATATGGTCTAAGAACCTACTAGAAAAAAAAAAAAAATCGAACCTCACGAACTAACGTATTAAAAGGAAATAGTAATAAGGCGCTGACAGGAGTCGACCGGAAACTCTCAAGAGGAAAACTGACGGAGCACTCAGTATTACGGGTCTACAATGGGGCGGCCTTGAAGGAGACCCTTCAGTAAGCTATCGGTCTCATAGGAAGTGGTAAGAAAAAGTGGCGTTTTTGTACCTTGGGGTCAAAATACTCTTCCTGTATGTTACAAGTGAGAGAGCGGGGAAAATTATCAGCGTTCGCTCATGAGATACAGGTCTAAGTTAACTATGACTGAAATAGCTTTGTTAGATACCTAGGAACGGACAGAATTCCGCTAGAATGCAAGGGAAGAATAATTTTTGACTTGAAATCTCTTGCAAGATCACACTCCCAGGATTTCCGATAGTTAAGGGGGGTGAGGGAAATCAAAAGGAAGACTCGAGAAATCAAAATACGCATCTCACTGTCTAAAGGGGCTTCGAAACACAAGTAGGCTCTTTCATGGGCTAAAATGAGATTCGCAAGGGTGATCACAGGGGGCGGGGAAACTAACTTCATGAGGAATTGAAGTACACATCGAGCTCTCTCGACACGAGGGGTGGCTCCGGTGCAGGTCAATAATCCGACTAGATTCTAAAAACAAAAAAAGAGAGAGTAGATATGGGTTAGGAGATTCCACTCCAAGAGACCTGAAGGGGGTCCTTGGGACGATGAAATTGACAGACTCGCGGAAGGGAGAGGTCAGTGGCGAATCGCTCGTCGAAGTATCTCCAAGAAGGCGCGCCAATAGCGAGATACCGCGACAGAGCCAAGATACATCGCACCAGTGGCTCTCGGGGAAAATGTCGAAGTGCTTTCACTGGGGGGATCTCCATCTAGTAGCCATATCCGGATTAAGGCGGGCGAGCGACACAAGGCGAAAAGCGGAGAACTTCTGACCGATCTCTTCCCGCCACTGAGCTTCGGAACAAGGATTTCCTAACCGGTCATCAGAGAGCATCGCTCAGGGGGCGATGAATCCAATAGTGCTGCGGGACTATAGAACTCTACATGGTAAATAGCCGACGAGCGGGTCTCAAGGTTGACAACCGAGGGGAAGTATAGATCCATCGCGCGGAACAAAGACTCTTCGAACGAAGCGCCCCGTGCCACACAATGCCAAAAAACCGGATTTAAGCGAGGCTCCCAAAAAAAAATGGACAGTCGAGCAGCTCTATGTTGCTCCTATCGACCTCTCGTTAGGTAGATTAAGTAAAGTCCTAGGGGTCTAAATCGGGGGGTGGCTTCTGGCTTCTCCGGGGATAATTCCCGTAGGGTTTGTTCGTCGGTTGATATATCTGTAAAATGCATCATTCCCAGGTCGATGAGGTCCGCTTCTAGGTAGCATATCGCTCCCGGGGGGGGGGGGGATAGAGGTCATCTTTCCGCGAATTCTATGTAAATAACGATACTCGGGGGACAGGGAATGACTTCTGTTGTCGTGCTCCCAATCCGTGTAGTAAGGCCGAACGACAACAAACTAGGCATATCAGAGCACCCGTCGATTTCAAACATATGGCAGGGAGCTAAGGGTCTGGTGAGTACATAGGTCTTCACTTGCAGATACCAGCCTGCACGAGCTGAGAGATCGCCGCAGGGAGAATCAGCTTCTCGTAGGGTGGGGGCCTCTCTACTAAAATATAGGCGATGAGGCTGACCTAGAAGTCCGGCTGGTCTATAATACGTCTCATAAGTCAAGGCCTGACACTGGATACTAGTAATATGGAGGCGGGGATGAAGGACTCAATCTTCTCAAAGGTGAATCAGCCGCATATGTGCGAGATCGATACTCGCTCAAGGCAATAGGAAGTTCTAAAAAAGGGAAAGGGTTTTCTTAAAGAGGCGGGGAGAGTAATATCAACAGGTCAACTGCAACGAAGGCTAGGTACCTCGGGCGGAGAGAAGACAAAAGGCGGAAGCCTGGCCATGAAGCCTGAACAGGAAAGTGATACGCGAAGCAGCGTCAAGGGGGAAAAACGGGGAAGTCAGATAGCTCTGGCCGCTCAGGACTAGACCTAAAACGGCTACGAAAAAACAAGTCACGACTTCTCCTCTGAGGGACGCTTGCTCTGCGTGATGAGAGGCGCACGTCAAACATCATCACCTTCAGGGGAGGGGTCACACCTTACGCTAAGCAGACAGAGACTATCACCTAACAGGCTTAATTAAGGATCCTGACGATCGGAACTATACCGAACAGGAAATACGTCAGGCCAAAGGCGGGGATTCAAGAGCCTAAGGCGGAAAGGGGGGCTGTATTAATATGGCCAGGTCACGAGCGAAAGTTCGGGCTGTATTAGCAAACCCGACGGAGAACAGATGGAAAAGCTGGAACGGGGGGCATGACTCACCTGGGGAAAACCTGCCAAAAAGAAAACTAAGCATATACCAGCAGTGGGTAAAAAACAAAAAAAGATTTCGTTAAAAGAGGAGAGGGGGTGGGGGGGGGGGGGGGGGGGGTGGGGGGGGGCGTCGTACAAAATGAATTAAATGGGATAGCTGATGCCGGTGCTACTAGAGTGAACCTTTTGAAAAAACTCAGATTTTGCGGTTGGGTGTATCAACCTTCTAGGCGCCGGTGAACAAAGGAGAATTTACCGACAACTAAACGTAATCACAAAAGAATATGGGGCTCTACGAGGACGCCGCGAAAGAGGGTGTGAAAAAAACGTCTCGGGATTAGAGGGGGGGCGAGAAAGAAAACCGGGCTTCTACTACTAAGAGGGAATCGCTCAATCTAACGAACGTAGAAAAAAACCTCACCCGAATGTTGGGGCGACAGTTTTGCATGAAGCGGCACACCTAGCCGTCGGATGGGAATCGGGGAGAACCTCAAACCTAGAGCCGCTACCCGAGCGGAGCACAACCGGAATAATCAAAAGGGTGGGCGTAGAAGAGAAGTCGCCGCGTCCGGAAGGAAAACAACATTAGGAGCGATCACTACCTGGCTCCGCTGCATCGGGGCGGGAAAACGCTTCGGCGGGGGTCATTGGCTACTTTAAAACAAGGGCATATTTCGCGAGAGGGGAGAATAATAATTGGGAAAAAAGCACGACTAACGAGAACATCCTCTCCGATAAATGCTGTGCGGCGGACTCTCTTCTACCTAAAAAAGAAAAAAAAGGATGTGCCCTGTCGGTGGAGCCCGGGGAGAGAGGGGAATACGTTAGTGGAAGGTGGGAGAACTGAAAATGGAGAAAAATTCAGGGGCAAACGCCGGTTTTTCAGCACCTCTCTCTGCAGAATATTGTCTGGAACAGCAAAACAAAGTGGGGATTATAAAAAAGAAAAAGGAAGATCTTCTAGAATGGGTGGGACTAGATGGGAAAGGAGAAAAAAAGGCGCTTGCCTCCTCGCTCGATGTCCTTAAGCAAATCACTAAAGCCTAATGTGCCGAGAGAACGTCAACAAAAATCAAAGTAAAAAATCACGTAAGATCTTTCATCCTAAAGACGGGGGACGGAAGATGGGCAGTCTTATGTCGTGTGGCGCGTCAAATAGTGCCTTAGTCACCCCGATAGTAGAAGAGTCACTATACGGAAGATGAAACTGGGTAAGGGCCTGTGACATGCTCCGTCAAGGGGTAATATCCATGGTCGAGGCGCAGAGATTGGGAAACTAAGATATACCCGATTCCTAGAGAGCACCAAGAGCGTTCGATCAGGTGTGGGTAGAGGTCTAAAAAAAGACGGGAGCGTGCCGGAGGGTCTCAGGGGAAAAAAAAGACGACGGGAGGGTCGCCTTCATACCAAAGGGTATACGGTAAACTAGTTGAGGGTAAATGGAAAAATCAGGGGAGGCGCTTAGACAGAAAACTTGGGCCTCTTGGTTTGGGGAGGCGCACCACTCACAAATGCCAGCGAGGAACTCCCATCTTCTCTGGACAAAACAAAGGACAGTCACGGCGCAACATGGCGAGGGTCGGCTACTTATATGGCGCTCGAGGAGCGTGTTGTAGACACCCGGCGAGCCGTTGATAAAAAAACCCTCTCAAACTCGGGAGCTGATACACGAGGGGGGGGTCAAGCTAGGACCGAGCAAAGAGCCTAAAAAAAAGAGGTGGAAAAACACACAAAACAAAGAGTGAGCTAAGCTAATTGAATGCTTAAGTCGGCATGAACATTGCTTTTAGGGATCTATTGGCGGGGCCGGGAATTAGTCCGCCAGTCCCTTAGAGAGACGGGGTCGAAGTCGGCACAGCGATGCAGCAGCCATCGGAAGCAGAAAGTTCATCGATGCGCGAACTAAAGGGGACAGATACTGCCGAAGGGGAGCGATGATCATCGACGACAACTCCAGTTGGAGTAGAGAATGGGTTCATTCCTGTTAATAGAGAGAAGTCGCCCGCGGGAAAAGCAGCAAGGAAGATTTAACACATGGTTGCTTAGTCTCGCGGGAGCGGATGTGGCTCATAGGGACTGTTTGTGGAAGACGGTGCATAGGGCCACTCGCAAGCTCACCGAGCCTAATACGGTGGACAGGAGACGGGCGGGAAAGGCTCACCGCGGACGTTCTCGGATGGCTCTCTCGCTCGTCGGTCGAGAAGGTCACTCCTTGGTTTACGGAACTCGTGCGAGATGATATTGGCTTACGCGGTCTGCTTCGTCTCAATGAAGGCGGCGGCTGCATAACTGGAGCGTTCAATAAAGAGTGTCCCAAAGACGGGAAGTAGGGAGCAGCGCGCCTTCCGAAATGTGCAAAAAAGGCATCATCTACAGGGGGACGATCGTACCCTGCGGTACCCGGATCCCAGGGGGAAGTCTTGGGGTGTCGTGCTATCTCTAGACTAGATTCGCGAGTAGTTGTTAAAGAAGACATTCTAGGGAGAGTGCGAAATTAAACCAAACCGACTCCGTAGAGGAGAGTCGCCGTTTCAGGCAGCCATGCTATTCGAGTCGAAGGATCAAGAACAAGATCGGTCTAGGATTCTACTGGGGTAAAGCCAGTACTGCCTCGGTCGTGAAAATAAGAAACAACCTCTCGAACGACGGGGATCGCTCCAAAATCAAAAAGGGGTAATCTCGGGATTTAGGGGAACCTATCGAAACTTCTGTACGCAAAACCGAGAGCTCGGCGACCCCGGGGGGACGGGGCCATATCAAAAGGGAACAAGGGGCGGGGAGTAATGTAGGAAATGGGCTTAAGTGCAAGACTTCTGATTCGTAACCAGATATCACATTCCGGGAAAATCGACCAAAGAGGAATAGCTGGGGGTCAGAAAGGAATCAGCTGGGTCGAGCGGGGAACGCGGAAAAATCTTAACGAAAGAGAATCCATAGTGGAGATGAAATTTAACTTACCGCTTGATAACAGTTGAATCCACAAGGCACTCAGGTCATTATAGAGGAGGACGATAAGGGCAAGGCAACCCGGTCAGCGTCCGCCACGAGTATGTTGAATTCGACGATTACACGGACGTCTATGGAAGAGCTCAGAGGTGTACGGGCTACACCTCTCCGGTAAACGTAACATTGGCCGGGCTAAGAGGCTGGAAAATCGGGGGGGCGGAGGCGCAAAAAATCGGGGCCAGGCAGGCGCAGCGTCCGGGTGTCTGAGCTCTTACGCATGGGAAGGAGATTCTACTCGGCCTTCACATAGGGGGGGATAACGCCACGTGGAAAAGAACAACAAAGAGAGCACCTGGAGAAGAGGAACCTACCTGGGGGAAGGACGATGCCGGGAGCTAATTACGACGATAGCAGACGTTTAGAAAAATGCAGAGTGGTCAGTCCTCAACGCACGAGTATGAGTTTTAGAGGAAGGGCACAAAAGAAAGCCAGCACGTAGGCCTCGGGTGCGAATTAGCAAGCGGCTCTTGAGGGTTCAGAGTGGAGTCGCAGCTTGGAGAGGGGGCAGTGAAAGATCGGCGAGAATCATAGGGGGAATTCTAACTCTGACAAAAAGGTGAGCGACGGGCATCAGATGATCAACGCAGACTCCTTTCCTGCGCGCCATGGGAATGAGTAAAGATAA
>Ga0179591_1290124_pt1 | contig 13546 bp, 16 predicted proteins | sample CZOMad2_1_08_16f_FD_182891 | JGI IMG/M metagenome (GOLD analysis project Ga0179591, IMG submission 182891) | Vadose zone soil fungal communities from Angelo Coast Range Reserve, California, USA - CZOMad2_1_08_16fungal (PacBio error correction) | ecosystem: Environmental > Terrestrial > Soil >...
GGGGGGGTAAACGACATCAACTTTTAGACAAAAGAAAAGATCGCTATAAGGTGGCCTCGTCTCTGTACCGACACAAAGTAGCTAGGTAGTTCGCCTTACAAATCGAGCAAGGGGCGGCATCCGTGTTCATGTTGGAAAATTATTCTAACCAAGGGCTTGAAAACGAAATCCCTGAAAGAATGAGTCAACCGCCATGATGAGGAAGCTTTGAAGACCTGGGTCACACATCAGACCTGCGCACAAGACTACACACGTCGCTCAAAAAGAAGAGACAGCAGGGGCGCTTTAACAGAGGTATGGCGCGTCCACGACCCGGTGACTGCGAATCCTCGACAAAGAGAATGTTTTGTCATCCTATCTCTCTGACAAACACAGGAGTCTGGCTTATCAATGATGAAGATACAAGTCTCAAACATCCGGACGGTAAGGGCTAATCAGCTCTTCGTTGTTGCCAAACGCGTAAACAGACCGGGGGACAGGACCTATCACTGGCCATTACTCACTTGGACATTTGACCCCGAGAAATCAGCCAGCCAACGTTAAGTCGACTCTCAAGGCGGGGGGGAGTAAGCTAGAATTGACGGGAACCGCCGTGGTCACGAAACAGTAAGAGAGAAAAAAAAAAAAAAAAAACGCACAAGAAAAGTTTCCGAGTACAAACCTTCGGGGGTTTCGCTTGAGGAAGGTGTCGAGGGGGAAAACAAACCCGAGGAAGAACTTAAATCACAAAAAAAAAAGAACCCGAAGTTTCCAGGGCGGCCGATTACCCTCCCACAACAGCCTGGGAAACCAGAAAGGATTCCGCCTGTTTTGCCTGAAAACAAAAACCCAAACAATCATCCTGTTCATCGGGGGAGTAAACCGATGGGGAAAATTGACCTATACTAGGGGATTCAGAACCCGAGGAGGTAGAAAGGTTTGAAAGCGACCGGCCACCCTTGGGCGGAGGAGCGTGATGAGTCTGAAAATAATTCAAGTGAAGGCATACAATAAAGCAAAACGTCGTTTAATGAACCCAAATGGGAACTTAAATGGCTTCAATCCCCTCCCCCTCCTGAACAGCTAGCATTAACAGCACATACAGCAATCGGCGTTGAAACAGAATGGGGGAAAGGGCTATTCAATATCAGTAGGGGGAGTGAAAAATTGCACTGCATGTTTTCCTCTCGCGTCTCTAGGAGGGGTGAAGGATCGCACCGCCAACAGGACGGAAAAGCGGGAATGAGTGTCATTTGTTGGGCGTTTTGCAAGGAGGGTAGCAAGAATTATGACTCGAACAGAAAAGGGCGGCGCCCAGACAAGGGAAACAAAGGGTTAAACGTACAGAACTCAGAAAGTCACGTTCCACCGGCCGGAAATTGGGGTAAGACAATCGTGACCAAGCTGGCTGGCGGGGCGGACGTTCGTATCGGCTGAGCTACACCGGAGCGGGGGGACGGAAAAAGATTGATGGTATTCACAAAAAAAAAAAAAAAAAAGGGCAGATCACACTGCGGGTAAGCGTACCCATGGGGTCAGAAGAGCTAGCGCGGCTTGCACAAAAAGCATCACTTGAACTTACCTAAAAGACAAAAATCGTACAACTTCAAGTTTGGTAGGGGGAGCCGAGAGAGTTGCCTCACAACCTGGACAATGGGTTCAGGATCCGGACAGAAATTACTGGAAAGGTGACAAAGAAAATGGCCAAATGAAGGAGCGAAAAAAAACCGGCACAACTTAAGCCAGAGGTCCCGATTCCAAGGAAAGGCCAGAATGTGGCTTGCTCACAATAAAGCAGGGGGGTTACTCAAATCAAGGAGTCAGGGAATTATCACGATGGAACAGGGGGTCAGAGAACGCTTACGAATCTGCGAAAAGCTTCGAGGACAAAAGGTAAACAGCCTACCGGGGTTCAATCATTGGGCTTCCCGCGTTAACCCTAGTAGCTCTAGAGGACAACATGGATCGAATTTGTTTGAGTAGGCGGTAGTCAGGAAAAACCCTCGAGAGAACACCTGAAAGTGCTAAAAACTGCCATCAAGGCAAGGTCACCAAGACTGCTACTGAGAAAGAACAAGGATGAATTATCGTGCTCTACCACGGTGAGAACCGGACGCGGACCAGAAGGGTAAATGGGTTCATAAACCAGACTATCGAAAAATGGCGAGACTGTCCCGCATGAACGTTACAAACCGGAGAGCTACTACAACCTCTATACATTAGACGTAGGGTCAGGGATGGGAAGAAGTGGTTAAATTAAGTATTAAGCAAGACACGGACTGTGTCAAGAGGGGATGTGGGGACGTGTGAAAAGGGGGGCCACCAACACATTTAATCCGATGGACGCAGACTGTTAGAAGTGGAACAGCGCTCAAAAAGCTAGCTGAGAGGAACTAGAAGCAACTGTGCAGGGGCTGTCCATTTAAACTAGTTAAGGCAAAGTACTAGCAACATATGCAAAAATAGGAAAAGGGGGCCGTAAGAGGGGGTTTGGGGAAGGGGAAATGGATGTGGAAGGGTTGCTGGATAACACACACACTTCTAGCAGGGAGAAAAGGAAAAACAATAGGACCTGCTGATCAGCTCAAGTTGTTCGAAAACCGTTAAACTGCAACTATCGCTAGCGCGAGGGAGACCGTCATATGGGCGAAAAGACTGCCAAAGCGGGATAGCAAAAACGGAAAATTCATAAACAGGACAAAAAAGACCATCATGGAAGCGGAGAGCACCGAAAATAGGTAAACATCACCAAGTTTCCTGGTATGGGTACGGGAAACGTGCTAACACCTCCTAGAGTACACCAGAGGAAAGATAGATAGGTCTATGCTTATATTGGGTCCGCAAAGGGGGTACTACCTCAGACCCTTAACCACGGAAAATGGGGTGCGGTCGATAAAGAAGAACCGAGAGGAAAAAAGACGACCGACAAGACGGTATGAGGGTTCACACGAAAGCAGAAAGCTGTCAGTGAAAATTCATCTTTTCCCGTCAGGTTTCGAACTGACCTTTTTGGGAGCGTAATTCGAATGCGCAGCCATAAAACTTTAAAAAATACGTGCAGGTCGCTAGTCAATGGGGGGGAAGAAACGGTCGCTTGTTGTTTGACTCATAAATACAAGAAAGGTGTGAAGGGTTATCAGGGGCAAATCAGAATCCATTTCAAGAAAAACCCAGTTAGTGGGACCTGCGTTGGCTATGTTTACGGAAGAGCAAACAGTTCCTCCGCATGGGCGGGCAGTATAACGGGAAAAAATGACGCGTAGGCTGGAGTACGCGGAAGAATAGAAATAAAAGGTTCACACGCCAACAATAGTTAAATGTTGCAATTGCGCAACACATAGGAAAAAAACCATCATTACTCAAAGTGCCGTACGGTGGGGAACGAGCAGGGAACTGCAAGGTAACGGGACAGGATAAAGAAAGCTGGAAAGAAGCCACGTTACGGACAACTTTGGCTTATGCGGAAAAGGAAAGGGAAGGGACATTGCGTCGCTAGGCGGGTAAAAAATAGAGTACTTAGTCCAGCATGACATGTAGGCAAAAGCCCAAGAGACCGGGGGTCCTTCATCCGGGTTATGAGGTCACTCCACTAGAGCTGGGGTTTGCACGGGCGTGATTGGACCTAGTTGGGCGCAAGCACGATTGGAAAGGGGTGGAGGCCACATACGCGAAGACGAAACTCTGGCTTCCCTTCAGTAAATGAACGACCAGCGGTGTAAAAGGGGAAGCCAAAGCCGTGAAAGAAAAAAAAGCGGCGCGGGTTGACACAGGTAGTCGCGAGAGAGGTCGCACCGAGACTGCTTCCTGCAAAATGCGACGGGTTGATTTTAAAAGGCGAAGATCACTCAAAAACTTTTACCTCAAAAGGTATAGAACGGCAAACGGAGGGGTGACAAAAGGCCCATAGGCAAAGGGAGGGAAAGCGGGGGGCATCTATCTCGGGGGCATAGATGACGGTGGTACAACGAATGAAGAGTTATCAGTGGGGTCGGGAGGGAGGCGGGGGATCAAATCCAAGGGGGGGGGGGGGGGATGGAAATCATGAACCGTGAACACAACCTGACGTTTGTAGCTATGGTTGGAGGGGGGGTCAAGGGGAGGTGAAGCGTGGGTGGCGCATATCGGGAAAAATAGGGGGCTTACATGATGCAAAAGCAGTAGTGAATTGTCATCAGTGAAAAGAGAGACAGGAGAGATTCACTAGAGCGGGCGAAGTGCGGAAATAAAAGAAGACGCAAGCCGGTTTGACACTTACAATTGAGGGAATACGCCCCATTTCTTAGGACCGTAGTGATGAGGTGGAGGTGCTGGACTGGGGGTCGAGGTTATGGGGGGGAGAAAAGGGAAACTAAAATCATATGAACACTGACAATGTGGCGGAGAACATCGGCGAACTCAATGTCAAGACTAACCGGAGAAGGTATGCAGGATGTTGGGGGGGGAGGAGGAATTGAAAACGGGAAGCCTCCATAACGCATAAGAGGTCTGAAGAGAAAGAGACCTTGGCAGAAAAACTATTTGGGAAGGGACCGTGGGTGAAAGGCCATCTGGGTTCAGGAATGGACAACAGAGGGGTGCAGGATTACAGGAAAGAGGCAGGGGTTGGCGACGAAGATCTGGGGGTAATGTACGGAGGGAATCAGTTTTCAGGAAGATAGCCTCCATCCATGCGGAGTGTTGATATTCACAGAGAAGACTCCTGGTCCGCGATAACCGAAAGTCGCCGATAAACTTCGTAAAATCGAGGCTAGGGAATGAGGGGGTGGAAGGGGTGTTTATTCCCGGACACGGCAGAATTACTGCATGTTTAACTGTGCTCTGGAAGACAAGGCCGAAGTAGCGCCGAAACTCCGGTGTTAGAAGAACGTCATAGGGTGGTATTGAAAACCTGCTTGGTAACCAATGATGGGAAAGGAGAAAATGAACGTGAGAAGAAGTTGGTGCTAGACGAAGGGAGACTTCTTTTACAAATTCTGAAGTTCGAAGAGGCAAAGAGATGATATCACTGTGCTAAAGACGACAATTATGACCGGAAAAATGCAGTTGAGGGGGAAGGGAAAGGGGTCTTTGTATCGCACAGGGGGAGAGGGTGCAACAACACGGCAAGCAGTCTTTACTACGAAAAGCGAGCGACTGGCCGAAGCGAGGGAGTGTCCTGATCTTTGACGCTCGTGAGAAAAACAGTTTTACGTTAGGAGGGAGATAGCGGAGAACGATCTTACTCGTCACATAGGATATGCAGAGTGTCAGAGTGGGAATTGGTCCAATGCCCGGTTGTATTTGAGAATATGGAAAGGGGGTTGGAAAAAAGCCTGAACCACTAGAATTTCTATCTAACGTCGTACAGAATTTCGATGCTTGAAAAAAGTATCTGAAAAGTTTCACAATGCAAAGGCGAGGGGACGAAGGAGACCAGTTCATGCTACCAGAGGAGAAAAAAGTGGGCGTAGGAGAAGCGAGACTGTTGTTGCCCTCCTACGGTTACCCGTTGAGTTCGGGGGAAAAAAAAACATCGGTGCGCACAAACGAAGTGTTGGGTTTGTAAAGAAAAAGGGGACAAATTTGCTCGTAGGGAAAAAATCGGCTCGAAAGGATACTGCATCCACGGATCTCTGGGGGTAGCATCGCAAAAGTTGAGGAAATGCCGTTCCGAACTGGGAAAAGTTGGAGAGGGTGCAAGGAGAAGAAGGAAAGTAATCTCATAAGGAAAGGGTGGCTCGGGGGGAGACTTTTCACAATCATACTGAGAAAAAGAAGAACACAACACCGTGAGAAAAAATCACTAATGAACGTTCAAAAGGGAGGGCGCGCGTCCCGACAAGGGGATCGGCGACTCGCAAAGCGATTTCATTAAGAGAGAGTAGAGTTAAACCAAAGGCGTATGGACGTACAATGGGGCATCAAAAATCGCAAAGACAGAAAGGGGGGAAAAAGGGATGGGCAGATCTGCATCTCGTCGGGTTGGGGAAAAATACTGTTCACCGGGGGAAGGATAACTTACATTACCATGGCAAAAAGAGAAAGAAAGGCCCGAAGGTCAGGTCGAACGGGAGCGTGCGCTTCTACTGGAGACTCGTCACCGTGACTGGGGTACCGCAAAGTACGCGCTACGACAATGAAACTAAAGGAAAAACAGGCGGGTTCGCTGAAGACAGGGGGAAAACACCTTATGAACAGAAACTAAACTTCCCCCGGTTTCAAGGGGGCGATTTCAGGGGACGTCTGGGAAGGACAGAAACACACGAACAAGAAAAGGGGGGGGAAACTCAATTCCTGCCTGTTAATCAAGGGAAACAAAAGGCACGAAACCTCTACAGAGAAATGAAAAAGTTGGCAACGGTTGAAAGAAGTGTGATCCCTCGGTTAGGAAGGTGTGAACGCACAACAAATTAAAATAATGGATGGGGGGGGGGGGGGGGAAGGGGGCGAGAGAAGGCTGAAAAAACCGGAAGTTAAGTACACACCATATTCTTAGTGGCCTGTTGGGCTCAGTAAAATTTAGAAAAAGACTCAGTCGAAAGAAGAAAAAGAGGGAGAATTAAACCCACGAAAAAAGAAAAGAGGAGGTTCAGATGGAGCAGTTGTTTGAGTCCGGCGGAAGGAGGGGCCAAATACTTGGCAGCCGGGAAGTCAAAGAGTCTCACCTGTCAATTAAAAAAAAAAAAAAAAGAGGCCGGGAGTCTGGGTGGGAAATGAGGAAGGAAGGGTAGAAGGAAATGTCTCTCGGGAAATCTAGAAAGTTAGTTTCGAACATAAACGGAGGGGAAAAAAAGTTTGGCGGTTCAAGGGGAAAAAGGGGGGACACTACTCAGGAAAGGCACCCCCCCTAAAGTGGGTTTCAGAAAGAAACACTACTCGGATTCCGGGTCTTCAAGACAGTCGTACCGGGCGTTTGACGAGCGTGACTTTAAGCAACGACGCCCTGGGCGATCAAAACTGGGAATAAAAGAGGGGCGTAAAAAGTGGGGCTGGGTGGGTTAGGGGGAAAAAAACACCAACTCCTTTAAACTACTAAAAAGACTCGTAAAAAAGGACGGTGGGGGAGGGGATCTGGGGAAAAGTAGTTAAAGAACCTTTACCGATCCGCAAAAAGCCAACGAATCCAGGATGGAGGAACATCCTAAATGGGGAAGGAGACCCACCTCCCAGCAAAATCTCATTATCAGAGGGATCGAACCTTTTTGTTTCAGAACAGCGAAGTGGAGAAGGGAAACAGGTCAATAAAAACCGGGGGGGACGGAGGGCGAGGAGTGGAAAATACCTGGTAATTGGCAACTGAAAAGAAGATCGGTAAAACGCTTCAAGAGGGAAAACTAAGGGGGAGAAGTGGGATCAGTGAGAAGTCAGGGGGCGGGAGGAAAAGGGTTCTGAATTAAATGAATAACGGAGTTTCAGGCTGTAGGTTTAGTGACCCAGAAACCAGGCTAATCGTGATGTCTCCAGAAAGACGCACAATTTCTACTGGGATGAAAGAATAAAAACCAGAATTTGGACTAAAAGGAGGTACGGATGCAGTGACTGCTACAGGGGCTGTAAATAACCTAACGCTTTACCTTACAGTAGAAAAGATTTTTCTATAAGAAAAAAGCCGACCAAGTACCTAGATGGTGGGGGTGGGAAAAATGTAATCCATCCTTGACAAAGAGGTGTACGGTGATGGAGGGGCTTTAATTTATAGATTCAGCATAAAAAAGGAAAAGGTGGCTTAAGGCACCCGGGTGTATTTGTGTTGGGAAAAAGTGGCGTTGCATACTGTGGCGCGCAACAGGGAACCTTGATCTCGGTGTGGCAGGACTCAATGGGGAATTCTTCGCGTAAGCTAAGGTCCGAAAGGGTCATTTCGTTGTCCTACTTAAAACTGAATGTGGAGGACACCTGTCCAAAAACGCACATAGCCAAAAAGCAAGGAACGTAGGGGGTAATTATGGATGGGAGGGGGAGTTTTGAAAGGAGAAAATTAACTAGGAGATGGAGGAAAAGGAAAACAAGCGACCCGGGAGAAAACCTCGATAAAAAAAATTGGGGACCCGGGCATGGCAGTCGGAGGAGGTATGAAGATTGCGCAGCAATAGGAATAGAGAACGAAAATATTGAAGGAAGGGAAAACCTGTAAGGGGCAAAATCTGGGGGGGGCCACAGTCAACCTCAGGGGATGACGGAAAACATTTTACCGTCGGGTACTTGTAAAAAAAAGGGACTGACCAAATGACTCTGAAAAGACTGAAGGACTAAAGAGAGAAAAGATCGAAGCTGGGTTCATCACTTTGGGCTACAGAACGGAAAATACGAAAAGGTGGTTTGAAAAGAGGTAGGGGAGAAGACCTTACCCTAGGGGGGAGGCGGTACGCGTGAAGTTCGCATCTTTGCACGCGGGTGCTCTCACCGAGGAAGGGTGTTCGAAAAAAAAAAGAGAGGTCCAACCGGGGGAGGGAAAAATGTAAAGGGGGAGAGAAAACTTGTTCACGGGTGGCTTTTGGGGTGAACTCATAAATTCCGCATAGTGATTTTGGGAAGGAAAAACAAAAAGGAAAAGCCATTCATAAAAAAAAAAAAAAGAACTAACTTTTTCTAGGGGGAGGGGGTTGGGGGGGGAGAAAAACAAGGGCCGTAAAATGTTAAAACCGAGGAAAACTGGAAAGATGAAACGTGTTGGCTAGGAAAAGCAGAAGAAGACGGTCCGTTAAATCCCAAGAGACGTTAAAAAAATGAACGAGAATGTGTAAGCAAAAGAGTCTAAAAGGGAATCACCCGGGGGACGTAACCACCGGGGGTCTGGGGGGCTGAAATTTCGAAGGTGGAAGAGAGTACTAAGCGTTACGTAAGATGTGTGAAACGGGAGGGGTAGAAATGAAAAGGAAGCTGTCTGAAGTTCTTTGATGTCGGGAGAATGTTGAGGAAGCAGGTGGGGCAAGGAATGACTTCAATCATTGTATCGAACAAGAAACATCCTTGTATGAATCAAAGGAAAGGTTTGACACGCCGGGTTTAAGCGTTCAATGGGGCGCGGAGAAAAGACTTGTAGCAAATGGGGGGTGTATGTTGCCCTGGGGAAGAATCTAGGAAGTCCCATCTTTCGAATGGGAGACAAGGGTACGAAAAAGCCGGCGATTAAGAGACACGTTAAAGAGGGTGAAAGGGGATTCTTAAGCGGGTAGAAAAGAGATGAAAATAGTCATCTGGAAAAGACCAGGTTGAATGTTCACGAGCGACGCCCTGGGGGGGGTAAACGTCTGTTGAATTGAAAAATGCAGCTTGGCAAGAAGAAGGAAGGGAGGAAAAGAGGGAAGAGGAGATAATGTCAGAGAGTGCCGGGTTGTCGCGACTTGCATTGGGCAGGTTCCTGGAGGGGTTGGGACGTGGCTGTGCGAGGTAGCAGGGGAGGGTGAAAACTCAGTTGGGGTTTGGTTTGGGGGGGGTTTTTGGTTATGTGTGGGGGGTGTGGGGGGGGGGGGGGGGGGGTGTTGGTGTGTTTGTTTTGGGGGGGGGTTGGTTGGTGGGTTGGGGGGGGGGTGTTTTTTGTGGGGGACTGCGGATCGAAAAGTAAAAACACGTTGTACTAGGGGTTCGGGTTCCCTTATTTGCAGCAGAGGAGAAGATCTGAACAAGAGGGGGGTTCAGGTCAAACCAAGGAAAAGAGGGGGAGCATTGTCTTGAATTCCGGCACCGGGACTCGGGAGGAGATGGGAAGTCAACGGGTGGCAACAAAAAAAAAGAGAAAAGAGTGGATACTTTAAGGGGTAAAAAAAAAGGAGGGGGACGTGGGGGGGGAACCGTCTTAGAGTGTCGGTGGTCCGGAAATGGGGTGAGGGAAGGGTAGGGTCTAGCAAAATAGCCCGACTAGGAAAGGGGCGGGCTACAAGCTCTACGTTAAAAATCAAAAAAAGGTCACAAAGGCGATTGGGGGAAGAGGTAAGGTTTCTTTGCGATCTTAGGGACTCAAGGCCTGCATAGGGGGGGGGAAAAAGAGCTCGCCGGACAAAGGAATCAGCATATCCACATCTTTCACTACTGGGTACCGTGGTGTGAAAAAAGAAAAAATGAATATGGGGGCGACGGAGGGGTAGGAATGGGGGGGCCTGGGAGTATACATTCAACACTGACTACTAATTTGGTGGGACGTATTAAATCACAGGGGATTTTTCATAAGATAGTCAAGGAATCCTCTTTCCTGGGGGGAAACGCGTACGAGAAGCGGGAAAGAACATTGACAGGCTGGAAAAAGTGGCAAAGTCGAAAGAGAGGAAGATTGGATTTTGGTCTTGTTGGGGGGAGGGGGAAGTTACCAAAAATTAATGAAGGGGCATGGTGGGGAAGTTTTTTTACCAACGACGAAATCGCGGAAACTTTGCAGTTTCCTATAAAAGTCGTGGGAAGTGGTGGAGTCATAAACAGGGGGGGCACAGGTTGAAAAAAGTAAAGGGAAATTTCTCAAAGGGGTAGGAGGGGTACGGTGGCTAAAGAGGGGGAAGAGGAGCAGGAACGGACGACGCGAACGTGAGGAGAGGGTGGAGGGGAGGAAAGGGGAAGCGGGTGAAATTCAAAGTTCCTGGGGGAATACAGGGGAAGGAAAGAGTGGGCATCGAAGATCAGAGGGACGAAGACTTCTCAAATCGCGGCTGGACCGCTTAAGGATGTAATGAAATTAAAAATGAGAATAATGGTTACGTCACTTTAAAAAAAATTTTAGTCGGTCGGGAGCGAAGTAACAGGGGGTACGCAAAAATCCCGGGTAACTGTCACTGTTCAGTGCAATCAGGGGGGGTAGCAGAAGTTAGGAATAATACCAGAAGGAAAGTCGGGAAAACATAAAAAAGGGGGGGAGATGAAACCGTGGGAAGAAGGTTCGATGCGGGAAGCGGAAGGAAATGTGGGAAAAAAAGCCTTTCATTGTCGGCGATGAGGGGGGAGGGGTCTAAAGGGCGAGGCAAGGCGAAAAAAACCGCGACACTATGACGTAAAGAAAAGTTGAAAAGTGATTTCGGAAAAAACAGCGAGCTGCAACAAAACAACGAGGGGACAGGAAGAAATTGGTTTGAACTACATCCTTTTTTTAACGTTTCTCGAAGGGGAAGTCACAGTCTCCAGGGAGGCAGACTAGGGGGAGTTCTATTGTCGAAGGAAGAAGAAGGACGCTTACGAATCAACCACTGGGGAAATAGGGCTGTGAAAAAGGGGGAAAGAGAGAACAGGATTGCACAGACGGGGGGAAATCCTGAAGGGGAGAATCCAGAAGGGATGGGCGCGGGCGGGGCATCAAAAACTGCACATAAGAAAACGGCTCCAAAGAATAGGAGCGAAAAATGAACGCGTGAAAGCTATACAAGTTATTTCAGTCCACTACACGGGGGTGTAAAATGCAAAAAATGAAGTGTTAAAACAAAAAGAGTAAGGAAGCGGGGGGGAAACAAAAAGGCACTGAAAGGATCATAAATCCGAGAAAGGCAGGAAGGCGCTTTAAAAAGACTAAGGACGGCGCAAGCCTTCGTGTGGGAACAACTAAAGGGAGGAAGAAAAAAGACCATGCAACAGAAAGGGGGGGGGGAAGGGGCCAAAAAGGAAAAGGAACGAAGCAATCTATCAAGGTCAGCGTTATGAAAGGCTTCTACTTTCCGCCGCTACGACTGGACAGATCCTTGAAAGCGAAAAAAGGAAGGACGCTGGGTTTACAGAGATTCAATGCAAACCTGGTATTTTTCTATATATCAAGACCAGAAAGGGAGCACTCTTCAAACAAGGCAGGAAGCGGTCTGGGGGTCAACAAAACAAAAAGAATGGGGGTAAAAGGTAAGGACAAGGCCTTGGAGACTAACCCGTTCAAGAAAAAGCCAACTGAGGACTCTCCACGGCAACGGAACTTCAACGAGGAAAAGAAAAAGAGGCGGTTAAAAGGTGGGACCCACCGAAGAAGGGATTGGGAAGGCGGGCTAAGGTGAGGAAAAGGAAGGCACATTACAGATGCGTCAGTAAGGTGGAAATGAATTGTATAAAAAACGAGCTAGCAAGGTACGGACCCAGGGAGGGGATCATCCAGACCTGACCAGCTGCTCATTAAACAAGACAAACAACCGTTCAAGATTGTGGAAAAGGGGCTTAGTTGATTTGGCAGGACTGTCCCAAGCCAGAGTCAATAGTGCAGCCCTTGGATCATTAAATCTCAAATCCACACCTGGATCAAGAAAACCGCGACTGTTACTCTTGGTCAGCAGGGAGAAGGAGGGGGAGAATAAAAGGTCTACTCGGGAAAGGAATAGTTGAAAGAAGGGCGCAAGAAGAGACACAGTTTGGGTTCACGGGGGACCACTTACAAGAAAGAGGAAATCCCAAAACAAAGGGGGGGCAGGAAGGGGTGGGAAAAGCTGAAGGAGGGGGAGGTCGATATGCCGAAGTATAAATCGCACGGAACTGACGGGGAGAACGCGGGAGGATCGAAGGGTCACGAAAAAGAGGGAGAGACGCGGTGAATCAAAAAAGGGCGGGTAAAAGAGTGTTGTCGTATCCAGGAGGGTTAGAACGGGGAAAAAAGAAAAAGAAAGAGTACAACGTAGGTTTTAGACAGAAATATGTGATCACCCGGAAACATTCGATATCCGAAGACACGAAGTGAAAAGCTTGTACGGGAAAAAAAAAGGGAACCAGTGAAGTAGAGAAAAAAAAAGACAAAAAGTTCCAAGAAGGCACGACCAATAAAGGACCCAAATTTTTACGGGTACTGGGAACTTGTAAAAAAAAAAATAAAGGGAGAATATTTATGCAACTGAACTAAACACTGGGGGGGCTAAATTGGGTTCAAAACTGGAGAAGAATCGTGCGACATGAGCTAACTACAAGAAAGAGGGGGATCCTTTGATCGAAGTAGGCGGAGGGGTGGGAGTCCACTCTTAACTGCCGTAGAAAAAGAAAAATGGGTAATGGCCTAGTGACTCGTAGAGGTATTCGAAGACAAAAGGCTGCGGCACGTCCAAGGAGAGTGACTCATCTTCCAGAAAATGAGAAACTCCTTCAAGGCAATACCAGGAGGCTTCCTGGTGCTCGAAAGGGGGTAAGAACTGACGAATGACCGAAGACTTACTCAACATTCTAAAAAAAAGGAAGGGAGTTACAATGAGAAAGGCTTTTTCAAAAAAAGAAGGTCCAAGGAGGGTAAAACGTAACCGGTAAGGAAAGTAATTTTAAGTATTATAGAAAGTACCACCCAAAGGGGGGGGGGGGAGTCGGCCCCCTTTTTGGGGGGGCCTGACAGTTACGTTATACTGTCCAAAGAAAAAGGAAAGTATTTAGGGCCAAGCAGGGGGGGGTGAAGGGGCATCTGCAAAAAGGAATTAGAGTCCATACCTAGTTTCTTGGGCGGGAAAGAACGTCAGCCTTCGGCAACAGGAAGGGGGGTTTAGGAAAAACAATACAGTAGCAAAAGAGGGCATAAGTTGTGGGGGGAAGGAAATGCAATTGTTGACGTGGGGGTTGCCTGTAGAAAAAAGTGAAAAAGGGAGGGGAGTAAAACAAGACGTTTGGATAGAAAGCAAATGGGGGGGGGGATCCCAGGTAGAAGGGGGGGGGAAACTAAGCTTGG
>Ga0179591_1423372_pt1 | contig 13546 bp, 10 predicted proteins | sample CZOMad2_1_08_16f_FD_182891 | JGI IMG/M metagenome (GOLD analysis project Ga0179591, IMG submission 182891) | Vadose zone soil fungal communities from Angelo Coast Range Reserve, California, USA - CZOMad2_1_08_16fungal (PacBio error correction) | ecosystem: Environmental > Terrestrial > Soil >...
AGTTTCCCTCCCTCCCCTCCCTTGCACAGCGCACTCTGCAATCCGATAGGTATTAGCCAGGAAGCTATAAACCAAAGAGTGGCTGTGATCCATAGACTCATAGAAAGGTCGTACACTTTGTCCTGTAGCCCCATCCATGAACTACAAACCATCACAAATGCACTCATCGCGAGCTGCGTAATAACTAAGATATCAATTGGCCTGAGTCTAAACCCTGACAAAAGGAATGGCGACTGCGACAAAACCACGCAAATGGATGTACAAAAAGAAAAAAAAAAAAAAAAAAATGTCACATATGTAATGCCAATCGTCACCCCAGCACCCTTACTTTTATTGTCCCTCTGCTCCATGAAACGGTTAGTCAATACCCACAGGATGTCCGACTTATTTACGTTACAACTAGCTCACACCACGCTCCTACTATACGTTTACTTTCCTCCCCGGTCCCCAACGTTGTACCATTTCAGTCTCGCAGAGTCCTCTTACATGCCCCCCTAGGGGATTGCAAAGAAAGAAAAAAGAAAGAACCTGTGAGACTTGATTGTTCTCTGTTGGTCAGTTACAACGGTGACAACGTTTCATTTTATCACACGGCCACGATGTATTACGCGCCCATTTCATCGCCACGCCGGTGAAACCGGTGGCATAGCACACAGAGCGCATAGTCCCAGCAAGATGCCCGCGTCTATCCAGGTATCCCGCGGGACTGACGATCCTAGCGCTCCAATCCGAAAATTGACACTACAACCATGTTTCTTGTGCCGACGAGTTCTAACAGGCGCTTTGGTCCGTACAAGGGGATATAGTTCGAGAATGGACCGAACGCACGAACGTTAAGTGCAACTAGGCAAGCAACGTTTGAAATCATCGAAACTACATTCCCAAAGAGATTCCACGGGATAATGAGGTCGCATACTGTGCACCTCAAGATCGGGAAACCGTGACGTAGCAACGCACGTATGGCGCATACTCACTTGATCCAGACGAAGTAAGACCCATACTGATACGTTGAAGTTGGCGCATAAATATAACGAGCATGACAAATTAGCACCACAGAACACATCAGAGGACGAAGCAGTTATAACCTAGTTCTGAACCTGTGAGACCATAGGCCAGAAGATTCGATACTGATGACTGCACGTAGTGGAAATTGGTAGGTACACGATATGCATCAAAGCGATACTCAGCGCACGCGTGCTTTTTATGCACAGCGGTCAATATCAAAAACTGACGACTACCAGGGCTTAGCTAACTGCCGTTAAAAATTGATAATAAACCCTAAGGACTCTGAGACACAGTCATGTAGCCTTACGTTAGCATCGTACTCGCTCTCCACACATTCGTGCAGCTTGCGGATACTGTGTTTGCTAATGACTACATGACCAATTCACTAGTACCAACACGCCTACAGAATTCAAAAAGAGGTTCGATAAACACCCCAACCCCTCCTAGTGTGCGAAACGTACAGGCAAATTCCCTACCCAGGACAAAAAACGAGCATATCGCTCAACGACATGCTCGTACTATCGCTTGATACTAAACTGACGTAGATTGGTCCGATACGCAGTTGTGAGAGCCACGGCCGCTCGGCATGGCAGAGGCCAAAGGATCTGTCCCCAAAACACCAAGCGCCCATTGAACACCATGATGCAAAAAGTCGCAACCAGCGTTCTACCTAGGATCGCACATCCTTAGCTTCAGGATAGGCCTCCAGAAGTTTGATCCAAGAAGATCTACGCGTACTCAGTTCCAAGTGGGCCACCAGATGCGCACAATCGCCAAGGACCCATGGCACAGAGTTGCATGCCGGTGCAGGGGCGGCCTGCATTATATCATGCCCTGCTACGCATATGTGGACAAGAATACTAAGCTAAAAGGAGCGTAACAGTAAGCAATAGACCCTCTAGACCGTGCGAGAAGTGACCCCTAAACGAACCAGCAAAAGATCGAAGTTACTTGGCGGCTCATCTCGAACGAGTAAGAAATAGTATTATAAGTATATAGCAAAGAAAAAAAAGAAAAAAAAGTCAGAAAACCTAGACGCTACTTAAGTCTAGTGTATTCATGGCCCCGCCGAAACCCATATTCCTGGGAATTGTGCATATCAGATCAAGATCCTAAAGACTGGGAAAAAGTAGAATCATCTCCGATGCAAAGGCAAAAAACAGTCACACACTGAAGAGGACCAAATGTATACTAAGCGCCGACAAAACAGACTCGTGGATACCAGTGTTGCAAAATCCACGTCTACTTCCCAAGCCGACAGATCCAACAAGGCCGGACAACCTCACGCAGGAAAGTCGTTTCCGCAACCCAAGTCGGTTGAGCCTTAGGTTCCGCTACAATCCGGCTCCGCGTGCTGGAGTTTCCACCAAATCGAAATCTTTCAACGCCCAAAGGGACGATGACTGTCAGAGCAACAAACCTCAAAGTGACAAACAATCTGAAAGCCACGAACTCCTCTCATCTGCAGTTCACTTTGTGAGAACCCGACTAGGCGCCAGCTCAGACCTAGCTTGCCCGGGACTGAACTGGAACTCTGAGTCAGCCAAAAAAGAAAAAAAAAAAAAAATACAGATGATAACTCTTGCTGGGTTTCCGAAGCATTCCTGCAGAAATGGTAGACACTTATACATACTTTACCAGAGTCATAATGGCTTAGTTAGCACGAGAACTTATAGTAGACACTATAAGTGCACTGCCGAAAACAGTGAGTCCCAGGACTCCATGACATAGTAGAGCGCCAGCTGGCGTATCCGCACAATAAACAAGTGCGCTACCCACGTCTAAAGCCCGGTCTTCTGCAACCACCCCTAGTAATACTCCCCCTCCCCGCGCTCACCCTTTACTCTCCCCTTCTGGAATCCCTGTTAAACAAACTGATCTGATGCGAGGGATAAGGCGTGTTTCCGATCCTCGGTTCTTGCTTCGTCCCAATACCGTCTCAAGACCATAAAACGAGCTCAACGTCGATTAAGACAGGAAAATTAACGGGGGACATCAGGTTATCCGAACCCTAGGCCGGGTATGCACAAAGGCGAATTGCCCTCAGATGGCACAACAGTTATGACAAGGTGGAGAATTCCGATTGAAGTGCAGGCATAGTCCGGCGCGCATACATAAATCATATCGCTGCAGGACTGTACGGCGGCCTATTGATCAGTACGTGCCACAAAATGTCAAAACTCCGGAGTTTGGGTCTGTAGCAAGAACAGTAGTGGCGTATGACAACTGTCGGAGGTGCGCTCCGGCGACGATCAAATCGGCGGACACAGAATCCGTGCCTGAATCTGTTGTCATCGAACCAATCCAGAAGCAACACTTACTAGATGCCAGGTGGAAGGGGTGGCAACACTTCCACAACACTCGTCATTTACACTCTAATAACTCATCTGTAGCATAGTACCATATCTAGAAACCGGGACCGTAGGGGTGCCCATAACATGAGGCTAGTGGAATTCCCCAACAGGTTGCTGAGAGGATCAGTCAATTCCCCAGTACCTCCCTTATCCAGTTTGAAGTAACACTATAGAAGTTGACCCATCTTCCAGCCAAGCAGCCACGAGCACGAAAAACATGATTGGATCCGCACCTCTACTAACTCAATGCATTGATGTGAATGTCATCACGCTAGAGCAGTGGATCTACCACCATAGAGTGTACCCACCAAAGAAACTACCATAAGCCAATGTTCCTTAAACCGACAAAAGATAATTGCATGCTCGAGCGGGGTACCGGCATCTAATTCAACCACGTCCCGCTGTCTCTCAGAAATCTCTCTGACTTACCCCAGTTACTCTTCCCCTTAAATTGGGATATAGGAAATCTAGGTACGAGCGCGAAATAGCGGACGACCGATATATTCCTTCTAGACTCATTGGGATGAACAGGACGTGAACAAGACCAACCACTGTCAGAGTCCTAATTGGAGGTGGGTCCTCGGGGCGATGAGAGCTACGCGACCCGCCTGACCCGCCGAATAAAAGGCATAGAATATTGCACTGACTGCTGCGTTCAGTCAAGGCTCGTTTCTGCAGTGGCGCATATGACAGCTTATCAACGATCAACCAAACGGGCGTAAACGCAGCTAAGAGCGAGGTAGGAATACCCCAAAACATATACGGAAACTTCAGGTCTGGAGACTCCGCAATCCTACGAAGGTCTTATAAGGAGGAGGTACTATCACAGGATTACACGTAGAATGCTAACGAAATCCGCAACAAAACCCGCCAATCCGCTATCAAGAGCGACAATGGTGGCTTGCAAAAAAAAAATACCCGTCGAGCCCTTAGGCGTTTCACAGTTTAAGATTGACTGCGGACCGCGAAACGGCTCCCGTTAATGCCCTTAATGGCGTTACAAATTAAAGCCCGGAGAATTGCTAAAATCAACTGGCCCACCACACCGAATTACCAAAAAAAAAGAAAAAAAAGGAAAAAAGAGGTAAGTGAGGAACAATGAGTCAAATAGGTAACCAGGAACGGCGTGGTACAGCGGGCCTGGCTCACCTTGAGTGCCAAGCGCGGTATTTCTCCGGCACGACATGCACATCAAACTCTCGAACTAAACACACCGGCACCTTGGAAACTAAACATAGCAAAGGGCAGACGTTTCCGATCGCAACGTCAGACCCACACCGTCGCAATATTAGGTCCCGAAGAATGCTGGACTAGGACCTCATTAGCACCGGCGGACAGCAATTTGGGCTGATACTGCAAAAAGCAGCTTCCAGTACGTAGTCGGGGATAAACGAGCTATCTGACTGGGCTATCCCGTCGGTGTGTGCCAGGAACATCTACTAAAGACGCACTATACGTATAATGGGGGACAAAAAGACAACGGAAGGCAACACCCCCGACCACCTTCAAAAAAAAAAAGGATGGTACCTTTCGTGACATCACAGTTATCGTAGCGAGGTAGAACGGGGTATCATGAATACCTCTACACGATGGGCGCTGATCGAGACATCTCGATCAAATAAATTGTGCATAATAGCGATCCCTTTACGCGGGACCGTAGGAGAATTTCGCCCCGGGCCCACCGCAAGAATCTCGCTCCAGTCCAAAGCACCAACTTCTCCAATCCCTTCCCGCGGAACCTACCTAAAGTTACTAAAACCCCAATACAAATTGGCGACCGTACGGAATCAGGAAATAGTCAGGAAAGAATCATGTATAGCTAGGGAGCAACACATTACAGCTGCAAGAGATCACAATATCGCCCCGCCGGAAAAATTAAGTTATCGACGATTCGCCGCGGGCGTTGGGGAACAAATACTCACCCAAGAAAAAAAAAAAAAAAAAAAAAAAAATCGATGTATACCCGGCTCGATCGGTGAGTGGACAGGATGCAATTGTCCTGCCTTCACGAGCCAACACAAGTCCTCCTGTACGATGAACGAACGCTTCTCTCAAACGTCCGACCATGGTCAAGGGGGAACCGCGTCAGTCGTTCATTGAGAGGGAACCAAGACTCAAACTACGCAAGAGCACAAGCGAACAAGCGTAAGGCTGACGGATGCACCCTAAGATGTTCAAGCCCCGGCAGTACTTTGAGGCGATGAAGAATACGTGCGAACAGAGATATCCAGGGGGGGAAAGCAAACCTAACAATCGATTCACCATAAAGACGTGTACGATGCATGCTTAGATGCCTAAGGTACCTCTAGGTCGGCCACCACGGAGAAACTACGACTTGCGCAGTCGACCGAAACCGCTAGTATTTCTCCACTCAACAAAGACGACACCAGCAACCGAAAACAGATCTTCAATCGCGAGTCACGCAAGCGGGCTAAATTACCTTACCTTTTGGGCATACGCTTTGACGCCTACCTATTGCAATCATAGGAGTCTATTGCCCCACGCCCGTGAGCTACATCCACTGTATAACCACCCCTCCAAAAAAAAAAAAAAAAAAAAGAAACAAGAAAACAAGAAAAAAGAAAGAAAAAACACACACCTCTCTTATGTAGTATTAAACTAGACACTGAGTGACGCAACCTCACATACTGGCTAATCAGCCCCGCATCTATTCAGTAAGACATATCAATATACAGCGAATTCGAACAACACCGTACTGCATCCCCTCTAACTAACGCCTGTCCCCCCCGATTGTCGTTACCCCTATAGTCCTACCGTGAGCTTTTCCTAATTAGTTTCGTGCGTTTACCCTAATCTAACCCACGCTTTGCACCCCACAGTAAACCCAGACATGCCTGTACTTGCCATCAGGTTCGATACAAGAAAACTCTGTGTCTGACGCATGAAATTGACACATGCAAGGAGTCGGAAAGCTCGGCCTCACCATTTTCGGCCTACGTATCAACAACCCGGCTGTTTTCCCAGACCTCACCTACTCCCCTTTGCGCGTCCTCACCAAGCCCACCCCAAACCCCTCAAGCAACGAACCGGCTAGTGGCAGAAACCTCATCCTCTCTGTAGGCACCGCATCCGCCACAAGCACTACCACACTTCCAAGCCCACCGCCGCAGACCTATACAAACAGACGCCCCAACCCAACTCCCCACCCACAGCCGATCCTCCCCCCCTTTCCTTCAGGTATTCCTGTCTGTATGAACTCTCTGGAGTGTCTCCTCGTAGCCAACGACGATAACTCGATCCCGTTTACTGGTTCGTATCGACGGCTCGAAAGTTGGCTAGAATAGCGCAGTCAAAATCTTCCCTGAAGTTTGGAACAGCAACAGAACCTTGATAAAGAGTCAACGTGTACACAAAGATGGAAAAGGACGACACATGCTCGCACCGTATCGCCGGAACGTAGCTTCGAATACCGTACACTAGCGAACATATCAGACTAATACCGCAAACTCGTATTTGATGCGCGCGAGCCTATATGCGAAGAGCCGAGGAGATATGACGAATGTGGCGACCATCTTAAGACTAGGGAACCGTGCGACCCATAACCAGATACACATAGAACCGCACTAAACCCCCTAGCCGAGAGCAATCGTATTACCCATGAGCAACAGGTGCGCCAAATTGATCGAGGCAACAACTCGAGGAGCCGCCTAAATCATGTGACCCGCACTAATATACACTTCCAAGGGAACTCGTCGTACGCTGAATCGTCACATCGCACAATATTCGTATCACCATCTGTCATCAGAAGGACACTCTGCCAATCCGCAACGCGTTCACGATAAGATGAGTGAAGCAACATTGGTCCTGCAGATACACTAACTTGCAGTGCTTCGTTGTTATCAGCGGTTATACTCCGTCGGCTATCCCAACTATAACAGTAATACCCAGAACTCGAGCAGTACGCACTCACACGCACAGAGATATATTACCACCCTCGAAGCGGCAGTAGATTAATGTGACTTTGGACACCTACCACTTTACGAAGTAGACTGCCCAAGCACCACCGTTCACACCGTAACTAGTCTGTACTGCCCCGTTGCTGACATATCTCGACACCGCGATAAGAGCCAATATGTAATCCACGTCAATCATCAGGCGTAGATGGGCCTGCGAATACCACACAGGGACGCGCTAAAACCCAAAATGATAATGAATAGGTAGACCCCGACGAATCCCCTAACATATCTAGAACCAGTATCCTTCAACGGACAATTCACTACCGAGGCCTACGGGCCCAGCCTCCCGTAACTCAATTTTTGGTTCTGGGAGATGCTATTAAGTATTGAGACGCGAGGCAAGGGGTCCCTGTAGTAGGTTCCTATCGAGTAGCCAAGCACACCAGAACGCAAACAGACTCCGTCCCAACGGTCATATCCAACCACGCTCACTGTCTCCAGAAGAAACAAGGTGTGCCCCAAACTATGACAGATCACAGCGAAATCGAGGTATACTTAGCAAAAATCCATTAGAGCAAAGAAGGCGGAAAGTTCTTAACTGACTCACACAACCGATAGCTGAAAAAATGCCGCCGAAGGTTACTGAAGACTCTATTACATACATGGGCAAGCCTTGTACTGTATTTTGCAGCAACCAAAACGCTGGAGAACCCCAAACACTATTGCACGTACTACACGGGCAATACACATAAGCGCTGATAGCACTAAAAAGTAAATACCAATAATAGGCTACGCATGTCTCCGTCGGGGTTTCCGTAGAAATCTAAGGAAGAACTAGCCCATAAGCCGTGACTGAATACATTAATGGTCCCGCGGGTCGGCTCGCCGGAATACGATAATCGAAAATATGGTTGATTGCTCGACGACCATCTTACCAGAGTAAGCCTTGCCAGAGCCTAAGTGAGAAACACCAGATGACGCAAGTCGTAACTAGTGGTGGGAAGAGTCCCCACCTAGCTAATCAGATGATGCGCCTCATAGAACCACAACTCACCAAACTTAGCGTCACACCTGATCCACTTCCTCCGTCAACCACGACAAAAAGTAGTGTAAGAATACTAGGGACATAATTACCACACCTCAAACCTAATACAATCACACGCTGCGTTAGCAAATACTCGGCCCTGATCGGCTCAACTACCGGACTGCAAGAGTAAAATGCGAGGTATTATTAGTAATCACCGGCGCTAGGCTTCGTGCTATACTTCATACTACCCCATACCCTGTTCTCCTGCTAAGAACTCAGATACAATCAGCAGTTACCTTCACGGCAACTTCGCGTGCCGATTATTCGAGATTCACGCGCATCTCTAGTCTACGCACACCACAATACCCCTCCCCAGTAGTCAACGGTAAATTTTCACATCCCTAGCTTAAACATGTCTCACTTGACAAATCGTTCTGCGATCTTACCTACAATCCAACCAATCCGTGGTTCATTAACGTCTTCATTCCTCTTACCTGTGGCACTTTAACTCATAGATACACGAACCATTTTGTTTCCTCTTAACCACGTAAGACCTTTTTGTTACTTGCAATTCCTTTAAGACACAAACTCACTTTCACATAACACTGCCCCCCCTCACTCCTTTCTCCTCTTTTGGCCACCAATCTCATCCTCTGGGCCTTACTCATACTACTCCCTCTGTATCCTCGTTGCCGACCCCTTACGTCCCACCCTCCATTGGCCCCACGATGCTCCGACTCTAGAGAAGTCTTGACCACCCTACTTTCACTATGGCCGCGCTAGCATTATGGTTCCTGCTTCTGCTCCGCATCAGCGGATTTAACCGACACCTCTGCGTTGCTCTCCCTGCCGGAACAGCCTCTCCTTTCTCTTACTTAGCCTGTACTCCTCATCTAGACCCCAATCTCCCAGGTCCATCCCCCCTTTCCCCCCTCCCTGATTCGCTCCTTCATCTCATGCCCCCCGTACTCGTTCCCCTGTTCGAGCAACACCATACGGTTAGGTTATCTAGCAAGTCCACTATCATACCTCACAACATTGTCGCACACAGCTCCTTGGTAGTACCACCCTGGGACCCGTCAGGAGCCATGCAAAAATGCAATACTGGGGGTCGGACAACTCAGAGAAATCGACAAAGATACGAGCGCGATTCACCGCGCGGGTCCAGCGACTGGTTCGATATGCGTCTAGACATGGCAGTGATATGGAGACGCAAAGCGACAGAACATGGAATTCTTTACGATCGAAGTAAGCCGACAAACAACATATGCCGGAATCTTTACAAGCCATTATTTACAGCTATGCGTCGACAGTTCCAGTACCCCTCCAGAGCTCGCCTCCCGCCCTTTATGTCCCGATCCGCTTCGCCTTGCCCCCCGCCCTCTAGAATACCTGCTGTCTCTTAATACGTCCGCCTCGCGTGCGCTTGGCATCCGCTGACCCAAACAGCTCGAGTATAACGTCTTTCGAACCTCCTTCCTTTCCCCTCTCACCACTCTTCTCCTCCTCCACATTTCTCTTACGCCCGATTCCTTGAGTTTCCACTCCCCTTCCCTACTCCTTTTCATATACCGCAAACTCCCCCCAAAAAAAAAAGAAAAAAAACAAAAAAAAAAGAGAAAAAAAAAAAGAAATAATGCCAACTAAAGATACTTTCTCCCCCATCATCCATGCCCTTTACCTTTCTTATTCCCTCTCCCGAATTCCGACTCCCCCTTTTGTTCTCTGTACATTGCATCTCCCTGCCTCCCCCAGTCTTCACTCCGCGTCTGCACCTCTCCTTCCTTCCATTACTGCCTCGCGTACCTTTCACATCCTGCTCCAAATGAAATACGGTCCGACACTCTGGGCTTATATTTCACGCGGCGAGGCCAAGGGTCTCCATACGCTCCTACAATCCGGCGCGATGCAACATATTCCTACTCCCACCATCCACAGTCTAACCCAGCATGTCACACAGGGGGCCTGACGCATTGGTTGACCCCCGCTCCGTCCACGATTCTCTCCTGCCGCTGCGTCCCCACATCATAGCTGGAAGGTAGGCCGCGCTGGGATTCCTTACGACTTCCTTGAATAAAACTGAACACCCATCTGTTTGCTACATCAGTTGAATCGATCTACAAAAGCCGTATACCTCCTAAAAGTACAAACTTGGAATGTAGGTTCGAAGGCATTACCCAAGACGATAAGCATCGTAGCCGGACGGGAGAGCATATGCACATGTCTCTGTAATTCGCCGGCCTCTCCTAGAATACGATATGGCGTTGAATGACCGGACACCCTTCAAAACCTTTTAGTTTGCATCGGGACCTGACAGTGTCAAAATGAAATCCGTCACCTGTAACGAGCATGCACCTACTCGTCTCTCGACCACACCTATAGATCACATTTCATTCCAGCACAAAGCTACTGAACATTAATCCCTTTGACCACCCCAGGTCCCACTGTCTATCCCTATTGGGAGCGGCTCATACTATCTCCCAACCTGGCTAAGGTAACTTGTACACGCTGTATACGCCCCACAGAACTCAACTTCCCAGATCTCCCATGTTAATTCCCTCCCACTAGCAGTGAGCTGCAATGATTTCTGCTACTCGCAAAGAAGTCTGTCCCAACACGCGTCGAGCCGCAGTATCCCGCGTAGTTACCACAATACATAACATGCCTGATCGTCTGCTCACGACGACCCAGCACGTGTTAGAGGTACTTTAGATCATACTACCTGCTACAACCTCCACTGTAGCAACGAACCCGGTTCTCCCCCTAAATTTGGAATTTCGCACTCAAGTAGTTACGACCTGGAACTACACGGCCGTAAGCCAGCACTAAGCCAACATCTCGTCCAAATACGATAGCTCCACCTATATAGGCGCGACGCATCGCAAGGTAACAAGATAGAAACGAAATAGCGGCGGCAAACCGTAGGAGAGCGACGGAAATCCAGGCTACGGTCCGACATTTCCGTAACAGCCTACTCCCCTCAATACGACCTACATAACTCGTAACCTACCACATTACGACCACACACCACTAACCCCCGCTCTCTGAGGCCGCGTTCGTGCCCATATACTCCCTATAACAGCAGTAATACCGCCCCCACATCCCCGCCGCCCACGCACCCTTTTCCTCGATACCCCCCGCCATCCGAACCCTCCTCGGACCAAGGCCCAATACTTCCTCTGGCTCTTCCCTTCCTTTATGAATAACCTACTCCCTCCTGGCTACATTTCCATCCATTTAGCTCTTGGCGCTGCGCTTTCTCGCCTCGTTTTCTTCCCTTCGATCTCTCCCTCTGTTGCATCGCCTTCATGCCAGGCCATTGGGCGCGCGAGAGAGCTAGGTTCCTTTTTCTAAGCCTTAAGTCTCCACGTTCCGTTAGTTACTTCGTTATCTTCTTCGCTCTTTCTTCGCGCTTACCAGGCTACGAATCTTCGAGTTAGTCACGTACAGTCGAGTTCACAACAACAAGCCGCTCAGACTTTAAGCCAAAGTCAGAGAAGACTTCTCAAAAAGAACCAGACTGACCATTGTAAACTGGGTAGTTGAACTTGTTCAGTAGGAATGTCACATTTCAAGCGTATCAACGAAGTCTGCCTAATACAGATCTCGGGGGAGTATGGCTTGGCGAAGCGCAAAGAACTAGGCCCCTACCGTTCCCGCTACAATAGCTGCCAGGTCCTGAAAACAGCATGGAGCAGAAGACTAATTCCGGCCAAAGTATCAAAAAAATGAAAACAGTCTTGACCCTCTCCCTAAATCGACCTGAATTAATAACGAACCGACACCACTGCTTGGAGTCAACGGCAGACGTATACGTATGCTGCAAATGGCATGAGTTAATGGGCACCCTCTTTATCACCAAGGTCTCAGTCATCCATACTTTAAGCTTAGCTAGCAGTCCCGAGGACGCAGAGCTCAGCTAAGTATCTAGTGCCTAGTTATTAGCTTGACTCAACGACTCGGAGAAACGTAGCATCACAGTACAAAAAAATGAATACAATAACTAAGTCTAATCACACGAAACTACAGGATGACAAACCCATTTTGGCTCGTTGCTATAACCGCCGCTACTTCCCTATTAGATTCCGATGTCCAGCAAACTACCAAATCCCAAGATAGTCCCGTCCCTCCAATAATGTCAAAAGGTATATACCCCATGTATTCAAGCAAGCATTTATATACAATACGGCACCATTCTTTTAAGGCCTAACTCTAGCCCAATTAAAATACTTACACCAAATGAAAGTCCACAAAATTTATATCTATTAAAAAGAGCATTCTGTGATACTCTAACCTCTTGGCCCTCTCGCAACGATTTCCTCATCAATAGTACCGTAATTCCCTACATAGTCAGCCGAAAGTACGTGATACACTCAAAAATCACCCCAGGCAAATCTGAGAGTGACGAATGATCCAGTCACCTCAGCGCCGATACTATGAAGCAGGAAGCCAGCAGACCGAACCCAATGCGGCTGATCCCTCCATGAGCCCCAAATCACCGGCGAAAGTGGGCGGATACGATCTGAAATCTGGACTGACTGACTCCGGACGCCCGCCGGGGGAAGCCTGTCCTTTAGATGTGCGACATAGGACTACGAGAATATCCCCTACATAAGCAACAAACCCTGAACGGCGCTCACCATTTCCAAGCCGACAGGGATCAAGTCATAATGATCGCACAAGTGCGATGAACGAGCATCCGCACGCAGCTCACGGGCAATAAAACAACCGAACCGACTCATCCGATTTTAGGCGCTCAACGTTTAAGGATAACCCGCGAGACCACTCCAATGAGGCTTCAGCTCCATCGACATCAATAACAGCAAGAACACCAGCTCCAGTTGAGATCTCAAATAACCTAGCTGTCCGCGCCAACTCCTGACCCCCCGCACTCCCCTCGTACTGTTGGGGAAGGAAGGAGAGGAGAGGGAAGACGCGATCCACCATAGTCACACGTATCAGGGTAGGCTGGACTCGAATGCGGGTATATGCACTTCTGATACAAATAACGCGGGTCCAGTCGAGATCGAGTCGTTTGTCATAAGTCGACGACGAGTATCGCCCTTATTTTCCATAGTGTGCAGTGATTTATCCTATCCATGGAATAATTCGCCCTGCTCTGCGGGGGCATTGGGCCGCTTCGATCAGAACCCATGAATCATGACGAACGCGAATTAATGTAAAACTATAAGCCGTGGCGGCCAGACCTATAAAGATAGGTGGTAGAATTCTTTATACTCTAT
>Ga0179591_1315314_pt1 | contig 13545 bp, 9 predicted proteins | sample CZOMad2_1_08_16f_FD_182891 | JGI IMG/M metagenome (GOLD analysis project Ga0179591, IMG submission 182891) | Vadose zone soil fungal communities from Angelo Coast Range Reserve, California, USA - CZOMad2_1_08_16fungal (PacBio error correction) | ecosystem: Environmental > Terrestrial > Soil >...
AAGCTTACATATCAGATAATGTAGACATAATAAACCGTGGGACCCAAGTCCCTAAAGACCTCGGGGAAACAGAACCTCCGCATGGTCGAGTGTGAGGCGAGACCTCTTGGGAGTGAAAGAAGACTAAAGGGGGGCAATGAGATAGCGGGGTAGGTCTGCGTTATCATGTGAGAGCTGAACCTATTTACCTTCAGAAGTGCGTTGATCCGGGAGGGCCACTGGAATGTCTTCAAAAAAAATGAGGAGAATTGATTGGGGGAATTTGTGTTCGCGGAGGGCAGGGGATCCTCCCGCGATGAGGGGGGACCATTCACGGCCAGTAAGAATCTCTTCACTAATAGTAGAAAACAGTAATTCATAGGAAGAAGGAAGGACATCGGTGGAGGGGAAGTTTGATGGGCTGGGAAAAGGACGCCTCCGTAATGTATATCCTGTAATACACTTTCCAGGAAGGATAAGAGATCTTACCTGCGGCGTCAGAGGAAACGAGGGCGAGGAGAGGGGGAGCAATTCTGAATCCACCACGGGGTGGGGTTTTAAATCGGCTCATGATGACCTCAACGCGATCACTTTGGAGGTGGTAGGCTTTTTCTCAGGAAATGATCGGAACGGAGCTCCGCGAGGGGCTTATTATTGCGAAAAATACGGAGGGGCGCAGGCTGGCGGAGAATTAAAACAAGGCGTCAGGGAGGAACAGGTCCACAGAAAAACATTTAGGGGGTTTCTCTATACTTACGGGACAGGGGCTGGGGTAGGGGTGTGAAAGGGGGAAGTGATTTACCGTGGAGGGGGAATTCCTGACAAAAAAATAATAGTGAGCACGGGGGGGGTGCCCCCGCAATCAACTTCCAAGTCCGTATTCAGAAGGCAATCTCGGGGGCAAGAGATCCCTTTTCATAAGCGCGAGTCGTCCTTCGCAGGGGATGGCCTTGCCAGTTTGTTCCTTTGGATGGGAAACGCAGGAACGTCATAAACCCCACCGGAGTCATATTCTTTCGAAGAGGATAACATAAAAATCTCGAGAAACCAAAAACTTGGTAGGAAGAGAGAGGATCGTCATTCAGTCGACAGGACCTCCTCTCTGGGGTGAAGTTAAGAGGAACAGAAATCCCCCCAGGTTCCATTCCATCTTCATCAAGATAACAAGTTGACACTCTTCAGGGATAACAGGGGATCCTGCGGTCCTTTACCGAAGGAGCTTTATTTATAACTCAGTCTAAGGTTTTTGAGGTGACCACCTTAGTGTTCACTGATCTGTTGGGGTGGAGGTCCGGGGGGGTGCGAAAGGGGGACTCTCCATCGAACGAAAAAAGTGGCCATTTTAACACGCGGACTTAACGCGAAGAAAGAGTTGGAGGAAAGGGCTCGATGAGGACTCAGAGGGGGTTTCCTTAACCATCCATTGGTAGGACGAGAAGAAGGTCGCCACTACAAAGGAAGACCGCTCTTTCTCTAGGTAGTAAAGAAGGAATAAAGTCCGCCAAAAGGAGAGAAGGGGTTTTGATCATTGCATTGCATTTCAAAACACGGTGGGAGGGAAAGCCGTTCGAGCCAACCGAAAAAGCGTGCCGAAAGGCCGTCCATATTTTCAAGACTAAGATATACGTGGCGCACGGCTGAACGGGGGAGGAAAAGGGAAGAGAAGTACGTAATTATTTCGGACAAGCCCACCCACGCCGTCCACGGTATAATCATTAGTCGGGTCGCTCCTCGTGAAGAGATGGAAGTAAAGGGGACGCTAATTCGCATCAAGAAGGGGGGGCTATATCCCCTTCCCGGAGAAAAAGGAGGAAATAGAGAAAGAGGGTGCAGACAAGAGGTGATCCTCATGGAATAAAAAGGAGGACGGCCAATAGAGAGATAAGCGATCTCCGTAATCGGGAAAGTATAGGAGTGGTCGTGGTTCCGGGGGGACAAATCCCAAGATGGGAACAGGCTACTAGAAAGGATATCGGAGGGTAGGGTGACAACGATGACAGCTAAGAGTGAAGCTCTTGTGGGGAAAGGGTCTTGGTATAAAACGAAGATGTAGCGCTGAAGGAGAGGAGAGATACTCACTACGGAGTAGGGTAGAGCGCTAATCTCAGCAAGGTAGAGGTGAAACCGAAAAAAGTACGACTCAATTTGGAAAATCCTTTTAAAGATAGGACAAGGTCAACCCCGGAGGCATGGGTAACATCTTACAGAGGAAAGGTGGCCAAAAGTCCCTAATTGGGAAACAGGAGGAAAGAGCACACAATAGGGAAGAAGCAGCAAAAGGATGCACGAAGGGGACTTAGAAGAAGGTTTCCTTGTGCGTGACACATGTCAACGAACTTCCGGTGTAAAAAGAGAGATGATTCCATCCCCAGATAGCCTGGAAAGAAAGGGTGTCAAGGCCTGCGGGGCGGATTTATCACGGGTAGTCTAAGGTATCTGAGAAGAGCCATTCCTTGTGAAAGGGGGAGAATTCCTTTGAATGTGGCTGGGGTCTACAGTCGTGGTTTCCTTTCATCAGGGAAAAGGGAGGGCCTTCGGAAAGTAAAAGCTAACGCCGCTTCCTCAAACAAAGAAAATAACGCACGAAGGTTTAGAGGCCTACCACCCAGGAAACAAAAACCACACCAACTTAAACGGGATGGGGGGAGAAGGGGGCCGGTCGTCCGGAGGGGAAGGAATTGTAAGTACTTTCAAAGGGCGTCATAATGACCCATGACCTAACAATACCCCCACAAAACCCTCAAAAACACAAGATAAAAAAACAACAATACTTCATTCTTCATTTGCGGTTCCTCCCGGCGCTGGTCGGGCCAGCTTGAAGGCTCGAGCATCACCGGGTAACCTGAGGACGTGGAGAAACTACGGGAAGGTCCTGACTGGGGAATTTCAATGGGAAAATAAGTTGCTTCTACGTCCGAGAGGAGCCTTCTTGACGGTCGCATAATAGAATCAGCCCCGGCTAGGCAGCTTTCCGGAACCTGTCCCCTCAAGAACCGGGTTCACCAAAGAAAAGAACGACAAAATCGGACTACTGATCGTCAATTCTTCATGAAAGAGTCGGACATATAACGCCACGACGCAAGCAGCAACAGATGCAGAATCGGCATTCTTGTTCGTTGGACCTTACCCCGCGGGGACCGTCCTCAAAAAAAAAAGATCCGGCCGCCCGTTGTCCAAAGGGAAGGAGCAATATATAAGTCCTAGAAGGGACGTAAGTGCAGATCTGAGGGCTTACGATCTCTGGCAGATGGAGGAAAGGGTCCGAGGAAGAGCTTCTAGGGGGAGAAGAGGGTAGCCCGTGCGGGAAAAAAGGTCTCTCTTGATTCCGCGCGCGGGCGGTGTTTGACGGAAAGTCACACAGGAGGCCGGAAGGGACAGCACCACGTTGGCCGCTCGGCATCGTGGTGTGAAAGAGCTGGAAGGAACAGTAAAGACGGGAGGAAGGTATCGAAAAGTAAACAGGAGGAAGGTAGAACCGTCAGACAGAGTGGAGCCATCGGGAGAACCATGCGCAAACGGGGGTGTCTTTCGTCAAAGTACCGAGGGGATTCGGGCAGGTTCGGGAGAGTAAGTTTCTTCTACTGAGCATTCGTACACTTTTCTGACTCTCGAAACTAGGAGGAGGAAAGAAAAGAAGGGGGAAAAGAAGAAATTCGCCAGTCCTCAGGTGAACCAGGTACTACCAGGAGCAGGACGACAGAGAATGACATTTGACTCCCTCCAAAGTGGAGTGGAGCAGGAGGGATGAATACTTAAATTTAGGAAGATCTTCGAAAGGAGAGATGGTTAAGGATTACCCCTTCCCGACGACTCTTAGCGTCGGTAGGACTGACACGAAAAGAGAAAAAAAACTGGGACTAAGGGGCTTCCCTTTTGGGCTGAGGGCAAAATGAAAGGCGTCCAAACGGGCTTTACCAGCCCGCGAGGGTAGCTCCCGCAGGCGTCAGGTTGTAAGCTTCAGACAAGACCTCAACAGTTCTACTCTTCAGAGGAAGCCCTACAAGGGCTAACTAAACCAAAGAGACGCTGACTTACACAAAAAGGGGGGGAACCATTATTTCAAATAGGATGAATCAATTATGATTCTTTCACCCTGAAGGTTGGAAAATATTTGGGGGGGGGCTAGGTTCCACTCTTCCGAGAAAGGAAGACCAAATGAGTAAGTCTAACAGTGTGACTTCGTCGGGGGAGAGTTGTTTGTAAGGGAAGAGGGGGTCAAGGGGGAAGCCTGGAACTGTGAAAAGGATCAGCCGTCGGGGAGGGTCTTAGAAGTTGTCGGGGGCAGGGGAAGGGAAAAAGAAAGGCCTGGCCGGGTCGACTTAGTCTGGGGGGCGAAGCAGCACAGAAAAGGTAACGAATCACGGACACTCACTCGGGGTAATTACATGCAGAGGCGGAAAGCACGATCGTGGGGTAAAGTAGCTCACTTGGGAAGACCTGCATATTATAAAGACTTTATCATCAAGACAAGGAAGAGAATTTAACTACATGAAAAGAAAGGACAGGGTAAAGGAAAAATGACCTCACGTGGCCCGGAAATGCCCATCGAGAGTCGGGTATACATAAGCCTGCTGCAAAATAAGGGAATGGGAATAGAACCGGTAGGAGGGGATTTTCACGTTTGAGGGTATGAGTTGAAGGCCGGGGTTGAGATTGACGGGGCAAGGGGACCTAAACTTCAGGTAGAAAGGCAACCCATAAAGGCTAGACACGTCCCGTAAAGGAAGGGCGAAAGTTACAACGGACTGCTCTCAGGGCAGCAGCGTAAAGGACGCTACAAGAAGATAAGATCAGGGCCTTAAACGGGGATGGCCCGCTCTATCTGGGCGAAGGGCATCATCTGAGAGGTTTAAAAGGCAGGGCATTCTTTTTCCGGCATGAACCGGACACCCGGAACAGGAGAATTCTGTTCTAAGGGTGAATGCGCAGGAAGTTCGGTGGGAGATTCAGTCCTTTACGAGGAGGGATTTTAGTGCATAGTGTGACCTTTAAACCTTTTGGAGAGACGATGGTAATTCCAGCGGAAGTGGGGGTTGTGCCGGAAGGACACGGGTGAACCGAGAGAAGGATGTCAGTAGAATGTTAAAAACACAAAAAAAGAAGAGACGCTTCATTCTAAGGAGGAGACGGATTACTATAGGAGACTTGAGAGGCGACAGAAAGAACACGGTCCCGGTGGCCGCTGCGGAGGGTAAAACTGTATCCCTCCTAGCATTCGGTTATTTCCATTGGAGGGACGGCATTTTGGGGAAAGAAGAGAAAGGAATCACGATATGTCGGGGGGATCGTATCCTTTGGAATAGAGCAGTATTGACCCGGCCATGGATCCTTTCAGGAAGAAACGTGCGGGGGGAATGGCTGAAAAACAGGGGACGAAAAAGGTCCTTGCTGAAGAAGGCCGGCTGATCAACGAAGAAAGTTGGGTATTAGGAAACTCCGCCCGGAGAAAAAAAGTCATTGAGAGCAAAAAAAGCCAGGCGAGCGACGGAAGGAGGAAAAGAGTGTTGATTGTGATGGGGATGTACCAATCCGTATTTGTATATTCTTTGATCAGGTTCCTAGTGGCGCACTTTATATCGCTTAGGGTGAAATCTGGCGGGCCTTGGAAAGCGGTGCCTTTTTATTCCTTCTAGAACGAAAACTGTAGTGTTTTTTGAATAAGCGGGAACAAAAAAAAAAATATCCGCCGTCTAGCGGGATTACCTGGTATCTGGCGGAATGCATACCTAAATGAGCTCAAGGAGAAGAATGGGGGGAAGACAGCGGAGAGTTGGGGGATTTCTGTCAGCATGAAAAAAAAATCTCTTCGGCCGAGGGAAAGGAAAGGGAAAAAAATTGCTGTCCCAGATAAGATTCTTCTTGGAATGTCAATGGGATTGGGAGGGGAAGGTTTAAAAATGAAGTAAAACCACCTAGAAAAAAAAGAAAAAGAAAGATCGTGCAAAGGGGGGAGAAAATTAAAGCACAACAGCCTAGGTTGTTTCTGAAAAACCTCCAACAAGAGAATCGGGAACCGGAAAGAGAAAGACCTTTCACCGCGGTTGAGTGACTGAGGGGGCGAGCGGAGGTCTGGGATTGCAGGGGGGGAGGGTCTTTCTGAGAGTATTCATGTAAATTAAAAAAACAAGAGCTTTCTCCGCGGGTAGACCGGAAGAATCAAGAGAGAAAACAAAGAAGGTATGATATCTATTGGTGGGCTACTTTGCGGAAAAACCGGAGATGCACTCGTGCGCTGGGGCTTTGAATTTCCGAAGAGGAAAGCAGCTTGGAAGGGACAGGTCAGCTTCATAAGAAGGGCCACTCTGAGGGGAAGTGGGTCGCGGAGAGGGAAGGGAAGGAGACTTTTTATTGGAGAGAAGATTAAGTTATTGAGGTTCCCCCAGTGCACTATCTTTTTGGCCTTGTTTTTTGAGGGTCAAAACCTGCATACCCAATTTTCCTTGATAAAGAAGGAGTTAAGAAGAGAGCAGCTTTTGGGAAGGGCACGTCAGGGGAAGGCGATGGTGTCTCGCGACGAAGAGCCGTAAGAGTTCGTTCAATAACTAAGTCAGTTGTGAAAGAGAAGGGAGTAGAAAATAAATACACTTCTCTCCTGGAGGTAATAATGAGATGGAAGTCAACAGAAAGTGTCGGAATAAGCACTTGATCACAAAAGAGCCGCTGATAAGCCGCTTTCCTCAAGGAGCAGCCAGAGTTGAAAAAAGAAGATATACCGTGGGAGCCTTCTGAATTTAAAGGGCACCCATGACGGATGGCGTCAACATCTCCAACGACAGGAAAGGACGTAGATGCCGTCGGCTCGGAATGACGGGGATTTTCTCTCCTCGTGAAGGAGATGTGAGTTACTCTTCCAGGCAGGTGAAGAATACTGTTTCTTATATAATGAGATTCATTACTAGTCAGAAGAGGTGCACAGACGGGGGAATAGGGAGTAACGGTGCTGAGAAAAATGGCATCCATTTGGGCCGGAAAATAGAGAGATCAGATCACTCCTAAATTCAACTTCTTCAGGACTTAGGGGCCACGCCGCCGCAGGCCATAAGAGGGGAAAAGGAGACGAGGCTTCAAGGGTGACACCCGCTGACGAAGGACAGGAAAGGTTGGGGCAGGGGGGCTTTCGACGGAAGAGAGCTAGTCATAAGCAGAGGACTATCGGCACAGCACTTTCTGTGGAGAAATCAGAGCTCGCAGTCGCGGGGGAAAAGATAGACTCTGGGCAACACCCAGGGACCTCGGAGGAAGGGAACAAAAGAGATCACGGTTAACTTCACAGCGATAGAAAGCGAGTGTCCCACAAAGAAAGGGACACCTGACATTCGAAAAAAATCGCTCGTATGTACTCCGGATCACAGTCAGGATAACGTATAAGGGTGCCCTTCACTCAAGAACTTCCAAAGAGCTGATTATCGGTAAACATCTCGCATAAAGAAGGGTCATGAATGACTGTGGTTATTTATTCTTCAATGGGAGGATCAACTGCTGAAGAGGCAGGGGCTTACCAGTGAGAATTCCAGAAGGGAGTCTAGGAGTATTTTCCGAATGAAGTATTTCCTCGGGACGGACCGCCAGAGGAGAAATGCTACCTCATCAACCTGGAAAGCACGCCGCTAAAAAGGGTTTCTATGAAAGAAAGGAGAAAGTTATGAAGGGAAGGGGAAATAGATCTCCTAGGGAGGCAATTTCTTTGGTCCATATGTAACCATGACTACTTGGGAGGGGGAGGGAATAAAGGAGATTGGGGTGTCCCTGTTTACGGACGGGAGTGAAGGCACTTATCAGGTAAAACGGGGGGAAAATATCGGATAGAAAACGATTTTTCCTTTCTGCAGCTGAATGTCCAGGAATATTCTTCGTTAGGTCGGCGGGAGGAAATCGAGTTCCTAGGATACCGAATACTAAGCGACACACAGACGTAGGGTGATCCAAGAGGCCTCCACCGGTTGGTCCCGGCAAAAAGAGAGGATGCGAAGGTCACCGGGGAAAGTCATTCATCTAAGAACGTCAAAATGTGAGGACCATATAAGGGAAGAAGAAATAAGGCAAAACACAGGATCTTAGATAAGACTTGGCACGTATTAAATGTAAAAATTGACAAGGACCTCCACAAAAAGGAAAAGAAAGGTGATCCCATTATTAGAAAAGAAGGCGAAAGGAAGGGCTCAGGAAGGGGAGGGGGAGTAACTAGATCGCGGTAGCTGGGAAGTTGAGGTGCAGAGAAGGCCCTTCGTAGAAAGGTCTTGAAGTATAGCCTGACCCAACTGGATCGGAATGCCTCGACGGACTGCTGGGATTTCAGGAAGGGTAAACCGGAACCAAGAAAGGGACCTTAAGACTTTTGAAAGGATCCTCTTTTTCAGTGAAGAAAGGGAGCATTGAAGAAGGGGAACTGAGCAAGAAGAGCGGCTGGGCGTGTTAGAGAAAGGAAAGTCTAGAGGCGAGGAAGAAGAGACCATTCATGCGGGAAGACATCCGGGAGACCAGCACTTTTTTCTGTCTGAAAGGCCGAAGACTAAGCAGGGGAAGGGGGAGGACTGGCGATGAAAGGGTGAGATCGGACAACTTTCTCATCTCTCGGTGAGGAAATAGAGAAAAAAAATCAACAAAAAAAAAGGAAGGAGGAAGGAAAAAAGAGAGTCGACTCAAGAAGACGGATCTCATGTCAGAGGCAGCACCGGGCCGAGCTTCACTTGAGGGAACCTTCCCGGCAGATGTCGGCCCTGTGGAAATCGCACCTGGGATGGGAGCCCTTGATAAACGATGAATGCTAGTTCTTAAGAACTAGAGATGGGACGGGTCTATACCAAGGAAGATCCCAGGGGGAGAGGGGTCTGGACTGTAGGACTCCAGAAAAATCTCACCTGCCACGAGGAAAGAAGCGGAAAACTCGGTATGAGGAACGGCTTTGTCCCGGGGGGAACGGGCCCTGCCAAACAAGGCATATAGGGCGTGGCAGACCAGGCAATCGATCCCGGTTTAGCGGAGAGAAAGGGCTCAAATAAAGAGGCCTTCCGAGTCGAATACAATGTAATGCTAAAGAAGTCAACCAAAAACAAGAATCGAAAAGGAATGGCAAGGACGGTAGCCTATTCTTATCATAATGAGACTTAGGTGGAAAGGTGAGGTTCCTTTAGTGGGTAACTTCTAAGACGGGGCATTCAAGGACGAAAACGGGGAAGGGTGCAACGTATCAACGGGGAAGTCTTGGATTGGGCGGATTGCGGATCTTGTCAAGGAAGGAGAAGTCTAATTCGACTGGAACTTATAGAAATAAGGATTTGACTGGAGTGGGGTCCTGGTGGAACAAAAAGGTAGGGTCAGAGGGGCGAAAACATGCCTGCTTCCTTATTATAGGAGACGGAGGATCGAATTGGGAGACCGCAGAAATGGAATCACTCATCCGAGTTTTTTTGGTTCATTGTGAAAATCCCCGAGTTTTTCAATACGACAGCCCCCGTTGATATTGAGATGGACTCAGACATTGGATCTCCAGAAAGGAAAGATAAGAGAAAATAAAGCCAGCAACGATGGTATATGACAACCCAGCCGTTGACCTCCTGCACCAAAGGAGGGAATTCACAGGCCACTCTCCCCCGGTCACGGCTTGCCCCTAAACCGGTCTCGGCAGGGATTTAGGTTGGGGCCGGGATTCGTGACACGGAATGTTAGAAAGGGTGAAGGGTGCCGTTCCGGGCCGGCCTCCTTCCTAGAACGGGCAATCAGACCAGGAAAGGAAGGAGTGCGCCAGGGAAAGACCATGATGCCTCCGCCGTGCCAACGTTAGCGAAAGACCAATCATTCTTAAGAAAAATGCGGCCCCTCGATAGGGGGGACTAGGCATAAAGCTGCTCGGGGGAACTTTCCAGTGAGATGGGGTTCCGGGATAAACTCCACAGAAATCCTTCTTGTTGCAACGAATCTGCCTCTAGGCTGGTTCTCAGGCGAGGGTCAACGCATTCGGGGGGCGTTTTGGCAAAGGAGGATTTAGATATGATTTTTGCAAGGGGACCTGGACAGACGAAGGGGGAACGTACTTGAACCTGGTTTTCCAGGGGAACGCCGGTCGTCAAGGAAAAGGGGAGATCCTGAGGAGCTCAGGAAACGACACCCAAGTGGAGGAGGCAGTAAATCCTCCTTCTTAAAGGGGGGAGGGCTCTTGCTAAGGAGACAAAGGATTCACAAACGGTCCCGGGCGAGTCAGCTGGGTGTCACCAGCAACGCCGCATTTGAGTGAGGGACCTGGGCGGCAGCCTGGAGGGCCTGACAATTAACTCGAAGGAACCGATCGGGGGTGCAAGGGGGAGACGTGATCGTTTATCTCTCCTGGTGAACGGCCGCCTCTATGGACATTCAGCACCGTGTAAGCAAGTCAGGGGCGTAAAGTCGACGGGGAAATGAAATGTGTTCTCTGGAAGGAAGTATTCTACGAGGAACCTTCTCGAAACTAACGTACTAAAGATCTAAGAAGAAAGAAGAGCGACCAGAACGTCATTCACTCTATACCTAAGGATCTGACAGGGAGAGGAGGGGTGATGCTGGAATAAGAAGAATTTTTAGAGCAGTGACTCCCTTTAAGAATGGCACACGGGATATTCTCTTGAACGCAGGGGAGGGAAGGAAGGCTGAAGTTAAAAGGGTGCGGAGCGGGGAAAAGGTCTTATCGACCAAACTGTTTAAAAAAAGTGGGGGGGGGTAAATGTCTAGGTCAAAGGAAGGGGGGGTAGCCGTTTGGGACCTGGCAGGACTGGCTCGAGCGCCCTTCAAGCGAAAAAAGGCTTCATGGCAAGAAAGAGAGAGGATGGCTTGTCAGTACAAAACCAGCTTTCGGGTCCTCTGGAAGTTCCTGAAAAACCATGGCTGTCTCGAAGGAGTAACGCCTCTTCATGAGGGATCCTTGAACTTGAGGTCTTTGTAGGGAAAGTTCCCGAAAACAACCTTGAGGGCAATCAAAGATCTGGCGGGGGGGACAGGCAAGAAAGGCCAGCTGGGGATAATGCTCTTTCCACCGTCGCGGCTCCAAGGTCAAGCAACCTGAGTTCGCAGGAATGATTACTCGGGAATTGGACATTTGGGGGAAGTGATGCTTGCGATAAGCTGAATTTCCACCACTCGCGTTCCAGCTAAAGCTCTACGCAAGGAAAAGCAACGAGAGATCCACAACAACCCCGAGGGAGGAGAAAATATAGATAGATTCTTCCTTTCTCCGGGGAGATCCCGCTCTGGTTGTGGGGAAAAGGTAAGGACTGAGGGAAGAAGAAAAGGCCCCCCAGCCATTAGAGAAAGACGGCTGCAGCGGGATACTTTTACTCTCTGGCCCGTTTCCCAGAGAGACGGTGATCACGGGGGGGGCCTTATAGGTGGCCCCCAAGCGTGGGCATATCTTTTTTGGCCGGGGGTTGGAGTATGCAGAAAAAGAAAGCAATTTAAAAAAATCCCGAAGCTGCTCTAAGAATGGTGGACTTCAGGCTCGGAAGCTGCCAGAATATGTGTGGATGCAGCAATCAATTAAGAGAAGAGAGTTCATACTAACCCTTCTTATACTCTGGAAGCGGTCCGCAGAATTCTCAAAGGGGGAAGAAGATGGGCCGGGGCGTGGCCAATAAGGGAGCTGTCATGGAAAAAACCTCGGGTAGGAAAGAGAAGGGATACAACAAGAGATAACGAGGGCTCATTCGAGTGAAGACGACTCCCTTTTCTCAGCGGGAAAACTCTCTCAAAGGGCGTGAGGGAGAAGCAAGAAAAGCACACAGAAGTCCCCGTTAAAGGAAGGAGAGTTAGGACGGTCGGGTAGATAATGATTCTCTCTTATTAGTAGAGAATTCCTCATCCTCTTTCTGAGAACACTGACAGAATGAACATGAAGGAAGATTCATGGTCGGAAGGGGATCGGCTTCCTGGGGAGGCAATAAAAATGGAAATAGAGGAGGAAGGGACGAGACGAGATACAAGAGCTGGAATATGACCTCGAGAGCAGTGCGGTCTTAAGGCGGGAAACGACACACTCGAAGGAAACAGCCTAGCTGTGTCTCTCGGGTGAAAGGTTAACCTCTGAAGGAGGGAAAAAGGTCCAGGGGGGTGGTGAACAGTTATTGGAAAATCAATATGGCTCGGGGACCGAGCATACTGTAGGACGAAGCATTCTCTTTTTAGAGAGAGTCCAGTAGGTGAAAACTACGTCGAGAAAAGGGTTTCCACCCACAGGTTCCAAAAAAAATCTTAATGAAACCAAAACAGTTCCCAGTCGGACCTAATCACAGGGAAACATCGCTCATAGAAGGGTAAAGAAAGTCTTTTACCCCGGACGACAGGCAGAGCCGAGTAAGAAAAGGTCACAGGAATCAACATTTAAAAGAGAAAGTCCTTTTGCAGGGGGTTCATCCCCACCGCCATCGGAAAGGCCTTTTCAAACAGATTCCCCGCGACCACGAAGTAGAAGAGGAAAATAAGGTTTTCACCCGGAGGAAAACTTAGGTAGGCTTAATTGACGCTGGGCACTGCTCTCATTTCAAATGGGACCTTAATTCCGGGGGAGCTTCTGGGGGGACGGGAGTAATTTACTAAGGACCGTAGAGGCACCTTCCCAGGTCTAAACCGTCCTCACCAGGCCGAACCTAAAAGAACACGACGGGGTCGAGGAAGCCCTAGAAAGTAGGATCAAAGCCTTTGATCTCCTCGCCGATTTGGGGACAAGGACATCTTTTCGGTGAAAAAGAAAAGTACTCAGGCCGATTTCCTTGCGGGGTCGGTCAAGAACCCGTCGCATGTCATGGACAGGTAATGAAGAGAGACAAAAGGAACACTGAGCTAAAGTTTAGACCAGATCGGGGGCAAAGGGCCGCCGCTTCATGTCCACCAAGAGAGGGGCTTCAAATTTCGACACTGTAGGGGGACCGCTGCGTTAAGGACAGAAGGCCCTTAAAGAAGATCGGGGTGGTGAAGAAAACGGCCGCCCTAAGTTCTGTGGGGAAAGAAATAGGCGCAGGATAACCGTTCCAGGGGACATCGAGAATACGCGGACAGAAAAAGCCCAAACTAAAGATAAGAATTCACCGGATCGTTTTATAAGGAAAGGTCAGGGAAAGGTAGGAAGGGATACCCTCCTCAGCGTAAGAACACCAAAGATCAGCCAAGAAAGGGGGAGGGAAGGGGGAAGGGATACACGTTCTTAAAACTTTGCTAATTCATTGTCAGGTATGGAGATCATCTGTTCAACGGGAAGGTTAATCCGGAGGCCTCGAAGGGGGAGGAAGAGTATCATGCCGAGGAAACACATAGGTGGGCGTCCTTGCCCTCTCCTGACTGCAGGGTGAGACCGGTTCCCCACCAGAGGCAAATCACTTCAGCACTACAACACGTGGTGTCCTTCTTCCAGGGGTACAGAAAAGACCCGGAAGAAGAAGAGAAGGGAAGGGCCGCGCCTTTTTACTCCCATTACCCAGAAGGGGCATTCGCTGAAAAACCGCTGAGCCATGGAAGCTTAAGAAAAGGGCTCCCAGCGCCATTGGGGCGTAAAGGCCGACTCGTTTCATTGAGGGGCAGCCGGTAGCTTTATCTCTCTTCCATGGAAGA
>Ga0179591_1303567_pt1 | contig 13543 bp, 15 predicted proteins | sample CZOMad2_1_08_16f_FD_182891 | JGI IMG/M metagenome (GOLD analysis project Ga0179591, IMG submission 182891) | Vadose zone soil fungal communities from Angelo Coast Range Reserve, California, USA - CZOMad2_1_08_16fungal (PacBio error correction) | ecosystem: Environmental > Terrestrial > Soil >...
CATTCAAAGGATAGAGGGGAAGGTGGGGGAAATGGGGGGGAGGGAGCCTATTATTTAGGGTACAAAGTGGAATTCATTACTGGGCAGCTCCGCTAAGGACGCCACACCAGCTCAGTCATACCATCGTCAGGAAGAAACTACGTGGGGGTTAACCAAAATCATGAGGGCGTTCGTGGCCTTGAAAAAGAAGGGCAACGAAAGAGGATCGCAGCCAACCTTCGAAACGGGGAAAAAAAGGGGGAATCGACACAGAAGAAAATTGAGGGCCTTTCAAATTTCCCCGAGACAAAAAATTCGTGGAAAAAGGGGAAACCCAAGGGAGGGATTACTCAGTGAAGGACCAAGTGGCCGGGAATGCTAGTCTTTTGTGCCCTCATTCGTACGGCCGTGATCGAGCGGCTCTGGGGTCTTGTGTGGGTGTACCGGATGGGGAAAAACCTCGTTAGGAGGGTTCGACAATGAGTCCAATCTTTCTCCAGGGGACCCGCAGGGAGGAAGTTGAACTTGCACGTTAGACTGTAAGAAAAAAAGCGAGCGGAGGAAGGGACCGAGAAGTCATTCCATAACCAGGGGTGTGAGGGTGCGCAGGAGAAATTTGTTTCACGACCCAATCCTACATGGGGAAAAACGGTCCCGATGAAGGGAAGGTCGGGAATTCTACCTTTGTGGCGAGGACCGATGGGGCCACTGCGGACAGATCATCCTCCCAATTCTTTTGCACTAGAATGGAAGGGACAAAATTACGGAGAACGTAAAACACGGCAAGCAAACACCGTTCAGGGTGAAGTTGCCTCTCAAGGGGATGCGTGCAGGTCTGACCAATAAAAGAAAAAGTAGGAATTCAGGGTCGGAGTGACGGTGAGGGAAAAGTTTGGGCAAAATCACTTGTAGGTGGTGAAATCTAATTAGGGCGACGGAGGAAGGTGAAAACTGGGGACTGGTACTCGTAACGTGACCCATTCATCCGTTCTCACGGGGAGGGGGGAGGGAGGGAGGGGGACACCGGCACACCGTGAGAGCAGGGTTGGGGTGCAAGGGTAACCCGTTGGCTGACCCGCCTCAAGCTCGAAAGATGGTTCACCGTAGGGTGACAGAAGCACCCAACGACGCTTGGATGATCTCTGGGAAATCGGGGTACAAAGCTGTCAAGAGGGGAGAGGGGGGGGAAAAAGTTAGAGACGTCGCTGGTATATCCGAAAGAGAAAAAAGCTGCCGGACGGACCCTATTGCCGGATTCACTGGATGCGGACTGGGTAGATCCAGTCAAAAACCACCCTGCGTGAGGGTCCTAAGTTCGACCAGGAAATATTCAAGATGGGAAGAAAACCTCAAGCCAGAGAGACCATAAAAAAAAAAAAGGGGGATGGGAATAGACATCGGCGTGGAGGGAGGGGGTCCTGTCTCAAGGGAGGGCGCCTTCAGGTGTCAAAACGGAAGGGAGAAAAACTCACGGAGGAGGCGCAAACAGGGAAAGGAGCCACCAGGAAAATGATTGTGAAAAAAAAAGACATGGAAGGACTCCCATCTGTTGAGGAAGGAGAAAGGACTTTGCCTGAATGTCAGATGGCGCTATGGGGGACCCTGGGTCGCCCATTGAGAACGCCACAACGTAAAAGCTCGAAAAGGCGGCCATTCAGTCGAACGAACGTAACCGACCGTTTGACCGCCGGCTTGTCGGGACTTTGTCTATTTGCGTATGCCGAATGAATCTGGGCCAGTATAACAATTTGTGCGACGGATCCATGCGAAATGGAACGGAAGATGCGTGAAAAGACCGCGGGCCAAGGCGACCGAGGTTGGTTTGTGTTCCCAGGATTATGACGGCGGCGTCGGGGGGTGGCGCGATCGTGCGGGTAGAGGAGAGCAACCGGGACTCGGGGAATGCAGAGGCATAATTCTGGCTAATAAGGCCAACAAAGATTATATACGTGAGGGGCAGGGGGATCACCGGGGTTTAAGGGGAGAGGCGGGGGGGGGTGGTGAGAGAGGGTGATCGTGGTCGGGAGGGAATCTGCGTGTTCTTGGGGAGACTGGAAAAATCATGGGTAGCAGCCAAAGACGGAAGCAGCCGCGTGCAAGAGTAAAACACAGCGAGATGGAAGGGTCGGGGGGTGCCCCTCTCAGGTCTCGCGGAGCGTTTGGCGTACAATGTGCGGGTGGGGGACGGGATTAGCGTGGTCGGCAATGGGGTCCCGTTTAAAACCTTCAACCGAAGAGAAAGGGGGGTGGGGCGCCAAAGGGACCCGTGGGATGATCGGAAAAGGGCAGTAACGAGTAGACTGTCCTGTGGGGAGGGGTTGGTTCTGATCAATTTGAATCCAATGGCAGGAGAAGGAGACCGATCAGGGCAAGGAGGGTAGAGGCAAGGTAAGCGGGGGAAAAGAAGCGGAGGGGGGCCTCGTCTTACTCACCATCTATGAATCTGGAAGGGCCAAGATAAACTGCCAAAAATCATACCGAAGGACTAAGTCCGAATTCACTCGTACTCATCTATATACCTGGGAGCGAGAATATAATTCAACTCATAATACACTACATAATAAGGACAGGGAGGATCTTACACTAAGGGAACAAAGATTCATAATACCAGGACGATTAAGGGTCAGGAGGCAAAAACGATCCCTGGGGGGGGTGGGGGGGGGGGCAAACTGCAAAAAAAAGGGATCCTGTGGTAACTGAACGTGTGGAGAATTTCGACGGTTTTCAAAATCCATCCGCAAAAGACAGCCGGGGTTCAAACTCAGTGGAAAGAAGGGCTGGAGGTTTATGAAAATCAGGGAGGCGGGAGGGCAAAATTGCCCGGCTGACGAAGAGGTAATCTCCTAACGACGACTATTAAGCAGAGGGGGACACCTTTCGCTGGTGGAGGAAAAAACGGATTCATTAATGCCATAACCCCTCCTTTTAAGGCAAGGGGGGGAAAATCGTAGGAGACTCACCAAAACTCGTTCCTAAGGAAAGCCTAAGGGGACATGAAAGGTGAGCAAGACTCTTGGCACAGGGGGGTCTCAGGGGGACGAAATAACAAGAAGTGGGGAAGACGGAAACAACTTTTAAAACAAGTTACCAATAACCGCTTATAAAAGTTCATATGTGGCAGCAAACTCGCAGAAGGACCACTTTGGGGAAGAAACATTGTGATCACCTCAGGGACACGGTGGAAGGTAATACTGAAACGAGTTAGCAAGGGCTTTTTACAAAGGGAAAGAAAGGTGAAAAAAATCGGTAGCGTTTACTTGGAGGAATAAAAGAGACCGCTGCTCTCTCAAATCGTGGGGAAAAGAACAGCAATCATTCAGACCCGACACTCCTCATAATTGGGTGAAAAAGCCGGGAAGTCTAGGAGGGAGGCTGGCGGTAGAAGATGTCAAAGTCGGCGATCAATACTGCTCACAATTGGGGGAAAAGAATTGAAAAAACGCCCACGCAAGCGTCTGAAGAGGGGGGAAGGGGATGTATTCGGAGAAACCAAGGAGGTAAACTAAAGGCATAAGCCCTAAGGTCAGAAAGCTTGGTGTCCCCTGAGAGAGGAGGGACACAAAGTTGAAGAAGGATGATCAAACGAATGCAGGACGCCAATTCCAAAAAAAACGCTGCAAAAAAAAGACGGAAGGGGGTTAACCAAAAAGGATAGGGGGGAGGGGGAAACGGGACAAGATCAGTTAGGAGGCTGTCGCGCCGATGAGGCCAGGGAGAAGGAAAAGGGGGGATCGGACGGAAAAAAGAGTCCCTCCGTACTTAGAGTGCGGTCACAATTGAAATAAGAACCCGGGCGTTTAAGAGATGTCGTTTAGAACACTGGGATAAAAATGTGAAGGCCTTCCCCCCCGGGGCCTTGAATGCTAGCTTTGGGGGGGGCCATCTGACCCGGATCGAGCAAAAGAAGACTGGGTCACTGTTGGCTTAAAGGGGGGTCCGATGGAGGGACTGCGTTATTTCTAACACTTAAACGCCACCTGATTAATAGAAGGTCCAGCAGCAGGGGAAGAATTTTGAACATATGTACCTGGAAAAGGAAAAAGAAGGACTTGAATAGAAAGAACGATTTGTTTAGGCTCTAAGGGCAGCCTCATTGCATAAAAGGAGGGGGGGGAAAGTTATCAGAGGGGAACTAAAAAAGGAAAACCCGCCGGATGGGGGTCAACGTACCCGGAAGTACATCCACTCATTCTGAACATCTACCTGGGGTAAGCCGCGAGGGGAGCAAAAGGTCGTCTCAATAAACGATCAGGGAACCAAAAAAAAAAAAAACAAAACACCAATAGTTTACACTAATGGGGTTGGGAAAAATAGCAGCAGGAGGGACGCCGGACGTGCCCGAAATCGCAAAAACAAAAGTTTACCCAAACTAGAGGAAGGGGAAGGGGGCCTCCTTGTAGAAAAAGGTTCTCTGGCGTCCTGCCGCGTCACTTCCGGGGAAGGTTTCAATGGATTAAAGGGAGCGGCAAGTTTCCGCGCCTTTGATGATGGGTGAAGATCATGTGAGACGGGGGTCCAGGGAAGATTCGCTTAAAGCGACGGGTCGAGGTAGGTAGTGCTGCTTGTAAATGGGGCAGGAAGTACGGAAGTTCTCGTCTTCGGCGCATCGGGGGGAGACACACTAAAAGTTGCAGTTGGGGGCAGGCTGAGCGCAGACACGCCGAGGAGTGGATTTTTTGTCACGATGGAAGGGTTGGCAAAGATCAAAGCAAAGAGGAACACTCTTTATATGGGGACAGATAGATCGGCCATGCTCCCGAAAATATTGGCGCATCTTATATTTAAGTTGATGCCTGCATGGGTCTATAAACGAACTGAAGCTACCGACCCAGATTGCCGTGATTGGCAGGAGATGGAAGAGCTTCAACAAATCTTTGGTGAGGCACTACAAAAAGTTCACAGGCACCAGATTAACCCACGGGAAACAGACAGGGGAATCCTCGATCGAACCAAGAAAATAGTGGGATGGAAAGATCCTTTTGGGAATCATACGGGGACTGCAAGAGGTGGGGCGTTCAGGTTCAAAAAAAGAATATCGGATCCAAAAAACACGTAGGAGGATGCGAGTAGGGAGCCGGGGAGAAACCGGGAAAAAACCTTTTCATAATGATGGACAAAAAGAGATGGCTCGGGACAATGAAAAGAGGGGTTGGATGCTGGGATGAAACCGCCGGGTGCGTGGGTCACATCTTGGTCCTGGGACGGGGGACGGTAAGAAGAAAAAGCAAAGGCTTGACCTCTACATTCGGCCAAAGAAGAGACGGAGGGGGGGGGGGTCGACGGAGAGCGGTAGCAGCGGATCAAACTAAAGAATAAAGAACGCAGGGGAATCGACAATATCGGGGCGCATCGATCACCTGCTATGGACAAAGCTTCCCACAAAGGTAGGGTGCGGCTTCATCCCAACCAGTGGCCCAACCGGAAATCTTTACCGGCCGAAGGAAAAAAAGCAACCAATCTAACGTATTTCGTGGGAATCCTAGCCAACAGATAGACGGATCGCCTAAGGAAAAAAAAAAAAAAAGACGTACAGATGATCTCCGTCACGAACGTGATATAAAAAACCTTGATGGACAGGGAAATCAAAAAAAAGGCAAAAACGTGACATGAGATTCCTACCCGAGCAGAGAACGGCCGATGGTGAACACGGCCGGGGTCAAAAAGACCACCGAGGTCCAAAAACATTCAAATAAAAAAATAGGGGGAAACTTTAACGGTTGGGGGGCCGATTTGAGCGTTCTGTTCCCCCAGCCGCAAAGCTGGAGGTTCCAATCCATTACCGAAGGGAAAGATTGGGCTTAGGTGGGGGGAGATATGAGAAAGGAGTTCAGCAGTTGCCTCTCGATCAAGACGTGCAATCGTGTATTTTATAGGGACGGGCCCACAAATTCACGCGTGCAGGGGGGGACTGGGACTTCAAAAAAGGCCATAAAACACTCCCATCGCCACGGTAGCCTCAAAAAATCTGGGGTCCTATATGGTGAGGGGACCATATGTTCATTCCGCTGCGGGCCAAGGAATAAAAAGGGGGACGGGAAAAGGGTTAAATCACGCAGGTAAAATAAGAAAACGGGGAAAAAAACCTAAACGCCCTAGTCGAGGGAGGGGCAAAAAAAGCCAGAACAGCAAAGGGGGGGGGAAGGGAATATCTCTAAACAGATTCACGACAAGTGACCGGGAAGGACCTCACAGGAAACTCAAAACTGTGGGCCAATGAAGACGGGGAGGGAGGGAGAGAGGGTGGGGGGAAATCACACTGTCCTTCTACCAAGCTTGGCCTCGAAACCTGAGGGCGGGAAGGGAAAAAAGCATATATACAAAAGGGGGACCAAAAAAAACACCAAGAATAGCTGGATGGGGGGAAAATTCCTGCGGGGACTGGTGGCGGGTGCAAGGGGCTGGGGAATTGGACAGGTCGTCGGACGGGAAAGAAATACTGAAAAAAGCGGCATCTCCGAATCGCCGAAAGCACTCTTCCGAGCCGGAGGGAAGATAGCGAGGAACAAAGGGAGAAAAGAGATAGAAGAAAAAATGCGCACATATCATGGGCAGATGTCGCCCGGGAGGCGGAGGCAAAATTGACGCGAAGAAGGCTTGAAGAAAGTTAAAAAGGAAACTAACTTCACCTATCACGCCTCCGGAAAGTTGGAGACAATAGAGTTTCGTGGTAGACAAAAGGGAAACTTTAGGCAAGAAGGAGGGTACGACAAGATGGGGAATCGCGGGAACGGGAAAAATGGGTGGTGAGAAAAAAAGACTACCACAGTCAACTGAGAGCCTTGGGGAAATTCCGTAAAGTTCGGGGTGAAGGGTAGGAAGGGGCAAAGTTTCAATGAATAGTGCATAAGCAGGGGGCCTCCACCTTTGTTCGGATGCGAAGGGGGTGGCCATGCAAGGGACTCCGGTATCTCGGGCGTGGGGGTCGGTTGTAGAAAAGTTCCGGCTTGTGGAACACCGTGAGGGGATTTCAAAAAAAGACCTTCTTTCTCCCTTGGCCACAGCCGTGGAAGGGAAAGGGGTACTATTGAAATGGTACGAGGAAGGGTCCTCTAGAACGGGTTGGTCTCACGTTGAGGAAGTCATCCTTACCAGGGGGGGGCATGCATGAAATCATGTTCAGAACAGGAAAAAAACCCCCACAGGGGGGCAGATAGGATTAATAAGTCCCGGGGTCGACATTAGAAACGTGTCAGGAAAGAGCTAAACTTCTCTGACTATCATCATAAAAGATCAGAAGGACAAAAACTCAGGCGCGAATAGGGGACAGTGGGAAGTGTTTGAACAGGGGAATGGCAGAGGGGAACCGAAGTCAGAATCGTTTTACCGGTGCAACTAAGCGGGGGGGAAAGTTCAGTTTCCAAGGGAGGATCTTTCTAGGAGCTGAAGACGCCGTAATCTGAATTCGGGGAGTGGAAACGGTCGCGGTACCGGTTTCGCTCTTTATTGGGTGTGAAGAGCAAATGCGTCCAGGACACCCCCACACCCCCCCAAAAAAAAAAAAAAAAAAACAAAAAAAAAAAAAAAAAAAAACAAAAAAACCCCCCCACAAACAACAACCCACCAAAAAAAACCACCCCAACCCAAAAAAACCCAAAAAAAAACCCCCCCCCAAAAACCCCACCCCAACACCAGAGGCGGCGGGGGAGTTGGAGGTAGGAACGGGGGGGAAAAAAGAACTTGCCAGCCGTGCTCACGCTGGGATGCGCTCATCGTGTACCACTCAACCCAGGGGAAGTGGAGAGGTGTGTTATGGGAAAGGGCGACAAGTCAAGAGCATGCAGCAAGGGTGTGGACACACTTTAAGGTACCGCAGCACACCGGAAAAGACGGAGGGGGGGGAAGATCGTTCAATCGCGAATCGAAAGGCTCCAAAAGCACAGATGTAGCATCAGGATGATGTGATCATGATGAAAAAAGACGAAAAAAGATCTGCCTCACGGGGAAAAAGTTGGTCTTAGCTGAGGGAACGCATTGTCGAGAGAATGCACGCCGTGGATGTCTGCCGGTCTTTCTTCAAAGACGGGGACGGCAACATAACCTAGGAAAAATCGCATCCTCAAAAGCCGAGGAGCTACACGAAACAGATGGGGGAAGAAGGCCCAGACGTCCTAGGGGTCAAGAGCTGCGGAAATTGAAACGTAAGTTTTCGGGAAACGGCACTTAAAGAGAGCCACCAATGAGGTCTGCCCCTCGCGATTCGGCGTTGCCGGGGGGAAAACCTAAGGCGCCAAAAAGGGGGATGAAGGTGGGGGACGAAAACGATGGAGGGGGGCAAGCCCATCTGTTTCGGGGAGAGGAGGAGGAGGACGCTAAAAAGAAGGGACAAATATGCTGTGTAACGTCCGGCGTGAAGAAAACTACAAAAGCGTGGAAATGTCTCACAACTGAAATGGGAGGCAAAATAGTGTCCGGTCGTGAATTGCTTGGAGAAGGGATGAAGACCAGCAGAGGAAAACTTTCCCGGTAAAAAGATTGTCGGGCGGAAAAGAAACAAGGGAATATCCACGAGGAGGGGCCCGTTCGTTCTGGACGGGAAAAAACCTTAAGTCGGGGGGACCCCAATAAGGAGAACAGAGACGTTCCTACGTACTCAGCTGCAAAAACCCAGCAAAGGCGGGGGATTGAATCCGCCGCAGACGGGAGAAAAACACGGACTGCCAAGTATACAGGCCCGAAAACAAAGTAACGAAAAGGACACGCACCTATGGGAAAACATTGGAATTCATCTCAATACAAGCCGCCGAAAACTTGAAAAGGCTAAAAGGAAATCGAACCGACGTAAAAAGACCGGACATAGGGACGGGAGAGAGGCACTACCCGGAAGAAAGGGGAAAAACTGTAAAAAATGACAAGAGAGGGGTAACGTTCTTGGGGAATTTCTTACGGGTGATGTTGCGCCCAAAACGAGAAAAAGTGCGCCGGACCACAACAGGCTTTAACTACTTGTCTGGGATGACGGTAGAGTGGAAGGACGTCTAAAGTGGTGCCGAGGACTCAGACAAGGGGAAATGGAGAATCGTGGAAGGTTGAAAGCGGACCCACATTTCGACGGGGGGCTCTGGAACAACGTCGAGACTGACGCCCAAGCTTGTGAGGAATGAACGGGAAGAGGACCCCTATCCTAACCCACCAATCGTTTGAAACCTATATAAAGGTGGAAGTCCAGAAAAACCTTTCTCTCTTCTTTTCCAACCGAGAAGCAGTGTCGTTTCATAACTTTGAGGCCCCCTCCCTAGGGGGCAGGGTAAATTTGGGAAACCAAAAGGACCCTAGCCCAAGGCGCGGAAGAAGGGGAGTCCACAAAGAATCATCAAAGGCCAAAGGTGGCCCCTATGTAGCAGAATTCAGAACACGGGGAAGGGGGAAAATCCTTTCACCAGCCGAAGTTTACAAAGAAGCTCAAGTTTACCCTGAGGGGGAGTTTCTGGGACCACCTCCACCTTTTCGAGCCCTGCTTTCCATCCATCCTGGGAGCGAGGGAAAATACGTACCACTAGAGGAACAAAAACGCCAATCTGATTGGGAAAAAGGGTAAGGAAGTCGTGAAGTCGCTGGTCCTTTGGCCTGAAGGAGTCTTAGACTTCCGAGGCGGCAAAGGGGTACTGAGAAAGAGACACTGCAAGACTGTCCTGAAGGAGGGGAAAATGGGTTATCTCGTCAACAACAAAAAAACGGGGAAGAAAGGAATAGGTACTAAGTATGGACAGCTTGGGGAAAGGGGGTCGGCATGAGCGGATGACAAGGTTCGCATTAAGGAAGGGGCAGAAATTCAAGGAGGGGAAATCACCAAGTGAAAAAAGCGGACTTCAACGTGGCGAAAAAAAGATAAAGGAAGTGTCCGGGCAATGAATACTTGATGGACGACTGTCTCGCTCCGCTTGAATATACTAGGACGGAAAAGGGGGCGACGAACCCGCTAAAAAGTCCAGGTGAAAACTGGAGAAATTCAGGGGTAAAAAACGCTCCTCTACCTGGGTTTTCAAGTAGTCTTAAAGGAATGTCGGGAGGGACTCACCTGAACCGTCAAAAACTGTGCCTTGCATAATGTTTCCTCACTCTGACCCGGGGTAAGAGCATCAGGTTGTTCTGAAAATTGTGTTAGAGTGGAACACTCCTTGAAGTGAGGGGACCTAAACTCCGGCGGTAGACGCCAAGGGGGCGCAAGTTTAACATATGTCAAAATTAACAGTACTATAGGAAAGGAGGGGTGTGAGGCAAAAAACGTGTAGAGCCAAGTCTTACCAAGGGGTATGGGGGTAAAGCGAACCGTGTGCACGACCCTAAACGCCGGAAGGGAAAAAGTCCCTGGAAAAAAGATCCACGAGTTAAAAACGGAAAGGAAAGGGCAAAACTGTCTGGGAAGGAGAAACAACTAAAAGAAACACCCGCCTCTAGGAATGTTTGGGAACAAGCAGCTGGAGGGGATGGGAAAAAAATCAAAAAGCGAGAAAAAACTCCGTCAAACTAGAGGAATTGGGGCAGTTTCCGCAGGTCGTCTGTCAGTGCCGCCAGCTGACCCTGCCAGGTACTTAAGATTCGGTAGGGAGTTGCCGGTTCCGCGTGAAATGTTTGGAAGAGTCGGGGGAAGTAGTATTAGATCTGTTATCGGGTACCAATCATACGGAGGGGGGGGAATGACGTTTCCGGTCCGGGAACCGAAGGGAAGACATGCAGGAACAGACACGACTCGTTCAACGCGCAGAGGATAAACACGCACAACCGGGCCGTTAGTCGGGAGTGGGTTGCAGCTGAGACGAAACAGGAAAAAGAGAATTAAGGTTGCTTAGGGCCGATAAGGACACGGAAAAAAAAATAGCGTGTTAGCATTGAGGCGGGGGAGGGACAGCGCCCGACATAGGTGCTTGACGAGTTTGGGGAAAAGTTGAAAGTGTCCTGTCAGTCGCAACGAGCACAGCAGCTGCCGGAAGGAAACCATAACTAGTCGCTGATCGGGCGCCGATGCAACGAACGTGGAGTTTCTTAAGGGGAATCGTGAAAAAAGAGGAAAAACAAATAAACTGCTTCGGTGGACTAAAGACGTCTCCACGACATGGGCAACCATCCTAACTTTTTTGGTGAGGGGGGACAAAATCTAGGCAGGCAATCTGGGCGCCGTGAAGTTGGAAAAACAACCGATACAAACCAAACTCAAGGAGAGGAGGAAAAGAAGGTGAGGGGTTAACAATGAAGTAACCGCTGCATCAGAAGGGGGGAGGACCTAAAAGAAGACGGGATGGAATGCAATCCAGTCGTGAGAAAAACGATAGGGTTCCTTCGCAAGTGTCAATAGGGGGGGAGAATAGGGGGCCTAAAGAGGCCTTCATTAATAAACCAGCAGGGACGTAAAGAATCAGCCGAACAATGGAATGAATAGCAAATGGAAGGGAAAGTTCATCAGGTGATCTCTTAATAATACAAATCAAAGTATCAATCAAAGTTAATAAACAAAAATCAGGAGGCGACTATTGCGTGCATCGTAGCTAGAAGACTGGTGGGAGGGGAGTATGATAGCATAAAACAGGGCGGTTCCCCAAACCTGGAAAGAGGACGCTCCTGCCCCTCAAGGAAAAAAAACGGGAGTAACTGCGGCGTGGTAATGCGGCAGGTCAAAGGAACTCGCAGGGAAAAAGGAACGCCTTCTAACCACCGCTACCTAAAGAGTAACTCGTCCGGAAAAAGAACTGATACGGGTAACATTGATCTTCAAATCAAGAAAAACGCGGAAAAAAAATTTAAGAAACGTTCCTAGGATCATCCATCACGTGACGGGCGATCGAACAGAAGAAAAACTTGAAAACGCGCTGCAAAATGGGGGGGGGGCAAATTCAAGAGTTTCTTAAAGGGGGGGGATATGGAGGAAAGGGGTTGTCAACTTTCTCCCATCACTCAATCTGGTTCCACAATTCACGAGAGGCTAATTGGATTAAGTTTTGAAGTAGTTGGGGTGGGGGGCGATCAGAGGGGACCCGTCCTCCCAGGAGCAAGTGGCCCTCGTACGGAAGTCTCGTTGTGGCAAGTTCGGTCGGGGGTTTCTTCCCACACGTCGCAGCATGGCCCGCCTCCTTGGGTTAAGTCCCGTGGCCCGGGCTGGGCCACGATTAACCTCCACACCGCCCTCATGGGCCTCTTTGTCAGGACTAAGGTGCAGGGTCCGTGGAACTACAATCCGGAGGTGACCGGAAAATGGGCAGTGAGGAGCCGGTAAACGCACAAGGTTGTTTGACACGGAAAACAACTTGGGGGGGGCCAAAGGGAATACCTATACCCGTCAGAAGGGAGGCCACAAAGAGGCCTCACGGCCAAAGGGTGGGGGAAAAAATTCACCTAAAAAAAAGAAAAAATTGACAAAAAGTGGGAACTAACTACATCATGGAAAAAAGGACCGGGGCATTGTTTACGCATAAACTAGTGGAAATTCCAGTAAACGTTTCTAAAGATCAACAACAAAGGTGGGAAAGGTCACGATTGCTTCCAACTCATCGGGGGGGGAGAAGGAAAAGGAACTAGTCGGGGGGCAAAACCACGAAATCACCTGAGAGGGGGGAGACCCCCGTTCCGGAAGTCGTGATCTGTGAAAGGGGAAACGCCAAGGACCGTACGGAAAGTCCTGGCTAGAGTCAACTGTTTCCTCCATCTAAGCACACTCAAACTGGACTTAAGTGACGAATGTACGAGATCAACAAAGGGAAAGAAACGAGAGAGAAGAACCTCCGTCAGATGGCAGGAGGGGGGGACGCCGATGTAGGAGCAAACAAATCGAGCAGTAAAATTAGCTCCACAGAAAGGCAAGGCAAGGCCCAGAGAAGAAAACTAACTACTTTCAGTTGGGGACGAACAAAGGAAAAAAAGTAGGGAGGTCGTATTTGACCCAGAAATGCGGTCCGGGGGAGATCAGCTCCAGACAAGACACGAATTGGGAATCGGACGAAACAAAAAAAGACCGCAGTCAAAAGAAGGGGTGTAACACAGGGGGAACGAGACCGGGTTTTGTGAAGGAGCTCATGAAACCGTGTGTGAAAAATGGAGAAAACAGTCTCCCCCGTGGGGAAGGGAGAGCTTTGCAGAACCGGCTCGCGTGATCAGGCTTGGGAGGGAAAAGTTTCCAGGGAGGGGGGGAACACCTAGGCGAAAAAGGAAACGCCATTCTCCTTGAACCCAGCGGCGCAGTTGAAAGAAATGCACCGGGAAGGAATGGATCCCGAGGTAGGCACGAGAGGAAAAGTGGTACTGAACCAGGAGGGGGGGATTGAGGAAGGAAAAGACGATGTGTGTCACAACCCTGACGCCGAAAGGTGAACGTCAACTATTATCAAGGAAAAGAGAAAAAGGACGTACCGCCTACGAGGGAAAAAAGAAAGGGGACGAGAAATCCACTCTAACGATCATCCAACTCAAGAAAAAGAGGTGAAAGATGGAAGGAGGGGGAAAAACAGAGCGTCGTGGCTCGGAAAACCCGTCCGAAATCCGCCAAACGTTTAAAGGGGGGGAAAATGCTTGCCGAAGGGGGTCGACGGGGAGGTCAGCGCCGAAGCTGCCGGACTAAATGCCCTCTTAATGGCGTGCA
>Ga0179591_1339027_pt1 | contig 13542 bp, 10 predicted proteins | sample CZOMad2_1_08_16f_FD_182891 | JGI IMG/M metagenome (GOLD analysis project Ga0179591, IMG submission 182891) | Vadose zone soil fungal communities from Angelo Coast Range Reserve, California, USA - CZOMad2_1_08_16fungal (PacBio error correction) | ecosystem: Environmental > Terrestrial > Soil >...
GTCTGATCTGGAGGGGACGCCGGGGCGACATATGGGCCAGATCAGACCAAGCCTGGTCGAAAAAGCGCGAGGAAAACTCGCAATTTCTAGTTCAACCGATCTTTAAAATGGGGTGCGGTCCAAAAAACGGCCATACCTAACCCTACGAGAAAGCCACGACTGTGACTCCTGATCGCCAAAACCGAGAAGCAGGAAGAGGAAGGAAAACGGCGGTGGGGGGGGGAGGGGGAAAAGGCGGACATGAGGGCGGACTCGGGCCAGGGAAGGCGGGTAAGAGAACGGTGTTTCTGGTATTCGGTGCGATCGAAAAAGGTCGGACGGCGCGATCCGAAATCTGCCCAGGCCCAGAGAAAAAAAAAAACACTAGTTGAAAAGAGGCTCACGACGTTGACTTCCAACTAGGGAAGGGATCGCCTCCATTCACGTCGATCCGCCAGAAGGGGAGTGAGGGTCTCTTTGGGAACAAAGGAGACTCTGAACGATCTGAACTCAGATCGGGCGGAAAGGAGTTAGAAAGGGAGGAAAAAACGCACCACAGGAGAAACTCAAAAAACGGAGTATGAGGAATGAAGAGAACTTTCTTCAGCGCGACCAAAAAGTAAGCGATATCTATGGAAAACTGAAAAAACTTGAGGGAAGCGGGCTGGACCAAGCAGGCTGGCTAATACCGAGGGGGAAGGGAGAGGGGGAAATGAGGGCCAACCCTTCTTTTTCAACGATCACGTCCTGAAAGGAAAATCCTTGTTTGGGTAGAAGGGCCAATTGCGGTCTATCAGCCGGGTCTCGAAGGCGCCTAGATCAGATCGAGAGGGAGGGAATACGAGAGAAAAGGAAAGAAGGGAAGCTGAAGCCGCAACTGCTGACACACGTTTTAAGGCGAGCTCGCGCAAGAATTGGTACGGGGGTGGAAAATCACAGTCCTCAGTGGCAAGGCGGGGGAAAAAGGGTCCGGGATGGTTAGACCGTTCCGTAGTTGCCCACTGACGAAAGGTTGCTCCATAGAAGGCAGGAAAGTCAACGTGTTCGACTCCGCGAGAGAAGGAAATCGCAGGAAAAAGGGAAGGGGCCGAAAACGCGGGCTGACTCACCGGCTACAAGACGCTCCGCAATCGCAGTTGAAGAAAGGAACTGCAGGAAGCTAAATCGCTAGAGCGGCAGCTAGAAAACCGCGCCTCGAGAAACGTCGTACGGAAAAAGGAACCAGCAAAAGAAAAAAGGCTGGTATTCTGAACTTCCGAAACTGCCCGACCAAAAAGGTGGAGACGTGAAGGACTGAAAGACGAGCAGCTCTCGGCCTCAAGGGCAAAGCACGAACGTCACGGGAGAGGGGGGAACCTCCTCAGCAAGTGACAATTCTGACGCGCTCGCAGAAGAAGTACCAATTACTTCGGGCTAGACATCGTCACGATCGACCGTGGTGGACCTTCATACGAACCCAGGGAAAAGAGAAAGCTACCACTGAGCAACTCGACCCGCGACGTGAAAAGCTCGTTCTGAAAAAACTATCTCCATGGAGGGATCGTCAAGGAAAAAACCAAGAGAGAAAAAAGGGCGACACTTGGAAACAAAGCGAGGGATTCAAAGACGGGAGGTGAAGGTCACTCCGAGACGTACTCAAAGAAAAGCATGGGGGGGGGGGGGGTTGAGCATAAGCTATGGTGTCATAACTGAAAAGTATGAGCAGAAAAATAAGTCCTCGGCCTCCACGTTAAAGCGATGCTGGGAAATCTGAGCGGGATAATCTTCCGAAGAAAGCTGTCGCAAACAAAGCGTCTTCACCGGACCTAACCGCTATTGAAAAGTACCTCTGCTGGAGGGTGCGTCGGTCTTTTTTCGCCTCTGTGGATCTTGTCTACCTCAAAAACACTGGGAAGGAAATGGGGGGGGAAAGAGGCCGCAGCCATGCTCTGATGAGATGTGTGGGGTCATTATCCAGGGGAAGAGCTATCTGTCTTAAGAACTAGATGCTGAACCACGACGAAGGGAAAACAGAGAGGAAATAGCTTTCCCCCAGGCATGAGGGAAGGCAGACGTAGTCGGGGATAACCATACTTAGACATGCAGTCCTCTCTTGGGGAATCAAGGGAGGATTATCTCAGAAGAGGCAGGATAGAGGGAAGATCTGCGATCAGCAAGTACCTGTGAGCCAAACCACGAGGTGATTCGTATCCGGAGTAGAAAGAAAACTTCCTCTATTGGACGTGTCGAAGATAAGAAAAGCCAGGAAGGGGGAATTGTCCAGGTATAAGTATCGCAAGGTGTTGGGGTGCTAGTCAGGGAAGGGTAGCTACTCGAGAAAGGGACATGACATCGATCACGGAGGCAAGGGCCGGAAGGGATCCTCATCGGAGAGGGGGGGAACTGCAGAAGGGGAGGAAAAGATGTCTGATCATTTTGAAGGGGGGGGCGAAGCGATGACTAAAAAAGACCTCCAAACATGCACGAGAAGGGTCTCGATATATCGCAAGTAGTGGGAGAAAATAAAATAAAACCCCTTGGTTTGACCAGACACGCCCCGAACTAGGAGTCGTCAGCTATGAAGGAGATTCCCTGACAAGCTCGGGGCAACAAGTCGAAGAAAACCTACGATCACCAAAAAACCGGGAGGGGGGGAAGGCAAAGAATGTCACAACTGGAGGACTCCCAGGGGTCAGAAAGGCCGAAGTTTGGGTATCTAAAGGGAATTGAAGACATGCATTCATACTCGCTCACAGAGGACATGTGAGATCAGGAACCTCAGTTCTCGGAAAAACCGGGAGTTACGGAGATAGGATAGATTCGTCCAAAATGGATCGCTTTCGAGAAAGGGAATCTAAAACTCTCAAAGAGGAGCGTACTCTCTTAATTCCTACAGCAATAGAAAAGGCAAATAAGAAAGCGACAACCCAACTAAAAGGGAGGGGGACGCGGGCCAGCGCCGAGAAACGATGAACTATCACTTTTAAGGGAAAAAGGGAGTATAGCAGAAAGTGAGACGGGAGAGAAGGGAAAACTGGTCTCACGGGCGCTGGGCCGATGTGCGCTCGGCAGACAAAAAGTATAAGGGAGGGGCAGTAAACGGGGGGAGTGTCTCTCTCAAAAAAAAGGAACAGAGAAAGGAAAAGGGTCCTCAGAAACCAACACCCGGCCGACAAAAAAAAAAACAAAAAACAAAAAAAAAAAAAAAAAAACCACTCGCACAAAAAAAAAAAACCCCCAAAAAAAAACAACCCCCTACACAAAAAAACGTGTAACCTCAAACAAAACCCCCCCACCCGCTCAACGCCTAAGAAAACTCAAACTACACCACCCCCACACCCTCTCCCCCCCCCCACCCCCTCCACCAAAACCACAAAAGCCCGGCCAACAAAAACCGCCCTCCTCACACCCCAACTAAAAAAAAAAAAAAACCCAACCCAACGGCTCCCCACTCGTTGAATAAGACGAAGGGTATCCGGTCTAAAACTAAAAAAGGACTTCCCAATCAGGGCGTACAGGTCAAGCGAAGCCAAACTTCCAGTATAACTTCGGTGAAGATAGAGACAGTCCGAAAAGGGATTTCCTCGAACGAGGGAAAATCACCAGACCTCTCTCCTTCGTCGCCGTACGGTTGCAATTTAAGGGAACCGAAGACGGTAGGGAAGGCAGCTTCATATTACGAATTGGATCTTAGGGGGGGGGAACTAAACATCTAGAAGGCAAATATAGCTTCTACCTCTAGGGGGAATGTGCTCTGCAAGAGCAGGGGCCTACCGGGGAAAAAAGTAATCGTAGCCGCGGCAGAGAGGGGAGAAATTCACCAAATAGGTTGGGAAAGAATAGAAGAAGCCCTTGTAATCGGTGGGAATTACCCTCCGAAGGCGTTGTTTGGGGAAGAGGAATCGTCAAAAAGCCGAAGGTGTTAAGGGGGGAGGTTATTCTTTGAAGGAATCGCGCGGAGTTCTCAAGAAGCTGAGCGCTGTGTAGAAAGTTAAACGATTTTAGAGAGCGCATCTCTACTAGGTGGGAGATAAGATTCCCAGATAAATTCTCGGTTGCCGGGGTTTGGGGGGCGAGCGCCTGAGCGAAAAGAAAAAAGGAAATCAGAAAAAGCTGGGGCTAAAAAGCACCTCGGACGACGTCAACTATGCTGCACGACTCATGCATGGTCTGAGTTTGAGAGGACAAGGGGCATATCGATAACATCTGCCGAAGAAACAAAACCTAGGGAAGAAAGGGATTCACCCAAACGTAGAAGTCTGATCGTCGCCTCCGGACCCCGGATGACTTGGCCGTCCTCCCAAGGACTTCCGAAGCCCAGCTGGGTGGGCGAAAGACGGGGAGGGGGGGCTACTCAGGGAAAAAAGCGAATTGAAGCTTTTCTCGTCAGTCCAGGGGAGAGATTCCGAAACTCTATCTCGCAAGGACGACGTCTTTGTTAAGAAAAAAAAACTACGCGAAACACATAGGCAGGAGGAGTGACGCTTCGATTCCTTGGACCGCTCATGGTGACAAAAAGGCTCAGAACGCAGACCGAGTCGAGAGACTTTCCCCCGACGCACCGCAAACGCAAGAGCAATTAGAAAAGAGGGCGGGACGAATATTCCTCTTAAGACCTCAGTGTGGGGACAAATAAGAAAAAGAAACTATTCTCGACCCCAGACTCACGAATCCGATTCAGGGGAGGGGAAAGGGGAGAAGGAAGAGTGGAGGGGGCTCACCTGAGATATCTCTATCCGAACGAGACCTTTTAATGGAAGGGGACTAGGTTGACGCGAATCGGAAGGGGAAAAAAAAGGGGCAATCCCGGGCAACCTGGGACGAGACTAGGGAGAAGGGCTCTTGAATAAGAATCACGGGAAAAAAAGGTATAGAGGGTCAGAGGTTCAATCCCGAACGGGTTGCCCACAGGGAGCGGGTTTTTTACTCGCAAAAGCCGGAGAAAAGGCCGGGCGAGAGGGTGGGAAAACAGCCTAACAACCGTGACCGTCGGTCTAATTGAGCTCGCGGGATATCGAAGAGACTGTGCAGGAGGAGGGAGAGTTACGATGACTTCGCTTCCGCGTCCAAAAGAGAGAAAAGGTCCTCAAATTAAAAGGTGGGATGAGAAAGGATCATTTAGTACTCCATCGTCAGGCGGAGGACATAATATCAGTAGAGGAAATCCGTAAAAAGGCCCGACTGAGTCCGTTCGGGGGAAAGAGAAAAGGGGAACGAGAAAAGGAGCGTGGTGAGAGGTCAGGAAGGGGGAAACATGGGGGTGAGGGGGAAGAGTGTCTGTCCTCAAGCTCTCGTCGATGCGACAAATAAACGATTCGGGGGAGAAACACGGGGCAAATGAAGCTGTATCGGTATGAGGGGTCAAAAAATGGCGTCATCGCCGTGGGCCGGAGGGGGGCAAGCAGTTCGGTCAAGGCGAGCGAAAAGAGGGAAAAAATTGACTCAGAATTGCGAAATGAGGGTAGGGTGCGCCCAAACAGGGGAAAGAGAACAGATAGAGAAACCCAGAGACGAAACGACTTGGACGCTCCGCGGCCAACGGAAACCAAAAGAAAAAGGATAGTCCTGGGACACGGGGGGCAAAACCTTAATGTGTCTTCCGTCCAAAAAGGGTCTGAAAGGGAAACGCGGGCGGAGGAGGGTGACGCGGCTGGACTTGAGGGGAATGACGAAAGAAGGATCGCGCATTCGAGACGGCGCGATTCAAAAGAGGAGTCCCTCTACAAACCAAAAAAAGGAATTACCAGAGGCGACGACGTTGATCGATTCTTCTCTGCAGACGCAGGTCCGGAAAGACTCCCTTAGGAGGAAGGGAGAGGGGGCTGTGGTCTCGACCTTTACTCGTCTCGATCTGACTGAGGGCAGAGCCGCGTCTGGTCCTGCCAGGAGAAAGTGCAAGAAACTTCGTAACGCTGGGGGAGAGAAAAAAAAAGCACAAACATATTGAAGAGGAATCGGTTAAAAGAACATGTGAGGGAAAAAAGGTACAAGGGACAAGACGAGAAGAGAGGCAAGATCTATACAATAAGCAGGCTGGACCACCTAGTGGGGGTCGAGAGGGATAGTAAGTTAAAATGCGATGGATACGCCTCGTCCATAAGAGGACCGAAAAATAGGGTGTGGCCTGGGGAATAGGCAGTCTAATCTCCCGTCGAGAATTAAGATCGCTCGACTTACGAACACCAGAAGCAAGAAGAACTATAATGCAGCATTCGAAGACGACAAAAACTCCCCGGGGGCCCGTCAACAGAAGGAGCGGGGTTAGGGGGGGACTAGTATCACCGTCGTGGAGGTCGGGGGCATCGTTCGAGGCCTGACGGGCGGGGGGAAGGCCTCCCCCCAACGAGCGGTTCGCAAAGTTTGCGAGGAAAAAGTCAAGAGCGTTTCGCAGGGGACAGGGGACGCGAACGGCTTGGAAGGAAGGGCCAAAAAGGAGGGGGCTGACTCCACGGCCTGACCACAAAGGAGAATGGCAGTGAATAGAATGTACCGAAGCCCTAAGATGGCGCAAAGGGGCTGCAATCCTTCAAACTCTCAAATCGAAATAGTGCCGCTCCGAGGGAAAAAAAATACCTTCTGGATGAGAGCTTCATGCCGCACGCTACCAAAGGACGACTGGATCTTAGAAAGGAAAGGGAATCCACGGCTAGAACAGGCTCTAGTTCTCTGGACACCTTAGAGCACGGAAGAGTTCGTGGCAAAGGAGCAGGCCGCGCTCGCGGACGACTCAGACGAAAGTAAGGGAATACGTCTGACTTCTACCCGGCCAAGAAAAACAACTTCCTGGAGTAAAAGAGACTAGAGATCGTCCCTCGGGCTGGACACTATAAGCGTTCTCGCAGTGAGTCAGAGGAAAAAAAACGCGTCCAGACGGAGCAGGCAAAGGAGTCGGGGCTTCACGACAGGAACGGCCGGGTGGGAAACCGAAAGGGAGTACTGTCCTCAGCTACTTCGTAGGGGACAAGGGGTTGGACACGGTGCTTACATAAGGGAGCTGGGGGAAACGGTCAACCATTTCTCGGCAACCGGGAGTCGTGTAGGAAGGGGAAGGTAGAAGCCGGGAAGAACTTGGAACAATCCGAACAGATCAGCTTAGGGGGTGTACCGCAAGACCTCTAATCGGGATGGAGAAAGGGAGCTAGACAATAGTATTAGGAACATAACTTAAAGTGGATAAAATCTCGGAGGGGGAAGGGCCAAAAACGCTGCAGCTGGGTGCTCTCTGAAGGGGGTGGTGGGGTTACGGTAGAAGGTACCGATCATCTACTTTCAATGATAAAACATAATCTTAAGAGACAAAGAGGAAGAAAAAATCCATCGGGACTCGCATAGTTGAACGAGTTCTTCAGTGTGCCAGACTATCGGAAGTGACTTAGCTGGGCGGGAAATCTGCAAGAAAAAGTCGTCAAGGCACAGATATCCCAGTAGAGAGAAAAAGTATGCGGCCACCTCTTTTGAAATTTAGGCAAGTCGCAAAGGGGGCCTCCAGGGAATCAGGGTGGGTCGTGGTCCGACGCCTCAAAAAAAAAGGTACTCGTGAGATGACTCCGTGAGGTTTTTTTGGTGAGCGTAGAGGGCTCTATCGGGACTTCATGGGCATCATAACAGGAAATAAAGGCACGTGTCGAAGGCAACGGCCTCTCCTCATTAGACGGTCAGTGTAAATGCCGGGCGGATAAGTGGTGTCGCAGAGAGGAGATCGTAAAGAAAAACAGACCGCACATCGCGGGTCTCTGGAAAGCCGGGCGCGAACTTAAATCGAGGGGAAGAGGGACTCAACTTCGAGGACAATTTTCTAAGCGCAAAGAGAGGTAAAAGGCAGCGCGTGAATTCACGGCAAAAGCAAAAAGAACGGAAATCACTGCGAGAAAAAACAAGAACTACAGCTAACCCATCGAATAGCAAAAAGGTTTATCTAGGAAAAGGCGCGTCCCATTTCCAGAATCCAGAAGGGGGGGTTAAAATAGTCACTAAGAGGTCCTCCACTTGGCATACTCATCTCAAGAGAGTAATTTATGTATTCTTCAGAACAGGAGTGAGAGAAACAGGAAAATAATGAGGAAATCAATCTACTCTCTGAACGAATTTGGGGACTCAGCGAAGAAGTAAGATGAACCGTCTTCACTTTGAGGGGGGGCGAAAAGGAATCTTCATTCGCCGCTCAAGAGGATGAAGAAGGAAAGGAAATCGACAGAAGATATTTCTCTGTATCCGTAACCTCGGAATCCTACAGCGAGCCGAGGGGTCTTACTCCAGAAGATTCGCGTCACGGGTCTGGGAGAAGTGGAGGGGTCATGGAAACCCCGAAAGGGGCGCACTTTCTCTGGGCCGATGGGGGTACGGCGAGTAAGCAAAGGGGGAACAATCATGCGGGTAAATATTTGTCAGAAGAAATCAGAAAAAACACAACGGGGGTAGATATAGATGGTACCAGAAAAAAAGAAAAGTAGGCATGAAGTATCACTAAAAAAAAGCGATATCAAAATATCACATCGCCATAGAAATTTTCCAAAAGTTGAATTACCGCGACACATCTGAAGTAGCCTGTAGTGGACCGATAATCTCTCAAATAAACAGCGAGGTCATAGTCGGAAGTCAAAAAAGTACTGGGCCTAGATCACTCCTTCGGTAACTCCGAAGGAAATATTTCCGAAGAGGAGGGGAAAATGAACAGTCAGAGTACAATGGATAGGGCGGGAAATAATGGGAGGACGAAAAGGCCATTCTACAAAGAAAGACTTCGATCTCGTCATCGAGGTTGAATGGGCAGAGAGAAAAGCTGGAGGGCCGAAAGACAAGATTTGACGAGGGGGGATTTAAAGGGACCGGGCGGCAATCTAGGGCGAAAATTTAAGAAAAAAGACGGTATTTACTGATAGACCCCGGGGGACGCCCAAAATTGAATGATCTACCAGTTCTCGAAAGTTTTGGGGAGTGACGGGGGGGAGCTCCTGGCCGTGCAAATTGGAGTGAATTGGGAATCGCCGGGATTAGGCGATTAAGCGACGAGAAATTTCGCGTTTAGAAAAACGCGGAACGGGCGCCGCAGGAGAAGAAGGGTGCGCAGAGAACAAGCAAACCTTCTCGGGCATTGATTGGGTTGGGAAAAAATCCAGCGCGGAAAGGGAAGCCAAGGAGTCTCCCTCGGGGCGACTTCGGCGGTAGAGGCCGATTCATGGAGCCGAGGGGATCGGGGGGCGTGATCGAGGAAAAGAGTAAGATCGAGACCTCGGAACACCGCGGCTACTCAAAAGCGGCGGAACAACGCCCGGGAGCTTGATCTTCGCCTCCGACGAAGGGACTGGTGGGGGGGCTGCCTAGGAGGATGCAGAAGACAGCTGTTATGGGGCCGAAGCCTCAGATTGCGGGAAAAGAGAGAGCGGGAGGAAGTAAAAAGAGTCCATGTGTACGAGAGAAGTCTGAAGGACGGGGGGTCTCGTAGGGGGAAAAAAGCTCACCTAATAAGTCTGAGAACGACTCGCAGGGGCTTGCGATGGAATTGGCAAAAATCTCCTCTTGAAAGAACTCCTTAATCAATGGGAAAGCCCGAGGAGAGGAACTTTAACGACAACCTCTACAGCAATCTGAGCATGAGCCAGCAGGGCGGGGTGCAACTGGTCCTTCCTCCTACACTTCGGGCGTGAGGTAGAGCATTAAATAAGAGGAGGGGCTCTAAAAAAAATCCAGCCGTCAGAGGCATGTAGACCTTTACCGCCAACATGAATATGAGAGGGATGGAGGAGGGGATAAAAGAAGATCCCGAAAGTGCCGGAAGTTGAAAGAAGGAGAAAGGGTTTACTCGAAAAGTCACCTACAGAGATGGATTACAATTGACAAACCTGGGGGCAAAGAGAAGGATACAGCTACGGGGGAAACTAAGGACCTCCGTCCGGTAGCCATCAGAATTTAGTCTTTCGAAAAATGTGTGAACAGGGGCGGGGTGGTTTATAATTGAGAACATAGACAAAAGAGTCCTGGATAGAGGGGTCCAGCCGAGAAGAAGAGACTTCGGAGTCTCAAGTAGTATACTCGGCATGTGATGCAAAGTGGGGGGGGGGGGGGTGGGGTGGGGGGGGTGGGGGGTGGGGGGGGGTGGAGGGGGAGGGGGGGGGGGAATTTAAAGAGGGTCTGAGTCGTGACGATGACTAACGACGCGGTCTGATGGAGAATGCGGCCGCCGGAAGTGCGGCAGGGGAGAACTATCCTCAATGGTCAGTGCATCGCCGCGTGAACAGGGGGAAAAAGAAAATCATACTAACAAGGGTAAAGGAGGGACGTCAAAACACGTAGACGAGGGAAAACCTAGACGGGTAGGTCGAGGCGTCAGGGAAAAAAAGAAAAAAAAGAGTACAATCAAAAAAGGGAAGGGGTGGCTGACTCTTGGAAGAAGAGCACGCGATATAGCCGGTCGGGGAAGGAGGCCGTCTCTCTGAGCTAAAGTGCCGGCTTCTTGTCGATTAAAGGCAAAGAATCTGTGGTGAAGGCAGGCTTCAACCTGCCTTTGGGGAAAAATCGTGAAACCGTTCGGCAAGAGGATGGCTGGTACTACTCCGCGTTGGATCGCAAATTCAGTAACAGTGAAGTGAGGAAACCCAGGAAAAGGCAGAGGACAGAATCCTATGACCCCCACCCGGTCAAACGAACGGTGTGACTAAGCAAAAATCACACCTGAGAAATCTGTGGGGGTTGGGGGGGGGGGGGGGGGGGGGGGGGCGGGGGGGGGGGGGGGGGGGGGGGGGGGGGGGGGGGGGGGGGGGGGGGGTGGGGGGGGGGGGGGGGGGGGGGGGGGGGGGGGGGGGGGGGGGGGGGGGGGAATTTTTCCACCAGAGAGTGTTTCTTCCTGGACTCGGAAGTCGTACGTACGCGGTGCGGTGGATAGAGGGGGGGAGTGGAAGACGAGGCGGGGAGAGAGGACGGGACGATGAGACTCTAAGTATGCCACCCTCTACAACACCACAACCCAGGCCAAGTCCGCGACGAGTTAACTGCAAGGAGAGGAAGAGGGGGGGGTAGAGAACTCTTCGCACCGCCTGGTGGCTGGGACCAGCTGAGCGATATAAGTACCCGGGCATCCTTGCCGGGGAATATGGCACCCCGCAAGCCTGTGACGAAGAACAGAAAAAAAAAACGAGGGGGAAAGGAGAGGCTGGAAGGAAAAGGGGGGGAGGGGATGCGAGCAATATAGGCAACAAAAGACGACGAGCTACGGGCCGAAGGGGGAGAAACTGGAAAAGAGAGGGGGTGTCGAGACGGCGAGGAAGACGGAACGCCATGCGAAGGAATACTTGCGCTCAAGAAGGGGAAGGAAGACAAACGAGTGGGTTGGTTTGTAAGGGCCGAACATGATGGCCGAGGGTCAAGAGGGAGGAAGTTCTAAGAGAAAAGAGGAGAGTCTATTCCGAACGTCTCAGAGAAGGCCACTCCTCCAAAGGACAGAGGAAAGCCGCCAAAGGGAAGAAAAAAAATCAACTTTTCCCAAAGAATAGAATAGGGGAAGGAACGGGCAGGGGTGCAGTATGAAAAGTGAGAGAGGGGGTCATCGGTCTTCTTAGCCTTTCCGGGACTGGAGGACGCTTTACAGAAGGTTTCCTATTCAAGTGTGGGAAAAAGCGCTTCAGCGGACAAAAGGGGGAGGGGGCAATCTGCCCACGAGAGATCCAGATGACCTCCCTAAAGCCTGCAGTGAAGATCAGAAAACCAAGAAACGAAAGGGGAACTCTCGCCGGAAGTCGGAAAAGCCGCCCGGAAATCAACTCATCCTTCCATAATCATCCTCCTAGAGCAGCACCCGAGAGAAAGCGGATCATGTCAAAGAGGAAAGACAAAGACACTGGGAAGTTTACGGAATAAGGAGCGAACAAAAAATCGACAGGAGAAAAGACCTGCCAGGTAACTACGTGCTAGAGCGAACGCCGCCTTCCGGGGGGCAAGGGCGAGCAGATCGTTTAAGAGACCTGAGGGAGATAAAATCGTCCACATTAGTACCTTCGGAAGAAACGGCAAGGCCAAAAGCTTCACGATGAAAGCAAAGAACGACGTCTACGACGGATTCGATGGAAAAAAAAAAGAACTCGACTCGATCTCGCTCGTAGAAACGGACAAGGGGATCAACAGGAGAGGCTGGAATTTAACTTGGGCGGATGGAAGGTCTACAGAGGTCGGCTAACTTATAAGAGAAGTTCGAAAAGAAGGACCTGTTTTCCCGTGCTGAAAGAAAAAGAACTTTTGAAAAGGGCTTGACGGACTGCGCTGTAAGAAAAGAATCCCGGGGCGCAACCTCTCGAGGGTTCTGGGAGGGCGAGAGGGATGAAGCAGATCTAACTCCTCAACGAAAGAAGGATTGGGCCAAAAGTACGCTAGCCTGCCACCTATCTTCAGAGGTTAGAGGGGACTGAGCAACTAGGAGTGAGCGAGCTGCAGCACTAATCAAAGACGAGGAAAGGAAAAAGAAAAGACCCTTCTCAAGGAAGAGGCTTGAAATCTCGCGTGTGTCGGGAAAAGATCGCTCATGAAGAAAAAAAAAAAATGGAAAGCAAACGAAGGGAAAGAACCCATTACTCGGGGTCCGAAGCGCGCATAGCGCACTGAGGAGAAAGAAAAATATCGTAGATACGGCTGCTGGGACCGGTATCGAAAATTGGGGGGGGAAAAAAAACATAAGCGCCGAAAAAAAGCACAAGGGGTCTTTCTCGACACCGGGCTGGTGCTTCGGCAGGAGGAGAGTAAAAACCCTACAAGAAGACAAAATGTGGTCGTAGTCTAAAAGCCTCCTGCGCTTGGGGGAAACGTTGCTGACGCCGAGGTGGGGGTGCCGGCAGGGAGTGTTGACCTCTATCGGAACTTAGCCTCGATCACAAGAAAGGACTGGGCGGTGAAAAGATGAAAACTAGTGACGTCGAGAGTGTAAAAAAAGGAGAATCATGTGGATTTGGTCGCGGAGGCAGATGAGCTCCCCACACAAGTCCTCACATGGGGAGAAGGGTCTCTTGGGAGCCTGAAAGAAAGGATCAACGAAGACTAACCGCGGAGAACCCCGGACAAGAAACAGAACGAAAAAATAGCGGAAAAGGGGCCCGGCTAGAACTAACAAAAAAAATTCCCGTTAGACCGGGCGAAAGCTCAAATTCGCGAAAGGAAGCGAGGTCCACGAACTCCACCCGGGGGGTCGAGAAAAACGCAACGTTTGGTTAAAGGGCATGGGGAAAAGAGTACTCGCGCCAGCATAAGTAGGACTCATCGATTGCTACGGCACATGAAACTAGAAATGACGAGATCGGTATAGATCCTTCGAATGGGAGAGGGGGCTGGGAGCGTCCGACCATGACCGAAAGGTGACAAAATGGGAAAAGGAGCTTCATAAGAAAAGAAGAGGCAGGGAGATCAGGGTCCACGTACTCAGATACAAATAAGAGAGGGAGGGGGGCCGTAAAGAACAATAAGATGCCAACGCGTTTCGGAAGCAAGATATCCTCAACGAAAGTGGGAATAAGGGAAGAATATCCGGGAAGCGGGTCGCCCTTGGCCGATGGGGGGAAGCTATGCCACAGATCGCCGGGATACCGCATGCTCTAATAGCGAGTGAAA
>Ga0179591_1220485_pt1 | contig 13541 bp, 14 predicted proteins | sample CZOMad2_1_08_16f_FD_182891 | JGI IMG/M metagenome (GOLD analysis project Ga0179591, IMG submission 182891) | Vadose zone soil fungal communities from Angelo Coast Range Reserve, California, USA - CZOMad2_1_08_16fungal (PacBio error correction) | ecosystem: Environmental > Terrestrial > Soil >...
GGAGTGAGAACAAGTGGGAAAAAAACAAAAAACACAATGAAAGCTAGAAGGGGCGGAGGCCCTCGGAAAAAGAGCCAATCTCAGCTTTGCGGGACGCACATAACGGGGGAAGGAAAAAAAAATCGAGTCCGGGGGAAGGGACTGGAAAGATGTAGGCAGAAAGGGATGACGAGAACAAGAGCAACATAACAATAAGTAAGGACACCCCAAGGATAGATCGTCGGTAGGGTTTTCGGGAAACGGGAAATGCTCACTAAGGCCGTGGGGGGGAAGAATTGTCTACCCAAGACGGGAAAAAAAACGTCGGCCAAAAAGGATAGACAGTTTCAAAGAACTACATAAAAAAAAATCCACTTGGGGGAAAGTAGAGAAGAGGTACGAGTTCTAAAGGGACCGCCAACGGGAAAACGGGTTGTTCCAAGGACACAAATAATTCCAAGGGCGTCGTGTACAGGGAGACTCGAGTTCATTGCTCAGGGGACACAACATCACGCAGTCAAAAGCCTAAAAAAATTGGGGTACCAATCGCGGGAACAATTGACATCAGTCTCGTGGAATGGGACAGGGAAAAAACCAAAAGGGTTTTTAAAAGAGGAAGCCGGAATGTTCTCACCAATTTGGACTTGGACAGGATTCCGAAGGGCCTACTGCGCACCAAAGAATTACTGGTTCTGAGAATCAGAGTAAAATTGGGGGGGGACAGGTGTAAGGCAGCAACTTCGAGGTCAAAGGTTGTAGGGGCACGGGTTCTGTAAAAAAAATCACTCCGTGTTTTTGCAAAGTCCGGAAAACCAACAGGGACCGTGAAAATCCTTCTTGCACATTGTGGCAAGACGTTTAAACCTGCTCAAAGGTGATGGCAACACGATGTGCAACAAAAAAAAGAAAAAAAGCAAGTCAACACAAAAAAAGGAAAAGAAATCGGCACCGCCCTCGAGTGTAAGGGTGGTTTAAAAGGTGACCATCAAAAAATTGGAAATTTCATAATGCGGATACCGGGTGAAGGGACCCTCCAGGCAGGAGATAGGCCTGGTAAACATTTGACGGAATTGGCATAGTAGAGAAAGGTGAAGACAAAAAAACGAAGTGAGAACATGAAGACATGAGTATTGGTACGGGACGCCAATTAGAATCATTTCCTAAGCCTTTTGGACGGGCACGGAAGGGAAAGGAAAGTCGGGGGGAAATTTGGGGGGGAAGGACTATTAATTACCTAAAACAGACATCGTAATTTTCGGGAACCCACCTCCATGGTGTAAAGAAAGGTTGGGACCAGAAATTCCAAAAAAGGAGGAGGAAAGGGAAAGGAAAGACGCTCCAACCATGATTACCGTGGACAACCGTCAGGGTGTCTCGTTAAGGGAGAAGGATAATGGGAATGGGGACGGAAGAGAAAAAAAAGGTCGGAACGTCTTAAACCGAAATCAACTAACCAGAGAGAACCGTCTTACGAATTCGAATGAAAAATTGTCAACGTAAATAGAACAGAAAGTGAAGTCTGGGGTCAAAAGAGAGCTGTTGAGAGCCATACGGAACAAAAAGGGACCCAGAAGGTAGGAAAAACCAAAAAGGGTAAAAAATGGAAGAGGCCAAAAAAGGGAACTGGAAAAAAAAGGAACGCCCATTAGCAATTTTCCTACGGCGGAAAAAAAGACCTCGGTACCCAGGATTTATACCACAGGGACCCAAGGGGAAATGAGGTGTGGTAGGGGGGGGGATGGGGGCAAGGGGAAAAAGTAAAAAAAAAAATAGAGGGTTGCCGTATCGATGACCAATACCGCCGTTAAATTGTGGAGTTGGGGTTGATTGAACACCCGGATTGATGACGCGTGGGACAATTTGGGAGACAAAAAGGAAAACCTCCTGGTAAAAAGCGACGAAAGATTATCAAAACGGAAAGGGATTAATCGAAGGTCCACCGGCCGGCGCAGGCTTCGTCACACGTCTGAGGAGAAAGGATGAAAAAAAAAAAAAAGCAAAAAGCGAGGTTAAGCCCATATAGGGGCGTAGGGGCAAAAAACCTTACGCCACTCAAAGATGGCCTAAGGAATTTTGGGGGGGGGACCGTGGAAGGAGTAAATCCAAAAGAAATACCTCCGCAAAAGATCGGGTAAAGAGGGGAAATTGGTGCTCCAACCAAAATAATTGGGTGGAAAAATGGAGCGGGCGGGGGAGATTGGAAAAAAGGGGCGGTGTCGGACTCCGGCATAGGTGTAATCCAACGGCCGAAACACAATGAGCCAAAATCCCCACAGGAAATGCCCAGCGTGAAGAAAGAAACGAACAAGAAGAGAACAAAAGAGAAACACAAAACAGGTCGTCTCGTCAACAAAAAAAAAATGAGACGGAAAGATAACGCGTTGACGCCTTGGGAGAGACAGGTTTATCAATGAAAAAAAAAGTCGTCTTGGATAGCGGGGGCATTCTGGTCGCAAAAAAACATGCGATTTTTTGGCAGATAAGTTTTTGCGCCCAGGGATTACACAAACCGAGAAAGATGAAAGAAAAAAAAAAGGAGTCCCCAGGCTGCAAGCTGACCACTCGAAAATTTCTTTCCAAATATTCTTGGAGGTTGGGGGTGGGGTGTTGGAGCCCAATGGGAAACGGCCAAAACGAATGTGGAATTCTCCGGCACAGAAACGGAGGTCGTATTGGGAGCTAAATAAGGGGGAAAAAAAATCAAAAAAAAAAAATTCCCCTTGAAAAGAGGACGAACAGACGCCCTATATGTAAGGCGGTTACCTCCGAGACAATGGTGTTTTCAAGAAGGAAAAACGAAAACATAAGGGGCAAAAAAAGCTCACCGGGCGGGTACTTTCGAAGACGCGAGCAAGATCGCGTCGTTAACGCAACGGACCAAAGCGGGGTGAAAGGAAAGGAAAAAGTCCCAAAAAGGAGATCACCGTCCAATTCAAAACAAAAACAGTGTAACGCTGGTGCCAATAACGCACCCGACAACAGAGGAGGGGGGGGGGGGGGACCTGGGGAAACGGCTTCTAGTTGACCGGGGGGAACTGTGGGGATAACTACGAGCTGCAGTCTGGATTTGGCCGATCGCGAAAAAACCGGTAAATCACGGTTTTTAAAAAGAAAAAGGGGACGAACGGTTTTTTGTGGTTGACGCAAGGAATTTTTTGGGTTTGGCCAGGCAAAATTGGACTTGGTTTGGGGGACGGGGACGAAGGGAAAAAGGAAAGGCAAGACATCGCCTGGGAAAAAAACTCACACTTGTCTGGGGGATTACGAAAGGGAAACGAATTCGTAGACCGTGATTTAAACAGGCTTCACCCGGCTTTGGATCCAGAACCTTCGTGAACTTATTTAGACCCAATAAAAAGGGTCAACAACAGGGACGAATTGTCAAAAAAAAGGGAAGAAAAACGAGAGCAAAAAAGACCATGCGCTAAAGGAGGCACATCTGATGAAAAAAAAAAAAAAAAAAAAAAAGGTGGGAAAGTGAAAGGGAAACAAGTTTTGCAAACAAATACCAAAAACTGTAATGTGGAGTGAATGGATCCAAAGGAAGGGGGGGACACAACGAAATGAGTCTTTGGGAAAGAGGCCTTCGGACAAAAGGGGGGGAAAAAATAACAAAGCCGACAAATGAAACTTCCGAGACGCTGAAAGTCGGAAAGGGAAGGAACGAATGAAGGGAAAAAAAAAGGGTCAAAAGAAAATACCAGCCCTCATCCGATAGAATGGTTGGGTACAGCGAAGCGGATAAGCCCGCGGCCAGAAGAAAAAGTGTTCAAGGGGGGAAACAACAGCGCTGAAGACCGGCAGGGACCAATTAATCACGGAGGGTCGAGGCATTAAGAAAAATGGATGGGAAAAAGGAAAAAAGAAAAGTCAGTACAAAATCAAGAGTAGGAAGGGGGATAGATTCTTCCTGGGGAAAAAGAGGAACAGCGCAAAAAAGGCAAAGGTTGCAATACATTGAGATGTAAGTATTGAAAAGAACAAATTGTGCCAAGGCGCACTACGCAATGGGGTTGAAGAAGAAAAAACCTTGGTTGGGAAAGTCTAAAAAAAAACTAGTTCGAGCGAAAGAAAAAAACCCGAAAACACGAAAGATTAACTCAATGACGGAGGTCAGAAAAGAATTCGAACGCCACTAGGTAGAAAGGGAAGAAGGGGGGTGGAGAAAACAGACCACGGCATTAGCAAAAAAAGTGGGGGTTAAGTGAAAAACTTGAATTATCAAAGAAACTGGGGGGGGATGTAAACAGAGCGGGAGACAAACAAGGTGTCGGCCTGGGGAAACCAGGGCCGTTATTTGATGCACTGCAGAAAAAGTCCAAGCCAATACTAAAGGAGACTGATAAAAACAGGGGGAAAAAAAAAAACGGCAGGCTTGGCACAAGGAAGAAACAAGAACTCAAGAATGACAGGACTGACTGGGAGATGAGAAACTAAGAAGAACAGGGGAACGAGACGGTGCCGGAGTTCCCCACATTTGGGGGGAAAAAAAAAAACAAAGCAATTAATTAACACAGGGAAAGGTGCGTGGAAGCGGAACACGGTCAAATAAACGCTCACAATATCCGACGGGGGGGTAATATCAACAGTGGAGGAAAAAGGAATAAAAACTTTCCTGGGGGTGAAAATCATGAATAAATGGGGGGGGGAGAAAAAAGGCACGCTAAACGACGAAGAGAGACCAGCAATCAGAACCCGGTAAATGGCTTGATTGGAGAAAAAAAAAAAGGATCGGATAAACTGACCAAACGAAAAGGCAAAGAACCCCACTTGGCCGAGCAGTAATCCGTGGTGGCCACGCACGGTAAAGTTGGACTGGGTTCTCACATCAAAACGGGGAAAAGAAAAAGTGACTACCATAAACGGGCGTTTTTCAAGGGGGGAAACTCGGGGCGGGGGAATGGAAAGCGAAAGACCCGGGAAGACAACCGGTTCTTGGGGGGGGGGATACGGGGGGTGTGGGGGGGACACAAAAGGCAAAAAGGAAAGGGTGTATACTCCTGATGGTGCTCCGCCCAGAACACCTTAACAACGGCTAACACAAAAAAAAGACCGTATCGCCCAACACCCGAACGCTGACCCGGGGGAAATCCGGGCACTCTTTAATAAAAGAGTAAAATTTCAAAGCCCTTTCAAACGTACATGAAAAAAACCTTGAGAAACCCAGGGAAAGCTCTAAAGGAAGTCTCAGGACGCTGCATTTCAGGGAAGGCCCTGAAGGAGGAATTTGTGAAAAAATCCATTGGAACTTAAACAAACGGTAATGGTTTGGGGGTTAAGGGTGAAAAAAAAGAGGCCCCAGGGGTGGTACGAAGTGGCCTCATTTTGCACAGCAAGGATATCACGTTGGCAGCAGGAAAAATATAGCCCGGGGGGAAATCAGAAAAAACGAGACACCAAGCAAAAGGTGGACGAGAAAAGAACTCAGGAAACCTGAGAGAACATCGTGTTGGAACAAACATGTCCCAGCATAATTAGGGGGAGAAACTAAAAGTAAACGAGTAACAGGCTAAAGAGAGAGGAGTCGGCTGACCTGGAAACGTGGGTTCCGCAGGAAACCCGGGTGGGACAGAAAAAAAAAAAAAAAAACCGAAATTTTACACAAGGAACATTCGGATGGAAGCAAATCGCCTGGGGGAAAAGCAGAAAAGTGAACCTTTTTGTGGGACGTGGGGTTCGCGGGGGGGTGATTAATTTCATTGGTTTTTTTTGTGGGGGTGGGTGGGGGGGTTGGGCAGGACGATAATCAATAGAATAAAATCAACAACATAAACTAGATCGCAAGTCAAGGGCAAGAAAATTGGCAAAGTCCGAATGAAAACCAGACATTGGCCGCCTTAATATCATAAATAACAAGGTGGGAAAGGAAGGAGGGGTAAAAGGGGGACAGTGGGTTCCAATAAAGGAAAGACCCCCCTCCAAAACGGACAACAAAATCAAAGATGAAGAGCAAAATCAACGGGGGGGTACAATCGTTCCAGAAACGGGAAAGTAACATCTCGAACGCCCAAAAAAAAAAGGGGGGGAGTCGAGGACCAAGAGAAAAAAAAGGGAAGGACGCGCTTTGTTTTGTGGGCAATCAAACGTGAAAGGTTGCCGTTCCATCTGTGGGGGGTGGGGGGAGGTCAATTGGGATGAAAGGAAAAGCAATAACTGCCGTCAACGGTTCCCAACCGGGGAGGGTGGGAGCGACCAATTGTCATTTGGGCCATTTGCGTTGTGGGACAAAAAAAAAAAAAGACCTGGATCGCCGGGAGGGCATTAATTGGAAGGGAAGTATATATACGGTAATCCGCCGTGTTCCAAAAAAAAAAACCCCAAAAAAAAAAAAGAATAATAACCCGGGGAAAAATCGTCACAAGCCCAAAAAAGTGCATAGATGTCAAAAAAGGCACAGGGGTCAAAAATCAAAAAAGAATGGGTGGGGGTCTGTGGGAAAAATGAAAAGTTCCTTGGGGGGGGGGAGGTACCACACGGGAAGAAACTACTCATTCGGTCCCCAGGAGAGACTCCGCAAATCATCTTAGAATCGGGTAGAACCCAGGGAAGTGGGGTAAAGAATAAAAAGGTCCTGGAACTGTTTATGTTGTTCAAACAATGGGGGGCAGGAAAAGCCAGGGGTGGGAAATGACAAAAGGTCGGAAGTCTGGATGTGCAGCGTGTGGGAGAGGAGGGGTACGATGAACGGAAAATAGCCAACGTCGCGGTGCACAAAATTTGCTCAGGAGTTACACCATGGGAAAGAGTCGTTGAATGAGAGAAACAGGACCGTTGTTTAAAGTTTCCGGAGAAATCCTTCATCAAAAAAAAAAGATAAATGAAAGTCCAGCGAAAAAGGCACTGGGGGAGAGGGAAACACGGGTAAGGAATCGGGTGGGCAGGCCAAAGAAAAATTCCCTGCTCACTGATCAGCAAGTGTGTGTAAAAAAAAAAGGAAACAAATTGGGTTGGTCAGGAAAGATTGGGGGTGCGGGGGGAATGAAGGGCCGCAAATGAGAGAAAAAAAAACCAGAAAAACGAGTTGCACCGCTCGTGCAAAAAAACCGTCCAGGGTTTTAGGAAAGGGGGGTCCGATTAAAAGGCACACCGCGCCCGGGCACTGAACCACCGGCGGTAGTAAGCTTGTCACGTACTGGTCTTTGAACCAGCAAGGTGTTTGGTAAGCAAAACACTGAAGAAAGTTACATTGGGGCCTTTTAGGCCCCTGGCTGCACATCATGGCACTACAGGGGTAGAAAAAAAAAGTACAGGGCCTCCACCCACAAGGGGGGGGTTCCCTGCCGTCGTCTGATGTTGTAGCTTGGTGTGCAAGGTGAAATTAGAATACGGAAAAAAAGAAACTACAAAGAAAGAAAAAAAACCAAGTATTAGCGGCTTATGGTTCGACCGGGTCCCGACACCTCGGCCTTGGGGGAAAGTTCCTACCAGAGTGGGAAAAATAGGAAAATACACCGCTGGAAAAAGCGTGTCAATAGACACAGCCAGAAGTTGCCTTGAACCGAGAAGTTGGAAAAAGGCACGGAAAAAAAATGGCTGGTGGTGCCTGAAAAAAAAAAAAAACAAAGGGAACATTTCGTTCGCTGCCTTCCCACCGAAGTGATGCTCGGGAAGAACATCACGGCAAGGAAAAGAACAGTCTCCAAGCGCGGTCAATGAAATACCATTTGACAGTTCTTGAATTGGAATGCAATCAAATTCACCAAAAAAGTGTGGTGCTCAGGAAAGCGGTGTAGTGTGGGTCGAAACCACACAAAAAGGGGGGCTTTAAGCGCGGATTCTTTTACAGGGAAACAAAAAAACTAGGAGTAGCGGGGGTTCGGGGAGGAGAAGGGAACACTCTGAAGGTTTCCAGAAAGTTGCTTCCAAGAAAAAAAACATTAAACTCTTCAAATTGTGGTTCCTGCCGTCAACATGTGGGACATGTGCGCCAGCGATCGCATTGGTATCCAAAGTACTCAACGGGCAGACCATGTCATGGCCGCCCCCGGGGCAAATTTGCTCACTCGTTATCATTAAAAAAAAAACAAAAAACCAAATCTAGAAAAAGCAACTTCAGCCTCGGCGGTTGAATCTTTATGTCGCGGTGTCATACAATTCGGGTTCGAAATGGCAAAAGGAAAAGCCTGTGAAAGAGGGGGGTCAAAGGCCTCCGAGGGAAAAAATCGATATGCAATGGGTACTGCCACTGAATTGGTATTAGCGGGGGGAACCGGTCAGACGCTTTGGGGGTCACTGTAAAAATTGCGAGAAAAAGCGGTTATTGTCTTTCGGAGAAAGAACACAGCCCTTTCAAAGCCTTGACGACTACTCGGAAGTTCCATTTGCCCGCTGGAGCTATGAAAATCCAACAAAAACAAAGAAAGAAGGTAAACATGGGAGGAAAGGGAAAAAATCCCCACTACATTTCAAGATTACGGGGGGACAACTTTCAAAGTCATTGGTTGGATGAAATAGGTCCGTAACTTCAGCACCTCCACGAGGGGGGAAGGGGGTGCAAACAGGAAAAAAGAAGAACAAGTGGGCCAAGGATCTCTCAAACCTTGCTTTGTGAAAGTTAGGAGGAAAATAAGGCAACGGAAGGTCAGGACCGTAAGAACACAGACAGCAGACCTCTTGATTAAAGCCAAAGATTAAAGGAAAGAAGAAAAGGGCAGCCCGGAAGCCGAGTGAAATCTGTTTTCACAAGCATGAGGCCGTATTGAAGGAATTTAAAACCAAAAAAGAGGACCCAATAAAAAAAGCCCACCCCCCGGGGAAAAATGAAAAGCGAACAAACACTCAAAAAAAAAAAGGAAAAAGACGCCGAATTAAAAGTACGATCTCACGCACGGCCAAGAAGAGGACAAGCAGAGGAGTAACAGGTTTGACCAAATAGGTTGAAAGTTGTTATTTCAAGGGAATCCCAACGATGGGAAAAGGGTGGGGGGACAAAAAGGTCCTTATGGCCAAGTGGCCCGACCCGTAAAGGTTGTGGATTGGGGGGTGATAGTACCCGTGATTGACGTCAGGGGAGCAAGGGCACTTGTGGTGGATAGTTTTTGCAGGGGAAGACGAATTTAGGAAAGAAACGAGCCGCGGTCCGCAAGCTTCGTCCAACGAGGAAGTATGAGAATGGATGAAACCCAAGCGCAGAAAGGTGACAGGTAAGCCATAAGAATGATTTGAAAAAGGGAAACAAAAAACACAGAAGGGCAGGGGAATGTTGGGTGGTGGCCTGGGTGGGGAGGGGTAAAAAAAAGAAGACCAAAATCCGCAGGAAGAAGGTATGGTAAAGGCCGTGGGGGGATCCAACCAAACCTAAATTGATTGGTATAAAATAACGCGGGTCGGACCAACGAGCCAAGTTGGGGGGGAACCGGATAAAAGGAAGTGGTCGATGAGAGGAAAAGGGGGGGAAAGACCACAGACGCACTTAGCCATATCGCCGTTGGAGGAGCCGGGAAGCGGGAAGGGAAAAACTTATGGTCCAGGAAAGAAAAAAAAACGACAAACTCCTCTCAACAAACAAAACAGATGAAAATATGTGCGCGGTTCCTCCTTGGTGGGGATCGCGTGGGGAAGAGATTCAGGAGGGTATGAAAGAGGGGGATCTGGGGGAACAAGGATTTTTGTGGCAGAGAGTTGGGCGCCGTGGAAGGAAACAAGGGAGAAGAGCCATCACAACGCACCAAACCGGAACAAGTTAGCAATTACGGGGGAAAAAGAGCTATCCTTGGACGAAAAAGGGACTTTAATGTTGGGGGGTTGGGAGCACAATTTTCCGGAAAAGAACTGTTGAAAATCTGGCGCACGAGGGGTGAGTGAGTGGGGGGGATTACTAAAATGAAAAAAAAAGGAAACACACCAAAAGGAAAAGAAAAACCCATATAGGCCGGCCTTGAAAACCTAACGCAATATGGATGGCGAACCTCGCGCCAAGGGGTTTACAGAAGGACGACATAAGAGGACGACGAGCGGGGACGAGGAAATACGCTCACATCAAAATAAAGGAAACTTAAAAAGCAAAGAGACCCCAAAAAGGGGGAAGGAAAAGAGGGGACAAACCACCTGGTCAATCAGGGTAATATCAAAAAAAACTCAACAACCGATTTGAAACAAACACGGCGGTATGGCACAATAACGCGAAAAAAGGGGGGACACACGAATCTGTGGAAACACCTGACATAACCAAAAACAAAAAAAAAAAAAAAAAAAGAGATTGAAAAAAATGGGTGGGGTACTAAAGAAACCGACCAGGCTGTAACTCCTGGAAAAAAAGGACGATATAATCGTGAAGAGAAAACGTGTGAGTACTCGGAGACGGCCGGTGAAAATGTTTGAAAATAAAATGTTACGGTTGGGGGGTTGGGGGGGGACGCAAAAAGACTGTGGGTAAATCTTTGGGGGGAAAAAGATGGATACGGTAAAAGCGCCCGCATAGCCTGAAAAACAGAAAAAGGAAACTTTCTGGAATCACTGGCGGGGGTCATCGAAATTCCGGAAGACGGGGAAATTGGGAAAGACGTGGGGAAGGAAAAAAAAAAAAATGCATCCAAATTACGCGACCGTATTTTAAAAATTTTAATGGGGGACCGTGTATGGGAAATACAGCAAGTAGACGATCAAAAGGGAAAAAAGGGAAAAAAACACCAAAGGGGCAGGCTACGGAGGCACAATCATCGATGGGTCTGATCATTTACTATCCTTTTCATCCACACCAAAAGTGAAGGTGGGAAGGGAAGGGGATTGTAGAGGTAAAGCGGACAAGTTAGGGACGACAAATCATCGGGGACGATTCTTGGGTAAGAAAATAGACAAAACCAGGCAGAGGGGCAAATTTAATAGGAAAGAGAAGTCGTCAAAAGGCCTGTAAGGAAACAGAATTTTGCGTTCCAAAGAACGATGGGGACCCAAGGACGCAAAAAGAGAAATTTTACAGCAGACAGCGGAAGGCATGAGCCCTAATAAAAAAAAAAAGTCCCGTTGCACAAAAAAGGTGAAACAGATCAGATAAGAGGCACAAGGAACCTTATCACCAGGAAGGGTCCGGGCATTCAAATGGAGTGAACAGTACCTAAGGACAAAAAAAGGAAGGGAGGGAAAGGGGGGGAATCGATGGGTGGTGACTAGACCCGAAGGACGCAAAGACGCCCGTGGTCATTAAAAAAAAAAAAAGCAACTTGATCACTTTAAAAAGAGGGGAACTCCAATGGGGGGGAAAAAAATAGAATACCACCTACGCGAATGGGTTTAAGATCCAAACATTTTATTGTGGGGGAAAGAATCTCACCAAAAAAAGGGGACTCGAAGCACGATTCCCCAACGCCACAATCAAAAAAAAAAAAAAGAACGGATACACTCACTTAATGAGGGTTGCAAAAAAATCCTCTGAGAGCATACTGCAACTAGGAAAGAAGGGAACAAGTGGTTGTGAGAAACATCCCGAAAGTCAGGATACAACAACGGGGGGTGTGAATGACTGAAATTAAAAGCAATAACACAGGGTGTCACAGGGGAAGACAAAAGGAAAAAAAGGATGGAGACCAGGTTGTCGAGTTGGTGAGGGGTAGGGCTCAACTAGCAAAAAAAAAAAGGAAGCACAAAGACGAACAGTACCGTTGAAAGACCAAACGGACGGTAAGGGGGCTGGGCCAAAAGCAACCTCGAAAAAGAGATCAAGAAATCCGGGAAAGGGGCGATGAGAAACCACTCGAAAAAAGGGGGAACGGGGGATCGAATCATTGGAAGAACCGGCCTGTCAAAATGGTCCCTGACATGTATTAACAAAACCAGCAAAGAAGGGTTGCCACGGAAAATCCGACATATAGACGCTCAGATCGCGCTGGGGGAAAGGAAAGAAGCCCGGTATTGGAGTGGGGGGGGGGACCTCAGTAGGGGCCTTTTTTGGAAGAAAAAAAGGGGGGATAAAAACAGGCAAAGACCATCGTACGTCCTGATGAGGAAAAAAAAGCCCAACCGGTATGGAAATGATTTTGGGGGGATGCGCAAAAACCGGGAGAGTAATCTTCGGGAGAAAGGGGCAGAACAAAGACCCAAAAAAACAAAAAAAACCCACCAAAAACAAAAAAAAAAAAAAAACCCCAAAACCAAAAAAACAAACCACCCAAACCACACCACGGCCCCTGGCCCCGACCCCCCCCCCCCACCAACACCCACCCCACCCTCAACCCCACCACCCAACCCCACAACTTTGGTTGGTTTGTTGCGTTTTTTTTTTTTTGTTGTCTTTTTTTTTTATTTTTTTTGCGATCCTCCCAGACCTTTTAGTTTTCTAAAAGCTGCTAATGGCCGAAGCTTAAGTTGGGGGGGGGGGAAAACGCGCCAACTGGTGCATGTTCACCAAAACTCAAGGGGGGACCGAACTGTACTACAAGGCAGAGGGGGTCCTTAAGGGGACGCAAGGGAAAGACCACCGTAAAAAAAACCACAACGAAAAAAAAGGGGGGGTTTTGAAAAACACGGCTTTCAAGGCAGAAAAAAAAATGGAATCTGATTTGGGCGCCGCCCCTCCTTTACAAATCATTTGGAAAAAAAAAAAAAACTATCGCCCAAAACAACAGATTGATGGGGAAAAAAAAAAAAAAAGGTTGTAAGAATAAAGACAGAGGGGAAAAGACGGGAAAGGAGTGCCGCCTTGCACGATTGACGTCCTTCACCATTGGTGGCACGAAGAAAACAAGCTCCCCGACTCGGAAAGGATGAGACGAAAAGAATGAAAGGATTTGAAAAGCCAAGGACTGAAATTAACAAGGGAAAGATTTTGGGGGGGCTTCAGATTTAAAAAAAAGAAGGGGATGGTGGAAGCGAAATGCCTCAATTTTGGGTGGGTGACAGGAAGTGATATCGGTGAAAAAATCATACCACCAGTATCAAGGCATAAGACAAAAAAAACACGAAATGAAAAATGCAGGGCCAGACAAGGAATCGAGAAAAAAGTTCGGCGAAAACAAAAAGATCGGGCATCTGTGGGGGGGAAAAACAGACAAATGGCACAAAGCGAAAATTATATTACTTACAATTACAGTACAAGCAGGGTACGGAAAAAAAAAAAGTCCTATTCTAAGGAAGGAGGGGAGAAAAAAAAACAAGGGGGACCGAAATGGTTACTGATGAAGAGGCACCCGTGTGGGGGAAGAAAAAAAAAATCAAAAACGGGAAATCCTGGGGAAAACAATGAAATTCTGAATTTTTGACAGGCAGAGCGGGACTATGAAATTTTGGAAAAGTGTGACCTAGGGGTTGCGGGAAGGAGTCGGGGGGGGGGGGGGGTTTGTTTGTGGTTTTTGTGGGAACAGGGCCACCCGGGAAGACGTCGAAAATTCACCATGTCAAGAAACGAATGAACTACGACGTTCCAAGCTGTGAACAACGGCAAAACAGCGGAAAACAAGGCCAAGGCGCTTACAGTCGAAGAACTGGGGGGGGGAGCAAAGTGAAAACGGTCAAAGGGGGCAAATGTGACACCGGTTAGACAAATCCTTTAACCTCAACAATCAAAGACGAAAAAAAAAGCACATGTTGAAAAACATCGTGGTTACCCACGCGAAGGGGGAAAGAAAACG
>Ga0179591_1300195_pt1 | contig 13541 bp, 22 predicted proteins | sample CZOMad2_1_08_16f_FD_182891 | JGI IMG/M metagenome (GOLD analysis project Ga0179591, IMG submission 182891) | Vadose zone soil fungal communities from Angelo Coast Range Reserve, California, USA - CZOMad2_1_08_16fungal (PacBio error correction) | ecosystem: Environmental > Terrestrial > Soil >...
AAGGGAAATAAAGTTCGTGGCCGATTACCATCTCAGTACACCATGGCCCAGAAAAAAAAGAAAAGATACTCGTAGGTAGTGAAGAATCGTAGGCAAGAAGGCACTGTAGGAGGAGGACCGTTCCGTTGTCAGTTAGCCCTCAGTCATATAACGCGAAGGCTTGGAAGAGGGGGGCGCAGAAGATCTGAGTCCTCGCCAGGTCTCCTTTAGATGTGTTGAAAAAAAGAAAAAGAAAGCTTTGAGGAGAAGGGGGAAAGAATCATCTCAGCAGGATCAACTGGCGAATTGAACTCGGAGGGAAGTTGGACTAGCCATTGAGTTTCGCGCAGGAGGGAGGGAAAAAAAGAAGATGTGAAGGAGGAGCTAGTTTCAGGGAGAAGGGGCCGCGACTCTTTAGGGCGGCCGACCAGCACACGAAATCCATTGGCGCCGGGCGGTCGAAAGGCCGCAGGGACGGGCTGATATTGTTCCAGGGCCGTAAGAAGCGCCGTCCAGTACGTACGAAGAAGGCAGCCATGACAGACGCGAACGGCTTGACTTGCGGGAAATCGCTGAGGGTCTTCACGTAATCGTCGTCCAAAGGAGAAAACCCGTCGATCAGGAAAGAGGGAAAAGGCTCTTCTAAGGCGACGGGAAAATATGTCCTTCCGCCCAATTTCAAAAAAAGGGAAAATCGACATCTTGAAAGAAAGGGAGGCTGCGATCCTTGGCCTTGACCAAGAAACAGTCCCCGGTCGCATTCATCGCCGAGGGATTTGAAAAAACCATTCTTCCGACCAGTTCGAGAAAGAGGAACGAGGATCGTCAGCGGGAACCCTTGGATTCGTCGCAAAAAGATAACCCCTCCGTGAACGAAGGGAAAGATTCTTGTTGTCCAGTCATGCATCGTTAAAAGGCCTGTAGCCGTCCAGAATCAAGGAAAAAGGGTTGGTAATGAGACATTTGGAAGGTTAGTCCCCGGGAACGTTAAATGATGATGAGGACAGCCTTTGGCATCTTCGCCAGGAAGGAAATAGGTGCGAAAAGGTAACCTTAAAAGGCCGTCCTTCAATTGTCCAAGGACAAAGACTAGTCGATTGTCCGTCTCCGTGGGAAATGGCCACCCGGGAGAAGGGGGCGGTTTGAGCGTCTCACAAGAGAAAGGAGGAGGGTGTGGGCAGCGGTTGCACTGGAAGACGTGGCCGTGCTCGCGTGGGTCTAAAGGTGAATGAAAAAGGAAAGAAAAAGGTCTTTATCTTGAATCAACGAAGAGAGGGAATCAAGGGAAGGTCGCATACGAGCAGGGGCACGCCTAAACCCCCTCTCTTATGAGTTGGCCAATTCGATTTGAAGGGCCGGCGGCCTGGGGAAGGAGGCATCGGCCAAGAAAAGACTTTCTTTTTGACAGAGCCGAAGGGTCTCTTTGTCGGCGGGACGTAAAACGAAATCGTTTCCCCAAAAGATAGCGAAGCTAGCGAGGGGAAAAAAAAACGGAGGTGTTGGAAAAAGCGCACGTCGGCTGGGGAAAAGCCATAAGATAGAGGGAATCACTGGACGGTTCAAGGGGAGTCTGGATGCCGTGGCGAATAAGAGGGAAGCAAAAGGCATCGGGGGGGCATCTGTTACTAGAAAAAACGACCAAAACCCCCCCCCCCCCCCCCCCCAGATTCGAGATCGACTCGTCACTGGGGGATCTAGTTCCAGAAGGTAGACGCACTCGCCTGGGATACGAGGTCGATTGGGGGGGGGAAGCTCGACTCGCGAGGGGGGGAGCTCAGCGATCGCCGAGGTCTCGCCACAGATCCTGCAAATTCTGATCCGTGGGGGCCACCCAAGTTTTCTTGATTACCCGAGATGGTACAGCGGAGCCAGAGAAGCCTGCATAATCCACTCGAAAGGTCTTTGAAAAAGAGAAGAAGAAAAAAGAAAAAAAAAAAAAAAAAGAAAGAAGGGAACAAAAAAAAAAAAAAAAGAAAAAAAAAAAAAAAAAAAGAAAAAAGAAAAAAAAAAAAGAAAAAAAAAAGGAAAAAAAAAAAAAAAGGAAACCCGCAAAAAAGAAAAGAAAAGAGAGTAAGGGCGGTGACAATCCTAAGGCCATTACTTCTCGAAAGGGGAAGTCAGGCGATCGGAATTCATCATTGCGTGACGGAACTCCGAAAGGGTGGGCGTCCAATACTCGAGGGGAAGAGGAAGGTTTAAAAAGAAAACTACCATGGCGGGCAGGGACATCAAACATGACAAGAATCGCTATATGGTAGCAAGTTTCGTTTTTTGGAAAAAAAGGAAAATGTAAAAGAAGGGTGGCGTGTGTTTGAATGACGTGGTGGGGGGCCGCCAGCCTCAAGTTGCGGGGGGGACTTCCAACAAATTCTGTGCCAAAAAAAGAGGGGGGGAGGGGGAATGTTTGGAAAAAAAAAATCGTTCTTTTGACCTGCGGGGGGAAGACCACAAAATGGAAAAAACTCGGAAGAGTCGGCGAAGAGGATCGTACGTCATCGCCTGAAAAAGGAACTCAGAAGGAACCTTTTTGAGAACAAAGAAACGAGGGGAAAAAGGGTCAAGAAAACTGAACGCAACGCGATCAGGAAATACGGGGGCCAATCGATGTCCGAAGAGGGGGTGGGGAAGTATCAGAACTATCGTAGTTTTCCTTGGGGGTGGAGGAAAAACTAGGAAAACAGGCCCACAAGAAAAATCCACCCCGGGAAGCCGGGTAAAGTGCACAAAAAGTGAAGGCTTATCGCGGAAAGGAGGAAGAGTTCATCCAAGAAAGAGGGTGTCCTTTTTCTGCTGTGAAAAAAAAAAAAAAAAAGGAGAGGAGGAAAAAGAAGGGAAAACAGCATAAAAAGGACACGCTTTCTATAAAAAACGTTGCTTGGCTGAACTCGTCCTCAGGGAGAAAAAGAGACTGCCGTCAAAAAAGCATCGACCCGCTTGCGGCTCGGGGGAGGGGGGGGCAATCGGAGGGAAGAGGAAAGCCCAAAAAAGCCAACGACATCACGAATCTGAAAGGGGAGAGGAACAACATAAGGAGGACCGTAAACCGGCTTGCCCGCAGCGGGTCAAGTTTGTAAAATCAAAGCTTGACTCAGTTGTCACCGAGGGGTTCTCAAAAGGGCAAAGTCCTGAGGATGGTGAGCTAAAGGCCGATGACGGGAGAAGCTTCGGCCGACGGAAGAGGTGAGAAGAGACGGCACGGGGGTGTGTGGTCTGAAAAAAGACCAGGGGCGAGGCCAAAGGGAAAAGTGCCAGGCAGCGAAAAAAGAAAAAAAGAAATTCCCTTGGAGGGGAGAGCATTTTTTTGGAAGGGGAAGGGGAGGAGGGCTGAAAACGTTTTGGACAAAATCAGAGGTTCAAAAAAAAGGCTATTGCTTTCAAAATGGAGGGGGGGGGAAGCAATCGATCTTTTCAATAGGGGTACCTAAAGAAAAAAGGGATGATTCCGAACGACAAAGTATTACCGTAAGAAACCCGCAGTAAAAGTGAATCAGAGAGGGATTGGGACGCCCAAAACTGACGGGAAAGGAAAGATGCAGGAAGAAAACCCCATTATCGGGGAAAGAGACAGAGGGCCGACCTGAGAGTGAGGAATAACACCTAGAAGAAGCTACTTTGGCGACCTAAGAAAGGATGATAGAGAACCGCCTGTTACCCGAAAAAAAAGAAAAAAACGGGAAGCCTGGCTAATCGCTGGGGTAACGAACCGAGCGATCTATGACCAGAATCGCAGGAGAAAAAGAGGGAAAAAAAAAATGCTGCGGAAAGCACCACCAACTCAGGAGGAGGAACTTGGCGGCGACGGTGGAAAGACGGTTCTGTAACTCGATCTCGACAGAAGGGAAGAAAAAAGTCGGCGGAGAAAAAAAAGGTGGTGCTCTGTACCCGAGGGGGGGAGAGGAATGGGCGGAAAGAGAGAGGCCCACGGCAATCAGGACAAACACAGGGAGTTCGCGGATCTTCTTGCCAAGGGGGGGTACGAAAGAAGGCCGCTCGAAGGGAAAAACCTCAGAGAGGGTTAGCCCGCGGGACTCGTCGAGAGATTTTGTCTCGGGGGGAAGATGCACAGGAAGAAAGAGAAACAAAAGGCCGCAATCTTCAAAGAGCGCTGGAGGTGGCCGATTCCATTAAAGAAAAGCTCAACCTTACAAAAATAAAGAAGAACAAGTCAATGCGGAAGCATAGGAAGAGAATATTGTTGAAGGAAAAGGAAGGGGAGATACGAAGGAACGACCGAGTAATCTAAAAAGGAAGATGTCCCAGCGAGACGAGGGCCACCAAAAAAACATCACTAGTACGTGCGGATGGGGGGAAGACTCTGCAACCAGAAGAGGGGGAAGAAAAGAAGGGTGCATGGAGTCAGGAAGAGGGTAAAAAAAAGGAATTGTTCCTGAAAAAAGGGAAACAGAAGGAAAGGCACCCAGCGGCGTTAAAAGAGAAACTTAAGGAAAAGAGGCGACTCTGCAAAGAAGAGAAGGAAAGGCTTTAATGAAAAGGGAAGGGAAATGACCTCCTTTACATTACATAAAAGGACAGCGATTCTGGACGGCTGGGAAGGGAACGATGAGGGAGGGGAGTGCCAACAAAAGAAAAGCTAATCCGGGGGAAAGGACGGCCGCGACTCATAAGGGAAAAGGATGCGCTGACGGAAAAAGGGGCTCGACTGGTGCTGGAGACATGGGAAAAAAAGAGGGAGGGGGATGAATCGAATACAGTCTGGGGAAAGGGACTCCGCATGTTCAAGGCCGGGGGCCACAAGATGAGGGGGGAAGATGTCGAGTTTACTTTTAAAAGGGGGGGAGGAAGGGAAAAAGGCCAGTCGCTAGATTGATTAGGAGATATACAGTGAAGAAGGAAAAGAGGGGGAATGTCCTGATCGGGGAGAACTCACATTGAAAAGGTGGAAGAAAAGGGATGCAGAAAAGGACGGGGCAAGGACAAAAAAAAGGGGGAGATTCTTTCACGAGGCATTCGCGTGATACTGGGGGGAAAGAGCCATGCCGAACTTGGAAAAAGAGAGAAAGCCCATCACGAGTAAAAAAGAAAGGGAACTGCGACTTGTTATGAAAGGGAGGGGCGCATCCGCGCGAAAGCGTCCGCTGCAAATCAAGGAAAAAGACCATCCTACCTTCACCATCAGAAGAGGGAAAAGAGAAAACCCGGGAAGAAGAGACATCGAGTTTCGCGCGAGGGGGAAGGATAACCAATCCTGATCCCAACGTTTCGCAGAAGCGAGGAGTGCGTCGTGCGGAAAAGGGGAGAGAAAAAAAGAGAAGGCAAGAAAGGGAATATTCCAAGCCATTCGTCGGGAACGGGCGTACCTGCTTCTCAAAAGAAAAAAAGACCATTGCACTGGAAAAAAAAATGGTTCCTTCAAAAAGGAAAAATGGGAAAGAAATAAGTATACGGAGGAGGGTCACTCGGAATGGCTGGATGACATATGTGTAAGGCCCACTATTGTACATAGGGTAGAGATCAACAACACCCAAGGAGGGGAAAAAGAGATAGTCAACGATGTAAGGGGGAAGGGGGAAAGACAAGAAAATTCCTCTACCAACGCATCTCCGATGAGACGGGAGTTCAGGGAGATAGGGAGGCACATTGACTGTTGTCAAGAGACGACCCGGGAAAGGAAAAAAAGGGAATAGATACCGACTTCTGGAGAAAAAAAAAAGGGGAAGAGGGCACTGGGGGGGTAAAAAAAAAAGGGGAAAAAGGGTCCGCACGAACGCAAAAACTGAGGAGAAAGATCAGGATTTTGGTAGGGAGGAAAAGGATCCCCTTCGATGAGAAAAAGGAGTGGCCGCTTTTACTAGAGGGGGAGGGGGAATTGAAGGAAAAGATGGTGAATTCAGGCGGCTAAATGGCTTCCGTGCCGCTAAAGTCGAGGGGAAAGAACAGCCGACTAAATCAGAGCAGGGGGGGGAATTCTAAGAAAAGGATTGGCTCTGATATTGTTCGAAAGGATCTGGCTCGGGGAAAGAAAAAGGCCAGTACTACGCCAGCATAAAAACAGAAGGAGGACTTGCGGGAGGAATGAAAGACCTTTCTTCACGTAAAAAAGGGGAGGCGAACAAAAAGAACAGCTTATCTTCGGGCAAGTAGGGAGCTCCTCAAGAAGAGAGGAAAAAGGGAAAAACACTATTTCAGGGAACGGGAAAAAGATCAAAGAAAAATAGGACCTGATCAAGAGCTGTGTCGGCTGAAAGGAGACAAGGGGAGGCTAAAAGGGAAAAAAGAGTTCGAATTCATCCTCCGAGGCGAGTGACCAAAAAAGCACCATTTCTAGCAAGGAAAGGGGAAAAATCTTCAGCAGGGGAATCCCAACTGGGAGAAAAGGGGGAGGGGCCTCCGGAAGTAGCAATCGTGGAAATAATCGTTAAAGGGCGCGAATCACTGAGTGGCTTGTTAAGAAAGGAGGAAAAGGTTCGAAGAGTGTGTGAAGGTCCATGCGTGTGGGAAGATGATGGCGAAAGAAGAAGAGGCGCAGATAGAAGGGGGGAGCAACACAGGAAAGGGGGCGTCTCGCGTTGAAAAAATCAGGGAAGGATGCCGGAGGGAAGGGACCAGGCCCGGTATCCTTACGAGAGAGGAAAGTCTAACAAGAGGAGGGAAAAGGTGGGCATCGGTGGCACTCATATGGAGGGTACAAAGTGCTCGCGTTGTCCTAGCACTGGGAGGGAGGGTCGGGAAGAAAAAGGGATCGCCGGCATCAAAAAGGTCGAAGAAAGTCAGCCTTTCCTTGGCAAAGCTTAGAGTGGGGGGGGGGCTCGGAGTTCATTTCATCTAAAGCTTGGGAAAAGGGGGAAGCGCGGGTTCTGGGTAAGACGGAAACGTCACGTCTCAAAAGAAGGAAACTCGAAGCTAACTCCCAACTCTCGAGTGGGAAAAAGAAGGGGAGCGGAAAAAGGGAGGGAAAATACACAGTGAGAGACAAGAAGAGGAGGAAGGGACGTGTCCTTTTATTCCTCGGGAGATAGAGCATTGGAATCTTTTTTAATCCCGAGAGAAACAACGAGCTTGGAAAGAGTCACTGTGGCTCTGTCGGAAGGATTAAACGCACACTTCTCATTCTTGAGAGAAGAGGTCCGGGTGGGTGGGGTGCGAGACCAAGCATTTTCTATCTTCCAGAAAGGGGGGGGAGAAGGAGGGAGGTATCTTTGGAAAAGGAAAAGGAAGGACAGCGTTAAGCCACGCTTCAGAGAGTGGCACCAGGGGAGGGGTCCCGAATGCGGATCCGAGGAGAAAAGCTTTCGGTAAAGAAGGGGAGGCCAGATTAGCGGTTGCATCAGACTCTAGAAGAAAGGACTTCTCGAACGAAGGAGTCGACGAGGGGGCGATTGATGACTCATCATGAGGGAAGAACGTTTTGGTCGGTAAGAAAAAGGAGATTATTACTATCATACGGGTTGCGATAAAGACTACATGGTCTGTAGAAGGAGAAACGAACAGGGGGCTGATTTATCAGAGGGGTTTGCGGGGGGGGGGGCTCCACGCCGCTGAACATAGAAGTGTTGTTGTAAAAAAGGGCAAACGAAAAAATTTTGAAAAAAAGAAGTGAGGGCAGACTTGAGGACTGTGCCAATTGCCGGAAAACTTGGTGGTGCCATCCATGCGCGGGGAGAGGGGGGGGTGCTTGTGGGAAAACAGGTCGTTTTGCCGACCAAGGGGGAAGACTGCCCGCTATTGGAAAGAGGACGCAGCGGGGAAAGCATCGCCTTTAAAAAAGAAAGAAAACAATACTTTTGGAAAGGGGGGGGACCGGGCTGTGACAACTGGTCAGAAAAAAACTGAACGCCTCTAGGGAAGGGAAGGTTGCAATAGAGGACGGGGGAATGGTTTTTCAGGATCTCCGGAGGAGGGGAGGAGTGGGCTTGGGGGTTGGGGCGGACCCTAGAGGGTCCATCAAGGAGCAGGCCAACAAAAAAAAAAAAAAAAAAAGGGGAAGGAACCGTTTTGCCCAAAGGAAGGGAAAAGGAAGAGATTGTCGATGACGCTTTCAGCCAAGGAGAAAGGGGAAAGGTGTCTTTTGGGAAAAAAAAGAGATATCAACACAACAACGGATAGTGGAAGCGAGAGAAAAAAAAGGAACAACGTCAAGGGGGGATTGTCTGAAGAAGAAGAGCTGCTCTCCTCTAGAGGGGGGGGGGGGGGGGGGAACTTTTTCAAAGGAAAAAGATCGGTCGGGCTTTTTCCTGGGGGGCCGGGGTCGGATGTCCTAAGAGTGGGCCAACACCAAAAAACGAATCTTAAAAAGTGGAAAAAAAAGAGATTCTGGCAATGAAATGAAACCTCTTTCCATACGCGGGGGAGGGGAGGAACCTCGCGAACAAAGGGTTGGAAAAGCCGGACATTCCGCCGTGTTCAAAAGAGAAGGGATGGTTAGCGATCCTTACGATCAGGATGAACGCGACGAAGGGGAAGAAGATAGCGTGGCACGTCGGTGGGGGGGGGGGGGGTGTTCAGGGAAAAAAGAAAGGAGAAATTTCAAGCCACAGAGGGGGAAAAACAGAAAAAGCATCCCTGGGGGTCGCAATGAACATTTGTTTTGTCCTAAAGAAGAGGATGCTTTCGGGAAAGGAAAGGAAGGTGGCACAAAAGAAGGTTCAACCAAAAAAAGATTCCAGCGTGCTGGGGAAAAACAACGAGGATCTTGTGCTCAATCTAGCCCGAAGGAAAAATGGGGGAGGGGGATTCACGAGAGACCGCCATTGTAGTTCTAGAAGAATGGAGGAAAAGGGAGATAGGGAAGAAGAGAATAGTGAGGTCGGGATGAAGAAGCCCGACAAGAATGGAAAGTTAGGAGAAGAGGGAAAAATGGGAAAGAGAAGGAGAGGTGATACTGGAGAAGGGAGGTGGAGGGGGGTGGGGGGGAGAAACCGAAGGGAATCGAATCGGAGGGGGGAAGAAAAAGGGATCGTGTCTTCACTCATGAAGAAAGAAACCCCCGGATCGAAAAGGGAGAAAAAGAGTCATGCCAAGGAAGAGTGATTATGCAACCTCTAATCAGGGAGGGAGGGGGACCTAACGCGATGAGGAGGAGGGGCGGCTCCGAAGGAGTAGGGCCCACATCAGACAAACGTGGACCACAATGTGCTAATCGTCTTAATTATTCGAAAAAGGGAAAAAGAGGGACTACAATGAGAAAAAAAGATGAAATCTCTAAATGCTTGAAGGGGGGAGAGTCGATCACTAAAAAACGCGTATACTTTATAAAATGAGGAGGGTAAGGAGAGTTCTTTAACTCAGAAAAAGAGAAGATTCGATCGGAGGGAGGTTGTTCTCTTACCTCGAGGAAAGAAGGTGTGCGGAATTCAAGGGGGAAGGAGCCACGCATCCGAGGCATCCAATTCCCACCTCAAAGAGGAGATCTTCTTTCCTTTCTCACGGAATCCGCGAGCAAGGAAAAAAACACTCCTCTATTTGGGGGGAAAAGGGGCTCGCGAAGAGGACGATCTTTGCTCTTTTCAAGGTGCGCGAAGGAAAAAAAAAGAAACCCCCTCGAGACGCAATTCGTCAAAAGGGGAGAGGTCTTGCCTATGCCATGAAAAAAAAGGGGCGAAAAGATGAATCGGGAACAAAATCATCATCGAGGCAAAGGAAACGGAACGTCGAATATTTTGACTGGAAGAGAGACTCAGGGGAAAGGAAGACCGACCTATTATCATGGAGAGAAAAAGAGACACGGCCCGAGGAAGCGATCCGAAAGTGCCACCGGGAAAAGCCACTGAGTACGTGCGGAAGGGGTGCTAACGAAAAAGAACGTACAGGATACCTGTTTCCTGGAGCAAAAAGGGAAAGACGGGGAAGGGGGAAGAAGAAAGTGGTTCCCCCCCCCGGGGAAACGTAAGGAGGACCCCTCTCGGGGAAGGCTCCAGACAGGAACAGGCGACGCTGCAAAATTCTGGAAAAAAGAAGGAAAAGCTTTAACTGAAAAAGATATTCTAAAATGCATCTGGAAACCACTTTGGAGAGGGGGGGGAAGACGGCCGCCCGTGAAGGAGGGAAGGTCCAACACATCTACCAAAAAAGGGGGATACATTGACGAAAGAGGGAAAAGGGGGAATTACTTTCGCTGAGGTACGATCTCAGGGGGAAGCGAAGGGAGGAAGCGCATGGGTCAAAAACGAAGAAAGGATTCGTAATATCGCCACGGAAGGGGGGGGGGAGACGCATTTTCAAGGAGAAAAAACACTTCTTTATCAGGGATACCGAGGGGGAGGAGAGGGACAAGGAAATTGTGCGGAGGAAGAGGGGGGTTTTCCCGGGGGAGTATATCTTCTTCCTCAGAGGGGGGGAGGGACTTGATCGGGGGCGGGAAATCATGCCGACGATGATGAAAAAATTGATGGGACATCTACAAAGGTTCCTTGAAAGGAAAAAAAAAGGGGGGCGTACTTACTTACTAGGGAAGAGAAACGAACGTTGCTAAAAAGATCAGAACGAGTCCCTTGAGGGAAGGCGAAGGGGAAGGGCTGTTCGGCCGAGCGCGCGAAAGAAAAAAACTGCCGCCCAGGGGACAATATCCCCCTAAGGACTTCACCAGCGCTTGGGGAAAAGCGCGAAACTCCCATTTCTAGTCCAACAAAAAAAAGGGGAGAAATCGAAGGGGAGAGAAGAAGGAGAATCCTGCTCCCAAAGGCGGCTCAAAGTGGCGTTGCGTTTTCTTGCGGAAAAAAAAAAGGCTATTTCTCAGAGGGCGCAAAAAGCCTTATTCCAATCCCCTTGAGAGAAGGGGACCGGAAAACAAATTAAAGTGGAGCAGACCATCCAGTGCGACGTGACGTAAAAGGAAAACATGTAAACTGAACTAGAAGAAAACTAATTAAGACGGCATTGCTTGATGAGAAGATGGGGGGGAAAAGAGGCCAATTAATTGACAAGGATCGAAAAAAAGGGGGGAGTGAAAGAAAGGGAAAAGATTTCCATTCCGGGACTCTCATAATCCTCACTCAAAAAAAAAAGCATCGCCGAAGGAGGCAGTTCCACTTTCATCGGGAAGGAGGGGGGGCACGTCAAGGGGGGACACGGCGACCTCGTTCCTTTAGATAAAGGGGGTACGAAAGGGGAAATAAAGAGCTTTGAATATGGCGGAAGATGCAAGGCCTTGGAAAGGGTGAATCTGGTCAAAAAAGGGGATGCGAACGGTGTGATCAGGGAAGGGGGTAGAAAAAACAGAATCCCTTCGGATGTGGTGGGGGAGGGGACTATCAATTGGGGGAAAGGGGGGACGTCCGACAATATATTTGAGGGGGAAGACTAGTGGGATGCCGTGCCCTCTACTCTTTGACGAGCGGAAGGGGGGGGGGGGTGGGGGGTTTGGGGGGGGGGTTGGGGGGGGGGGCAAACAGCAAAAAGAAGAGGGGGAGGAGGCTACATTCTCATTTACAGGCTTTGAAATTGGCAGAGGGGCGAGACAGACTTTCTTCGAATCATATCGCGGGTCCATTACTTCCGCAAAAAGTGCCCGACAAGGGGAGGCGGTCGATGAATGCTGCCACCGAAATCGGTCGGCCAAAAAACTGCGAGAGGAAAGAGCTTAGCTTCTAGCCTAATGGGGAGACCTCAGAGAGAAAAAAAAACACGATTCCCTTCAATGCCTGGGAAATCAAAGTCACCTCTAAGGGGAAAAGGAAAAAGGCCTTGGCGAATGGCCTTGACCATTGGCGGAAAAGAAAGGCGATCTTCGAATGGAGAATCCGCCGTCGTCGTAAAAAACCCATGCTTCCAGCACCAGGTTGAAACGGTCAGGAACGAGTAAAGAGACCCACTGGTATGCTTCGCCGTCCGTCCAGGGGGGGAGAGAGGGGTTGTAGGGGGAAAGACGCATCGTTAAATTCTGCGTAGCCGTCCAAAGGGGCCAGTGGCTTTGTAAAGAAGGGGCATTTTCGAAGAGGGGAAAACGCGTCATTTTCCAAGAGAGGGGAGGGGACAGCCTTTGGGCAGTAGGAAAAAAAGTAGTCTGGCGCAACACCGTAAAGAATGGGAAAAAGGACCTGACGTTTTTTCAAGAAAAAAACCAAGATTGCAGGAGGAAAGGGTTGCTCCCCTTCACGGAATGGAGTTGCGCGGAGCGCTCACAAGAATCCACTACTAGGGGGGAACGGTGGCAAAGGAGGAGGGAAATCGGGCCGTGAGAGGAGATAGCATGGGAATGTTACTCTGTAAAAGAAGAAGGAGTCTAGGAAAAAAAAAGGCGAATAAGCAGGGACCGCCTGGGACTTGGGAGGGAGGATTAGTTGGTCCCGATTCAGAGGGGGGGGAAAATTCATGGCAGAGGGAAAGGAAAGACTTCTTTGACGGAAGAAAAGGAACGGGTGGTAAAAAAAGAGTCGGAACCGGCAATCGCAAAGATGCTCACTTCGACGGAGGGCTAACGCCCCACCCCCGAGAGAAAATTGGCGAGCAGGAAGGGAAAACATTGATAAGGCCAGAAGAGAGGGGGGGGGGGGGGGGAGAAGTGGATGCCTCGGATGCCTTTAGTAGAAGCGACAGAAAGGCGATCTGTGTGTAAGAGGGAACCAACAAGGGAGAGTCACTGATTGCTCTTCGAGAGAAAAGAGAGGCACGTCGAAGAGAGAGGGAAAGAAGTAATACGAGTGTCGAGGTTGGGTTGAAAAGAAACGCAGCATTTTCTATCTCAGCGGGAGGGAGTCGGGAGGAAAGAAGGGGAAAGGGGTTCGAATCCTTCAAGGAAAGGAGATCTTGGAAAAAAGGGAGGGGGGATGTGGTCCGAATGCAAGGGTAACGCGGTATCCGCAAAGGCATCGTCGTTCGGCGAAAAAGAAAGAGGTCCAGATTGGCGGTGAAGAGAGGGAAGGTCTGCCAAATAGTACATCCGTCGCGATCCTGGGAGAAGAGGTGATGAAAAGGGGAAGAGTGACGGACGCATTCCCTTTGGGGGGGAAAGAAAGAGAAGTCGATGATTATAAGAAAGAAGGGCGAAAGAGACTACCATGGCTGGGCTCTTAAGAAGAAAAAGTCGGTAGAGAAGGGGAGTGTTTGGTGGGGGAAACCCCAAGCTGGAACGAAGGGAAGGCTTTTTGTTTGAAAAGTCCGGAAGAGGGGGGGGGCCTCCACAGAGGAGCGTGCGCCTCAAAAAAAAAGGGGAAGTGGCCGACCAAGGGGGGGGGATGTTTGCCATCCCTGACTCGGACCAACAGAGGGGGACCTGCGCCCAGGGTCGGTTGAGGAAAAAAGACTTGCCAGATGATGAGACAGAAGGAGCGGTCGTCAGCGGCTCGGGGGAAGAGCCTTTTATATAAAAAGAAAAAGACTTTGACCTTGGGTGGGTAAAGGCTGTGTAGGGAAAACTGGTCATATTCTCGATTAACGAAAAAAAATCACTGCAAGAGGAAGGGTTGCCAATCTATTGCCGAGGGGGGAGCTCCTTCAGACGGGGAAAAAACTTGGTGTTTTGGCGTTCAACTTGGGGGCCATAAAAAAGAGAAAACCAAAAATCCCCCGAGCCGAGAAAGGGTTTTTGGCCAAAAGGAAGGCGGAAGCGAGCGTATGTCTGACTATTCATCCAAGGGAGGGGGAGCCTGTGGGGAAGGGGGGGAACG
>Ga0179591_1363733_pt1 | contig 13541 bp, 16 predicted proteins | sample CZOMad2_1_08_16f_FD_182891 | JGI IMG/M metagenome (GOLD analysis project Ga0179591, IMG submission 182891) | Vadose zone soil fungal communities from Angelo Coast Range Reserve, California, USA - CZOMad2_1_08_16fungal (PacBio error correction) | ecosystem: Environmental > Terrestrial > Soil >...
GGCAACTGGGGACCCGAGCCGGAGAGGAGGCCCTAAAAAAGGAGGAAGCTACCTGAAGAAGAAGAAGGGAAACTCTGCTATTTTAAGCTGTGTGGGGGAGGTCTCATCTCACCGGGGGGAGTCACCGGAAAAAGAGAGACGATCTGAGCTATTCGGGAAAGGAGGGGGGTATTGATCATCTGATTCATTCGGGACTATTTCGCTGATGGAATGGGGAAGGATAGCTTTTCAAGAAGTGGGAGGGAAGCCCAAACAGCTTGTCAGGAGGAGCAACCTTTCGGGATCGTCCTATTGGTCAGAAATCGGGGAAAGGGGGTCTTTTTTTAGGGAAAAGGAACCTCTTCAGCGAAGAGGGGGGGGAAAAAAAAAAAAAAAAAAAAAAAAAAGGGAAGGGGGAAGGGGATCAACGAAAGCCTAAGGAAGGGCCCTATTATCTAGACGTAGGGGGACCAGGAAGGGGATTCACGTTTATAACAGGGCCACCACCTCTACTTCGGGAAATCCTTCTTCAAGCGGAAGAAAGGCTCTGCGTGGATTTGAAGAAGGAAGTATTCCGCAGACGTAGGGGGAGGGGCGGGGGACCTCGCCGAAAAGGGGAGCCCAACTCGAAAAAGGGGGGGGGAAAAGAAGAGTCTTACCCAAAGGATAATGGAAGGGGGGAGGGTATCCAGAAGAGGGAATTGGACTCATGCAGAACTACCAATTCGTAGGGGGGGTAACCTCCAGGAGAGGGACGGCAAATTTTGAAAGGAGAGAAAAAAAGAGAGTGGCGTGCGGGGTGGGCGTAGCGGGTTCGAGATCGCTCGGAAGGGAAACTAGTATGGTCCGCGGGGGGGAGCTTGCTTCTTGTGGTGGAATGCTTCGGTAGGAAAAGGGGGACTTTTCTCAAGGAAACGGTGGAGGAAAAAAGGTTCGCCGATGATACCTGGGAGACGTACCAGGAGGGGTCCTAGGTCCGACCTCGAGGAAAGGCTTTCTTTGAGAAGAGGAGAGAGGGGAGGAGTCATCATGAAAGCGGGAGAAGGAGAGAGAGGTCGCAGTGTGCGGAAGATTGCAAAGTTACTTTAACGAATTTCTATATCCGCGGAAAGAATCGATCCGAAGGCGGAAGAAGAAAGGGAGACGTGATTTTCAACGCGATAAAGAATAAGGGGGGGGAGTCCGACGTGGCGGAAGAGGGGGAGGCCCTCTCTGTTACGTCTCGAAGGTCTTTCGGTGAAGAAGGAAGGGGGAAGCCTTTTTAAGAAGAGAAAAGGAAATGGGGCGCATCCTGAGGCACGGATTGCTATGAGAATTGTCGTGGGCTAAGATCTAACAAAAAGAAAAAATCTCGAGCAATGAAAGGAGGAAAAGCTCTATGCCGAGGGGAAAAAAAGAATTCTCGGGGAATATCACGATTTAATGTCCTCGATGCGCGTGAAGCCATTCTAGGAAAAAAGACTCATTTGGCCGACAAAAGGGGGAGGATTGTCAGTGGAAAAGAAACAAGGGAGAGGGGGGGCTGGCCAAGGAGAAGGGCTCAAGGGGGGCTTTTCGGAACTCTCCTTTGAAGAGGGAGAAAAAACGACACACGTCAAGCCCGAAAAGAAAAAAATAAAAGATCTTTCATGGGGTAAAAGAAGAAAAAGCGGGAAAAAAGTTTCAATACGCCGACGATAGAGGGAAAGGGGTGAGAAGACGCATAAGCAGGCATAACGATGTGATGCTCGGAAAAGTCATTGAGCTGGATAGAAGAAGGAAGGGAAAACATTCTTAAAAAAAGAAAAAGGGGGGAGAGAGGACATCTCCGGAATGGCAGGCGTTAAAAGGGCCGCAGACTATCCGGCGAAATAGTTTCGCTACAACAGGAGGGGAAAAGGGAAGGAAGGGGGAACAACACATTTTTCAGAGGGGGGGAGGAGTGGAAGCGTAAGTGGGAGGGGGAATCGGATGCCACTAAAAACGGGCTCGCGACTGACGCTGTATGGAGGAAGGACCGTTTAAGGAGAAAAAAGATCATTTTAACCTTGGATGGGGAAAAGGGGGAAGGAGAAGGGCACTAACGAGGAAAGAAGGGCAGCGTTGGGGATACGCATAAGGAGGGTATCCTGCTTTCTGGGTTGGGGAGGGAAAGAATGAACGGGACGGTCTTACTCAAGAGTCATGGGGGGGGGACTGCATTCCCGATCGAAGAGTGAGTTGCATAATCTTCATCATCGTTATTCCCCGTCACTCCTGCTGAAAAAAAAAAAAAAAAAAAAGGAAAATATTCATAGTGCAAGCATTCGATAGGGAGGAAAGGGGAGGGTAATCTCTAGGGAAGGGGAAAAAAAGAAGGGGGGAATGAGGGGAGTAGCCGTCTCTACTCGTGGGGAGATGAGACGATCCTCCGGAAAACAAAAAGGCACTAATTTCTCCGTGCTGGCGAAAAGGGAAACTGCGCCGATTCAAAAAGAAAAAAAGGAGAAGTTTCTGGTGCAGAGAAAAAGGGGGAGAAAGAAGAGCCTGGCCTATGATATGAAGAAAGACAACGAGAAATCGCAGGATGTTTTCTTCACAAGCGTATTCACCTTTAAAGGGAAAAATCGTCGGCAGATCGCCAAAAGAGAAGAGGGGGGGGGAAAAGGATGTTTAGGGGAAGGGGGGAAAGAAGAAGGGGAGGCATCGCGGCCGCGGGAGGGGGAGGAGGGGGGGGGAGAAAAAATGGGCTTTCCTTCAGGCATTAATCAGAATCGCCATCCTTTTGAGGATGAGGGGGGGGAGGGAGAGAGGATCTCTCAACAAAAAAAGAAAAAAAGAGAAATTCACTCATAAAACAGAAGAGCATAAAAGAAAAAGGGAGGAGTACTTGCCATGATCGAAGAACGTCCAAATGTCGAAAGAAAATCCCTCGCAGCTCTGCCTCCAGCGCGGAAAAAGAAAACTGGCACAGACAAAAAGGAGGGGAGGAGAAGCATGGTTGGGCGAGAGGAAGATAGGTTGTTTCAGGTAAGAGGAAGACCCAGAAAGGGGAATCCCTCTGTGGGAAGACACATATCGATTCGGAAGTCGGCGGAGAAAAAAGGAGGACCTCCGCAAAAAGGAGTAGGGAAGAGAAAAAGGAAGGTATTTCTCACAAAGAAAAGAGGAAAAGGGAAAAGGGGGGGAAGCCGCCCGGGAGAAAAAAGCTCTCCATTAGATTTTTTCTCGACAAAAAAAGATTAGCGCCGGAGAGGAAGGGAGAGAGGATATCTTTCTTAAGAGGGAGAGAAAAAAGGGTTCCAGAAAAGGGAGAGATCGCAAAGGATGGAAGACTATGTTCATCTTGCCCATTACCCCCTTTCGGGGAGGGGGGGCCCTTGGGAGAAAGGAAGAAAGGAAAGCATCGTTCGAGAGGGAAGGGGAAAAAGGAGGAGGGAGGCCGTCTCAAAAATAAAGAAGACTGAGACCACCCCAAGAGGAAACGCATCTTATTCCCCACGAGCCGGAAAGGAAAGGAAGGCAATTTCGTGAAAAGAAAAGGAGGCTGCCAAGATTAAAAGTCTTGCCCTCCAGGAAAAAAAAATCCAGCGTAAGGCTTGTCAAATGACGGGATAAAGGAAAGAGGAAAAGCGCTGAGAGGAGAAAATGTGTTTGCATTCATACGAAAGGCAACAAAACATCCGTGGGTATCGCAACGGGGGAAGCTAATTTTGTCGGAGGGGAGGTCGTCCCCGTAGCAAGAGAGAGAGGAAGATTGTCCAGAGAGAGGGTGAGCTTCAGGTCTTTGGAGTACCATAGAATAGAACCCGATGATTCTATCAGAGGAAAGAAAAAGGAGGAAGACTAGAGAATCACAGCGGAAAAGGGGGAAGAAAAGAAATCACTCCGCGACTCAAGAGGGAAGAGGTAAGCAGGTTCCGCGTAAAAAAAAATCGGTGGCAGTTCGTACCAAGGAAAAAAGAAAGAATTTGACGGTTTTCGGTTGGGGGAAAAAGGAGCGGTCTCCTAAAAGAGGAGGGACCCGGCGACGTGCACCAATATCCTTTTAGTTTCTGTCGAGAAAAAAGCTCACGAACAACAGAGGGGAAAGAGGGGTTCTCGTCTATCGGATAGGAAAGTGAAAAAAAAAAGAGAGGGGGGCATTCCAGCAGGGTCAGAGAGACGGAATTTGTGGTCGCAGCAAATATCGTAAAGGGAGGAAAAATTAATTTTACGGGAGGAAAGGGGAGGGGGAGGTGAATTGAAGAAGGAGGAGGGGGAAACGGGAAATGCTCATAGGGAAAATCAGGAGACAAAAAAGGGGTGCGAACATTGCAAATCCTTTTCGGGGGGAACGTTCTTCACCAGGAGAAAAGGTAATCATCAGGAAGAGGAGGAAAAAAAAAAACTCGAGACCCAACCACCCCCCCCGCTCGTGGGAGAGGAAAAAAAAGAGGGGAGCAGCTCTTTAGCTGAGGGGAAAAAGAGAAAAAAACAGAGAATTACGCAAAGCCTTAGGATCGATCTCTCCAGAGGAGGGGGGGGGGGAACGGCGTTAAAGGGGGAAAAGAATCAGCAACTCGAATATAGGAGGAGAAAAGAGGGGAATGATGCCATCGAAGGTCAAACTTCGGCAACGCCCTCCCTCCAGCAAAGGAGGGAAAACTCCAAAAAAAAAAACAAAAAAAAAAAGAATGGTAGAATCTGGAGAAGAGAAGAAAGTAAGGAAAGGGGGCACTCACCGTCAAAATTCGAGAACGACATGGGAAGAACACCCAAAAACTAATCAGCTACAGAAAAGAAAGGGGGAAAAGTTCCAATCCTCGTTTCCTTTCCGAAGAGTCAAAGAGACACCAAAGACGGAAATGGAGGACAAGTCTCTACTACTTCAAACTTTGCCGAAAGGTCAAAATGCACGAGGAAATAGCCCTAAGAAGGGAAAAGCTCACTTAAAACTTCTTGCTTCAAAGACCTTCCTGGTATTATCTTGAGAATTCCCTTGGACGAAGGGGGAGGGGACTGAGGGAGAAGAAGACGTTCGTCTCTTTCTCAAAAAGGGGGGAGGGGGAGCTACTAAGAAGGAGGTCCCCCCAATCAAAGAAAGGGAGAAGAACGCTTTCAGCAGGATTGGAAGATGAAGCCTTTCGCTTTTATTGGAGACTCCTCTCCGACCCTAGGGAAGGATAGTTTCTTGTAAATAAAAAAAGATTGGGGGAGAACGAATCGCCTTAAAAGGCGTCGGACTCGGCCGGAGCGACGTTTTCTAAACCTGCCGGGAGCGATTTTCTGACCACTGGCCAAGAAGAAGCTTTTTTGGGGGGAGAAGAGGAAAGAGGAGAAAAAGATTCCGCATAAACGGAGAAGACCGGGAGCCATATCCACCGCAATGCATCTATTATCAATAAGCCGCCAAGGGAAAAAACGACTCGCTTTCAGCTCGTAGAGGAAAGGGAGGAAGAACAGTTAAACTAAAAGGGAGGGGAGGATCAATCTTGAAAAAAACAGAATTCCATCGAATATTTTTTTCACGGGTTCAGGGGGGAGTCAGGTCGAAGGAAAAAAGATGGTTGGGAAGGAGGAAAAGAAGGACCACCCCAAAAGGAGTCCAGGGGGGACACATTTTGACAGGGACATATTCCAAGAAAAGTCAAGGGGGATTTGGTCGCAGGGAGGAAGGAATGACGTATGAACGAGGGCACTTGGGATCTCTGGGGGGAGGGTTGCGTACAGAAAAAGGGGGACATGATTCTGTTAAAAGAGGAGGCCGCTCAAAAGTGTAGATTCTTCCACTCAAAATCCCTTGATCGAAGAGGGGAGAGTATCATGAGAGAAAAAAGGGGAACACCACCCACAAAGAGAGAGACGCCCCTCCTTTTTCATCTTTTGGAAAGTTAATATCTTATTGATCGGGAGGGGGGCTCGTAATTGGGGGAAACCCGCGCTGGCCAGCGGAGGGTTTGTCCCCTCCGGAGGAGATGAAAAAACTCTTGTGGGGGAAGAGGAAGAGGAGTCAAATCCTGCCCTGCTCCAAAGAAAAGAATAACTGGTCTTCATAGTCTTTTACGCTCCAGGCCGAAAGACATATCTGCTCAGGGGAATAAGAAAACGTCACCTGAAAAAGAAGAGGAAAGGTGTAGAAGCGAGAAGTAGTGTGACCTATCCATAAAACTACTTTGCACAAATAGGGGGGCAGGGGGAGGATTTTTTCAAGTGGAGGAGGGGCGGCCCGGTTCGCATCGCCAGTCGAAAAGAGGTCATGCTCACCGATACGAAAGGGAGAGGACATCAGCGAAAACAGTTGCCTCGATCGGCGAGTGAAGAAAGGTCCCACGCTTGCGGCAACCGGAGGATCCTTCCTATAGATAAGAGGGGGGGGGGAAGAAAAAGGAATAGATATAGGTAAGGAGATAAAGATGGGTGCCTCAATCGGTGGAACTGGAGAGAACGATCATCGTCACTTAGGGGGGGGAGCTGACTTGGGAAAAAAGGTGCGCGCGAAGGGTTCATGAAACCAATCTTTCTATGAGATCGACGGGAGGAGAGGGAAGCCTACGAAATGGAAAAGTGAAAAAAAAAAGCTCTATGGAGGCGGGCGCTGGATCGGGAAAGAGAAGAGATCGTGAACAACTGGCTATCTTGAATCAAGGGGAGTTATTGCACGATAAAGGGAACGCTGTTAAACAAGGGGAGAGGGAGAGGGGAGAAGAAAAAAGCTGCGGCGGGGCGTGGGGAGCAAGAGGCTTATCCTTTCGGGGGACCTACTGCAAAGGGGGGTTCAAGAGAGGAAGACAAAGGATTTTCCAAAGAAAAAGTCACCCCCTAAATCCACCCCCCCCGAACCCCCAAGCCCCCCAAACGCCACCACAGAAACCCCACCCCCCCTCAAACCCCGCCCCCCGCCCACAGCCCCCCAATACCCCCACTCTTGGCCAGGGGAGGGGGGGCTGGAAAAAATAGAAAAGAAAAAAAGCTGACGTCCCAGAAGAACTACTTGAACATTGCAACTATTAATAATCTTAACCAATTCAAGGAAAAATTTTGTTGTGGGCAAAAAGGGAGGAGGTTCATATCATGGAATAGGCAGAAAGGGCGATGTGGAAGAAGAGAAGGGGGGCAGGCCTGCGGGGTCTTCCACCAGATCATGGGGAAGGGGGAGAGAAAGGAACAGAGAAGGGGAAAGTGGAAGGCTTCTCTTGGTAACGGAGAGGCCAATACCCGAGAAGAAATCAAAAGGAAGCCAAAAATTTCGCTGGACTTTTTTCGCTCAAGGGGGAAAAGGGGGAACCCTTGTGAAAGGGGGGGGGGGGGGATTCCTGTGTGGTGGAGAAGGGGCGGGCATCCTGCAAAAAGAGTACTCAACAACTACCTTACTAAAGGGAATCTTCTATGTAAATCATGGGGGTCAAGAATTGAGAGAAGAGAAGGGGGGGGGGGGAAAAGGTTGAATTTTACAAATGGATTCTGACCAACCCCCCCCAAAACCCCCAAAAAACCTCCATGAGAAAAAGAAGAGGGAGAAGTGAAAAAAGAAAGAAGGGGCTGTGCTGCTTAGTAAATAGATTCATTCTTTTGAGAAGAGGCTCTTCTTGCCTCTTAGGGGGATGGGGATCCTGGGTTTTGGGGAAAAAAAAAAACTTTAGTCGTATGACCTTTCTTCTCTCCATGGGGGGGGAAAAAGGAAGCGGATTATCATAACAGGGGTTGGAGCAAAAATAAGGAAAGGCACGCCGCGGGTGGATCGATAACCTTTATCAACGGCAAGCCGGTTGGGGAAAAAAAAGAATCTAATCGTCGGGAGGAAAAAAAAAAGAGGAAGGGGGGGGGCTGTTATGAAAGGTGAAAAGAAACCGGAAGGTCGATCATGCGGGAAAAGACCGCACTATTCCTTATGCCTGCGCTGCGTTGGGGGGAGGAGGAAAAGGTCCCTCCGCCAAAATCCGCACTGGAACGGAAAGAAGGAAAGGAACATCCGAATGAGGGAAAAGGATGACAAAAGTATAATACCATTAAGTTCGTGAATAAGGAGGATGCTCATTCGCCGACAAATGGGGGGGGGGAAAACCACAAGAAGGTGGGGGGAGCAAGTGCGCAATTTGAAGTAGGAGAACCTGGAGCAGACCAGATTCCTTCTTTTTTCTCTTAGAGGAGGGCTTAATGAAACTAGGAAGTAAGTGCTTTATTTCCTGGCGGGGGGGGGGGGGGGGGGGTCTTGACTGGATTGCGGGCTCGAAGGGGGTTACTTTGTCTAATTAAGAAAAGAGGGGAGTCCTTTCCTAAAAAAAAAAGGGGAGGTAGTATTCCTACGGCGAGAGGGAAGGAGTGCTGTTGAAGAAAAAAGCCGGGCTCTTAGAATTATCATTAAGGGGGGATCACTGATAAAGCGCGAAAAGGATTCCGTGAAGATGGAAAAACTTAAAGCCTTTCGGAATCCTCTGGCGGATCATTAAGATATCGTAAAAAGGCGTTCGAAAAAGACGGATTGAGAGAGAGAGAAAAGGGCTTCGCTATGTTCGTAAGAGTTCAATTCACGAGCTTCCCGCGCGTGGAAGAAAGGGAGAGGATTCTTCTGTGCAGCTGAAAGAGGGGGAGGTTCTCCGTTGGAAAAGAAAAAGGAGGAAGGGGCTCATCCCATGAGGAGAGAGTTCAATGAGAGCCTTTGGCGGAATATCTAACGCGATCTTAAAGGAAAAAGGCGATCATTACCGGAAAAAAAGGGGTCAATCTCTACGGAAGGGGATGCGCCAACAATGCGCAGGTGAAGGATGAACTAGGGAATTCCGAGAGCTCGTGAAGCAATTCACAAGGAGAGAACTTATCCCAATAATTGGATGAGGAGGGGCTGCCGTGTCAGAGGGAAGGAAAGGGGGGGGGGGGGAGGCCACTTCGCACGTGAGAAGGGAGGTCTTATACGCGGCCTTTTCCTTCACTATTGAAAGAAGGGGTCCCATCCCGCATGGTAAGAAGAGCGGGGAATTTTTAAACTACTTGAAAAGAAGGAAGGACGAGGTCAATAAGCCGACGATCGCGGACTCGGGGTGACTGATGGGCGCAAGCAGAATCCTATTTTATGCTCGAGGCTGAGGGGGAGGGGGAAAGGCTGTTCGACTCATCGGCAGAGAAAAAGAAGAGGACGAAATGAACGAGAAGATAGGAAAGAAGAATGAGCTGTCTGGAGGGGAAGAAAGAAGAAACCTAAATTCGCTTCAACGTGTACTTTGCGGCTACAACCAGGGAAAAAAGGGAATGCATTGGAAAAACAAATCTCTTCAGCCGTAAGAGGAGGGGGATACCTTCAAGGTGGACCACGAAGAAAAGTGAGAACGCTGACTGACGAGGTATTTCCCGCTTTCAAGAAAAGGGCATGAATATCAGTTGAACAGGTGAAGGGGGGAGCGACGGTCACGAAACGGGGAGGAGGGGGGGGAGAGAACGCCTGGTGAGACAGGAATCAGGCTGGTTTCTCAACAGTATATGACGTACGTCTTTACGCAAGCTTAAAGGAAATCTTCATGTACAGCTTCAGAGAAAAAAGGAAAAAGAGGAACGCGAAGGGGAGAAGGGGGGGAAAGGGGAAAAAGAGAGAGAGAATTGCGGAACAGTGGGCGAGGGAAGAACCAACCCCCCCACCCGCCCCCCCCCCCCCCCCCTCCCCCCAAAGATATCGATATCACGGATCGGATATCGAAGAGGGGGGATAGTAGAGATCCTTCGAGAAACAAAAGAGGAGGGGAGGGGAAAGGGCGGCTTGCCACCAGGGAAGGCATGGGAGCAATCAAGGCATATGCTTTGTCCTGAGAAATTTTTCTTCGGAGGAAGGGAAGGATGATCTATCCGAATCACCGCAGACTCCGAGAAGGGGGGGAGGGAAAAGGAGGATTCACCTTTGACCGGAGGATACGAGCGCGGGCAGATCGCCAACGGCCAGGAAGGAAAAGGTTTATCGAAGGTTTTTGTTCCCCTTTTAGCAGGGGAAGGGACGTCAATCGCGGCCGAGGGATGGGGGGAAAGGAAAAAAAGGGGGAAAGCTTTTCTATCAAGGCAAAGGATAAAAAAGTGAAAGAGGAGAAAGGTATTTTTATGGCGTGAAGACTACACAACAAAGTATTAGATGAAAAAGAGGAGATTCACGCATACCACATACATAGCATCCTCAAAAAAAAGGGAAAAGACGGCAAGCCGTTCCATTGCCTCGCCAAAATAGAGTTAAAGGGAGGAGGGGAGAAGCCTCACCTGCACATCCAAATCGGGATCACCCAGGGGAGAGACTTCAGCTTGGCGATCTGACGGGGAAGGTACTCTCTAAAATTGGAAAAAAAGAAGAGGGGGGAGAGGAAATCTGCTTATTAGATAGATAATAGAAAAGCGCATGGGATCCTCCTCCTCAAAAGGAAAAAGAGGCCTTTATTGCTCCAATGAATCGGCGAAAAAATTTTTGAAGAAGAAAGGGAAAAATGCGCGGGCCAGAGATGGTGTCAAGGGGACGATAGAACCAGATTGGCTGCCTTCGAGGGATATCTCTATCGTTCTTCACTCGAGAAAAGTAAGGGTTTCTCCAATAAAAAATCAGAGAGCAAGGAGAGAAGGAAAATGCGCCAACTTTCGCGGTGAAGAGGAGGGGGCAAGGAAACGATGATGAAGACTGTCCATGAAAACGCATCGGAAAAGGGGAGGGAAACGGCCGTGACGAGTGGGAAGGGGATCAATCAGAAAGGAGGTTGCGAAAACCAGTCCCAGTTCCTTTCTTCCCATCGTAAAGAAAACGACCGTCCGCGTTCGTGAAGAGGGGGAAGTTCGTGAACCATAATGGTAAAAAGGGGACTTCTAACCGCGTAAAGGCGTCCTTGCCCCCGGTAAAGAAAAAAAGTAGGTCGCGAGACTATTTTTGATTTCAACTTACGGTATCCCCTCCACTTCCTCTTAAATCGCAGGGGAGGGGGAAAGGGAAGCGAGGAATAAAGAAGGGGGTAGCGCACGTCCACGTAGTGAAGCGATGGTCGCCTTATTCGTATTTCTTCCCTTCTCCAGGGGAAATGGTCCGAGAAGAGGAGGGGGGGGTCTTTTCTGGAGCAGGGGAGGAGGGCCGCGATGAGGAAAATAGCTTCACTACTCCCTCCGAGGGTCGCAAAGCCGAGAAGAAGGAAGAGGGGAAGAATTCTTTGTAGGAGAAGAAAAAGAGAACGGGAGGAAAACAGGAGCGTCGGCGTATTGAAAAGGGGGACGAGGCGGGAAGTCGGAACCAAAAAAATGCCAAGAGCTTCTGCTCGAGGAGGAAAGGGGGGGAACTGTTGAGTGGGAAGAGGGGGGGGGGGAGGGAAAAGGGGCGCTTCTCACGAAAAAGGGCACCCTGCTTACGTTTCCAGCCCACATATCCGTGTAGGGAGAAACTGCCAGCACGCCGCACAAGCAAGAGAAGGGGGAAGGGGAGAACTGTTCTCTTAGAGAGAGAGAAGAAAAAGCTCGAGGCATTCAAAGAAGGTCGAAAACAAAAAAAGTTTGTTGGCAAAAAAGAGACGGCCGAAGAAGGAAAAAAGGGGAAGGGAATGCTCGCGAGGTCTGGGGGATGAATTTCAGCTCGGTTGAAGTCCATTCTCATCGAAATCCGAGAAGACGCAAGGGCATCCGGGAGAGACGAAGGAAGAAACCCCGGCGGCAAACCGGCGATACGATAGGCTGCACCGAAGAATCGCGAGGAGGAAATCAAGGGGGCCCTACGGGGTGGAAAAAAAGAAAAGAAAAAGCTCTTTCAGCAGAGGAAAAGACACTAATCTCCTGAACTCCCGCCTTCCGGATAAAAAGGGAAGGAACCAGCCTGATATCGAACGCGGGGAAAAGAGCACACAGGCGCAACTCGAATAGAAGCTGAGTGCTCCCCTCTTTCAATGATGCAAGAAGAAATCTTCGCAACTACCTCCTCCATATCAGAGAGGGGGAGAAATCAAGGGTAACGTCACGGAGGAGAGCAGGGAAACTGTTAAGGACGTGGTCCTTCTCACCGTCAAAAGAAAAAGTCAACGACCCCACAAAAAAAGACAATTAATCTGAAAAGAATAGGGGAGAAGAAGAGAGCGTGAACGCTCAGAAGGAACGACAGACCAGGAGCGTGCTCCTTTCACGACTTCAAACTTTGCCGCAACGTTGCTCAAAAAGAAAAAAAGCGAATTTGGTCGTCTGCATTCAGAGGGAAAAAGAAAAAAGGCCTGGGATGAATCCAGGGGGGGGGGAATCCTTCTTTAGAACTTCCGCTTGTCCTTCAGGAGTTCCTCCGGAAGAAAGGGCTGGCGCAGGGGGAGGAAAGGGAGAAGGAAGGCTTATCAGCAAAAGGAAAAATGCAGCTCCGTTCATGGGGAAAAAGGATTTTCCGCATGATCGAAGGGGGGGGGGGTATAACCGGGGAGAAAAGAAAGACTCAGAGAAGACCACCCCCTACTCTTATATCTCGGGAGGGAAAAAAAAACGTCTTTGCCGGGAAAGAGGGGGGAATTCACGGCGGAGGGGGGGGGGGGGGGGGGGGAAAGGGGGGGGAGGGCGAAGAAAAAACGTAATATAATCCCTATTTTCTGACCACTTGAAAAACCGACTCTTTTTGGGCTCCGCTGAGGAAGAATCCTCATCAGAGGAATAAAAGGGGGGAAGAACGCGCCATATCCACAGCATGCATAGAGAAATCCTCCTCAGGGGTCACTATCGCTCACAGAAGGGGAGGGCCATTTGAAAAGAAGGGGGGAAGGGAGATTTCTCAATCGTGAAAAAAAAAAAGAGGGACCATCGGCGAGGGGAACACCTTGTTCGGCGTCAGGTCGATTCTACTCGAAAGGAAAAGCCTCCATCCGACAAAAAACTTCTACGGTTCAAAGGTGGAGTACAGGGCGGCGAACCTTCATCGATTGTTTCGCCTGGGAAGGACGATAACGGGGGAAAGGACCAGAGAAGAAGGGGGAGGGGGGGGCGTACAGGAAAAAAAAGGGGGGGACAATTATCTGGGTGGGAAGCCCCTCGCGCCGGAAAGTGCGCGGCTGAAAGTAGGAAAGGGGATCGCAAAAGAAGAAGGGAAGCACACGCATAGAACTGGACACCCCAAAAAAAAAGGGAAGCCTTTTTCAGCTTCGGGGGGGAACTTTGACTAGAGGGAGGGTGCGGCAGCGTGACGTTGGCTCGGGGTAATTGGGGAAAAGCGCGAATCGCCGGGTAGGGGGAAAAGGGAAAAGAAGAGAGATTAAAAAAGCTGGGGTGTTGCACAGTCGGCCTTTTGTCAATAGGGGGGAAAAATGCTCCCTAACCGGGGCCTCAGCTTTAGTAAGTCTTGGACAGTCACAGAGGGGGGTTTCGACCGCGATGTACAGGAGAAAGAATCGTGCATGAGAATCAAAAGAAAAGAAAGGAAAGATCTGCCAGGGTGTAGAAGACGGGTGTCCGTCTCGTTCCCGCTCCAGAGCTGAAAAAAATCGGGGGGAGATTTTTGTAAGAGGAGGAGGGAGGAAAGGTTAGGTAGCGATGAGCCCGTTCGATCTCATAAGGAAAGGGTCACCGGAGTCAAGAGGGGGGCTGAGGAAAGCCGCAAAAAACGGGGGAGGCTAGTGCTCGTAAGGGAACTCTTCGGCAGGGGAAGGGAGGGAAGACTTCCT